>WBZN01000300.1_pt1 | contig 50845 bp, 37 predicted proteins | sample 5204281 | NCBI WGS metagenome assembly WBZN01 (sample SAMN12344347, study PRJNA552823) | activated sludge metagenome | biome: Activated sludge suspended growth; feature: Nitrification reactor; material: Wastewater; isolation source: activated sludge from nitrification reactor of wastewater... | reverse complement strand
TAATGTTTCCGTAGGCAAGGAACATCTCGAACTTGAAGGTGTGCGTCAAGAGCGGCAAAATATCTTGCGCGCGAATGCCTTCAAATCCCCCTACGGAACAATCCCAATTTTCATACATAGGCTCATATCGGCTGAGCAAATGATTGTACTTGTACCGGTCCGGCATGGTTCTCCAGACCTCGTGAACAACCTCAAGCGCTTCAGGCCATCGCATATGCCCGTTTCGGCCGATAACATCGGAGACAACAAAGACTCCAGAGTGGCCGATAGCAAGTCGAACTTTTTCGAAAAGGACTTCGAGGTCTTGAAAGTGGTGCAGCGACTGATTTGCAACGATCACCGAATACTGTTTGTCACACTCCCAATGTTTCACATCTGACTCTACAAATTTGAGATAGGGCAGCATCTGTTTCGATGACGCCAACTCCCTCCCACGTGCTAGCATTTGCGGATTCACTTCAATACAATCCAGCTGAAACCTTGTGATGCCGCTCGTCACCAGTTGCTCAGCCATCGCAACTTCGGCCTCGCAATTTCCCGTGCCAAGACTCGCCACATGGCACATCTCTCCCGGCTTAACGCGACACGCGTCCGCAACATATCTGACGAATAACTCCGTGACACCAGGGATATTGAGCGCCACAAACTTCGGCAGCAGGTATTTTTGAGACCAATAGTGGAAAATGTCAGGGAGATCATGAACATTCTGAACATTCCGAAAAGTGGCGAGCTCCCCTTTCAGCCGATCAGCATACTCGAGGTCGGAAGATCCGCTGCATCCACCTGGAGATCGCTTAGGCATGGCAGGGTGCAGCAGCATGCCGACATTGGTTCGACGGTACCTTTGCCGCATCCGATCAATCAACGCGGCTCGGCCATCATTCCGCCAAATGCGCCACACACGCTGCAGGAGACCGGCATCAAACATTTGGAGCCCCAGCTAACACATGTGCCCTTGCGCCAATGAACGTTCCAGCAACGACCTATGGCCTTGCTTGATTTAGCCCTGACCTGAATACGAACTGCGGAAAGATTTGTTCCGAATTAAGACCGTCTCGACGAATGAGAATACTCTCGACCACCTCCGTAGCACCCAAGCAACTGGAGACTGTCGCATCATCGAATACGATATACCCTCCCCCCGTCATGTGTGCTTTCACAACCTCATAAGAATATGCAACCGATGAATAGATGTCACAATCGATATGCGCGAGGGCAATGTTTTGGGCGCGCTTCAAAACACTCTGCGCTGTATCTTCAAACAGTCCTTCCACGAACTCCAAATTGTACAACCCGTTAGCGGCGGAGAACCGACGTAATTCGTTCAAATCGACCCCTCCAAAATCTCCCTGTTGGTGCGCATCAATTTTTGGATTCGTGGCGGGCATGCCGGAAAATGTGTCGAGGGCATACACCCTCGTGCCAGGGTATAATTCCCCAACAATGTGGGCCATGAAGATGGCGTTTCCGCCTCGGTAGGATCCGAATTCAATGATGTCCCCGCCACCGATCTGATCAAGAAAGAACCTCAAGATGAGAAAAATGTTAATACGGTTATCTTCCGATACGACGGTGCGCCCACTCGACAAGGCCAAGGCTTGTTTGTAGAGGGGATCCTTCCGTACCTGCTCTCTTAGATCTCCGAATTGTATGCCCCATCCACGAATGTACCCATCATAGATGCTTCGCCCATTTCTCAACTCACGGGAAATATTGTTCAAGACTGGAAGATAACTTTTCATACGATACCTCAACACAATCGCACAGATGCCCTCGGATTTAAGCCGCTACATCGGAACGAACTCCCTCTGTGTACACTATCAAGAACGGACAGAAACGCCATTGAATTCCTATTCCAAGAAGGCAAGAAAACCGCCGCGGCGGGGAGAGCGGAGCAACGGGAATCAGGGTTTAAACAGGAGGCCCTGTCCGGTCGGCAGATTGGCTATCTTGACACCTTTCAGTGCAGCGAACGCATCCATCGCTTCTTTCTGCTTCCCGAAATTGAGCCAGCCATAGTCATCAAGAATAACTGGAGCCCCCGGAACCAACTTATCCCAAAAGTATTCGATAGCCGCCTGTTCAGGAACCACAATGTTCATATCCAAACACAAATAACACACATTGCCTATCAACACTGTGGCCAATGTGTCTGGCACCTTTCCTCGTACGAGCATCGCTCGAGGGAAGGGCGAAAAATTCAACTTTGCTCGTTCATAACAATCTTCATACTGTTGCTCGTTCTCATGGGCACGACCCAGCAACCGTTCGTCGGGTGTGATTTGGTCTTCGGGAATACCTTTAAATGTATCAAAAAGAAAAAACCGCTTGTCGGTCGAGTTAAAGTCAATGTAGTTCGCGACCGCTAGGGACATGATACCGGTATTTGTCCCGCATTCCACAAAATCGCCCGGCAGATGTTTGGCATGCCACGCTGCCCAACAACAAATATGGATCCGCCATTCAATATGGATATCGTCGGACGAACCTGCCGGTCGAGCAATTTTATGCCCTGAATTCATTCCGGCCTTATAGGCCGCCATAAACTTCTGATCTTGGAGAAAATCCGTGCTCTTGTGCCAGACGGTTAGGAAGTCCGCGTCATAGGTCGGAGTACCACGCATATCAGCAAAAGAACAATGGAGTGAGGCATCCGACTGTTTGCCATGTATCCGCTCATCGGCAATCCTAAGCACGCCTCGGATCCATCTGTACGCACGTTTCAAGAAATCAAGAAGCGGCATGGGAAGAAACATCGTAGCCGAAATCATCCCAAGATATAGAATGGGTTCCGTCGATCTCTACGCTCAAAGATCGTGTCCGAATCAGTTGCTTTAATGCTTAGGCGTATCACTTTCACGCCTTTCTGCAGACAAACAGGTCCTTGGTGGGCACACCGATGCGAGGTTCTGGACTATCTACAAATGTGACGTCGAACCCAATACGCCTCAACTGAGCTATAAGTTCCTGACCATAGATCCTATAGACGAGAATGCCATTAGCACTCATTGGATCGCCGTGAAATTGCTTTTCCATCAAATAGATATCATCTGCCCCTGAGCTATCCACACGAATCTGATTGGTTTGCCACCCTGGGACGTAGGGAACAGTAAACACATAGGCCCCGCCAGGCCTGAGGCAGCGATAGATTTCCCGATGAGCTGCGTCATCCTTCCTCACATGTTCCATCACATCGGACGTCAAGATAATGTCGTAGGACTCGTCGGGGAATGGCATTGCCTGGAGATCGACATTCATGACCTTTGGCCGGATGAGTTGTCCGAAGGCCCGATTGGGGTTATATATCGATGACGTGTAAAATTCCGCCGCCTTCAAGAATTTAAACAGGGGGCTAAATCCATCGGTATCAAATATCTGTGGCCCGTCCCGCCTTGCCGCCAGGTCAACGATGCTACGCACATGCTCATCCCCGACAAGATCGAGTAATCCGCTGGCCAGGAACCGATTTCGGCAACTTGCTCCGCACACCTCGCACAGTAAGCTCTCTCGAAGATTATCGGAACCTAACGTCTTGAAATAAGTGCGCTCACCACAGACATTGCAATCGCCATAATAAGTTGCGGGGAGGCGACGCGAACGAGCTGGAGCGCAGAAACTCGCAAAGAGGTCCCTGTAACATTTGCGGGCCGATTCGAATGAGTACCGTTCTCGAACAATCGCATATCCACGATCTGATAATGCCTGCCATAGAGCCTTATCCTGATACAACTTCGCAATTCCTGAAGCGAGATCATTTGCCTTATCCGCGATCACCACATCGCGGCCGTCTTTTAACTCCATTCCTTCGAAAGCAATACGTGTACCAACGCAGGGCAGGCCATAAGCCATGCAACTCACAATCTTCCCTTTAATACCAGCTCCATACCGTAATGGATTGACGGAGAGACGGCAATGCGACATGAGGCCTTCAAGATTCGGCACATAACCGGTCACAATGACATCGTCGCAGGCTAAGCGCTGAACCGACTCGGGAGGGCGGCTGCCGACGATATAAAATTTGACGCCGGGCAGTTCTCTTCGAAGTATCGGAAATACCTCCGACACAAAATACTGGACCGCATCCACATTCGGGAGATGTTGATACCCTCCTAAAAAGAGAATGTCTTTTGTGTTTTCAAATGCCACGTTACGCGAATAGCTTTCGTGCACAGCCGAGATGACGCAGAGTTTCGCGCGTGGAACTTCCTTCTGAAGGATTGTTTTTTCCAATTCGCTCACGACGAGCGTACAGTCGACACGTCCAACCAACGTTAATTCCTGAGTCTTCCGCCGCTCAGACTGCCTAGCCAATTGAGCATTCTTCTCAATCTCCGCCTGCCGCTGCTCACGCAGATAGTGAATATCAGCCGTGTCGTAGAGAACTCTTGCAGCCGAACAGTGTTTCCGATAACTCGCCAAGTGTTTCTCAGTGACATCAGGACGACACGACAGAATGAGATCATATTTGTGCCCTTCTCGCGCCAAATACTCATCCAAGGTCGCCACATACGGCCAATACAAACATTGCACCCCGCAGCGCTGAAGGTCTGCAGTATAACGATCGATAACCGTCAGATCGTCCGGGACAAACGTCACCTGGTAGGAAAGCGACTGAAAGATCTTAATGAAGTTATAGATTTTCAGAGAGCCAGCATCTTGGTCAGGGGTCGGGGTACACGCATCTACGACAAGAATCCTTTTGGTGATTGTGCGTTCTCGTTCGAGATCGGGTCGTTCTCCCGGTGCCGCGTGCCCTACAAGAATGGTCGCCCATTTATCAAACAACTTCTCCTTATTAAGAACTTGATGTTTTTTGACGCCCGCTGAAACTTCCTTACCAGAACTGATGCCTTCGAAGTGCACAATCTCTGCTTTCGGCTGATACACGACTTTCTTTCCTGCCTGGCGAACCTTGAAGGCCAGATCCGAGTCTTCACCGTAAGCCGGAGCATACCGCTCATCGAACCCGCCTAATTCCGCAAATAAGATTTTGGGGAGCATAATGCATGCTCCCGAACAATAGTCCACCTCACGGAGATAATTAAATTCTGGCTTATCCGGTTCTTCACCCCGACCATAATTCCAAGCGGATCCATCATTCCAGACAATCCCTCCCGCTTCCTGCAGGCGACCATCTGGATACAGTAACTTCGCGCCGACCAGTCCCGTTTCCGGAACCAACTCAAACGTCTTTGTCAGCTCATCCAACCAATGAGGCAACACGATCGTATCGTTGTTCAGAAACAGTACATAGCGCCCTTGGGCAACCTTGGCGCCGGCATTGCATGACTCAATAAATCCTCGATTCATGTCATTTCTCACGATCCGAATGCCGGAGATGTCACTGAGCATGCGCGGTGTCTCATCGGTCGAGCGGTCGTCGACGACGAGCACTTCGAAATGGATCGTTGTTTCGGTCTCTGCAATCGATCTTAAACAGGTGTACGTCACAAGAGGATGATTGTGGACAGGAATAATAATGGACACCAGCGGCTGGTCTGAGGACTGTATGGTTAAGGGAGCCCACACTTTGGCAAAGAAGTACACCTGCCTCCGCCTCCGCAATGGGCGCCAAACCAATCGCCATGCCCTTTCCCAGATTTTCACCGCCAGGATAGACATTCCATGTCGATGCCACACACGATAGGCTTTTTGACTCACATTCAGAAGTGACCGAACTGTCAGCACAACACCGTCGATTAAAGATTTTATGCCGCTCGGCCTACTTATCTTTTTCTCCTTCACCACCCATTTGATAAACTGAGAGGCCACCTTATAAATATTCCGACGCTTGGTATACGGAGGAAAGATCTGATTCGTGAACTTCTTTACTTGGCAAATGAACTGCCAAGCATTCGACGATTTGATGCTCAGCAACTCTGCCCCTTTCTCTTCTAGCTCCATAGCCATGCGATTGGCCCAATGGCTAATTTGCTGCTGTTCCCTCCAGAGGTCGGACTCACGATCAAGAAACAGCGACGTTGGCCTATATCGATGAACGATGGGCGCTTGGTCCCCACAGATGGCTAGGTAATACATAGGATCGTCTAAGCACGGCATCCCGCCATCACCTTTTCCCTCTTCGCCACCATATGCGACGAGACTATTTCCGCATGAAGAGGCGCTGAGAGGAAACACCACGGATCCCGTCGCCAACCGTTGTCCATAATATGCAACCGTCTTGAATCTCGCCGCCAACAATTCATTCAGTTCATTCCAATCCAACTCCTTGACATGGTAGGGATTGGGTGGTGCAGACCCATCGGAATACACCCTCCGATTTGGAGAAGACAGGAGAAGCAGTCCCTCCGGCTTGAGGACACGCTTGATCTCGCTCAACATGTCATTGTGTCGATCATGATGCTCGATCGTCTCAAAGGAGGTGACGAGATCCACTGAACCATCTTGCAGCGGCAACTCGCAGCAACTACCCGACACAAATGCGAGATTGCATTGCGCCCGGTAACACTGAGCGGCATGGCGTGAGCATTCAACGCTGATATCAATTCCCACGACCTTCGCAGCCACGCGAGCAAGGATGGCTGATCCATATCCTTCACCGGAAGCTACGTCCAATACTATTTTTCCCCTCGCCCAATCCAGAGCCAGCATGTACCGGTGAAGATGTTCGTACTTGATCTGACCTCCGATAGCCGGCACGTATCTTTCACCGGTAAATGCCATGTCAGTCATGTACGACACATCTCCTGGCGACAAATAAAGAACCTGTCGAGTCTTGGCTCATAGGACTCATGCCGTTGCAATCAATGCAATGCCAGCAGGATAGGTATAAGACACCAAGCGACACTCAGAGAAGCCCGCTAGGAGAACAAAGCGCCAGACGTCGGCCCCGAATTCTGTATGGACGGTCAACGACGCATCCGTACACTCTTGGCTGCCATGCACACTCACCGGCAACCCCTGACGCCCACGGGTCAACCGCCCCACGATCACAGGGACTGTAAACAAGCAGGCTCCTCCCTGGCGAAGCACACGCCGACACTCCCTCAGACCCCGTATGGCATCCGGCACATGTTCCAAGGTATCGGAATGAATCACCACATCAAAGGAACGCGACGCGATTGGCAACGCCATCATGTCGTACTCCGGATACCGAACGAGGCGATGGCGTGGTAGCAGGGACAGCATACCGTTCAGCGTTCCGGCTTCGTTTATTTCCAATAGGTCACAGCGGCGAGCTGCCGGCGTGCCCACCCATTCCTTCAACGTCATTGTGGCACGTGTCCACCGTAACAAGGCGTCAGCCAAGGCAATCGATCGCACATTAGATCCACAGGTCGTGCAAACTGTCCCCTGCTGCACATTGATATAGTCCGCTTCACTTTGAGCCAAATCCCACTGGCCGATGAGCTCGCGCCACAACACATCGTGATGGACGAAGGCGTCGCCGCCGCACACCCTACAGGGCGATAGAGTGGTTAGTTCGTTCATAGCTTCTGCCCTGCGCATCAACGCCAGTGATCTGTGCCCGAACCATCTCGACAGCAATGAGTCCGAAACAAGATCCCAAGGGGGACGAGGTGAAGGCCAATGCGTCATGCACCCAATGATGCTGGACATGCTGTTGTTGCGATCCGTCGGCAAGCGCCAGACTCATCGCGTAGTCGCCTGGCTCCAACACCGGCATGACAAACTCCAACTCAGCGAGGAATTGCGTGCCCATCGGCAATTGTTCCGGTAACGTATTCCCTGACATACACGTATTCGCCCCGAACAACGACTGGCCGAACCGATTGCGCACCAGGAACCCGACAATCGGATTTGTTAATCGAACTGAGCTGACACACCAGACGCGAAGGAATACACGTTCCCGAGTAGTCACCGTATGAATCGCGCACCCGGACTCGTTGGAGAACGTTATGCGCTCAATCCACGCCTGCCGGCCGCTTGGTCTCTGCTCACAATCCCTAAGGTTGAGCGCCAACATCTTCGCTGAACCAGACGAGGTAGCCTTATCTACCTCGAGCTTCCCCAAACGCGGTTCATCACCCTCCGCCGTCTTCACCTGATTCGGTAGAGCATACCCGCCGTGCAGGTATCCGTCGCACACAGTTTTGGCTTCTCCCATCCCGGCGACACGCCCCTGCTCCAACCACAAGGCCTTGCGACAGAGGCTCAACACGGCCGCAGAATCATGACTCACGAACACCACCGTACCCTGCGCCATGAACGTTCTCAGAAACCGCATGCACTTCTGAACAAAGAACGCATCTCCCACGGCCAGAGCTTCATCGATGATGAGAATATCGGCCTGCACATGCGCAATCACCGCGAACGCCAGCCGCATGACCATGCCGCTGGAGTACGTCTTGACCGGCTGATCGATCGCTGCCCCGATCTCTGCAAATGCCAGGATGTGATCAAGCCGTTCCTTGATATCGCCTTGCGATAAACCAAGCAAGGTCGCGTTCAACCACACATTCTCACGTCCAGTGAATTCTGGGTGAAACCCTGCCCCGAGTTCGAGGAGTGCCGCCACACGCCCCTGCGTCTCAATGCGGCCGCTGGTGGGAGCCACGGTGCCGACAATCAACTGCAGCAGTGTGGATTTTCCCGATCCATTTCGTCCGATAATGCCGAGTGTCTCCCCCCTGTTGATCTCGAAGGACACATCCTCAAGCGCATGCACTTCGCGGTAATACTGCGTGGGCGTTCGATGGAAGGCTTTCTGGATAGGCGGAACAATCCACTGTCTGGCTCTATCATGAGGCCGATCGTACACGCGATACGTCTTTGAGAGATTGGACACTCGAATCGCCCATTCAGAGGACATCGGCGAACGCTTTCCGGGTCTTTTGAAACCACAGTAACCCGCACCATGCGATGAGGTAACTGGCCAAAGAATAGGCACCGATGCCTAGCCAGGACGGAGCCTTACCCCAAATCAACAGATCCTGAGCTTGCATGATGAGAAAGGTGAGCGGATTCGCATAGAGCAAGTCCCGATAGGCTGCGGGAAACGCCGACAAGGGATAGAACACGGGCGATAGAAACAGCATGACGGTCGTCAACGGCCCACTCGCATGGCCGATATCCCGAATAAAGACCCCGGCCGAGGCCAAAAACCACGACAGACCGAGCGTCACCAACACCAGCGGAATGAACAGCAACGGCACCAACACCATCGTCCAGTGCAACGACTGATGGAGAACGCCATAAAACAGAATCAAGACGCAGGCGCTGATCGTCGCATGAAACACCGCCGATCCCAGCGACGTCCATGCCAGCACTTCCAATGGAAAGACAATCTTCTTCACATAGTTACTGTGATTCACGATCAGATAGGGTGCACGGTGCATGCTTTCTGCAAACAATGCATGAACGATCAATCCGGCAAACAACAGCAGACCGAAATCCAACGCACTTTCGCCCTCATGCCCCCAGCGCAGGCCCAACGCACCTCGGAATACCAGCGTGTAGACCGTCAGCATCAAGAACGGATGTAGGAAGGCCCAGACCACCCCGAGAAAAGACCCTCGATACCGGCTCACAATTTCACGCCGGGTCAACTGACGGATCAAATCCCAATGCGCACTCATGCTCGTGAAGACTATCAGGGGAGAGACACCATATTGCCGAGAGATCATGGACTCGCCTTTACCTGGGCACATCATGCACGGCCTTCATGGCACTGTGACCAGTGCACTGTTGTGCCGCACGGGAACTGCGTAACCATCTGCACGATGCAAAGATGATCCCGGGTGGCACTCAAAAATCTCGCTGCTGAAATATTAAGCAGGCCCCAATGAGCAGGACTCCCGCGTACATAAACCCGTAGAGCGCCGCCATCATCACATATTCCGGTGCGGCTGCCACTCCGACCGCAGCCTGCCCTTTGAGGTTCAACATTTCCAGGTTGGGCGAGAGGTAATACAGCAGCTCTATCAGGGATTTGATCGGCCCACTCTCGCTAGTGGCCACCACCGTTCGCAAATCAGCTGTCAGATGACCGATCACATAGAGGCCCAGCGTGAAGATGGCGCTCAACGTCGTCGACGTGAACGTTGAAAAAAAGAGGGCTATGGCGGTCACCACCATAATTTCCACAAAGATCAGCGCCACCGCCTGAAAAATGGAAGGTTGAATCGGCACATGGTAGAGGCCCAGGGTCAAAAGAAACACGGCCAACATGATGGTCATGTTCACGAACAAGGTCAGCGACAGGCCAAGGTATTTCCCCATGATGAACGAGGCTCGACTGATCGGCCTTGCCATAATCGTGTAGATCGTACGCCGTTCGATTTCTTTGTTGACCAGGCTGATGCCGACGAAAATGGCGATGATGACGCCGATCAGATTGATGGCCGCCAGGCCCATATCCGCAATGACCTTGTGGTGCTCAGTAATGGACAGATCCGCCAACAACACCGACAATCCGATAAGGAGGCCCGCGAACAACACCAGGTTATAGAGAATCTTGTCTCGCAAGCTCTCGCGAAACGCATTTAAGGCAATGACGCTGATCGCCCCCATCAAGACACCCTCCCACTGGTCATATGCGGCAACGGTCGCGAGGTCTGCTGAGTGGCCTCCTGAAAAAACAGGTCCTCGAGCGATGCTTTATGCGGCGTCACCGATAGCAGCCGCCCCCCCTGTCGACGAATCTCCCCGACGAGCGCATCGACCGCGTCAGAATTCGGCAAGACGATCAGACACTGTTGCCCTTGCTGCAACACACGGGAGGCCAACGAGTGAATGAGCGCATTCCCCTCGACCTTCAGCTGCTGGCACACCACTTCCACGGACTGGGTATGATCCTGGCGGACCAGTTCATCGACGCGACCACTGGCAACGAGACGCCCCTTCATCACAATGCCGACACGATCACAAATCATCTCCACGTCATGCAAAATGTGCGTACTAAAAAAGACGGTCTTCCCACGATCGCGCAGGCTCAAAATCAAATCGCGGACCTGCTTGCGTCCGACCGGGTCCAAGCCGGTCATCGGCTCATCGAGAATGATCAATTCAGGGTCGTGAATCAGCGCCTGCGCCAAGCCGACCCGTTGCAACATCCCTTTGGAAAATTTTCGCAACTGCCGGGTACGTGCCTCTGCAAGCCCGACGAGCCCCAAGAGATCTTCTACCCGCTGGTAGATGGCGGCCCGGTTCAGACCTGCCAATTGACCATAAAATCCGAGAAATTCTTCTGCGGTGAGATAGTCGTAAAAATAGGGTGATTCCGGCAAAAAGCCGATCCGGCCCCGCGCAGCCACATCACCGGCCGGCTGCCCCAGTAGGTACGCCTGTCCGCTTGTTGCGCGGACAAGTCCCAATAAAATCTTCAAGGTGGTGGTCTTCCCCGCTCCATTCGGTCCCAGGAAGCCAAAAATTTCTCCCCGGCGAACGTTGAGGGACAATCCGTCCAGCGCGACGAACGGCGGTCGCCTCGGCCAGCCGGATGCGTAGGATTTGGTTAAGCCTTCTGTGACGATATCATCCACGGCGTTCCTCCATCCTTACTGCACCGTCGGCAACGGCGTCCCCATCGAGCTGGCCCCTCCCGAAGACTGCGTCGCACTTCCCAATCTGCATGCGACTTTCTCGTGAATACGAAGCCGCTCACGTGTCGATGAGGCGCTAACGGCTCCGGTCAGACCATTGAGCTCATACTGTCCGCCCAACGGATCCACAGGCAGCCTGGTGATGATGCCGCGCAACAGGAGATCCTCTAGTTTGGCCGGCGCCTGCCCATAGCGGGCGCGGTACAGAGCGATACTTTCTTCGAGAACGCGGAGATCCTGTTCCTGCACGATTTCTTTCATCCGACGGAACAATGCCTCCCGCACCCGTTCATCCGACACGCTCCGCGAGAACCGATCCAGGAATTCCAAGGCCGCGGAAGAATCCCCGCTTTCCACCGTCATCCGTGCGGCTAATTGAGGGAGGTACGCAGGCGCTCCGGGGACCTTCGCCGCGATCTGAAAAAATTCCCCACCCGCTGCCGGGTCACACCGTTCGTAGTAAGAGATATACCCGGCAAGGAACGGGAGCTGCCAATTGGCCGGATTGTGTTCAATGCCCTTCTTCAGAATTGCCACGCCTTCCTCATGTCGACCGACCAGGACACCCAGAAAGAGGCCGGTGGCCTGGTAGGGGGGAACAAACGTCGGATCCAAATCCGTGAGCACATCGACGGCATGGTATGTCCACGTATAGCCCACTTGCGTATCTCGTTTGGCCCCGATGTGCTGAACCGCCTGGAGCCAAATGAGATCGGCGACAACCTGGCGATAGCCCAGCACGGCCAGTTTCAAATACTCGCCCTTCGGCAGGTAGGCCAGCTGCTCGGCGCGGGCGACAGCGTTTCGCTCCTGATCAAGGACCTGCAAGAGGCCCGATGCCCCGGCCAGTAGCGCCACCCCGCAGAGAACCTGCATGGCGATCCGCTTTGCGGAAGTGCTGGATGGTGCGGGATTCATCCAGCAACTTCCTTTTCATGCACGGCCGCGCGCAGAGCAGTGACGTCCACATTCAAGAAGGCCTGGTCGATACTGTTTTTGTTCCATTGTTTGTATCGATCCTGGCGCGATTGAATTTCCTGCAACTCATGCTTGGCATCATCGACCTGTCCCTGGTCCATCCACAATCGAGCGAGGAGCGCACGAGCGGGAAGGAAATTTGGCTCCAACCGCTCCGCCTTCTTCGCGTGCTGTTCAGCCTCCGCGCGCTCTCCTAACATCCAATGAAGTCGGGCCTGCTCGTAGCGATAGGGAGCGGAAAATGGCGCAAGCTGGGAGGCTCGCTCGTAGACACGCACCGCAGCCCGCAACCACCCTTTCCGTTGTTCAAGCGAATCCGCGAGGCCTGATGGCGACTGTGCCGCCGAAACATAGAGTTGAGCCAAGAGCCCCAACAAACGACTATCCAACGGATTCAATTCAATCGCCGCCTTGAACTCTGCATGCGCGAGTCGAAAGGCTTCCTGTTCACGAGACGTTTCGAACACCCTCGCATACACCGACCCAAGACCATGGTGATAGAGAGACTTTCCGGGATCCCATGCGATGGCCGATTGCAGACCATGGATGGCTGAATCCGTCTCCCCTGCCACGGCTCGACGTGAAGCTGAATCAAATGTCATCCAGGCCATGCCAAGGCGCATGAGATCCAGGCCGACCACGAGCAGGAGGACAGCCACACCAATCCCCCATGCCCATCGCGACCGGATCGGCACGGCATGCTGGACAGCCGTGCCATGGTTCGTGAGTCGGCCGGCCGACATCATCAGCCCCACGCTCAGCACGAGCAGAATCGCCAGAGCTGATTCACGCAAACTGGAATCGAGCGCAGCATGGACCAGCAGCGCGATCCCACCTCCCCCAATCCCAAGCATGAGGCTTCTCTGCCGACGGGACAATCGTGCCTGCAGCACCTGCCTGAATTCTCGACCTACCATGAGGACGCCGATCGCAACGACCACCATCGCACCGCCCCCCATTTCAACGCCCATCTGAAGATAGTCGTTGTGAGGCGTCTGTGCGACCTTTCCATACCGCGCAATCTCTCCTTCTACGGGAAACGCGTAACGGGGATAGGTGTATTGATAGAGTCCAAGTCCGATTCCGAATGGATGATCGACCATCTGGGTCAATGCACCCTGCCACATCTGCCAGCGCGCATAGGAGACGGGATTTTGTTGATGTTCAGCCAGAACCCGTTCCCGCAACGGCGTGGGAATGAGCAGGCCGCATAATGTCAACACCACTAAACAACTCCCGGCCCACTTCCAGCCGTATCGCACCATCACAATAAACGCCGTCGCCACCAGCACCACGATCATGCCGCCACGCGATTGGGTGAATAGCACCGCGAGAAATAGGCTGCATAACGACGCAACCACGCCACACCACCATAGCGCCGGCGAAAAGGAGAGCCAGGGCGGCGCCGCCGCGCGTCGATATCCGTAGACCGCGACGCTCAGCAGGATCGCCCAACTGACGGCGAGATATCCGGCAAGAAAGTTGGGGTTAAAGAACGTGCCGCTGGGTCTCACGACATTCCAGGCGAGACCCTGAAGAATGGTCAGGACGGCCTCGCCGACTCCCATCAAGACAATCACCACCGTCAATGTATACACATGCTCCCATCGGTTCACGAAAGAGACAAGCAAATACAAGAAGGTCACATAGCTGATGATCGTGAGCAGCCATTGTCGACTGGGATGAGCATAGGGGGAGAACAGGGTGGCGATCACCGCGAATCCGAGAAACGCCAGGGTGACGTATCTGATTGAGAGTACGGGCACGGCTAGACGCCCGTGTTGAATACTCACTGCCAGCGCGCCTCCAGCCCACGCGAGAATCAGAAAACGGATGATCATCTGCGCAACATGCGTGGTGCCTCCCTCCTGAAGCGGGGAAAAGATCACGAGCGCGCTGGTGACGACCAACGGAATGGAAGACCGGATATTCATAGAGGTGGCTCGAAGACGCCCGCCCATCGCCTTCTCTTGCTTTATCAGAGAGCGGCGATTTGGAAAAGTGAAATTGAATACCGTGGCGAGCCGCCGGGTCGCGCGCGGATGGAGCAAGCATAGCGACGATGGCAAACGCACAGGGCCATCAGCCAAAATGAAAACGGGGGAGGAACATCGTTCCTCCCCCGTCTGTGAGCACTCCTGCGAGTGATCCTTAGCTGATCACGTCGTCAGGAACCGCCAGGGTCAGGCCGCCCTTGACGTCATTGACCGACCATCCGTCGATTGTGGCATCACTGTCGAGATTCGCAACCGCTGATGCCGTAAAACCCAACGGAGCAGTATTGGAAGCGCTCGCAACAGATGCTGTTGCTCCATCAACGGGGTTCACACAACCGGCGTTACCACATGGAATGTAGTCTCGAGTAGCAACGGCGCCAGCTCCAGCTGAAGCACCAACTCCAAGATCGGCCGGGCTCCGGTAGGTATAGCGATTCGTCGTTCCAGCAAGAGCATAACCGATTTCAGCGAAGCTGCCGTAGCGCGAGTTTTCGCTGAGGTAGGCCGTCTCAGCCACGAAGATCGCGCCCAGGTTCGTCTTAGCTTCCGACTGGCGCGACTTGGCTTGGTAGCGCAAGAAGTTCGGAATGGCGATGGCCGCCAAGATACCGATAATCGCCACAACGATCATCAACTCAATCAACGTAAAACCTTTCTGACCCTTCACTTGCTTCAACATAATGCCTCCCTTTCCTATTGTTGCCACTTCATCCGACACGTGCTTGATTCCTGTCACTTCATTCGGAACTGCGTGTTCACGCCTGACAGATCTTGGGAATAGCAGGTTCTATGCCCAACACCTCCTTCCTGTATTTGCGTATCACTCTGTATATCTTCCAATCACTTATCTTTAGGATCGCTTCGGGACTGATGACGACTACCTGAATGAGCTTCCTTTTTCCGTCATCAGGTGACAAGTTTTGGCACCGACACCTAACTGGAGACATCGTTCGGGTCAGCGGCACTTAACCCTTGCTTCGAATCGTTGACGTACCACCCGTCATGCGTCGCATCCCCATCGAGATCCGCCGAGGCTGTAGCAGTAAAACCTGCCGAAGAGGTTGTAGCGATACCCGCGCTTCCTGTAAAACTGATCGCACCGGCAGCCGGTACTTCAGTTTGAATCGTGTCGCAACTGCTCACAGACCCGCACAGATTGCCTCCGTTTGGTCCCAGTCCAGCACCGAGGCCCACACCGGTGCGATACGTATACCGATTCGTTCCTGGTCCGGCCACGGCGAAGCCGATATCCGTAAAGTTGCCAAACTCTTTCCGTTCCGTGAAGAAAGACATTTCCGCCACAAAAATTCCTGCCAAGTTAGTCCGGGCTTCGGCTTGCATCGCCTGCGCCCGGTATCGAAGAAAGTTCGGAATGGCGAATGCAGCCAAGATTCCCACAATCACCACCACGACCATGAGTTCGATCAGCGTGAACCCAGCCTGTTTTGCTTGAGTCACCATCTGGCTCTATGGCTTCTGCTCTGAAGGCTCATCTTGATGCTCCTGTTCGTCTGTACTGCCGACGTGCCCTGTATAAGCAGGCCCCATGCCAGAGAGGAGCCCTTTAGCTGTCCCCGCATAACCTGCCGACAAGGCAAGGTATTTTTGCAAGACTTCACAATTCTGGCTCTGTTCACTCAGGCAGGACGAAGAGACGAGCCAGGCAAAGTGCCAAAAATTGACTGAATCGAACAGATAGAGCTCGTTGTCTCGATGAGGAAGAACTGCCGAGGAAACCGCTGAAGGACTACTTGGAAACCAAGGGAATTAGCGATGAGGTGGTGACTAACTCCGGGCCATGCGCTACCGGCGCAGAGGGCAGGAGGCTTCTGTAAGGGGAGATTACTGAGCCGCGGGAGCCGTCTTCCGCTCTGTCACACGTCGGATGGCTTGGCGAATTCGTTCTTCTTTCGCAGGATCGCCCAAGCCGAGTTCACGAAACCGCTGCATGAGCTTGTCATTCGAAGGGTCGAGCTCGAGGGCATGCAGCAGGGCCTCGCGACCATCGGAGAGATGTTGTTGCTTCAAATGGATTTCGCCTAAATGCTCATAGATGACCGGATCGTCGCCGACGAGCGCCACTGCCCGCTTCATTTCAACCAGAGCCTCGCTCAACAGGCCCTTTTTGAAAAAAGCCCAGGCGAGGCTATCCACGTAATATCCGTTCGTAGGCCGCAGTGCAACGGCCTGCTTGGTCAGTGCAATGGCTTCTTCGATTTTGACGCCGCGCTCCGCATAACTATAGCCGAGGTAATTCATCGCATCAGCGTGATGAGGATCCAACGTGAGCGTGGTCTCCATCGACTTCACCACATCGTCAAAACGATTCAACTTGTCATAAGCCGTGCCGGCGTTGAAATGGAGGTCGGCATTATCTGGATTGTGCCGGATTCCTTCCAAAAAGGCTTGGAGGGACGGCTCATATTCTTCGACTTGAAAATGCGACAACCCGAGAACGATATACACCTCAGGCTGCTTTGGATTTAAGCGGCTGGCTTCCTTCAGATGTTGGATAGCCTCGGGATATTGCTTGGTCCGGTAGAGCAGAACACCCAAGTGTAAATGCCCCTCGAAATACGACGGTTCCAAGCTGAGATTGTGCCGGTACGCCGCAATCGCATTGGCGTAATCCTTCGTTTCCTCGTAGAGATACCCTAGATAGTCTCGCACTTTGAGCTCGGACGGACGCACGGTGAGAATCTGGTTCAACTGTTGAATCGCTTGGGGGTAATTCTTCTGTTCCCCGTAGACGAGTCCCATGCGCAGCTGGGCGTCGAGATCCGATGGATCCTCCGCCAACATCTCCTGCAACTCACGCAACGCTTCGTCATACTGCTTCGCCGACACCTGCAGACGGATGAGATGATGCCGGATTTCACGATTTTTCGGATTCACGCCTTGCAAGTAACGCCGATAGATATCGATCGCCTTCCCGCGATCCTGCTTGGCTTCATACACAGACCCTAACGCGACATAGGCCGGCTCAAATGCCGGGTTCAGCGTCACGGCCTGCTCAAAGTGTGTCGTCGCCTTGTCGAAATCCCTGGCCTCCACTCCGATCCGGCCCAAGTAGTAATACCCGACTGCCGAGTCCGGGCTGACCTTGATGCCCGAACGAATGGTCTCCTCGGCTTCGACGTATTGCTTCTGATTGGCCAACAACAGCCCTTTGGCAAAGAAATGTTCGCTGCGTTGCGGTTCCTGCTCGATAGCGCGATTGAACAAACGCAACGCCTTGTCCGGCTTTCCTGCCGCCGCATACATCCCGCCGATTTGCCCGAGCATCTGCGCATCTAACCCCGGCGCATCCGCAACCTCATCGGCAAATCGCACTGCAGCCGGCACATCACCTGCCGTGAAATGGAGGACTGCCAATCGAGCCTTGAGATAATTCGAGGAAGGATCGGTCTGCAGGGCCAGCTGATACTCTTTGATGGCCAGTTCGGTCTCCTGGTCCAGCTCGGCCTGATACCCGAGCAGGAAGTGATAGGAGGCGCGCGAATCAGATGCGGGAGGCAAGGCGCGAGAGACCTGCGGCACCGCCGGAGGTGCGACCGGTTGTGCGGAGCGTGACGGCGGAGCGGTCTGGCACGCGGCAGTTACACTAGCGAGCGCTAGCAGCAGGACGGCTCCAGCCCGGGGTCCTACGGGTCCACAGAAGGTGCAGGACTGCCGACGCTCTTCACTCAATCGTTGCACAATTCATCCGCTTAACTTGCAGGGGGAATGGTTGAGGTCACAACGCTGCGGAATTATACCGGCCCGTGAAAGAACGCGTCAAACCGTCTCGCGCGTTTCGAGGTTCTCAAATTTGGCGAATCGGTCGTGAAAGAACAAATCGCGTTTGCCAATCGGCCCATTGCGATGTTTGCTGACGAGAATTTCCGCGATCCCCTTTCGTTCCGTGGCGGGCTCGTACACTTCTTCCCGGTAGATAAACATCACCACGTCGGCATCCTGCTCGATAGCGCCGCTCTCACGCAAGTCAGCCAGCATCGGCACCGGCGGTTTTCTCGCTTCGACGGCTCGACTCAACTGCGACAAGGCAATGACGGGAACGTTCAACTCCTTGGCCAGACTTTTCAAGGATCGTGAGATGTCGGAGATTTCCTGCTGGCGCGATTCGGAATCGCTCTTTCCCTGCATGAGCTGCAGGTAGTCCACGATCAGCAAATCGAGGCCCTTCTCGGCCTTGAGCCGCCTGGCCTTCCCGCGCATCTGCTGCACGGTCACGGCTCCGGAGTCGTCAATGAAAATCGGTGCCTGCTCCAGCTTGCCGGCCGCTTCAGCCAATCGCCACCAATCTTCCTTTTGCAGTCTCCCGGTGCGGAGCGCGTGCGAATCGACACGGGCCTCGGAGCTCAACATGCGCAGCACCAATTGCGGCTTAGACATTTCAAGGCTGAAAATCCCCACCACGGCTTTGGCCTGCAGTGCGGCATGTTGCGCCATGCCGAGCGCCAAACTCGTCTTCCCCATGCTCGGCCGTCCGGCCACGATGATTAAGTCTGACGGCTGCAACCCGGCCGTCAGATCGTCCAAATCAATATAGCCGGTCGGCACCCCGGTCACCCGCTCTTTCCGCTTGGACAACTTATCCACGACATCAAGGCTTTCCTTGATGATGTGATTGACCTGGGTAAACGAGCGATCGAGCTTGCCCTGGGCGAGCCCGAACACCGAACGTTCGGCAAAATCGAGTAATTCATCGACGGCCGCTGTGCCGTCGTACCCGCGGGCAATGACTTCCGTTGAGGTTTCGATCAGCCCTCGCAACAGCGCTTTATCCCGGACGATCTTGCTGTGATATCGAATGTTCGCGGCCGTCGGGACGGCCTGGACCAGCTCGGCAAGATAGGCCGATCCACCGACTGCATCCAGCTCTGAGCGTCCCTTCAGGCACTCCGTCAACGTGATTTGATCGATCACTTCGCCACGATCGGACAGTTCCAGCATGGCCTGATAAATCTTCCGGTGGGCAGTCCGATAGAATTCCTGATCCGTCAGGACTTCCATCGCCTTGGCCATCGCCGTGTTGTCCAACAGAATCCCGCCCAGCACGGACTGTTCAGCTTCGATGTTCTGTGGCGGCAGTCGTGGCGCTGTCAGGTCAACGGCCGAGAGCGATTTCATGCCCGGCTCCTTACCCGTCGGGGAGCAGAAGACGCCGAGTGCCTACGTCCCGTTTTGGATACGGTCGCATCGGGAGGAAGTGGTCGGACTGACAAATCGATGGCGCGAAACACCCGATCGACATCCAGCGCAAATCCCGAAGATGCCGCGGTGCGACCAAACCGGCCCATCAAATGGTCATAGCGGCCGCCACCGCCCAATTCCGCGCCTATACCCGGGGCAAAGACATCGAAAACGATTCCGTCATAATATTCAAAGCCACGGAACTCGCCCAAATCGATCAAGACCGATTCCTGTCCCGGCGACACCAACCGTTCATACACCTGCGCCAGCCGATCGAGCGGTTTCAACAGCGCTTTGTCGCGCCCTACCAGCTTCCGTCCGCGCGACAGGACTTCTGGTCCGCCGCATAATTCCAAGACCTCGAGAATGATCCGCCCAGTGGATCGAGCCATTCCCTCACGCGCCAGCAATTCCTCGAGGAGCGGGATGTCTTTGCGAGCGGCCGCTTGCTCCACGCGTTTCTGGCCTTCGCTTGAGAGACCGGATCGAACGAGGAGCGCAGTAAAGAACCCGACATGCCCGACCGCCACTTTGAAGGAGCTGAGACCCACCTGACTTAAACAATCCAGGAGAAGTGTCAGCACTTCGGCATCTCCGGTCACCCCATCAACCCCGATGAGTTCAGCGCCGACTTGAAAAATCTCACGGTCGCGGCCGGCATGCTCGCGTTCGTAGCGAAAGACCGAAGTGCGATAACACAAGCGCAACGGCAGCCGGTCGCCCATCATGCCCATGGCGACGGTTCTGGCGATCTGTGCCGTAGCATCCGGGCGCAGCACCATAAGACGGCCCGTCGTTCGATCGACCAACTGATAACACTTTTCGAGGAGTTCCGGCTCAAGCCCTGGCGCGAGGACGTCCAGATACTCGAACATCGGGAGGATGATTTCGTCGTATCCTCCGCGGGCCAGAACGGCCAGCAGGGTTTGTTCCAGGTGACGAATACGTCGAGCGGCGGCGGGAAGAATAGTGCTCATTCCGACTGGAATAAGCGACCGTTCCCGACCCGCCACCAAAGACGTGGAGGAAGCAGAGGCCTTCAACGAAAGGGAGCCCATGATCGACTGCCGGGCAATCTACAGACCTTTCGACAGGTCGGCGACCTTTACGGAAAGGATGTGCTTGCTGTTCGTAATCTGATCGAGCACCGGCGCAGGCAGCGGCGCATCCAGCCCGAAAATCAGCAGGGCTTTGCCGCCTCGCTCCTCACGTGAGCATTGCATGCGCGCGATATTGATGTTGTGGTCGCCAAGAATATGCCCGACCGTACCGATCACTCCAGGACGATCCTCATTGAGGACCAATAACAAATGGTTGTCCGGCACCACTTCGACCTTGAATTCGTCGATCTCAATGATACGCGGATCTTTGCGATGATACAGGGTTCCCGCCACTTGATGGGATTTTTTGCCAGCTTCCACGCGCACGCGAATGACGCTGGTGAAATCGCCGGCATCGTTGCTCTTGACCTCTTTCACTTCGATCCCGCGCTCTTTGGCGACGACCGGCGCATTCACATAGTTGACCGGGTCTTCCAGGATAGGCGTCAAGAGCCCTTTCAATACCGCAATGGTCAACGGGGCGACATTCAACCCGGCGACCTGCCCGCTATACTCGACGGTCAACCGCTCTAATCCGCCTTCCAGCAATTGCGCCTGTAGCAAGCCCACGCGTTCCCCCAATGAGAGATAAGGCTGGAGTTGCGGCAAGAGCTCGGGAGACACGGAGGGGATATTGACGGCACCTTTGGCAATGCCCTTGGTGAAGTACTCGACGATCTGCTCGGCGATTCCCACCGCCACATTCTCCTGCGCTTCAGTCGTCGAAGCACCGATATGCGGCGAACAGATGAAATTGTCCAACGCCAGGAGAGGATTGTCTGCCTTCACCGGCTCGTCTTCGAATACGTCGAACGCCGCTGCCGCTACCTTCTTGGATTTCAGCGCCTCACACAGGTCGCCTTCGTGCACAATCCCGCCACGCGCGCAGTTGGCGATCATCACACCGGTTTTCATCTTCGCGATAGCCTGTGCGTTGATGAGCGACTTGGTTTCAGGGGTCAATGGGGTGTGTACCGAGATGACATCGGCCCGACGGAACAATTCATCCAATTCCACGATGGAAATGCCCATTTTCTGCGCACGTTCGGGTGCGAGATAGGGGTCGTAGGCCATCACCTGCATGCCGACGCCCTGAGCGAGCTTTGTGAGGTACCCGCCGATTTGTCCGACGCCGACGATCCCCAACACCTTGTTATACAGCTCCACGCCCATGAACTTTTCTTTTTCCCACTTCCCGCCCTTGGTCGACGCGGTCGCTTGCGGAATACGGCGCGACATGGAAAAAATCATGGCCATCGTGTGTTCGGCGGTGGTCACGGTGTTGCCGCCAGGCGTATTCATGACCACAATGCCGCGACGGGTTGCGGCAGGGGTATCGACATTGTCCAGACCGGAACCGGCTCGGCCGACCACTTTCAGGCAGCTCGCCGCCGCAATAAGTTCTGCCGTCACTTTCGTCCCGGAGCGAACGATCAGCCCGTCCGCGTCCTTGATCTCCTTCAGCAGCTCCTCTTTCGGCAGCTTGGTTTTCACTACCACCGTAAAGCCGGCCTTCTCCAATACCTCTACACCCTGCTTCGAAAGACTGTCGCTGACCAAGATTTTCATTGTCGTGGTGCCTTACCTGAAGGTGAGTCTAGGACTTTCCCATAATAATTTCTTGAGCCTTGGCAACCCCGCTCCCGAGCTTCACGGGATACCCCAACCCCTTGATGACCATCTCCACCGCCGCCAAGGCCGTGATGACGTCAAAACTATCGATATACCCCATGTGCGAGATGCGGAAGATCTTGCCTTTCAGATGATCCTGACCGCCAGCGGCCGTCATACCATACTGGGTGCGTAGGTTCTTGTAGACCGCCTGACCGTCCACACCTTCCGGCGCTGAAATGGCGGTTAACGCGTCGCTCGGCCGCTCCTGGGGGAAAATGGAGAGCCCTGCGGCCTTCACGCCTTCTCGCATGGCCGTCGCCAGCATCGCGTGACGGGCAAAGACGGCTTCCAAGCCCTCGGCCTTCAGGATGTTCATCACTTCCTTGAGACCCAGGATCAGGGAGACCGCCGGCGTATAGGCAGTGGTGCTTTTCTGCTGATTCTCCCGCTCCCGCTTGAAGTTGAAATAGAACGCCGCGTTCTTGGCCTTGTCCGCCAAACGCCAGGCCTTGTCGCTCACGCTGGCAAAGGCCAAGCCCGGGGGCAGCATCAACGCCTTCTGCGACCCGGTGATGACGACGTCTAGGCCCCACGCATCGGTCTTCAGATCAAGTACTCCCAGGGCGGTAATGGCATCCACCACGAGGATGGTATCTTCGTACTGCTTCACAATTTCGGCCAGGGCTTTGACATCGTGCGCGACAGCCGTAGAGGTTTCGCTCGCTTGCACGTACACGGCTTTAATCGAGGGGTCTTTCTTCAAGGCATCGGCAACGGCTTGCGGGTCGATGGCGCGCCCCCATTCGACCTTCAACTCAGTCACCTGGGCACCGAACGTCTTACAGAGCTTCGTCCACCGCTCACCGAACTTGCCGCCGTTGATGGTCAGGGCTTTGTCGCCAGGGGAGAGGAAATTTGAAACCGACCCTTCCATGCCGCCGGTACCGGATGCCGCGAGGATCAAGACATCATTCCGCGTCTGGAACAGCCATTTCAGGTCCTCGCGAACCTCGGCAAACAATTTATCGAACTCGGGAGCCCGGTGATGAATCATCGGTCTGGCCATGGCCAGCAGCACCTCTGGTGGAACGGGGGTGGGGCCGGGTGCCAGCAAATACCGTTTGAGCATGGGACGATCCTCCTCGCTGTACGGAACGAACAATGTCAGGGATTTAGAAGGGGCGTACGCTACCATAGCCCCCCAGAGGTGTCAAGGTAAGTTCCCGGGAAGATGCTCATCTTTTCAGTAACTTCACGACCTTGAACGGAAGGTCGATCTTGGAATGTCCCGAAGAAGTCGCGACTGACATTGCTCGCAGCCTGCGATCAACCAGCAACTCAACTCCCTCAATTTCTTGACAAGGAGTCACCTCCTCGATAGGCTACGATTCGAGAGTCGGTCATCTCCCCTTCCCTGAACCGTCTAGTGGGTACCTTATGCATGCACGTATGTCCTGCACCGATGTTCCGCCTCTTTCACTCCTGTTCGCGTGCCTGCTATCTCTTTCTTCGCCTGGTTCTGCAGGCGCGGAATCGCCGCTCCCCATGCAGACGGAGCCCGCGCTTACTTCGGAAGTTCCGACAGATCCGTCAATTCCGTCACCAGATGGCATCCAACCCCCGGCTCAGGAACCAGACTATATTCTCGACGAGGAAGATCGCACTGCCGCCGCAGAAAGTGAGGCGGCCGAAGCTCCTGCTGCCGTGGCCAGCGAACCGTCCACAGAAGTCCCGCCGGCCGAGGCGTTGCTTCAACTTAAGCCTCTCGGTGGTACCACCGCACGGTTTGCCGATTTGTTGACCCCTCCGGCGGAAGTCATTCAGGAAGCCACCGTGGAGCAAGGATCGGAATCGGACAACGTCTCCGAATACAATGTGCCGATCGTGCTCGACCCGTCCGTACAAGGACATATTCGCTTCTTCAATGTCGCGATCCGTAACCGATTCGAGCAGTGGCTCATCAGACTGAGCCATTACCGACCGCTGGTCGATAGCATCTTCTCTGAGTTCCAGCTGCCGAGCGATCTGATCTATCTGTCGTTGGTTGAAAGTGGATTCAACCCCCACGCATACTCACGGGCTCGGGCTGCCGGCCCCTGGCAATTCATGAAAGGCACCGCCAAGGTGTATGGGTTGCGAGTGGATAGTTATGTGGATGAGCGCCGGGATCCGGTGAAGTCCACCGTGGCGGCCGCGCGCTACCTGCGCGACCTGTACGATTTGTTCGGCACCTGGCCCCTGGCGATGGCGGCGTACAATGCCGGCGAAGGCAAGGTGATGCGGGCCCTGCACACAGCCCAAGCTGAGAGCTTTTCAGATATTGCGAAAACCAGGCTTATCCGACGGGAAACCAAGGAATACGTGCCTCGCTTTATGGCGGCGACCATCATCGCCAAGAACCCTGATCGGTATGGATTTCCCCAAAACGACGTCCGTCCGCATCAATTCGAAGAAGTGGTCGTGCGGCGCCCGATCCACTTCAAAGCCATCGCCAATGTCACGGGAATTTCCTACCAGGAACTGAAGGTGCTCAATCCGGAATTACGGCGCGATGCCACGCCTCCGGATGATCCCGAGTATCACTTGAAGGTTCCCGTCGGCACCAAAGAGAAAGTGGAACAGCTGTTGGAACGGGCACCGACCCACAAATTCGCGCCGCTCCCCATGCCGGTCAAGGTCCGGCACGTCAAATCCGAACCGGAATCCGGACATTGGTATCGGGTCCGTGTCGGCGATTCCCTTGAGAAAATCGCCAAACGATTCAACATCTCGGTCAAAACGCTCAAGTCGAATAACAACCTGACTGGCCCTACCATCAAGGCAGGAAGCCGCCTGGTCATTGTGAACTAGCACTCCGCATCACTCTCGTGTATGCGGAGGAAACTCGTTACTGCTTTTTCTTGGAAGCGGGTGCAGCCGATTTGCCTGATGAGGCCTTGGCGGGCTGTTCAGGCTGCGAAGCAGGGGCACTAGCAGCTGGGGCGGGGGCGGGAGCTGCCGCTGGGGCGTCCGGAGTCTTCTTCACTTCCAACACTTTGACCCGCACCGCCGCTTCACTGGTGAAGGGCGAGTTGGGGTAATTCTTCATCAGATCCTGGTAATGTGCGAGGGCTCCCTCAGGGCGGGACTGCGATTCTTCAATCTTTGCCAACTCGAACAACACATGGTCCTTATTGAGGGCGCCTGGAATGTCCAGAATGCCGGTAAAGGCCTTCACCGCCTGATCGCGATCACCCTTCGCTAAGTACGCATACGCCAACCGTTGCTGGACTAATCCCAAGAGCGACGTATTGGAGCCATACAACAACATGAACCGTTTGTAGGTTTCGATGCCGGCATCCACTTCATTGGCCAGCACCTGGGCATTCCCCAGGTGGAACAAGGCCAAGGGCGCGCCAGGGCTTCTCGGATATTGCTCCACCACTTGCTTGTAGAGCGTGACGGCTTGGGCAAGCTGCTCGTGGCTTCTTTTCGGATCGTCTGCGGGCCGATTGAGATAATGGAGCGTCGCTTCCTGCTCGAGCTCGCGTGCCGTTAACGTGGATTGATAGTCGTACCACATCACACCGGCGACGACCGCTCCCGCAATCACAACGACCCCCACCCCCGCTAAGACAGCGCGCCGCTGTTCCTGCAACACATGAAGAAACCGATCAACCCCGGTCAACAGGTGGGCTTCGTCGAGCGGGTCAACTTTTGCAGGAACCCTGATTCGATAACTCATAGTCGAGCAATGGTCTCGGTTGGAAAAGACGGTCGTTTCTCAGAGCCTCGCGCCTTATACTAGGGACCACTCAGCCTTGTCAAATGTTCGGCCTCGTCTAAGCCCTGGCACCCATGTTCGAAAAACATCTGAAGAAACTGGATGATCAACATCTCTTACGCCGGCTTCGCACGATCGCCTCGGCGACCGGACCAACGGTCACCTTGGACGGCCGTGAAATCATTCTTCTCTCCTCTAACAATTATCTTGGTCTGGCCACGCACCCGACTGTGGTGGATGCTGCCATCGAGGCGACCCGCCGATATGGAGCCGGCTCTGGCGCCGCCCGCCTGGTGTGCGGCACGCTGACACCCCATGAGACGCTTGAAAGCACTCTCGCCCGCTTCAAAGGCACAGAAGCAACCCTCACCTTTGCCGCCGGATACCTGACTAATATCAGCGTAATCCCGGCCTTGATCGCAAAAGATGGACTGATCTTCGCCGACCGTCTCTGTCACGCCAGTCTCATCGACGGCTGCCGCCTGAGCGGAGCCACCTTTCGTGTGTACCATCATCGAGACATGAACCATCTGGAGCAACTGCTCGCTCGCCGGCCGGCCGGCCGGCCCACCCTCATCGTCACCGACGGGCTGTTCAGCATGGATGGGGACATTGCCCCGATGAAAGATCTTGTGCTCTTGGCGGAACGGTATGGCGCGGAGATATATGTCGACGATGCCCATGGCACAGGGATTCTTGGACGGACCGGGCGCGGCACCCTCGAACATTGCGAAGTCGAATCGCGCGTGCCCTATCACATGGGCACCTTGAGCAAAGCCATCGGGAGCGCGGGGGGATACGTGACAGGCTCAGCGACGTTCATTGCCTACCTGCTCAACACCTGCCGTGCGTTTATCTATACGACCGCTCCGCCTCCAGCCAGCGCGGCGGCAGCGACCGCCGCGATCCAGGTCATTGAGCAGGAACCACAACGGCGCGCTCGCTTGTGGCGGAATCGAGAACGACTGGCGCAAGGGCTGACTGAACTCGGGTTCCGCTTGGCAGCATCGGAAAGTCCAATCCTGCCGGTGATCGTCGGTGATCCCGATCGAGCGATGAACCTCGCGCAGGCGCTCCTCGCACAAGGCGTGTATGCGCCAGCGATTCGTCCTCCGACCGTGCCTCCCGCCACCAGTAGGATTCGCTTCACCATCACTGCGGACCATACCGATGAGCAGATTGATCGCGCACTGATTGCTGTAGAGCAGGCCGGTCGATCCCTCAATCTGATCTGACCTGACACCCCCCACTCGGCAGCTGACGGCCTGCATATTCGCAGCGCTTGCGGCAGGTATTTCACCGTCGCCTCTTCTGGATATTTTCTTGATTTCCCACCCCCCTGTGGCATGATCGAATTGTCCTGCGGATCCTGATCATCGACCCATAACTACGCACGTTTATCCGATTACATTCTCATTCAATGGAGCGACCCGATGATTGACATCTCCAAACTGTTGACCTTTGGTGTCCAGCAAGGTGCCTCGGACTGTCACATCAGCGCCGGCGAACCGCCGATGATTCGCCTGCACGGCGACCTCAAAAAACTCGACCACCCACCCCTAACGCAGGATGAAACGCATGCCCTCATCTACGACATGATGAGCGATGCGCAGCGCAAGAACTTTGAAGAACATCGGGAATGCGACTTTTCTTTCGACCTGGGCGACATCGCTCGTTTCCGCGTGAACGTCTTCGTCCAGGGTCGCGGGTTAGGTGCCGTCTTCCGGACCATTCCAACTGAAATTCTTCCGCTCGAAAAACTCGGCATGCCGCCCATTCTCCGACAACTCTGTGACCGCGAAAAGGGCCTGATTCTGGTCACCGGCCCGACCGGCTCCGGAAAATCGACCACCCTCGCCGGCATGATCGACTACCTGAACAACACCTTTGAAGGCCACATTCTTACCATTGAAGACCCGGTGGAGTTTGTACACAAATCGAAAAAGTGCCTGGTCAACCAGCGCGAATTGGGCGTACACACCTTGTCATTCGCCAATGCGCTCCGTGCCGCGCTCCGCGAAGACCCCGATATCATCCTCGTCGGCGAAATGCGCGACTTGGATACGATCCAGTTGGCCTTGACCGCTGCCGAAACCGGGCACTTGGTCTTTGCGACGCTGCACACCTCCAGCGCGCCGAAGACCATTGATCGCATCATCGATGCCTTCCCGCCGAACCAGCAAGCGCAGGTCCGCGCGCAGCTGTCGGAAACCCTGGAAGCGGTGCTGACTCAGACTCTGCTCAAAAAGAAGAGCGGGGGCCGGATTGCGGCGGTGGAAATCATGGTCGGCACGACGGCGGTCCGCAACCTCATCCGTGAAGGCAAACTGCATCAAATTCCCGGCATCATGCAGGCGAGCCAGAAAGACGGCATGCAGACCATGGACATGGCCCTGGTCGACCTCGCCACGCGCGGGATGGTGACCAAAGCCGAAGCCCAGTCACGTAGCATGAATCCCAACCTCTTCAACACGGCAGGCGCGGCCTAACGACTCGTTCATTTTATTCGTCTACCGGTAGCAGGATAAGAGGCATTTCATGGATGTTCGCACGCTCCTCGAAGTGATGGTCAAGCAGGAATCGTCCGACCTGTATCTCACCGTCGATGCGCCCCCCATTTATCGCATCCATGGCTCGACCCATCGAACGGATGCGCCACCGTTCACCAATGAACAATTGGAGTCATTGGCGCTCGCGTTGATGCGCGGCCAGCAGCGGGGCGAATTCGAAGAGAAAATGGAGATGAACCTCGCCCTGTATTACAAAGACCTGGGGCGGTTTCGCGTGAACATCTTCCGGCAAAAGGGGAACGTGGGGTTGGTGTTTCGCCACATCAAGGCGGAGATCATGACGGTTGAACAGTTGGACCTGCCGCCCATCGTCAAAGATATCGCCATGACGAAACGCGGGCTGGTCCTCGTGGTGGGAGCCACCGGCTCCGGTAAATCCACCTCACTCGCGGCAATGATCGATCACAGGAACACCGTGCACGCGGGGCATATTATCAGCGTGGAAGACCCCATCGAGTTCGTCCATCACCACAAAAAATCGATTGTGACGCAGCGCGAAGTCGGTTTCGACACCCACTCGTTCGGCAATGCGCTGAAGAACACCTTACGCCAGGCTCCGGATGTCATTCTCATCGGCGAAATTCGTGATACGGAAACGATGGAAGCGGCCATCACCTTCGCGGAAACCGGTCACCTCTGCCTCGGGACGCTGCACTCAAACAATGCCAATCAATCCATCGAACGCATCATGAACTTCTTCCCGGTGGAGCGGCATGCGCAGATTTATCTCCAACTTTCACTCAACCTGCGGGCCATTATCTCCCAGCGCCTCATCCCCTCACTCGATGGCCGAAGGGTCCCTGCCCTGGAAATTATGCTCGACACGCCCCGTATTAAAGATCTGATCAAGCGGTCTGAAATTGATACGTTAAAAGAAGCGATGGAACAAGGTATTGATGAAGGGTGCCAGACCTTTGACCATGTGCTCCTGCAACTCTACAAAGCTGGAAAAATCAGTATTGAACAGGCCTTGATTAACGCTGATAGCGCCAACAATCTCCGTCTCAAAATTAAGCTGGCGGGATTAAAAGGCGACGACGCCGTGGCTGCCCTGCTCGACAAAAATGAGAGAGATGAAAAGGGCTTCCAAATCCAGGGGCAGATGAGTCAAGGCGGCGGCAAGAAACGATGACCCGCTCGCGGGAAGTCCTTGAAGGATGAGCGCGGAGTGGGGCCGGCAACCAGGGGGATGAACCCTGGCTACGGCTGCTCCATAGCGAGTTCGAGATACGCGGCAATCTTATCCAGCGCGCCTGCGGTCAATTTCCTTCCATACCACGCCGGCATCGTGTCCGCTGGAAAGCCGGGGACCACATAGGTACCTGGAGATACCACCGATTCCACAATATACTCTCGGACGGTCTGCGCTTGCCCGCGATACTGCGGGTCAGCCAAGCGAGAGGCGCCGGTTTTGCCCAACCAAAGCGGAGGGCCAACCTTCCCATCAGCCCCCGCGATACCGGGAATCCGGTGGCAAACCACGCAACCGGCACGAACAAAAAGCTCTTGAATCGGCTCCTCCCCTGTCACCAACGGCACCATATTCGGGTCTATGGTCGGAACAGCGGGAACCACTGCGGACGGCGGAGGAGCATTTTGAATTCCCACCAGGGCTAGCAGCAACACCAAACCGGCGACCAATGCCGCAATCGCTTTATTTTTGTGCTGTGAGGGTGGACCAGAGGAAGAATCGTTTGGGGCGAACATACACCGGCACCATGAACGTTACATACACACTGAACGGGCACGCGACTGTGCCACCCGATTGAATACAGACTTTTGGGCTCACAGACACGTGAATAATAGCAGATGCTATTGTCCCGGAGTCATGGCGCAACGGAAGCCAATGGCTCGATCCTGAAAATCTGGCTCCGCAGAGGATCGTGCAGATGATCGTAACGCCACCGGCAGGTCAGACCAGGACCCTCCACGAATCACTTTCTTCTCTCCCTTTTCCGGACCAGTGGGATTCTTCTCAGGACTCTTCGAATAGTATTCCCGGTCGTACCAATCAGCCACCCACTCGGCGGCATTTCCTGCCATGTGATGAAGGCCATAGGGACTTCGTCCGCCTTCCTTCAACCCATGGCGCACACTCATCCCTTCGACACCACCACTGACTGACGTGAGCGTCACCGCCTCGCTCACCCAGACTCCACGATTGTAATTCGCAATGTCGACGAAAGGCTGCATTTGCCCCCAGGGATAGCGCCGCCCGTCGGTACCGCGCGCGGCCTTTTCCCACTCGGCCTCGGTCGGAAGACGCTTCCCTGCCCAGACACAATACGCTTTCGCATCAGCCCAGCCCATTCCTACGGCTGGACGATCACCAACCGTCTCTGCGGCTTCATCATCCCAGGTCGGAGGAGCATCGTGCTTCGCCCCGATGAGAAACGACCGATACAGCTTCATGGAGATTTCATAGCGGTCGATAGAAAACGCGTCGAGCGTGACGACATGTTCCGGTCGTTCAGCAGGAAGTCCGTCGTTACTGCCCATCGTAAATGGCCCGGCCGGAATCAGCACCATGGGCGCGCCATCTTTGCCTTTGATACCTTCCGCAGCAGTACCGCTTGCCGCGGCCTGAGGTTCGGCGGCCGAGGCCATCCCTAGCCCAACAAGCATGATGGCAAACAACACGGCCGTTACACTGAAGAGTCGCATACATTCCTCCCATCTGCGATGGATCCAGAGGCAGGTCACCACACCCGCAAAGTGTAGCCGTGCCGGCGGCCAAACTCAACTGCGTGAAGAGACGACAGGCCCATGTGGAAGGTGATGTCGGGGCCGACCAGGCGCGATAGGAGGAGAGAACCGCTACTGATAGGGAGAGGCAACACAACCGGCGCTGCATCGTTGGCCGGCAAGAAGGTTCTTGCCGGCAGGAAGGGAAGGGAGGGAGAGGGTGGGCGAGTTACCGGGCAAGCTCGGCGACGCGGCGGTCGTGATCTTTTACCGGTCTCGCCGTGGCCACTTCAGACCGGTCTAGGAGGTTGTGGAGGACTTCCTGCTTCAACTGAACCATGAGAGCCTTGTTATGGTCGGAGGACAGGGACGCATCCTGAAGCAGATTGAGCCAGCCCAGCGTCGCGACCTCATACCGGCTGTTCGGCATGGCCGTGCGTAATTCCTGAAACACTGTGATGGCATCCGCTCGATTTTCAAATAACGCCACCAAGGCTCGCGTGTAGTAGGCATCTTCACAGGCTGGGCCCTTATGACAATTCTTCATTCTCGCATCCTGCGCATGGGCAATGGCCTGAAGCGGCTTTAATTCCGAGGCATCGAGGGGGAAAAAGGCACTGCTGGGAAGAACCGTGGAGGTGCCCGATGGCATCGTGGTGCAACCTTCGATCCCACTCACGAGCAATAGGAGAAGGGTGAAATAGCACGCCCTGTGTTTCGACATCGTACGCCTCCTCAACTCGCGCTTACCAGGTGGGGCGCGATGATAATTCCATGTACTTGGCTTGCAGCGATGCTCTGAATGTACCATCGAGCTTTGGTTTAGCCATTACACGGAGGCTGTACCTCCTCGGTATGGGGCGCTTGCGCCAGGCTGCACGTCAACGTGGCTGATGACCGGTTCGAACAGGGAGAAACGAGGATCTGGCCTGAGAAGTCTCAGTGAAGAGAGTAGACGATGTGGGAAGAACGCTTCGCCCCGCCTTAAATGCGGGGCGAAAGCTCGGGCCTAGTGCCAGTTGGCGGCAAGAATCTGTTGCACGTCCTGTGGTCGCTGGGCAATCGCCTGATCCCAACTTAGCCCGGTCTGTTGGGTAAATCCCGCCATCGCCTGAATGAGCTGATTCACCTGAGTACTCATCAATTGTTGACCATTGCCGGCTTGTACGGTTTCAATTTGGTTGGCGGCGCCTGCATACCAGTTGCTGATCGTCACTTGATCCGTCGATCCATACACTGCAATACGCAAATCATTGGCACTCTGGCTCAGCATGAGATCGAGGGGATTGATGCTCGAGGCAAAACTCATTCGATCACTCGTCCCGCTGCCATCTGCAATGGTGTCCTGGCCGTCTCCACGTGCAAACTGGAACACATCATTCCCCGTTCCACCATTGAGGGAATCATTGCCTCTCCCGCCAGACAGGGTATCGTTGCCGTCGCCACCCGTCAGGACATTATTGCCGGCATTCCCAATGACCACGTTGGCCAGCGTATTGCCCGTCCCATTAATGGCGGCTCCCCCCGTAAGACTAAGATTTTCGAGGTTCGCTCCCAACGTCCAGGTCACCGAGCTTTGCACCGCATCGGTACCGGCATTCATGGCCTCAACGACCGTATCTCCTGCCCCGACCACATAGGTATCATCCCCGGCACCACCGGTCAGCGTATTGGCCGCACTATTCCCGACTAGCATGTTACTAAGCGCGTTGCCTGTACCATTGATGGTCCCTGTGCCGATCAGAGTGAGATTCTCGACATTCGCGGCGAGCGTATGCGTCACGGCACTTTGAACGGTGTCACTCCCGGCATTCACTGCCTCAACCACTGTATCGCCTGCGCCAATGATATACGTGTCATTCCCCGCGCCGCCGGTCAACCGGTTGGCAGCACTGTTGCCGATGAGTACGTTGTCCAATCCATTCCCCGTCCCGTTGATCGCAGCGGAGCCACTCAGCGTGAGATTCTCTACATTGACAGCCAGTGTATACGTCACGGAGCTCTGCACCGTATCCACGCCTTCACCGGATAATTCGGTGACCCTGTCGCCGACATTATCCACGATGTACAGATCATCGCCCTGCGCCCCAATGAGCGTATCTGCCCCGGCCTCTCCACTGAGAATGTTTGCCGCGCTGTTGCCGGTCAGAGTGTTGGCAAGACTATTACCGGTCCCGTTAACCGCAGCAACGCCCGTCAAGATAAGATTTTCGAGATTCGTCCCCAGCGTCCAATTAATGTCAGACTTCACAGTGTCAGTCCCGGCACTTGCCGCCTCTACCACGGTGTCGCCAACGCCCACCAGATACGTATCGTTGCCGGCCCCACCGGTCAAAACATTGGCCGCACTATTTCCAGTCAAAATATTATTCAGCGAATTGCCAGTCCCATTGACCGCGGAGCTTCCCGTGAGGATCAGATTTTCGAGATTTGCACCCAGGACGTAGGTCAGGCTCGTCTGCACCGTATCCGTACCTTGTCCGGCTTGCTCCGTTACCACGTCGCCGATATTGTCCACAACGTACAGATCATTTCCGGTTCCACCGGTCATGAGATCTGCGCCTACGCCCCCATCAAGGGTATCATTGCCGGCACCGCCCGAGAGAATGTCGTCTCCACCCCATCCCAATAATGTATCGTTCGTTACATTTCCGTATAAGTAGTCCGTGTCTTCGGTGCCTACCAGATTGACGCCTTCCGTGTGGGCCAGCATGGCGCTGTAGTCCCAAATCGTCCCATCGCTGAATTGGATGCGATCGACCCGCAGCGCATCAGATGCAAAGAATCCGCCGAGGTCCACATAATCTCCAGTACTCATGATCGTCAGAATGGCATCGCCGCCAAAATCCGGCGTGGCGCGCAATGTGATATCGCCTGGAGTAAGTCCATCGATGAGCTGCAGCGTGTCGACATCGGAGGCGTCGCCCTGTTCGTCGATGTAATCATTTCCGTATCCACGGCCGAAGAGGTACAGATCGTTTCCGGACCATCCCTCAAGAAAATCGTTTCCGGCGCCTCCATCGAGCACATCATTTCCAGCGCTGGCACGGATCTGATCATTCCCGCCTAACCCGCGGATAATGTCATCTCTCAACGTCCCGTAAAATGCTTCGTCGGTGGCGTTGCCCACAAAAATCATTCGGCTTTCGATATCGGCAAACCCCCAAGCCGTGCCATCAGCGAACACGAACTGATCAACCGTTTCACCCGGCTGTGCGAAGTAGGACTTCACCGTCAATTGATCGGTCGTACCCGCAACTCTTACGACGAGATCGTTGCCATGGTTCTCAACGATGAGGTCGGCTGGTGTGATGCCCGATAAAAACTCCACTTGGTCTAAACCCGTGTGCGCATACCATTGCGGGCCTGTTTCGACGGTATCCTGTCCATATCCGCGGCCGAACACAAATCTATTGTCGCCAGTCCCGATGAGGGTGTCGTTCCCCGCCTGTCCATCGAGTCGATGAGAGCCGGACAGTGCATTATCCAAAGCGTTTCCGACTAAATTCACCTGAAGCGTCGGATCGAGGTATACATCGTCCTCAATCCTTACGTTCTCCACATTGTCCGGCGCCTGAAAGGTGAGCGACTCGCTCGGAGTGAGGTAAATCGTGTCGAGGCCTTCATTCCCTTCCTCGGTGATGACTTGGCCCAAAGTCCGCAGGTGATAGGCATCATCCCCGGCGCCACCGAACAGCCGGTCGGCAACACTTGCCGAATCCAAGCTGTCATTGCCGTCGCCACCACGCAACACGTTGAATCCTGTGTTCCCATAGAGTCGGTCGTTTCCAGCTCCACCATCTACTTCATCGTCACCGTCGTTACCTTCTAGGACATCATCGCCCAACCCACCGAGCAACACATCGTTGCCACCACGCCCATACAGCCAATCTCCAACTTGGCTGCCTTGTATACGATCGGCAAAGCTCGTTCCTTGCAGCGTTCCCCCGCTTTCCGGAGAAGACAACTGAAATCCTCGGGCAAGTAACTCGCCATCCGTCCACACCGCCCCATCGGCAAATTCGAATTGCCGGATGGTGTGAAACCCGCCCTGCACGCTCACCCCAAACCCCGTGATCTGAATTGAATCGCTACCACTGCCCATGCGGAGCACCAGTGAATCCTCCGGTGCCACATCCAGCCGTAACGATTCGGCGGTGATACCCGCACCAAACACTAGGCGATTGCCTTGCACCCCATTGTCTTGGATCGTGTCGGCCCCATCACCTAGATTAAACCGGTACGTATCGAGTCCGCCTCCCCCAATCAGAAGATCGTCTCCGCCACCGCCCTGAAGATCATCCTCGCCGCCCCCGCCCTGGAGAATATCGTCTCCCTCACCTCCATCAAGTACATCGGCGCCCGCTTGGCTGAAGAAGAATGGGGAATCTCCGAAGAGGAGATCATTACCGGCCTCACCATAGAGGTGATCGTCACCAGCGTCACCGACCAGCTGATCTGCTCCCTCGCCGCCAAACAGCTGGTCCTGCCCTGCACCAGCCCATAGCTGGTCATCGCCTTCTTCCCCGTCCAACGTATCGTTTCCACCTGCGAGACTCAGGACAGTAGGATTATTACCATCGCCGTACAGAAAATCGTTCCCGGCGCCACCGACCAGGACATCATCTCCTTCCCGCCCCTGCACATCGTCGATCCCATCGCCCCCATCCAGCTGATCATTGCCGAGTCCGCCGTTCAGCAAATCATCGCCGGCTTCCCCTGACAGAAGATCATCTCCATCTTGACCAAATAGCGCATCATGACCTTCCCCGCCGAAAAGCGTATCGCCTCCCGTATCTCCTTGGAGTTCATCATCCCCTTCGTCACCGAAGAGCGTATCGTCACCCTCCTGCCCTATCACACGATCATTTCCAAGTCCGCCCCATAGAGAATCGTCGCCTGAGCCTCCCTGCAATTCATCATTGTCCGCGCCGCCATCAAGAAGGTCATTCCCGGCAAATCCGGCGAGCCGGTCCATCCCGCTTCCACCGTACAGAATGTCGTCACCGCCGCCTCCCTGTAACTCATCAGCTCCGGCGCCACCGTCAAGAATGTCAGCAGCCCCTGGATCGGCGGAAAAATCACCGACCAAGAGGTCATTCCCATCACCTCCAGAAAGCATGTCCGCGCCGGCACCTCCGAACAAGGAGTCGTTTCCCTCGCCCCCATCCAGCCAATCATCGCCTGCAATCGTTTGGGTGAAATCCGACTCACCATACAGCCGATCGTCACCGGCTCCGCCAAGTAGAATGTCATTCCCGCCATCGCCGACAAGCAAATCGTTACCCGCTCCTCCATCAAGATAATCGTCGCCGCCAGATAGTGCGGTTACGGCGGACTGTAGCGATCGATTCCACATGAAATTGTCATAGTAAAGACTCACCCAGCCTGCTGGCCGATTCTCCCCGCGGAGGACATCATTGCCGTCTCCGCCCAACAGCACATCCGATCCCATCTCTCCCATCAACGTGTCGTTCCCCGCCCCACCATCGGCGTAATGCTCCCCACCACCGATACGTGGGCCGACAGAATCCCAAAAGTCGGCAATACCCACTGCATAGTCGTCACCGTCCCCACCCAGAAACATATCCCCTTCTGTCATAAAGGCGTAATCATCTCCAGCACCACCAATCAAATAGTCATCCCCATACCCGCCAAAGAACACGTCATTGCCGAGCCCACCATCCAGCAAATCCTGAAAACCTGTGCCGCCAGGAAAGGTGTCCCCTTGAAAGGAATCATTCCCGCCATTTCCATAAATCGCCATCGGCGCCAATCCTCGTCCTGTGTAAGGATTATCTGTGTCGTCTCCGTTGTAGATGTTGAGGAAAGGGCCGGTTGGAACTCCGGTGTCGCGCGGCATCCCTGACATGTCCCGCAGCTCAATCCCCATCTGACCACCTTGGAAGTTCTCGTTGACGATGAGCACTCCGTTGACGATCAGATCGGTCCCTGACATGACATAGATGGTTCGTCCGTCGAGGCTCGTATACGTATTTCCTGCATCACCCGTACGACGAATGCCGCCCTGCAGCAGGCGGTCGTCAAAAATGATTTGCCCTTGCGCATCACTATCTTCGATCCGATCCGTCCCATCGCCGGAATGATAGATGTAGGTGTCAAAGCCAAGGCCGCCTTCGAGGAGGTCGTTACCGCCCATGCCAGCCAGCCGATTGTTACCACTATTCCCTATGATTCTATTATCCAGATTGTTACCTGTCCCTGAAGTATTTCCCCTGCCGGTCAGAACCAGATTCTCCACGTGTGCACTAAGGAAGTAATTGGCCGAGGCGCGAACCTCCTCCAGACCACCATTTTCAATCTCGACAACTTTGTCGCCAGAATTGTCGACAATGTAGACGTCATCACCCGCGCCGCCATTCATGCGATCGACGCCGGCACCACCATCTAATTGGTCATTCCCTCCCTGGCCAAGCAAAATATCGTTGTCAGCTTCGCCATATAGTTCATCATTACCTTCATTGCCTTCGAGATAATCCTGACCCGCTGCGCCATGAACAAAATCGTTTCCAGCCCCGCCATAGATGTGATCATTCCCTCTGCGCCCAAAATACTCCCGACCCTCGGCATCACCGAATATGACAGCTGCGGCCGCCGTGGCCCCCCGCTGGTTGTTAAAATTGGTTGGTTCATCGACGAAGAGGGTCGGGCTACTGGGAGTTCCATCGCTCAGATTGAAGCGCAACTTCTCCGCCAATAGCTCTGCCCGGTCGCTCAGGGCCAGTTGAGTCCAGGCACCAACACCGGTATTGGCATCGTAGATGTCTAGTGAGTGGTCCTGGTTATGGAGGGCCTCGTAGTCGATGCCGATCATCACAAACGGATTTAATTCGCGCAGCGCATACCGGTAGGCCAATGCTTCAGGCGTCCTGTTGTTTGCCCGTGCAAAGACTTCAGCCGAACTTAGATCAACGAGGCTGACCAGCTCAGCGGTCTTACCTCGCAATTCTTCCAAGTTTCCATAGAACGAATTACGAAATGTAATCTGGCCGAAATCATTGGTCAGGCGGCCAAAAGGAGTAGGTGCGGCACCTGGGTCAAATGCCTTACGCACACTGTCCAATATATTCTCTAATGAGTTACCTTCCGCGAGTCCGGATACCCCGACGAAGCCCGAACCAGTCCAGCTGGAGGATGCGGCAAACAAACGCTCAATCGCTTCTCGTCCCAGGGTGGGTGCAAGCTCTTGGATTCTTTCCGCGAGTGCCAGCGAGTCGACGATAAGAGTAATGCTGTGAGTCGTACCAAAGCTCCCGTCCTGCCCGAACAATCCTCCGAATCCATCGACATTGGGTTGGTCCTCAATAAAGATGGTGGTGGGGAGCCCATGGATCCCTGAGTTTGCAACATATGGTTGATCATTGTGTGTTGCCAGGCCCACGAGTTGGGTGATTTTGTCAAAGCCCGCTCCCGTCCCGATCTCGCCCGGCGGCAGAAACGAATTGGTTGTGCTAAAACTTAGGATGGTGGCTTGCCGAACATCTCTATACCGCTGATCCGAGTACACATTTCCCGTGTTCCCACTGGCAAACCAGGAAGGATCGATCGCCTCAAGCTGCGCTTCGGCAGCATTCAGCATTTCTCGGATTCGTTCACTGTCGGAAAGCCCTGGGGTGCCACCAGTGATTCGCCCACGCCCGGCTCCATTAAACGTGTAGGTGGCCTGAATCTCACTAGCATGGAGTTCGGTAAATACCGTTGCCAGATGACCGCCTAGTGAATAGCCCGTGACGTTGAGAACGGCCCCAGATGGTAACTTCGTGGGGTCGGCCTTAAGCGCTCGGTAGTACTTCTCCATGCTGACTAGCTGAGCCAGTGCAAATCCTGCCCCTACGATTTCTCCATCGGCTCCAGACAACCCATCTCGTTCCCAATCGCCACCAGCGACTTGGTATTGGGACTCGGTACTACGAAATGAAAGTGTGTACTCGCCGGTGAGCGTATCGCGAGTCAATGTCGCCGAGAAACCCGTGGCGTCGTTGGCGTGATGATCGATGATTTGAAGCTCACTCAGGAAACGGTCTACCAGTGCATTCGTAAAGCGGGTCACGCCGGGCAAATTGCCATTCGCATCTGGCACAACAAATCGTGCGTCGTTATTACCATCCAGGAGTCTCTGCTTCACGCGGGTCAAGTCGGAGAGACTGATTTGATCAAGATAGGCTTCGGCAGCCATTTGCTGAAGACTGAACCTGAGCCAGGTCGCTACGCTACTTAACATCCGTCAACTCCTTGAAGCTTCGTTCATAATTTTTCGGTCTAAGAACCTTGCCGACAAACCAGAAAGAAAAGTCAAAATCCTTATTTCTTCCGCCACGATAGCCATAAGCTGGGCAGGCCTGAGCAGTGAGCCACCAAACGCCTGTGCTATTTCTTACCTTGCCACTCCGCGCATATCCACGCCGAATCGCAAGAACCTCGCGAGTCTCCAAATTCAAAACAATGAGTTCCCCTCCGGCAATTCCGAGTTCCCTGTCATGCGGCCTTGAGACACCGCGCCACGTAAAACCATAGCGACTGTTTAGAGCACTAGCGTAGCCCTTAACCATCGTCTTCGGACTCTTGGAATCATGGCCTGTGTAACGCATATATTTCGCTGTTACATCCGGAACCTGAGCATAAGATGGGTCAAGAAACTGTTTCCCCCAACTCGGTTTCCTCCCTACCATGAGAGGCATCTCCACAAATTGATACCTATTGGGCTCCACAAAAAGAAATTCAAAATCATTCGTCTCGCCATTTGTATGCCCATACGGATCCTCCAGGGCATATAGATGCTCCAGATCCCAATCTGTGGCCTCCTTCCGCGGCCGCATCATGTAGAGCCCCTCTACATTCTCTACCGTCTTGTAAATGAACTCTCCCGCTTCCGTTCTGCAGAGATGGTCAAAATACTCTTGGCTCGTCATACCTGGCTTATATCCGCTGTCTTCCGGCACAGGATTCGGGATCTTGATCGAATGAGCAAACCGTCCCTCTTCTGTTGCCAACGGATCTGCTGGTTTGAGCTTGGCTACCTCGCCGCACACTTCTCCTGGCGCCAGTTTTCGACGTTCACAACTTTCCTTTATTCTCTTAATGGCTCTCCGAAATCGTTCACCGACGGTCTCGTCTTTCTCAAATAGTCCTGCGCTACAAATACTCGTCGTCGCCATCAGGAGCAGGCTAACAAGAGCCAGCATGCCGAATATGCTTCGATTTTGTTTCATAGATCACCCTCTTCCTGAAGGTTCATTGCGCCGTCGTTATCCATCCTGCGCTTCATCGCTCTCTTAAACTCTCTTGCATCGTTTTCAACAATGGGCTCAGCAAAAATTCGATGACTCGCCGCTGTCCGGTCTTGATCTCCACCGTGACGGCCATGCCGGGGGTGAGATGAATGTGCTTCCCTTCCACCTGCATCGTGGCTCGATCCATACTCACCCGGCTCGCATAGACCAGACCGCCCTTCTCTTTGTCTAACGGTACCGCATCATCCGAAACGGTCAACACCTTTCCGGGAATCGTCCCGTACAAGGTGAACGGAAACGTTTCGATCTTCAGTTCGACCAGCTGCCCTTCCCTCACGAATCCGATGTCTCTATTTTCCAACTGCGCCTCGACCTCAACTGGATGATCCTGAGGCACGACCATCAGCAATGGCTGGGCAGGGGTGACCACGCCGCCTACCGTATGCACCGCCAATTGCTGGACGACGCCGTCGATCGGAGAGACCAGCTTCTGAAGCGCAGTTTTTTGCCCGGCTTTTCGGACCTCCTGGATGAGCGACGCGGCTTTCGTTTCCAGAGCCGAAAGCTCGGCCTGCTTACTCTGTTGAAATTCCGAGATGAGCACCTGGTAGTTCTGCTCCGCTTCAGCCAAGGCCGCTTGATCCTGGCGCAGCTTGCTCTTCTGTCCGGCCCATTCCTGGGCCTTATCGATACGTTGTTGCTCAAATTGGAGATAGTCCATCTTCGACACATACTGTTGGGCCAGTAATGCCCGGTAGGCCGCGGCTCGCTCATTTTCCATCGGAACAGTGGCTTCCAGGCGTCGCAGATTGTCTTTCGTCGCATCCACAGCTGCTTGACGCTGACGGATCAGATGTCGCGCGGCATCTACCCGGGCTGCATATTCGGCCGTCTGATCCCGTAAAAGCTGCTGTTGGAGCAACACAAATTCCGGGTCGGCATCGCTCGGCGCGGTGAACGTGCCTTGCCCACCGATCAGCGCACGTAACCGAACCGCCTCAACCAGAGCGGCGCGATATTCGCTCGTAGCTCGATCACGGTCGGCACGATTTTGAGTGGCGTCGAGTTCAATCAGAACCTCTCCCTGTTTAACCGCTTGGCCGTCTTGCACATGAATGGCAGCGATCACGCCTGTCTCGAACGGCTGGATGGCTTTGGAATACCCGCTGGGAATAATCTTGCCTGGCGCCACCGCCACGATATCGACCTGACTCACGGAGGACCATGTCACGGCTGACGCGAAAGCCAGCATGATGGTCCAGAGGATGGCACGCCCGATCGGTGACGGCGGAGCATCCTGAAGTTCAAGAACCGCAGGGAGAAACTCCATTGCTTGCGGGGTCGCCGTAACCGGTTTGACCGACTCAGAGTGCCAAGCTGCGCGCCACACAGACAGATGTCGTTGAATGGTCGTCATCATCACGCCGCCCGACCTTCCTGATGTTGGTGGAGTCGCGTGTACATCCCATTGCGCGTGAGCAATTCATCATGCGTGCCCTGCTCAACTAATTGGCCTCGATCGATGACGTAAATTTTGTGAGCAGGACGAACCGTGCTGAGCCGATGAGCGATGATGATGACCGTGCGGCCTTTGCAGATCTGAGCCATATTTCGCTGAATAATTGCTTCGGATTCGTAGTCCAAGGCACTCGTCGCTTCGTCGAAGATCAGAATGCGGGGGTTCGCCACTAAGGCGCGGGCAATGGCGATGCGTTGCCGTTGTCCGCCCGAGAGCGCGCAGCCATGCTCTCCAACAACCGTGTCGTATCCATCCGGCAATTCAAGAATGAACTCATGGGCGCCGGCGAGTTTGGCGGCATGCATGACGCGATCCATCGAGAGCCCAGGATCCGTCAACGCGATGTTGTCCCGCACTGATCGGTTAAAGAGAAAATTCTCTTGCAGCACAACTCCGACCTGGCGCCGCAACCAGGCGGGGTCGATCTGCGCGAGATCCACGCCGTCCACCAGCACGCGACCGCGCTCTGGCACATACAACCGTTGTATCAGCTTGGCAATCGTGCTTTTTCCAGACCCTGAGCGCCCCACCACACCCACGACCTGCCCTGGTTGCAACGTAAGGGAGACCTGCTGAAGGACAGGCGGCCCATCGACACGATACCGAAACCCCACGTCCTCAAATGCAATCTTGCCGGCAATCTGCGGAAGGGTCGTGCGATTCGGATTGTAGGTCGGTTCCGGTTTGGCATTCAGGACATCTCCCAGTCGTTGGATCGAGATGCCGACCTGCTGAAACTCCTGCCAGAGGTTCACCATACGCAACAATGGGCCGGTGACTTGCCCCGAAAGCATGTTAAAGGCAATTAATTCCCCGATGCTTAACGCGCCGTCGATGACTTGGTAGGCGCCCACCCACATGATGGCAATAGTGGTGGATTTCTGAATACAGGCCGCCACCTGCCCAGCCACCGTCATGAGGCTGGTGGCACGGAAACTCGCCCGGACATACCCCGCCAATTGTTCATCCCACCGACGCTGTAGCGGCGGTTCGACGGCAAGCGCTTTCACGGTTTGAATCCCACTCACCACTTCCACCAGAAATGCCTGGTTCTCCGCGCCGCGGTTGAATTTTTCATGGAGCCGCGCACGAATGGGGGGCGTAATGAGCACCGAGAGCAGGGCATAGCATGGCAGCGAAGCCATCACCACCAAGGTGAGTGTGGGGCTATAGATCCACATCACACCCAAAAGCACGACCGTACACACCACATCCAAGACCACGGTCACCGAGTTACTGGTGAGAAACTGGCGGATCTGTTCCAGTTCGCGCACCCGCGCCGCCGTATCGCCGACCCGCCTGGCTTCGAAGTAGGCCAACGGCAGGGCGAGGAGATGGCGGAATAGTTGCGCGCCCAGCCCTACATCGATCCGATTCGTGGTGTGGGCAAACAAGTGTGTACGCAGCCCGCTGAGCAGCGCATCGAACAGGGCGAGCGCTAACATACCCGCCGCCATCACGTGAAGTGTCGTGAAGCCCTTGTGCACAAGCACTTTGTCGATGACCACTTGCGTGAATAGCGGGGTCAGCAACGCAAACACCTGGAGGAAGAACGAAGCGAGGACGACTTCCCCCAACAGACGCCGATACTTGAGCACGGCGGGGATAAACCAGGTGATGTCGAACGGAAGATCTTCGATTCGTAGGCCTGCACGTTTGGTACAGAGCAGTAAGCTTCCGCTCCAGGTCGCGAGGAACTCTTCCTTCGAAAGAATACGCGGCCGCTCTTTCAGCGGATCCTGCAAGAGCACCTGCTCCCCCTGCACTTTCGCCAGGACGACGTGCGTCCCGTCGGTTTGCCGGGCAATTGCCGGAAGTGGGGTCGTCGCCAGGTCGTCCCACGAGGTGGCCACACAACCGGATTTGAGGCCGACGTGTTTCGCGGCACGCACCAAGGCGTTCGTTGTCAAAGTTTGGCCAGACAGCCCGAACTGATGCTGAATCTGGCCGCCGTCTATAGACACATCGTGAAATCGCGCGACCAAGAGCAGGCACAACAATCCGGTATCCGGCCGGGATGCTGCGCTCGAACGAGGATCAAGATGGGACGTTGAGACATCCATGACGGAATGGCGAGTGTCGGGCTAGGACAGTTTCGATGTGGAGGACTGGAGGCTGGCGAGCATCTGCTGGAGTTGGTGATGCAAGCGAATCACCGCCTCCAAAGGTACGGCTATGCGAACGGCCCTAGTTCCCACCACCTGCTTTGGAATCGTTTCGCCTTGTTGGGCCCGTTGTGCGACCGCACCGATCAGCCCCGGCTCGAGAAATCCGAAATCAATGTAGGCCACCCCTTGTGCGAGACTTGCCTGGGTATAGTTCGCCAGCGTCGGCTGTTCGGCATCCCCGATCGATTTGAGGCGGACGTTCACCGCCACGGACTTGTCACCATTCTGCTCAGGACTGCTTCCAACGGCCATGCGCTCCCCCCCTTTATACTTACGACTTCTACGCAGGAATGCGTGGACACACATGCTCGGGCAAGAGCGATATTATTCGAAGGTCGCAGAGCGGAATATTCCCCGGAGGATGGGCGCTGACAAAAACTTTGGTAGGGCTCGGAATATACTTAGAGAGATGAGCCACCTAACTGCGCGCCATCCCTCATAGCAGTACACAAGCACACACGGGTGCGTAGATGACGGTGCGCCGACCACGCCTTTCCTCTCATGCCTAGCCGGTGTACACTGCAGAGTGCCTTGGGATTGTTGAGCGCACAATGCACATCACACATCATTACGCCAGACTACGCATCCTATTTACCGCTATGGCACTATGCCTCGGCCTGTCCGCTTGTGCTGGCATGAGTCCAACGGACACGTTGCCGACGGTCCCCTCCGTCGATCTCGCTCGATATGCCGGAACCTGGCAGAAAATCGCGCGCTTGCCGATGTGGTTTCAACGGCATTGCGTGAACTCGACAGCCACTTGCACCATACGTGCGGATGGCGCCATCGGCGTGCACAATGCATGCACGACCGACACCGGAGGGCATGACGAAATCGACGGTGTGGCAACGGTGGTTGATCCCCGAACGAACGCCAGGCTGCGGGTGGTGTTTGACAACTTCTTTGCGCGGCTGGTCGGTTCCTCGCGTGAAGGCAACTATTGGATCCTGGCGCTGGACCCTGATTACCAGACGGTCTTGGTAGGCACGCCCGACCGGCGGTATCTGTGGATACTATCGCGCTCGCGCCAGCTCGACGAGCCGACATACAACCGCCTGGTTGAGCAGGCAAGGCAGTTTGGATTTCCCGTTTCGGACCTGATTCGTTCTCACCGACCTGCCGCATCATAAGACGCCAGGCCACGGCTGCCACCTCACACATCAATGCGTAGATGTCATAAGGGAATCCTTCGACGGCGTTCTGCCGGCGAGTAAGCACCCACATGGCAACGCATTCCTCTAATCACTCCGTTCAGAGCAAACCCACCCCTCATTTCAACCCGCCTCCATCCCTTCATCCTGGGCCTTTTGCAGTTCGTCTGGGTGGCTGAATGGGGCGTCGAAGCGCCTCCGTCGCGATGGCTTCGATCTTGAGGCAGGCATCATAGGCGTGGTCGTGCCCTAGCATCGCGCCACTGTTCGCCAGGCTGACGATCTGCCGAAGAACGACGGGATACGCCTGATAATCATGATTCGCTTTGGCGCGATAGTGCGTCGGGGGCCTGTTGATCTTGCCCATCATGAGCGGCTGTTCAGTCTTGAGAATTCGTAGTCGATCCCTTTGACGCACTCAAGGCCGAATGAACAGGGCCAAGATAGGAACGCGACTACATGCGTCCGCATCTTCGCCGTGGCTTAGCAGTAGATCATCTTTAAGGCGGCACGATACCTAGGCGTCCCCCTCGTCGAGCAGCGAATGGAGTTACAGCGTCAGTCAATACCCCTCAGATCGGCGGTGAGTCTAAGGCCCCGGTGGAATGGCAACTAACCTGGTCCGTGAGTGGCGTGGTAGCATGATGCTACACACGTCATCGCAAGGAGCACTATGATCACCCTATTCCTCGCCGCACTTGTTTTCCTGTTCGTCGGTGTTCCGGTCCGCCTGCAACGCAGGAGGGCATGGGGCCGCTATCGCTCGTTTGCGGCCTATCCCATTGTGCTAGGCCTGTCAGTGGCGGCGGGTACCGTGGCTTTGGCCACCCAGCCGGACGTGTTTGACGAGCGCGATACCCGGGTGTTTAAGGCAGCAGGTTGCACAAAAGACAGCCAACCGGCTGAGGCGCTGTACTATATCGTGGCCAGTCGGTCGGATCTCTCTGCAGGCCTTCCGTCTCCTTCAGCACAGATGATGAAAGACGAAGTGGAAAACAATTGGCGCCGGATCACGTCACGGTTGACGATGCAAGAAGTGACCGAGGAGCGTTTTGCCGATACGTACCATGCTCTGTTGAGCGAGATGATGCCACGGCTACAGCAGGCGGTGGAGGAGAAAAGCGGTGTCTCTATCTCGGTTTCAGAGGTAAACAGCAGACCGATGGACCGAACCAAGGACCAAGACGTCCCTACCTGCAGCTCACAGTAACCACTTCACGAGCAGATCCACCACGTGCTTCCCGCATCCTGCTCACAGGGAAGGCCCAGTCCTGTCTGCATTAATCGTGAGCCGACGTGCATGCTATTGATCGTGCTCATTTTAGCCTGAACCGGAAGTCTGTAACCATCTGATTCAGGATACCTGCATCTTGGGATGACCGGAGTTCCTGCGCGGTGGGCAGCACCACACTCGTCTGGCACGATCAGAAAGGCTGGTCGAGTTCATCGGCCAGCATGGAGGGCATCTCCACAGCGAGCGGATCTCTGACTTCGACCGGTTCGTAGTGGACCGCTGCAATGGAGGTCAACGGGCAGGAGATCCATCCACTGATACCGCGCATCTTGAAGCGAATGCCCCATTGGAGGACGAGCCTCAAGTTCTACGCTGGCAATGGTGATACCTTCATGATCCGTCCATTGAAATGGATCCATCGTCAGTGATCCCGGGAACACCTCGCACCAGGCCCCGTCTTCAAGAAAGACGCGGACGACTGTCGTCACGTCAATCCTAAGGCGCATACGTCCTTTCCACGGCGTGCAGCATTAGCAGGCTGCTTCCTTGTTCCAGGACCAGGCCCTCGTTCGTTAATCGTCGTTCTCAAACAGGCTGGTAGGGGCTCGGGATGTCCCGATGTCGCAAGAGGTCCATGCGACCGGTCGAGGCCGAACAGACAGGCGGTAGAAAGGCGGTCGATGCTGGAAGCCCTGGAGAAATGCGCTTCCCCATGGCGATGCTGGCTCGATTCGCGGAATGATTGGCCTAAAACAGCGTCACATCGGCATTCGGCTTGATCGCGGGGTTCGTCACGTCATCATCCACGCCAGGTTTTCCCGCAGCCAGCCGCCCGCAGCCGGCTGCAAGCTGTTCGAGCATTTCGCTTAACCGTGGCGGTTCGTGACTCACATCATGAATCCCGTCGCGTAGGTCTGCGAAATGTTGCTGTAGGCGTTCAAGGGGCGTCACCACTTTTTCTATACGTTGGCGCGTGACATCCTGAAACTGCAGTGACACGACGATACCGGCAACGTCTTCCGCGATGTTCCTCGTGTGCTGGGTGGCGTTCTGAACACGCATTTCCAAGTTGGCCTGACTCGCGCACATCACCGACGTCATCGATCCCACTTGGGCACGCACTTCTCTGGTTTCGACTTGATACCTCACCGCAAGCGCATCCAAATGTTTCATGGTCGTCCGAGCGCGACTGATACTGGCATCGACTCTCTTGACCAGCCGGTGAATGTCCCCGGCGGCACGCCCCGATTGCGTGGCCAGTTTTGACACCTCTTGGGCCACGACGGCGAATCCTCGCCCATGCTCGCCGGCCCGGGCCGCCTCGATCGACGCATTCAAGGAGAGTAGGGTCGTTTCACTGGCCACAAATTCCAAATGGTCCAACATCGACGTGATGCCTTTGGTATGGGTCTCGACATCCGACATCGCTTCAACCGAAACGGTCGAAGCGTCCACCAGCCGAGCCATGTTGGCCACGAATTGGTCCAATAACTGCTGAAAGCTCATGAGCATTCGCTGCACGCCCTCTTTTTCGTCCTGCTGCACCCGCTCCTCGGTCGCCGTCCCCATGCCCAGCGCAGCCTGCTGAGCAATACGCTGGAATCGTTGGCACAAATCCAATGCCACCAACTCCGTGTGGGTCACGACTTCCTGCAATTCACGGATGAACGATGGGAAGAGAGGAAGCGTGGAATCGGTCATCCGGCCCAACGCCTCATGTTCTCGTCGCTGCAACGTGAGCTGGCGCTTGTACAACTCGTCGGCCACCCGGCCGCGCCGCCGCTCCTGCACATAGCGCAGCAGGCAGACCGCGGCCAGACCGTAGCCCAATCCCGCGACAACCACCCAACTGATCATCTCCCCCTCCTCCGAACGACTCACCGCCACGACCACTCACACGCCAGGGAAGAGCCACAGCGCAAAAAAAAAGCGCATAGCTCCTCTCCATCGAGGAACCTATGCGCCTACCACAAGCAGAGCTTTCCCCTGCCGCTCAGGCTGGCCGCGCGCTCACGCAACCAACACTCCCCTCTCTCACATCCGCTATCGGCAGAACTCGCGCGCGACTTAAGACCGGCGCGCGGCTTCCTGTGCGGATGGGGGTGCTGGAAGGGGCGGGGTTAGCGGCGGCATTCCCGCAGCACACACTCCAAATGCTGCCGCAACGTCCCAATCTCTTTCGACTTAAACGACGCTCGCGTACGCTCCATGACCTGGATCGCCATTTCAATGGCCGCTTCATACCGGCCCAATCGCGGGCATTTCATCAATGCGCAAATATCGGTCGGGGCCTGTGGCTGCCCCGTGCGGGACGCCTCCAGAGTCCGTCCGACCACGGCCGATAATTGGCTGATATGCGCCATGGCCTGGGCCAGGTACTCCTGGGCGGTCCATTCCACCTGCGCTCCGCCGCCGTATTGGCTCATCGACCGCCCGAGACGCTCGAAAATACCGACCATCTTGGCGGTTTCGTTCATGGCATCCTGCACGGCACGCGCAATGCTCCGTCGGCGAAGTCCCCGATCGACGGCGTTCTTGAGCTCATCCAGATCGACCGGCTTGATCAAATAGTCCACGATGGACAGACGAAATGATTCAATGACGGTGCCCACGGACGGGTATCCCGTCACCACCACCACAGGCAGATCGGGATGTCGCCTGGCGACAGTTTCAAGGAATTCCAGTTGAGAGTTGCCCGGCATGCGGATATCCGCCAGGAGCAAATCATACCCGTTCTCGAGGAGCCGCTCCGCCTCAGTTGCATCCCGGGCGGCATTGCAGGCGTACCCCACTTCGGCCAGTATGGCGACCGTCGATTCTCGAAACGTCTCTTCGTCATCAGCAATGAGAATGCGTTTTGGCGTACTCGTCATCGTCCTGCTCCTTTTTCAACGCGGATCCTACGTCCTGCTGGCTCACCTCATCCGTGACATTCAAAGGATGTATCACCGTAAATATTGATCCACCGGACGGCTGCGTATGGACCTCGATCCTGCCACCCATCCCACGTACAAGTCCCCGGGAGACAGAGAGTCCCAGACCAAGCCCCTGCGGACCGCCGACTGACTTTGTCGTAAAGAACGGTTCAAAAATATGCGGCAACACTTCGGGGGTAATTCCTGGGCCATGATCCATCACGCTCCAATGGAGCATGTCATCGTGCCGGGCCACCTTCAGCACCACCTCAGCATCGGCAGGGGACGCATCGATGGCGTTTTGCACCAGATTGAGCAACACCTGAAAGAGATCGGCGCGCGGCAAGGTGACCACCGGACACGTGAGTTCCATCTCGGCACGTAACTGGATTCGTCGTGACACGAGCTTGTAGTCCATCAGCCCCGCCACATTCTGGAGCAGGTCGTTCACGTTCGTCGCCTGCCACTGGTCCGACGCCGCATCCTGATAGAGGGTGTACATTTTTTTCACAATGGCGGCGAGGCGCTGGATCTCTCGGTCGATGAGTTCAACGAATCGATAATGCCGGTAGTCAGGACTCACGCCTTGCTTAACGAGGTGAAACGCACTCTTGATACCCGCCAGGGGATTGTTGATTTCATGCGCGATATCGGCAGCCAGATGGCCAAGCGCCGCCATCTTCTCGGCCTGCGACCGCTGCACTTCCAACTCATGCATCCTCGCGGTGCGCTCGCGCACACGTTGTTCGAGCTGGCTTTGCACCTCCAGCAAGGCCTGCTCCGCTCGACGACGTTCGGTGATATCGTGGAATGACGCCACCACGGCATACGGACGCTCGGAATTGGGCTCACAAAGTGGCTGCGTATTAATTGAAATCCATCGTTGCTCCCCGCCTGGCCGGCACACGCCCATGATGACCTCCGTACAGGGCTGGCCGGTGCGCAACGTGATCATGGCGGGATGCTGTTCCCCGTCAAACGGCGTGCCGTCGTCCTGGATCGCCCGCCACTCTGGCGCGACCGACGTTCGCCCCCTCATCTGGTCTGCCGTCAGGCCTAGGAGCCTGTCCGAGTAATCGCCCGACGAGCAATGGAAGCCGCCTTCTTAGAAGATGATCCGATGGTCTCGGCAGGGACTTGGTGATACCCACAGGGAGAGCGAACGCGTGGAGGCTTCAC
>WBZN01000299.1_pt1 | contig 50942 bp, 43 predicted proteins | sample 5204281 | NCBI WGS metagenome assembly WBZN01 (sample SAMN12344347, study PRJNA552823) | activated sludge metagenome | biome: Activated sludge suspended growth; feature: Nitrification reactor; material: Wastewater; isolation source: activated sludge from nitrification reactor of wastewater... | reverse complement strand
CTCAGCGATGTGATCGCACGCATCCCGGAGCACAAGGCCAATAGGCTCTCCCAACTGCTGCCTCAGAACTGGCAGCCCTTAGCAAAGTAGTTCAGCTTTGCAAGGGGTGGTTGGCAGGAGGCTTACGGAGCTTTCCCGATCAACAGGGTTTGGTGTTGCACCAAGGTCCCAGAAGGGAGACCTTGATAGTGCGCTGGACAGAACCTCGATGTGCCGCTATTTTTCCTCCTGTTTGACCTTGCGCTTGTTGCCGTTCCCGGTTTCTTCCATGCCAAGCTGCTTGTCGGTATCCACGGGCAGCAGCTTGAAGTAGGTGGCCTTGTAGCGGCCGTCCACCACTTCGCCCTGCACTTCGGCCTTGCGCACGGCCACGCAGAAGCCGTTGGCATCGTGCGGATGGCCGTATTCCTTGATGCCTACACCGTCCACATAGTAGCTGCCTTCGGGCAGGCGCACGGCCACATCGCAGCTCATGCCCGGCAGGTTGAAATTGCATTCACCGCAGCTGGTTTCCACCACGGTAAGGGGCTTGTTGGGGTCCGGCTCGGCAAGGAGCTTGCTGGCCGGCTGGGCGAAGCTGAGGAACGGGAAGAGCAGGGCTGCGGCTATGCTGAAGTATTTCATGGTCTTGAAACGGATCAATGGCTGCAAGTTAGGGACCGGTAAAGGGAATAGAAATGACCGCTGACAGTGGCTAGAGGTTTACAACCTTTGAGGTTGTGGGCACCATGGGGTTGGGGCTTCAGCTCCGCTCAGCCCAGTGTAGTATTTGGGGTTGGGGCTTCGGCCCGCTCAGCCCAATGCAGTTGTCAGAAGAAGCCCGGTCTTCTGCAATTACGAGCCGTTATTTTAGGCCAGCCATGACGGAACGCCTGCTCAGGCTGATCATCAGCTTCAACCATTGGCGCAAGGCACACTTGTCGCAGAACACTTTTCTGGTGATCGCCGCCGGCATCGTGGGCGTGCTGGGCGGCACGGCGGCCGCCCTGATGAAAAAGCTCACCCATTTGGTGGCCAACTACCTGCAGAATGACATCCAGGGCGGGCACAAGTTTCTGCTGTACTTCGCGCTTCCGATCCTGGGGCTTGCGCTCACGGTGGGTTACCTCAAGCTCTTTATCCGGCGCAAGCCGTTCCGGCAGGGCATCACGCCGGTGATGGCCAGCATCCTGCACGGGCGCAGCCGGTTGGACCTGCACCATGCGTACAGCCAGATCATCACCAGCGCGCTCACGGTGGGCATGGGCGGCTCGGCAGGCTTGGAGTCGCCTGCGGTGGCCAGCGGTGCGTCGCTGGGCTCCAACGCCGGCCGCCTCTTCGGGCTGAACTACCGGGAAACCACGCTGCTGCTGGCCAGCGGCGGGGCGGCGGGCATCGCCGGGGCCTTCGGAAGCCCGGTGGCCGGGATGATCTTTGCGCTGGAGGTGCTGCTGCCCGCGATCACGGTACCGGCCATCATCCCGCTGCTGCTGGCCAGCGCGGTGGCCTCGGTGATCTCCCGGCTGATCTACAATGCGCCGCTTTTCGCCTACGTACCGGGGAGTTCCGCACTGGACAACTTCTTCATTTATGTGCTTTTCGGCATCGCCTCGGGCCTGTTCTCGGTGTACTTCGCGGCGGTGAACGAATCCGTGCTGAAGCAGCTGCGCCGTGTGCAACACCCGTGGTTGAAGGTAGGTGCGGGCGGCCTGGTGCTGGGCGCCTTGATCAGCCTGTTCCCCGCATTGTATGGCGAAGGCTACATCACCATCCAGAAGCTGCTGGACGGGGAGTACCAGTCGCTGCTTTCCAACAGCCTCTTCGCCGAATACCAAGGCTTGACCTGGGCCCTGGTGCTCTTCACCGCGCTCACCCTGCTGTTCAAGGCCATCGCCCCCGCCGTTACCATGGGCAGCGGCGGCAACGGCGGCATGTTCGGGCCGTGCGTGGCCATCGGCGGGCTCTTCGGCTTCTTATTCGCCTACAGCCTGAACATGACGGGCCTGTTCCACCTGCACATTACACACTTCATTGTGGTGGGCATGGCCGGCAGCGTGAGCGGGGTGATGCACGCGCCGCTCACGGGGATCTTTTTGGCGGCGGAGATCACTGGCGGCTACACGCTGATGGTTCCGCTGATGGTGGTATCGGCCATTTCGTTCTTCATCAACAAGCGCATCCGGAAGTATTCCATTTACACCAAGGGGCTGGTGGAATCCGGGGCGCTGAGCGGCAGGCATGCGAACGATTGGTGAGGTCGCATGGAATGCCATGGCGTGGATCGCGACTTGCGCACACCGTACCAGGGGAACAGGAGTAAACGGTGATCGCATTGAACTTTTGCCGGAGGCCGCGTACAGCCCCGACCCCGCCGTCCGCAACCGCCCCTTGGGCGAGGTGGCGCAGCCCTCCACCGAACGGGTGCGCCCGGACATGCCCTTGCACGATGTACTGCTGATGATGAACCAGCGCGGCAAGCACACGCTGCCCGTGGTGGATGGCCAAGGCAGCTATGTGGGCTACCTCAGCAAGGATGCCATCTTCAGTGCCTACCGGAAGCTACTGGTGGAGCAGGGGGAGCAGGCATAGCGGTTCCTGTTCACCCAAGGAGGACTTTGGGCAATGTGATCCTTGATGGATATCAGGTGCAGCCCGGACCTGCAAGGGTAGCTTTGGAACAATGCCCATGCAACCCATGCGGCAGATCATCACAAACCACACGGAGCAACATGAACTACACGGAGAATTTTGAAGGGATCAAGCTGGATATCCAAGCTGTGGACCATGAGGTGGATGCCGGGGTGCAGGAGCAAATACGCAAGATGCTTTCGCGCCTGGGCCGCCACTTCCAAGGCATTACGCATGCCGATGTGTACTTGGAGGACAAGGCGGCAAAATCCAATGACCCCAAACAGGTAAGCGTTCGTTTGGGCATACCGGGCAACGACCCTTTCGCTTCTGAGCGTGGCGACAATTTCATGGCCTTGCTGGCGAACGTGGAAGAGAAACTGAAACGGCAGTTGGAAAAGCGTTGACCTGCTTCAGGAACATGGCAAAGACCAAACATGGCAAGGCCAAGGCCCCGCTCAGCGAACTGCTCTCCTTAGTGGGCCGCAAAGCATTGGTGACCGGCGCCGCAAGCGGCATCGGCCGTGCCATGGCCCTGCGATTGGCCGAGGCGGGTGCCCAATTGGTGCTGATGGACCGTGATGAGGAGAAGCTCGGCAACTTGAGGGAAGAGATGCCCACTGCCGAGCTGCACGCGATCGACATCAGCAACAAATCCGCGATCGACCGTTTTTGGGAGGGCCGCACCGCACGGGACATCGATATTCTGGTGAACAACGCAGGCATTTATCCCTTCAAGCCATTCTTGGAGCTGGACGCGGCCTATTTGGCCCGGGTGATGGACACCAACCTCTATTCCGTGCTGTGGATGTGCCAGGGCTTTATTCGGAACCGGATCAAACAGGGCGGTGTGGTGGTGAACATCGGTTCGGTGGAAGCGATCATGCCCTTCAAAAAGGATGTGGTGCACTATTCCATGAGCAAGGTGGGAGTGATCACCCTGACGCGCGATCTGGCACGTGAATTCGGCGACAAGGGCTTCCGGGTGAATGCCATCATTCCCGGCGGCATCCTGACCGAAGGCACAAAGTCCGCGGCCAAACAAGCCATCATCACCTTGGATGCCCGCCTGATGTCGGACTCGTACAATTTCTACCAGCGCCTGCCCATTGGCCGCTTCGGCGACCCGGACTAAGTGGCGCGCATGGCCGTGGTGCTTTCATCCAACCTGTCCAGTTACGTTCACGGCGCATTGCTGCCCGTGGACGGAGGGTTTCTTTCGGCTTAGGCAGATGCGCCTACAGTCAGCCTATTTTATCAACCAGGCTCACTCTCCCGGCCCGCCCAGCGCATCATAGTTGAACCCGGCGCGGGCCATGGCGCGGCGCGCCGCACCGATGGCCTTGGGCGAGGGATTGGGCGGATGCACGGGTGTGCCCTTCACCAGGGCCAAACGCTCGAGCAAGGCGTCGGTCTGGTGCCTGGTGAGCTGTTCGCAGGCATCGTACATGCCGCCGGGCTCTTCCTCGATCTGGTCGTGCAGGTCCAGCACGTGGCGGATCACGCGGGTCAGCTCCACACTGGGCGGGATCACCATGAGGGAGGTGAGCGCACCATGGTCCAAGCGCAGCTTGGCCTGCACGGGCAGGGGTTCTCCCCCATTGGCCTCTTGTGCGGCCACAAAGAGGATCTTCTCTTCCATGCCGATGTGGCGCAAAAGCCCCGCGCGGAATTGGTCGTACAGTGCGTGGTCGATGTGGCCCGGCTTGGCGAATGCCCCGTCCAGCAGGGCCTCCAGGCGGCGGTGATCGTTTGTGAAGAAGGCGTGGAGCGGCCGGTTCATGGCGCTATATCAACGATAAATGGAACTGCGGTGGCCCACATCACGGACCTCCACGACACGGATCTTGTCCTCGATGCTATACACCACTCTGTAATTCCCAATGCGGATGCGCCAGAGGTATTCTTCCCGTCCTTTCAATTTTTTCACGCCTGCCGGGCGTGGCTCTTCACGCAGGCCGTCGATCGCCTCCGTGATCCTGGCAACCACAGGCTTGGGCAAGCTCGCCATTTCCTTCAACGCCTTGCGGCTGATGACCACCGACCAGGTCAAAGCTTGCCGGACTTGCGGAGCTCGGCTTTGGCCTTCTCCCAGGGTACCATTTCATCCTCCTTCCGAATTTCAGCAATGATCACGTCCAGCAGGTCTTCAACAGCTTCCCGATCGGTGGCCAGCACATCCACATCAATTTGCACATAACGCTTCTTGCGGGTTTCATCGCAGATGATGCTCACGCCTTTCATGTTCTTGGAATTCATCTTTCCCAAAGATACTGGGTGAACGGCAACGTACGATGACACCGTCGGAAGAGCCAACCTCAGCTTCACACCGTCTTGGCCACCTTCACCTGCCACACCTCCGGCCCGCTTTGCAGGTATTCCCAAGAGAAGGGGATCTTGCTTTCGGCCTCGATCTGGTAGTAGAGCGGCTTGGGGTCGTGGTCGTTGGTGAAGACGAAGGCCTCGCCGGGCTTCAGGGCATCGAAGGCATCGAAGACCATTTCGTGGCGCTTGGCCGGGTGGTACGGGCGCACATCGAAGGTACTGAGCACGGCCACGGCGGATGCTTCCTCCGTACTGCCCCCATCCTTGCGCACATGCACCACCCATTCACCGGGCTGCTGCTTCTGGTAGGTCCAAGTGTGTTGACCGGCAAAACGTTCGTTGAAGATGGCGTGAATCTCCGCAGGTTCCTCGGCGGCGATCAGTTCCATCACGTGGCCGATCTCCATCATGCCGTAGCGGTGGAACACCACATGCTTCCAGTCTTCCGCCGCCACCTTGCGCAGGTCCATCAGGGTGGAAATATCCGTGAACTCCCGGCCCACGGAATTTTCTTCGCGTGTCACCATCACCTTCCAATCGCGGCCGCCGCGCTGCAGGTATTCCCAGCCCACCACGTCGCCATGGATGGAGCGGAACTCATAGAAGAGCGGCAGGGGGTCGTGGTCGTTGATGAAGATGAAGCTTTCGCCCACGGGCAGCTCCTTGAACAGTTGAAGCAGGGTGCGGTGCCGGTCGATGGGCACCATGACGCGGACATCAAGTTCTTGGGGAAGATGGATCTCGTTGCTCATTACTTGGGTTTCAATTATGGGCTGCAAGGTATTGGCCTTTGTCCGGCGCAGGATTGATGATGGTCAGGTGGTGCCCGGCCCCACAGTGCAACCGGAGCATGGCGGACAGGGACATTCGGTGTGCGGGCAGGATTGAAGCGATCCACTTGCGGAGTTGCATCACTCCGGTTTCCGGCCAGCGTGTCCTTACTTCGCGGGAAATTCCCGCGATGCGCATTTCGTTCGCCGCTGCCGCGCTTCTTGTTCCTGCCCTGCTGCTGGGCCAAGCCATGCAACAACTGGCCATTCCACCGCTGATGGAGGCGGACACCCTGCACCTGACCGTGGCGGCGCACACGCACCAGTTCTATCCCGGAGTGAACACGCCGACCTACGGGGTGAACGGTGAATACCTCGGCCCCACCTTGGTGCTGCACAAGAGCGACACGGCGCGGATCGTGGTGGAGAACCAACTGGAAGAGATCACCACCATGCACTGGCACGGGATGCACGTACCGGGCGAAATGGACGGAGGGCCGCACAGCATCATCCCACCCGGCGCCAGCTGGATGGCCGAATACCCGGTGAAAAATCCGGCTGGAACCTATTGGTACCACCCGCACCCGCACCTGCTCACCGCCAAACAGGCCAACCTGGGCATTGCAGGGTTTCTGCTGGTACGTGACAGCGCCGAGGCAGCCCTGGACCTGCCGCGCACTTACGGAGTGGATGACATTCCGTTGGTGATCCAGGATAAGAAGTTCATCAACACGGGTGAAATGGCGCTCTACCCGGTGGGCGATTCCCTGTGGGTGAACGGAACACCGGATGCATATGTGGAATTGCCCGCGCAAGTGGTGCGGCTGAGGCTGCTCAACGGGGCCATTGCCCGGGTGTTCCGCCTGGGCTTTGAGGACAACCGCAGCTTTGAGGTGATCGCCGGCGACGGCGGGCTGCTTTCCGCCCCTGTCGCCACCAACCGGTTGATGCTCAGCAACGGGGAGCGCCATGAGGTGTTGTTGGACCTCAGCGGACAGGAGGGCGACAGCTTGTTGTTGATGAGCTTCGGCAACGAGCTGGGGCAATCGGTGCCCGGCTCGGGCAACGTGATGTTCGAGGGCAGTGTGCTGAACGGCATTGCCTTCCCCGTGCTGCGCATACGCGTGGGCGCGCCCACGGCGGATCCGGTGACCAGCATTCCCGCCACCCTGGTGGACAATGCGCCCCCGGATGAATCGAGCAGCGTACGCACCCGCACCAAGACCATCACGGGCATGGGCATGGTGGCCATGGGCCAATTCCTGATCAACGGGGAAATGTTCGACCTGGACGTAGTGAACGACACCATGCTGCTTGGCACCAATGAGGTGTGGCATTTCGTGAACAACTCCAATCTGGCACATCCCATGCACCTGCACGGCGTTTCGTTCCATGTGCTGGAGCGCAACGGAGCCCCACCGCCTTTGTGGGAGCGCGGCCCCAAGGATGTGGTGCTGGTGGCGGCCGGCGAGGATGTAAAACTGATCGTACACTTCGGTGAGCCTGCCGACGCGGACATCCCGTTCATGTACCACTGCCACAACCTGATGCACGAGGACCATATGATGATGCTGCAATTTGTGGTGATGGATCCCGTGACCGCAACGGCCGGTACGGCACCCCGGCCGGTGCTGGTGTCGCCCTCGCCCACCACGGGCCTGGTGCGATTTGCTGCGGGCTTTCCAGTAGCGCAAGCCGTAGTGCGCGATGCGCTGGGGCGGGTCATGCTTGCCCAGCCAGGCCCAAATACTTCCGAAGGCACCGTGGACCTTTCGGCCATGCCTTCCGGGGTGCTGCTGTTGGAACTGGAAGGCAACGGGCAGCGCGCCATGGCCCGGTTGGTGAAGGAATGACCATGCGCCGGGGCCCTCATGGCCCGGCATGAAGCATGATCGGGTGCGGGCTGGCCGTCGATCCGCACTAACTTCGTAGGTGGATGCCCACGATCGACCTTGCACGGCTCTCCTCGTTTTGTACGGGCGATCGCGCCCGCATGGACCGGTACATCCGGGCATACCTTGAAGCGCAGCCCGATGGTTCCGCCCAATTGCAGGAGATGTTGGCGGCGGGCAACACCAAAGGGTTGGCCCTGGTGGCGCACAGCCTGCGGCCCCAAAACAGCATTATGGGCGCACAAGCATGTTTGGATGCGCTGGATGCCATTGAACAGAACGCCCGCCAGGATCACCTGCACTCCTGCGCCGGGCCCGTGGCGAAGTTTGTTCAGCTCCAAGAAGCCGTTACCGCAGAGCTGCGCACCTATTTGGCCCAATAGGACAACCGATGCGGCCCCATCTGCTGCTCACCGGACCATTGTTCCTTGGTTGCTGCACGGTGTGTGCCCAGGCTGCCCCGCCGATCGACACCCTGAAGCTGCCCTTCCGCTCCCTTACGATCAACCAAGGTCTGTCGCAAGGCATGGTGCAGTGCATGGCCCAGGATGAGCAAGGCTTTCTCTGGTTCGGCACCAAGGACGGCCTGAACCGCTACGATGGGTACACGTTCACCGTATTCCGCCATGACCCCGCCGACAGCGGCACGGTGCGCGAAAGCAACATCACCGGCCTTCAGGTGGACCACCACGGGAGGCTATGGGTTGGCACCAGCACCGGCGTGGACCTCTTTGACCGCCGCACGGAACGGTTCCGCCACCTGCCCATCGCCCACCCGCGCGGTGATTGGGGCAGCGTAACGCACATCCGGCCGGACGGGCATGGCGACCTGTGGATCGCTTCCACCGGGAAGCTGGCAAAGGTCACCTTTTCAGCACCAGTGGCGGAAGACGCACCCTTTCCCCCGTTCACCCTGCGCTGGATCCACGATGGCATCACCACCGTGTCGACCACCAGCGACGGCTCCCTTTGGGGGGCTTCGGGCACCTTTGCCTTCCGCATCCGGCCACGCCACGACGGCACGGACGCGATCGATACCTTGTCGAGCACCGATCCCCGTCACCCCCATGTGGACATCAACGGGCTGATCGTGGTGGAAGACACGGTAAGGGGGAAGTACTACGGCCTCACCAACAATGCCATCCTGGGGATCGATCCGGGCAAAGGCCAATGGCAGGTGTTGTTCACCATGGGCAAGGGCGACCCGTACCTGCAATGCCACGGGGCGTTGATCGGCCCGCAAGGGCAGATCTGGCTGCCCACGTTCCTCGGCCTGTTCCGATTCGACCCGGCCACGCGGCACATGGCACTGGTAGGCACCACCGACCCCGCCACGGAACATATGGCGAGCACGGTGAAGTCCGCTCTTTATGACCGGGGAGGAACACTCTGGATCGGTACATCCGGCTATGGCCTGTTGAAGTATGACCCGCGCATGGAGCGCTTCAACAAGCACCCCGACGTGAGCATACGCTCCTTGTGGGCGGCCCCGGACGGGCAGTTGATCGTGGGCCGCTACAACACCTACTTCAGCCTGTTCGACACGCGCACCGGCCAATACCGCACCGTGGTCAAGCAGCTTGCGCACCTGCATACCGGCTTGGACACCTTGCGCGAGGGATCCAACTTCATGTGCATCCAGGACAGTGAAGGCCGCTACTGGGCCACCTCTGCGCTGGGCACGGTGATCCGTTTCAATGGCATCGGAAAGGAGCTGCGCCTGGTGCAACCTGCCGGAGAAGCGGAAGCTTCCCTGTTCCCCTTGCTTGCGGACCACCATGGCGGGCTGTGGTGCGGCGGCGGGCGCGGGCTTTGGCGCATGGACCGCCGGACGCTCACCACCACCCTGTATCCCTGGCCGGTACCCGCGGCACACAACCCGTACACCTTCAGCGCGGCCCTGCATGAAGGGCCCGACGGGCTGATGTGGACAGGCACCATGACCGGCTTGCTGCAACTGGACCCTGCCACCGGAAAATGGAAGCAGTGGAAGCACGATCCGGCCAATGAGGCCACGCTCGCCGTGAACGTGATCCTGTCGATCTGTGCGGACCCGGACGACCCTACCGGTGTGCTCTGGCTGGGCACCAACGGCGGCGGGCTGAACCGGCTGGACACCCGAACAGGCCGGGTGGCGCGCTTGAGCACGAAGGACGGGCTGCCCAACGATGTGGTCTACGGGGTGCTGGCCGATGATGCCGGGGAGCTTTGGCTCAGCACCAACAAGGGGCTGTCCCGCTTCAACCGGCACACGAACACCTTCCGGAACTTCAGCGTGGACGACGGCTTGCAGAGCAATGAATTCAATCGTTACGCCTATGGCAAGGACCGCAGCGGCCGGCTCTACTTCGGCGGTGTGGGCGGGTTCAACTGGTTCGATCCGCGGCTACTGGTGCAAGACAGCACACCGGTCACCGTGCGGATCACGGACATCAAGCTGATGAACCGGCCGGTTGCATTCGGGGTGGAGGGGTCGCCACTGCGCGAACCGGTGTACATGAGCCAAGGCATGACGATCCCGTACAGCGCCAACATGGTCACCTTCACCTTTGCGGCCATGGAGTACAGCCTTCCCGAGCAGCACCGCTACCGGTACCGGCTCGAGGGCTTCGACCCCGGATGGATCGAGGCCGGCACGGCCAACAGCGCCATCTACACCAATTTGGACCCTGGGACCTACACCTTCCGTGTGTTGGGCATGAACCGCGACGGCATCTGGGACCGGCAGGGCACCGCCTTCAAGCTCACCGTGCGCCCGCCCTGGTGGATGGCCTGGTGGTTCTTCACCTTGTGCGGCCTGGTGGGCATTGGAGGCACCTTGATGTACATCCGCGGCTTGCGCAAACAGAAACAGCTGTTGGAGCACACGGTAGCGGTGCGGACGCGCGAACTGATCCGTGAGAAGGACCGCAGCGAAGAGCTGCTCAACAACATCCTTCCGGTGAACGTAGCCGATGAACTCAAGCGCAGGGGGCAGGCCGAAGCCCGGCAATTTGCCCAGGTCACCGTATTGTTCAGCGACTTCAAGGACTTTACCAAGGTCAGCGAGCACATGTCCGCCACGGACCTGGTGGAAGAGCTCAACGTTTGTTTCAATGCGTTCGACCGGATCATGGAGAAGTACGGCATTGAAAAGATCAAGACCATTGGTGATGCCTACATGGCTGCAGGCGGGGTGCCGGACCCGGCCATGGGCTCGCCGCTATCGGTGGTCTATGCGGGCCTGGAGATGCAGCACATCATGGCCGAGCGGCGCATGGAGCGGGCCCTGCAAGGGCTGCCGGGTTTTGAGATGCGCGTGGGCATCCACACGGGCCCGGTGGTTGCCGGCATTGTGGGCAGGCGCAAGTTCCAGTATGACATTTGGGGCGATACGGTGAACACCGCGAGCCGCTTGGAGAGCACTGCGGAGGCAGGCCAAGTGAACATCAGCAGCGCCACCTATGCCCTGATCCGGCATGAACCGGGCCTGGTGGTAGCCGCCCGGGGCAAGGTGGAGGCCAAAGGCAAGGGGGTAATGGAGATGTACTACGTACGGTTGAAGGCAACCGGCGATGCACAGGGCGATGCCGCCAGGCCCGCGGAAGCGGAAGGCCGATCACCCTTGCCGGTGGGACCGGAACCGGCAGGGCCTCCCCGGGAGGCAACAGGGGCCGAGAGCATGGCCGATGGGCGATGGGCAACGCAGCAAGCAACCGGGCGGACGGCACGGCGCATTCTATTGGCTGAAGACAATGCCTTCAACGTCATGGTGGCAAGCGATGAGCTCGAGTTCATATTCCCCGGCGTTCAGGTGGACATTGCCGAGAATGGCGCCGTAGCCGTGGAACGCGTGCGCCAACAAGCCTACGACGTGGTGCTCATGGATGTACAAATGCCCGTGATGGACGGCTATCGCGCCACGCGCATCATCCGGGCACTGCCGGGCGAGCGGTCGCGCGTGCCCATCGTGGCGCTTACGGCCAATGTGATGCGGGCCGAAGTAGAACGCTGCCTGGAGGCCGGCATGGACGGATTTGTGCCCAAGCCCTTCAAACGCGAAGAACTGCAAGCCGCGATCGGAACCGTGCTCAACCAGCGCCCTGGAGCATGAAGCGTGCGGCAGTGCCCACTTCCGCCCTGTGGTTGCTGCTCCTTGGGGCATGCACCACCCCACCCTCCGAGCCCTGGGCCCAAGGGGGCAAGCAGCCCGCGCCGGCACGCGGCAAGGTCACCCTGTTCACCGAACATCCGCCCGGCACTGCGCCAATGGCACAGCCCCTCACCCTGCCGGCCGCCCCGTTCCGGCCCGTAACGAACGAACGCGCCGGACTCAAAGCCCACCTGGAACATTTCACCACGGATGACGGGCTGTTGATGGACGACATCATGTGCGGCCACATGGACAGCCATGGCATGCTTTGGTTCGGCACCAATGGCGGCGGTCTTGCACGCTACGATGGCCACGCCTTCACCAACTTCACCATGGCCCATGGCCTGCCGGACAATGTGATCCTCTCCCTGTGCCACGACCGTGCAGGGAACCTGTGGATCGGCACAAGCACCGGCGGGATCTGCAAGTATGACGGATACCGCTTCACCACCTTCAACCCGGCGCAAGCCAAGGGACTTGGCTGCGGCATCAACGCCATCGTAGAAGCCCCTGACGGCGCCCTGTGGTTCGCCTCGCGCGGCCACGGAGTGTTCCGTTACGCAAACGGCCGGTTCAACGTGTACCCGGTGTTGGGCACTTCCGGGGCGGACATCGTGAACGATCTGGCCTTCACCGCGGACGGCACACTGTGGGCGGCCGCTGAAGAAGGTTTGGCCCGGTGCGATCCGAAGGCTACGGCACAAGCGGGCACACTTCCTTTTCACCGGGTAACGATCGACGAGGACCGGTTGGACGACCTTGCAGCCATTGAACCCGAGGCCGATGGATCACTGTGGCTTGCCCGCGACCACGGCCTTGCGCGGCTGGACCGGGTTGAAGGCAGCCTTGCCCTTATATCTGTTGAATTACCGGCAGGAGCAGCATTCACGGTGAACCAACTGATCCGCACCGGCCCCGGAGAACTGTGGATCTGCACCGCTGCTCATGGTGCGATCCATTACAAGGCCAAGGCCCACGGAGCGAACGGGATCGAGCAGATCACCACGGCAAGGGGCTTGGCCACGGACCAAGTGCTGTGCGCGGTGCGCGACCGCCGCGGCGACCTGTGGTTCGGCCTTCGCAGCGCGGGCATCGCCCACTATCGGGGCAGCGCGTTCCAGTACTACCGTGGCGTAAAGCCGATCAGCATGGCCGAAGATGCGCACGGCATCCTGTGGGTGGGCACGGACCGTGGGCTTGCCTGGTTTGATGGGGAGCGCATGCACGAGCAACGGCAACGCCTCGGCCGATGGATCTATTCCGTCAGCATCGATCCGCAGGGACAGGTTGGATTCGGCGAAAACATGGCCGATCCCCGCCAACAGGGCATCAGTTGGCTCGATGGCGCCAACTACCGGGTCATACGCCCACCGGAAGGCCGCCCGGCATCCGACATGTTCTGGACCTTGCATGATCGGCACGGGCGCTTGTGGACCGGCGGCCGGGAGGGTGCCATGCTCTTTGACGCCGGCCGCTGCACCTCCTGGACCACCGATCAGGGCTTGGGCAGCAACATCGTGCTTTGCCTGTTGGAAGACCGTGACGGTGCGCTGTGGGCGGGCACGGACGGCGGGGGGATCTCCAGGATCGACAGTATTTCCACCACCACATGGGGCACGGCGGAGGGCCTGCCGAACAATGTAGTATGGAGCATTGCCCAGGATGCCGGGGGCACCCTTTGGATCGCCACGCTGGCAGGGCTGTGCCGCTACGATGGGCGCAGCTTTCTGGTTTATACCACCAAGGATGGCCTGCCGGATGACAATGTCAATGCTGTGGCCGTTGCACAAGGCCCGCGGCCTTCGGTCACGGGCATACTTCCCCCCGCAGGGCCGACACCCGGCAACACGTCTGCAGGGCAAATGCTCGTAGGCACCCTTGACGGGTTGGCCATCATCACCGGATGGAAAAACGCACGTGGTGCAACGATCCCTTGCCGTGCGCTGGCCGGCCTGCCCAATGACAGCGTGGTGAAATACGCACCGGTGATCGAATTGTACAACACGGCCACAGGCTACCCGGTGAAAGATGTACAGACCGCCGAGCACAGCATCTTGGAAGATCGCCATGGGGTGATCTGGATCGCCACCGGGAGTGAAAGCACCGGCCTGGTCCGCTTCGACCGCACGGCACTGGACAGGGACACCCTGCCGATCGATGTGGCCCTGCTGAACGTCTCGATCGACAACCGGCCCGTGTGCTGGTACAGCCTTGATCACGGCCAGGACAGCACCACCATGGCGCAACAGGAAGCCCTCACGTTCGGCTACCCGATGTCTCCCCGCGAAAGGGAACAGGTGCGCGTGCAGTACCGGGGTGTGTCCTTCAATGCCGTATCCCCCTTCTTCCCCTTGCCCCTAGGCCTATCGCTCAACTATCGGCGCAACCGGATCGGGTTCAGCTTCACGGGCATCGAACCTTCACACCCGGAAGCCGTGGTGTACCAATGGATGCTGGAAGGCTATGACAACACGTGGAGCGCTCCCACCCGCGAAACCACCGCCAACTTCGTGAACATCCGTGAAGGACAATACACTTTCCAGGTCAGGGCCAAGGGAGGGCCGGGAAGTGAATGGAGCGTGCCGGCAATGTTCCAATTCACGGTGCGCCCCCCCTTGCACCGCACCTGGTGGGCCTATACGGCCTATGTGCTTTTGGCCATTGCAAGCGTCATGTTCATTGTTCGACGCAGAACAGCTGTGCTGCGCAGGCAAAAGGAACGGCTGGAACACACCGTGGCCGAACGCACCAGGGAACTGCACCGCCGCAAGGAGGAAGCCGATCGGCAGCGCAGCCGGGCTGAAGAAAGCGAGAAGGCCAAGGAAAGGTTCCTGGCCAACATGAGCCACGAGATCCGCACACCCATGAACGCCATCATGGGGATGACCGGGATCCTGCGGCGCAACAGCCCGCCCCCGGAACAGGAGCGCTACCTCGGCGCCATACAGCAAAGCAGCGAAAACCTGCTGGTGATCCTGAACGACATACTGGACATGAGCAAGATCGACGCGGGCAAGATCGAGCTTGAACAGGTTCCGTTCGAACCGCGCAAGGTGTTGGAGAACGTGATGGAGGTGCTCCGCTTCAGAGCCGTGGAAAACCGATTGGAACTGGTGCTCGATGTGGGGGCTGAGGTGCCCACCACCCTGCTCGGTGATCCGGTCCGCCTCAACCAAGTGGTATTGAACCTGGCCGCCAACGCGGTGAAATTCACCCCGCAAGGCATGGTGAAGATCCGTGCACATGGGACGGCAGACCCTGCCGGACGGCCCGGGTGGTTCATGCTTTGCCTTGAAGTGATCGATACCGGCATCGGCATCCCTGCCAACCGGCTGGAGATGGTCTTCGAAGAATTCACCCAGGCCAATAGCGATACCACCCGCAAATACGGTGGCACCGGCTTGGGGCTTTCCATCAGCAAGCGGCTGGCAGAACTGCAGGGCGGTGGTATCCGTGTGGAAAGCGAGCTTGACAAGGGCAGTACGTTCTTCGTGCACATACCCTTTGCCGTGCCGAACGGGAACGACACCGTTCCGGGGACAACAACTACAGCCACTGCGGCCTTGAGCGACCTGCGCATCCTTTTGGCCGAGGACAATGAATTCAACGTGCTCGTGGCCCGGGATGTCCTGGCCGAGGCCATTCCCGGATCGCGGGTGGAAGTTGCAGCGAACGGCCGGGAAGCGGTGGAACTGGCCACCACCCGCGACTATGACGTGATCCTCATGGACATCCAGATGCCCGAACTGGGCGGGGTCGATGCCACCCAGGCGATCCGTGCGCTGGCCGGACCACGGGCACGGGTGCCCATCATTGCCATGACGGCCAATGTGATGAAGGCCGATCTGGACGAATGCCTGCGCAGCGGCATGAATGCCCATGTGCCCAAGCCGTTCAGCAAGGATGAACTCTTGACGGCCATCGCCGCCGTGCTCCGGCCTTGATCCTTGGAAGCAACGCGAACCCTGCGGGCCTCCTGCCCTACTTCAGCACTTCACGCACCCGATCGGCGGCCTCTTGCAGCGCCACGGCCCCGATCACCTTCAGGCCGCTCTTGTCGATGAGCTCCTTGGCCTCCTTGGCGTTGGTGCCTTGCAAGCGCACGATGATGGGCACCTTGATGTCGCCGATGTTCTTGTAGGCGTCCACCACGCCCTGCGCCACGCGGTCGCAGCGCACGATGCCGCCGAAGATGTTCACCAGGATGGCCTTCACGTTGGCATCCTTGAGGATGATGCGGAAGGCCTTCTCCACGCGGGCCGCATCGGCAGTGCCGCCCACATCGAGGAAGTTGGCGGGGCTGCCGCCGCTGAGCTTGATGATGTCCATGGTGGCCATGGCCAGGCCGGCACCGTTCACCATGCAGCCCACATTGCCGTCGAGCTTCACGTAATTGAGGCCCGCCTCACCGGCTTCCACTTCGGTGGGGTCCTCTTCGGTCTTGTCGCGCATCTCCACGTAATCCGGGTGGCGGTAAAGGGCGTTGCCGTCCAAGCGCACCTTGGCGTCCACGGCGATGATCTTGTCGTCGCTGGTCTTCAGCACGGGATTGATCTCGAACATGGCGCTGTCGCTGCCTTCGTAGGCCTTGTACAGGGCGGCCACGAACTTCACCATTTCCTTCTTGGCCGCGCCGGTAACGCCCAGGTTGGTGGCGATCTTGTTGCACTGGAACGGGCGCAGGCCCACGCGGGGGTCCACTTCTTCCTTGAAGATCTTCTCCGGCGTTTTTTCGGCCACCTCCTCGATGTCCATGCCGCCCTCGGTGCTGTACATGATGATGTTGCGGGCCTTGGCACGGTCGAGCAGCACGCTCATGTAGTACTCTTTGGTTTCACTGGCACCGGGGTAATACACATCCTCGGCGATCAGCACCTTGTTCACCTTTTTGCCTTGGGGCGGCGTTTGCGGGGTCTTCAGCATCATGCCGATGATGGCGCCGGCCTTCTCGCGCACTTCATCGATGTTCTTGGCCAGCTTCACCCCGCCGCCCTTTCCGCGGCCCCCGGCATGGATCTGGGCTTTCACCACCCACCATTTGGTGCCGGTCTCCTGGCTGAGGCGCTTGGCTTGGTCAACAGCCTCATCGGCGTTGTAGGCCACCAGGCCGCGCTGCACGGCCACGCCATATTTCTGTAGGATGCTCTTGCCTTGGTATTCGTGGAGGTTCATGGTAGGATCGGGGATGCAATGGGGCCCGGCCACCGCCGGACGGGCCGCGAAAGTAACGGTTGCGCCATGGATGGCCTAGCCTGATGCTTCCGGCAGTGCGGCCCGTAGTTCGTTCCTTTGCGCCCGATGGCGATGAAGGACGATGAGCTACCCTTGTTCTATGATGTGCTGGTGACCGGCCTGCACGACCTGTTGGCCTCCTGGGGGGTGCCGCCGGCCTCGATCCAATGGGTGGCGGTGATCGCCGGTGTGCTGTTGGTGGCCGGCGCCATGGTGCTGCTGGCGCACGTGCTCACCTGGCTGCTGCATGCGCTGCTGCGCAAGGTCTCCATCACCACCGATTCGCGGTTCGACGACAACCTGGTGCTCGAGGGAACACCGCGCTACGTGGGCCGCATCATTCCGTTGTCCCTGGCCTACAACCTCATTCCTTCCGTGCTGGCCGATTTCCCCCAGGCCATCCGCCCGGCGGAGCTGTTGTTCTTTCTCTTTTTCGTGGTGTTGGCCGTGCGCATCGTGCGTTCGGTAATGCGTGCAGGCATCGACACGCTCAAGGACCTGGAGAACTTCAAGGGCAAGCCCTTGGACAGCTATGCCCAGGTCTTCTCGCTCATCCTCTATCTCTTCGGCGGCCTGGCCATTTTCTCCCAGCTCACCGGCCAGTCCATCCTGGCCTTTTTGGCCACCATGGGCGCGGCTTCCGCAGTATTGCTGCTGGTGTTCAAGGACACCCTGTTGGGCTTTGTGGCCAGCGTGCAGATCAGCGCCAATGACATGGTGCACATCGGCGACTGGATCGCAGTGCCCAAATACGGGGCCGACGGTGAGGTGTCGGAGATCAACCTCACCACCGTGAAGGTGACCAACTTCGACAAGACGGTGACCATGGTGCCCACGTATGCACTGATCGCGGATTCCTTCCAGAACTTCCGCTCGATGCAGCGCTCGGGCGCACGGCGCATCAAGCGCAGCATCCGGATCAAGATGAGCTCCATCCGCCACCTCACGGCCGAGGAACTCGAACGGCTGAAGCGGGTGGAGCTGCTTCGCGACCACATTACGGCCGCCCAACAGGAGATCGCCGACCACAACACCAGCCGGGGCGTGGACAAGGCCTTGGCCGTGAACGGCCGCAACCTCACCAACGTGGGGCTCTTCCGCAAGTACATGGAGCTCTACGTGCTGCAAAGCCCGGGTGTACGCCAGGACCTGGAGCGTACCGTGCGGCAATTGCAGCCCGACCAGCACGGCCTGCCGCTGGAGCTGTACTGCTTCAGCAGCGACGTGAAATTCCTGGGCTACGAACAACTTCAGGCCGACCTGTTCGACCACCTTTTGGCCGCTGTGCCCACCTTCGGACTGGAGGTGTTCGAGGCTCCTGCCTCGGACGACCTTCGGGCCATCGCCAAAGACCTTTCTTTGCGGAACGCATGATCCACGCCTCCGGCATCCGCAAACGCTTCGGCGACCTGGAGGTATTAAAGGGCGTGGACCTGCACGTGGCCAAGGGCGAAGTGGTGAGCATCGTGGGGGCCAGCGGTGCCGGAAAAACAACCTTGCTGCAGATCCTCGGCACCTTGGAGAAAGCCGACGCGGGCACGCTGCAGATCAACGGCCAGGAAGCGACCAAGATGGGCAGCAAGGCATTGAGCGCCTTCCGCAACAAGCACATCGGCTTCGTGTTCCAGTTCCACCACCTGCTGCCCGAGTTCACCGCGTTGGAAAACGCCATGATGCCGGGCCTGATCGCAGGCCGCAGCACCAAGGAATGCACCCAGCGCGCCGAGGAACTCCTGCAACGGCTGAACGTGGGAAACCGCCGCGAGCACAAACCTTCCCAGCTCAGTGGCGGCGAGCAGCAGCGCGTGGCCGTGGCCCGCGCACTCTTCAACAATCCCAGCGTGGTGCTTGCCGATGAACCTTCCGGCAACCTGGATTCAGCGCACGCCAAGGAGCTGCACCAGCTCTTCTTCGATCTGCGCAAGGAACTGGGCCAGACCTTCGTGATCGTAACGCACAACGAGGAACTGGCCCACATGGCCGACCGCAGGCTGGTGATCCGGGACGGGGTGATCTGAGGGGGATCAGATGATCAGAAGATCAGAAGATCAGACGATCAGACGATCAGATGATCAGATGATCAGATGATGGAAATACCATGGTCGCGATGAACTCTCGTTATTTAATGATCGCCAGTGCCGCTCTGCTTGCGGCTCTTGGGCTGCTGCTCTCCTTTGCGCCGGAAGAAACCATAGTCTACATGGGTCAACCTGCCACAGGCGCTGTACCCGTGCTGCTGCAATTGGCCGGTGCGCTATACCTCGGCTTTGCGTTAATGAACTGGACCGCGAAGGCTTCGGTGTTGGGCGGCATCTATGGGAAGGCCATCGTACTGGGCAACTTTCTGCACTTCACCATGGGGGCGTTGGCGCTGCTGAAGGCCGCCATCGATCCCGGCCTCGGAACGCTCATCTGGGTGCTCACCGGCATCTATGCGGTGTTCGCGTTGCTTTTCGGGCGCATGTTGTTCACGCATCCCGCCACCTAGTAGATGAGCTCCCGTGGAGCTGTGCTATCTTCGTGGACAGATGGTTAAAACCTGCATCTTGGGCATTTGGCTGACCTGTACGGCCCCTGTGTGCATGGCCCAGTCAACGAGCGGCTCGTCCTCCGAGGATTCTGCCGCCGTGGTGGCGGCGATCCATGCCCTGGAGCCATGGATCGCAGCACAGCTCGGTACCTTGCACGCAACCGGGGATCCCGTGCAACGGAGATCATTGGCCAACGAGCTGGCCGACAGTACGGATGGGCTGGCACGCCGGTGGCGGCTGGTCTTTCCGGAAGAAGATGACGGCTGGATGATGGCCTCCGCATACAATGGCCTCGCCGCTGCACTCGATGCCACCAACCCTGGTGCAGGAGCGGCTTACCGGGGTGTGGCGGCAGCACTGCAATACAGTGACCCTGCGCCCTATCGCCCGGCCAGGTACCAAGCACTACGATCCATCTCCGACCGGGCGTGGTCGTTGGCGCGGGCCAAGGATCCCGTACGGGTACAGCGGTTGCTGGGGAAATTGGATGCTGCGCACGTGGAACTGGCAACCGCGCCCTGAAGTGCTCCGGTGGTTGCCGCCGATCATGGTCATCAACTGGTACATTCTGATCGCACATAACTTGGCGGCCCGAACACCATACACAGCGCACATGCGATACCTTCCGATCCTGCCAGCATTGCTGCTCTGCTTGTCCGGCATGGCACAAACCGAAGACCCGCGGCCCGGTCTTCCACCGAACTCCTCGAGCATGGAAGGCCATACGGGGCCCGTGCAGGTCGTGGATGACAACGACCCCTTTGTGCCCAACAGCTTTGTCGGCAGCTTTCGTATGGAAATGCATGCACGGGGAAGCGGCGAACAAGCAGCGGAAGCACCGATGAACATGCACTACTGGAGCAGCCCGGACATGACCTTGATCACCATGGCCAGCGAAGGAGCCGGCAGCGGTCCTCAAACCGGGATCCAGATCCTCAACGACCTGAAGAACAAGTGGACCTACATCCTGATGACGGACCCCAAGGGGAACAAAACGGCCATGAAGAGCCGCAAGAAGAAGTACATCGTTGATGAAGGGTTGAAGGACAAGTATTCCGGCACATTCACCGTAACCAAGGAATCCAAGCTGATCGATGGCCACAAATGCACCAAGGTGATCGCCACCACAGGCAATGGCACCTGGACCGGCTGGGTGGCCAAGGACATCGCAATCCCCTTCGGCGACATAGCCAACAACATGAGCCGGGGAGCCATGCAACAAGGCTGGCAGAACTGGGAAGGGTTGAAGGGATTCCCACTGGAATATGAAATGGCCGACAAGGACGGCAAGCAGGTCATGCAGGTAGTTGTGAAGGACCTGCAGATCGGTGCGGTGGACCCGGCCATCTTCTCCATATCGGACTATAAGGTGATGGAGGTGCCGGGCGTTCATCGGGCCCCTTGAGCACGCCCAGTTCCAGACGGCAGCACTTCCGCCGCGCAAGGCGCGGGCAGAAATGCGACCTTTGCCCGCTCCATGGCCTGTTCGGCAGGACCGTAGGGCCTACCCGCACCCTGAAATGAAAAAGATCAACGACAGCCGCAAACTGCTCGGCGCCAGCGGCACTACCAGCCTCAAGGAGCTGAACACGCTGTTCAAGGGCTTGATGAAGAGCCACCACCCGGACCGCTATCCGGGGGACGAGCAAAAGCGCCAGGAGGCCGAGGAATTCAGCAAGCACCTGATCGATGCCTACAAATTCTTGGAAAGCATCCATCCCGAGACCCATGCCAAGGACCGCGAAAACTTCGAAGCCACCGTGGCCAGCAACATTTCCAATTGGCATTACAAGTCGCTCACCCTGCACATTACGTTCGGCGACGGCAGCAACTACGAATTCTACGGCGTACCGCAGAAGGTGTACAATAAGTTCGTAGCCACCGACGGCAACACCCGCTTCGCCCGGCGCCACATCTTTGACGTCTTCACGCAACGCAAGGCGGGCGGGGCAACGCACTGATCCAGCACCATGTACGCCGGCCCACAGGGAGATCCGTACCGCAGGCCACCGACCGGGCGTGCCATGCGTCATTCCACCAGCGAACCGACCGGTAACCTGCACGCAGCTTTCCCTTCACCAGCCAAAATTTCCCTTCAGCAACAATGAACCACCTGAACCCATGGCCGCTACCGTTGTTGACGGCCATGGTCGTGGGGGCTGTCCTTCCCGGCGCTGCCTTCGGCCAACAGTTCAGCATAGACTCGGACAGCATCATCACGTGTTCCGGCGTGCTGGAAGACACGGGTGGTCCTATGGCTACGTACGGCAACAACGAGAATTTCACCACCACGATCTGTGCCAGTGTGCCCGGCGATGCCATATCGCTCAACTGGATCGTATTCGACCTGAGCCAACAGCTGCCCAACCCGCTGGACCGCATCCGGATCTGGGACGGGGAAAACACTTCCGCCCCGTTCTTGGGCGAGTACACCGGCACCCAGTTGCAAGGCCTGGTCAGCTCCGCCACCATTTACAATTTCAGCGGTTGCCTAACGGTCCAATTCACCTCCAACGGCGGGGGCATGGGCAACTTCGCTGCCGGCATAACCTGCTACACGCCCTGCGAGCGCCCCACGGCCGTTGCCGTCATGTCCGAGCCCGGACCGCCGGCCATGGTATGCGTGGGTGAAGAGATCACGTTCGATGGCACGGGATCCTATGCGGCGGCAGGGTTCAACATCGTGGAATACAACTGGGAATTCGATGACGGCACCACGGTGGATTCCCCTACGGCCACCCACAGCTTCGCAGCGCCCGGCGAATACATGGTGCAGCTGAACCTGGTGGACGACAATGGCTGCGTGAACTCCAACGTGGTGGACCTGCAAGTGCTGGTGAGCACCACTCCCAGCTTTGCGGGCACGGTGGAAAGCGTGGAAACCTGCCTGGGCGCCACGGTTGACCTGAACGCGGTGGTGGCACCCACCACATGGACAGGCATGCCTGAGGCCACCTACGGCGATGGCGTCTACCTGCCGGACGACCTGGGCATCCCGTTCAACAGCGAATTGACCTTTACGCAGTTCGAGTCCGGCCAACAGCTCAATACCACCGATGACCTGCTCTCGATCTGTGCCAACATGGAGCACAGCTACATGGGCGACCTGGTGGTGCAGATCTCTTGCCCCAATGGCCAAACAGCCATTCTCCACCAACAAGGCGGCGGCGGCACTTTTTTGGGCGGCGCCAATGACAATGACGGCGTTGTCCCCACCCCCGGGGATTGCTGGCAATACTGCTGGAGCCCTACGGCAACCTTGGGCACTTGGGCCAACTGCGCGGCGTTCGGCACCACTCCGAACGTGATGTCCGGGGGCACTCCGCCCGGCAATGCACTGATCCCCGGAACCTATTCCTCGGTTCAACCCTTGTCCAACTTGGTAGGCTGCCCGCTCAATGGTACCTGGACCTTCACCATCACCGACCTGTGGGGTGCCGACAACGGCTTTCTGTGCGATTGGTCGCTGAATTTCAACGCCGCGATCATTCCCGACACTTCGCAATTCACTCCGGTGCTGGGCAGCACCATCGATTCGGCCGGTTGGAGCGGTCCCTTCCTGACCCCGGACCCCAATGAGCCACTGAACGCCCTGGCCACGCCCAACGGCCCTGGCACCTACGATTACAACTTCACCGTTACGGACAACTTTGGTTGCAGCTACGACACCACCATCCAGATCACAATAGCCCCGATAATGGAGGTGGACGCCGGGAACGAGATCGGCCTGTGCAACGATTCCTTGGCCATGGCCGGGGCCATCACGGCCAATGGCCCGCCCATTGGCTGCACTTGGACCTTGACCATGTACGACCAGTTGGGTGATGGTTGGGACGGCGGGGGAACGGTTACGATCACCGTGGCGGGAGTGCCCAGCACCTACTCGTTGGCATTCGGTACGCAACAATCCGTAAGCATTCCGGTAACCAGCGGCTCCACGGTGACCGTCACCTACAACGCCGGCTGGTACAACAATGAAAACTCGTTCACGCTGTTCAACAATGCGGGCGGCGTGGTGTACGCTTCGCCAGCCAATCCGCCAGGCGGCGTGGCATGGACTGGTACGGCCACGTGCTCCGGTCCCCCGCCGGTGGGCTTTGTATGGACGCCTGCCACCGGCTTGAACGACCCGGGCGACCCGGAGAGCATGGTATGGGTCACCACGCCGACCATGTACTACCTGGCCGTCTATCCCACCGGGCATCCGGAATGTGCGGTGACGGACAGCGTGCTTGTATCCCCTCCGCCCAACTTGGAGCCTGGCGAGGATGCGGCCATTACCGTGTGTGAAACCTGGCCCGTGTTCCTCATGACCGATTCCCTGGGCGGCACTCCGGCCACGGACGGCACGTGGAGCAATGCCCAAGGTCCAGTGGCCAGCAACTTCACACCGGCGGCCAATCCCCCCGGGAGCTACTCATTCACCTACACCGTATCCACCCCGGAGGGATGCCTGGCCACCTCCCAGCTGGACATTACGGTGATCCCCGATACGGACCCCACCTGTTGCGGCATACCGGACGCTGGAGCGGACAACTACTCGTGCAACCTCACCATCGAACTGCACGCCACGCCCGGCAATACCGGCGTTGGCGAATGGAGCGGGCCGGCCGGGGCAATGTTCGCCAATTTTCAAGCCCCCAACACCACGGTGACCATGCCTGCGGGCGGTGGCGGAACGCACTGGTTCTATTGGCGCGAGAACGACGGCGCCTATTGCAACACGGTGGACAGCGTGCAGATGACCTTCACCGATACCATCATCCCCACGATCACCACCACGGACGCGGTGTGCTACGGCTACTGCGATGGCACCGCGCAGGTGGATGTGGCCGGCGGGAATACGGCCGTGGACTTCATCTATGCGTGGTCATCCGGTACCACCACGACTTCGCCCGACAGCGTGAGCGGATTGTGCGCGGGGGGATATTTGCTCACGCTCACGGACGACAACGGCTGCACGGCAAGCGACAGCCTGTTCATCGATCAGCCCGTGCTGTTGGAGATGGATGCCACGGTCAGCCTGCCGGTTATCTGCTCGGGCGATTGCGACGGCCAAGTGCTGATCGAAGACGCGGAAGCCGTGGCCTACAGCTTCGACGGCGGTGCAACCTGGGATACGTTGCCGTCACTGCAGGATGCTTGCGAGGGCCTTTACCACCTGCGGATCCGCGATGCGGCAGGTTGCTTGGGCGTGGCTTCCATCATGGTCACCGGCCCGCCCCCGGTGGTGGCTGAATTCGTCTGGAGCCCCACCCCCGCCAATGTGGACGATCCAGTGCAATACTTCCACAGCACCAGCACCGGTGCCGATCACTACTTCTGGAACATCGGCAACATGGCCTACAGCACCCAACCGGACACGGTGTACCGTTTCTCCGAACAGGTTCCCGGAGCGTACCAGGTGTGCCTAACTGCATACAACTACAACAACTGCGCCGACACGGTGTGCCATGAGGTGATCATCGAGGACGTACTGGAGCCTTACGTGCCCAATGCCTTCACCCCGAACGGCGATGGCCACAACGATGTGTTCTTCATCAGCACGAACATTCCGGTGATCACGAAGTTCGAGATGTTGATCTATGACCGTTGGGGGCAATTGATCTACCGTACGGAAGACCCCAATGCACCGTGGATCGGCAGCAGGAACAACAGTGGTGCGATCCTGGCCAGCGGGGTGTATACCTACCGCATCCGGTATGAGATCGCCCGCACCGAGACGGAGCGGGAGCTCTTCGGGCATGTATCGTTGTTGAAATAGCCCGGGTTGCAAGCTCAGAAGGGGCCGTCTCTTGGCGAGGCGGCCCCTTCTGGGGTCCAGTTGGGAGGGTATCAGTCCTTCTTGGCGGACTGCTTCGCGGCGCGCTTCCCTGCCGGGGCCTTCGCCGCGGCTTCCTTCAGTTGGGCGAGTTTCTTGGCGGCTTTGCGCTTGCGGTTCAGCTGGGTCCTTTGGTCCTGCGGCATGGTGATGAATTTGGGCCGCGAAAATAGGCGCAGCGCACCGCATGGCAAAGCACAACGCCAGCGCATCACCTCATCTCATTTCGCAAGAACAGGGCACCCATGGTTGCGCTGCTGGTCCATTGCAGGGCATGATGTGCGGCCCGTTGCACAGCGGGACCTACGGAACGAGCCACGCTGAAGCGATGCCGAAAAAGAGCAAGCAGATCGGCTGATATTGAATGTCCAATTGGAATTATCTGGAAAAATCACGAGGTCGACCGACCGACGGACCTTGCGCCCGTGTAGCGGCCTGCAGCACCAAAACCTGCTGTAAGCCTTGGTAGATCAGTAAAGGCGATGGACCTGGCCACATGGCTGGACAACGCCAAGTAGCCATGTTGGCTCCGGGGATCTTGGGGTTGTACTTTAGAATTCCCCAAGTTCCACATCCCGGCCCCGGATCTTCGGCCCGCCTTATCCCCGCACCAGCTTGCGGTACTTGAGGCGCTTGGGCACAATGTCTCCCACGCGCTTTTTGTAGTTCTCCTCGTATTCGCTGAAGCCGCCCTCGAACCAGTACACCTTGCTGTCGCCCTCAAAGGCGAGGATGTGCGTGCATACCCGGTCCAGGAACCAGCGGTCGTGGCTGATGATCACGGCGCAGCCGCTGTAATCCTGGATGGCCTCTTCCAGCGCGCGCAGCGTGTTCACGTCGAGGTCGTTGGTGGGTTCGTCCAGCAGGAGCACGTTGCTGCTCTGCTTCACGGTCATTGCCAAGTGCAGGCGGTTGCGCTCGCCACCGGAGAGGATTCCCACCTTCTTGTTCTGGTCGTTGCCGGTGAAGTTGAAGCGGGCGAGGTAGGCGCGGGTGTTCATCACCACATTGCCGAAAGTGATGTTCTCGATGCCGCCGCTGATCACCTCGAACACGGTCTTGTCCGGCGAGAGGTCCTTGTGGCTCTGGTCCACGTAGGCCATCTGCACGGTATCGCCGATGGTGATGGTACCGCTGTCCGCCTTCTCCGTGCCCATCACCATGCGGAACATGGTGGTTTTTCCCGCGCCGTTGGGCCCGATGATGCCCACGATGCCGGCGGGCGGCAGGGTGAAGTTCACATCCTCGAAGAGCAGACGGTCGCCAAATGCCTTGGAAACGTCCTTGAACTCGATCACCTTGTCACCCAGGCGTGGGCCGTTGGGGATGAAGATCTCCAGCTTGGCTTCCTTCTCCTTCACGGTCTCGCCCTGCATCTTCTCATAGTTCTCCAAGCGGGCCTTGCTCTTGGTGCGGCGCGCCTTGGCATTGCTGCGCACCCACTCGAGCTCCTGCTTCAGCACGCGTTGGCGCTTGCTTTCCTGCTTTTCCTCTTGGGCCAGGCGGGCGGTTTTCTGTTCCAACCAACTGGTGTAGTTGCCCTTGTAAGGGATGCCTTCGCCGCGGTCCAGTTCCAGGATCCAGCCCGCCACGTTGTCCAGGAAGTAGCGGTCGTGGGTGATGGCGATCACCGTGCCCTTGTATTCGCTGAGGTGGTGCTCCAACCAGGCTACGCTTTCGGCGTCGAGGTGGTTGGTGGGCTCGTCGAGCAGCAGAATGTCGGGGGCTTGCAACAACAGGCGGCACAGGGCCACGCGGCGGCGTTCACCGCCGGAGAGCACGCTCACCTTGGCATCGGGTTCGGGGCAACGCAGGGCATCCATGGCCACCTCCAGCTTCTGATCGATCTCCCAAGCGCCCTGGGCCTCGATCTGGTCTTGCAGCACGCCTTGGCGGGCGATGAGCTTTTCCATCTTGTCGGGGTCCTCCAGCACGTCGGGGTCGGCGAACTTGTTGTTCACGTCCTCGTATTCCTTCAGCAGGTCCATGATGGGCTGTACGCCTTCGCGCACGATCTCGATCACCGTCTTGCTGTCGTCCAGTACCGGCTCCTGCTCCAGGTGCCCGATGCTGTAGCCGGGCGTTACATGCACATCGCCCTGGAAATCCTTCTCCTTGCCGGCGATGATGCGCATCAAGGTGGACTTCCCGGATCCGTTGAGGCCGAGGATGCCGATCTTGGCCCCGTAATAGAAGCCGAGGTAGATGTCCTTGAGGATGGTTTTTCCGGTGGGCAGCGTTTTGCCCACCTTCACCATGTTGTAAATGACCTGACGTCCTTCTTCCGCCATTTTGTTCACTGATTTCAGCCGGGGGTTGCGCCCCGGCGTTTGGATTTGGGGCGGCAAAGGTCCGGGATCTTTCGGGAACTTGGTTGATCGGGTGAAAGTCCGGCCCGTTCACCGGTCAGTCGGCAGTATAAAGCTCCAACCGTTGCCACCGATGCAACCGGTGCAAAGGCGGGAGCGTGCTTGCACCGAGTCCGGCATCCCGCCATACCCCGCCCGGTGTTTGGCCGTGGCTGGGTGCCACCAGCAGGAACAGGCGCCCGCCCGGAGCGGGCGAGCCGCGCAGCATACCAAGGTTACCCTGTGCACAAGCCAGATAGAAGGCCACCGGCGCATCCCAAGGCAGCTGTGCGCCCACCCGGTCCCCCGGACGGGTGTTTTGGGCCAACCATGCCGCCGCGGGCCGGGCCTCGGCAAAGTGCTCCTTGGGGTTGTCGCTACCGCGCAAGGCGCCCCAGCCCAGCAACAAGAGGGTGGCAGAGGCTCCAACGAGCGAGCGCCGTCCCACGTCGGATCCCGGGGCCAGCTTGTCCTGAACAGCCTTCAAGAGGTGGAACAGCCCGATGGCTGCACCCAGCCACAGCACCAGCAGGGCATACGTCCACACTGCGGGGGGCAACGCCCAGTGCTGCACCAGGACCAGGGGCAAGGCGCCCAGGACCATTGCCAACAGCAACCACCGGTACTTGCTGCTCACGTATGCCGCATAGCTGCCGCCCATCAGGGCGGCGATCATCACTCCCGGCGGTGCCGTATGCGCAAAATATGCCCAAGCCTCCAGGGCATTTTCTTGCTGCGCCCGTGGAAAGCCGGACCAAGGCACGGCTTGGAAGGCCGGATGGTGCAGCAAGTGGTCCACGCTGTGGGCAACGATCACCGGCATGTAACAGCACAACACCAGCACCAACGCCAACAGAAAGGAAGCTGCCAGCTTGAGCATGCGCCGGCGCAAGGTGGTGTTGTAATGGGCAAAGAGCTGAAAGAGCGACCAGGCATAGGCCATCAACGCCGGGTACGCCATGGCCGGAGTGGTCCACATGCCCAGGGCGCAAGCCACGGCCAAGAGCATCACGCTGGGCAGGTTCTCCGTGCGCACGAAGTTCCAGGCCGCCAGCAAAGCGCAAAGTGTAAACAGCCATACCATGCTGAACCCACGTGCCATGGCGGAGAATTCCACCAGCGGCCCGCTCACGGCGATCATGCACAGGAAGACCACCGCGATGTGGCGATTGAACACAAAACGGGCAAAGGCATATCCCAAGGGCATGACCAGCAGCCCGGCCAACAGTGCCGGAAGCCGCAATGCCCATGGATGAATGCCGAAGAGCAAGAGGGAGATCCGCACCAGGCCCGAATGAAGCATGTGGTTGGCCGGCACGGAATAGTCGCTGAACAAGAACCCGAAGGAGCGGCTGGCAAAGGCGGAGTAGGTCAAGGCTTCCTCATAGGTCACCGGCAGGTCCATGCGCAGGATCCGGAGCACTGCACCTAGGGCGAGCACCAGCAGCACCACTGCCCGATGGCGGGCACTGGTGTGATGCACGAGCCTTGTCCATGCGGCGCCCATGCCCTGCCCCAGGCCCCTCCAGCCGGGCAGGTGATGGCGGCGTTTCTGCCGCTTCCGCTCTTCCGCCATATTGGCCACGGCAACCGCTTCGTGGTGCATGGCCAAAAATAGCGGAGGTGCAGCACGTCTCGCCCGCTGTGCGCAACTTCGCGGCCAACGGCCGCCCCCATGGAACGCATTACCGAATCCGCCTCGCGCTACAACCACTTGGAGCGCATGACCACCGAGGAGCTCCTGCGCAACATCAACCGGGAAGACCACCTGGTGGCGGATGCCGTGCAGCAGGTGATCCCCGCCTTGGAACGTTTTGTGGATGCGTTGGCCGAACGCATGGGCGAGGGTGGCCGTCTGTTCTACCTGGGTGCCGGCACCAGCGGCAGGCTGGGCATAGTGGATGCGAGCGAATGTCCGCCCACGTTCGGCGTGCCGCAAGGCATGGTGGTAGGCCTCATTGCCGGCGGGGATGGCGCCATCCGGAAGGCCGTGGAGTTTGCAGAGGACGACCGCGAACAAGGTTGGAAGGACCTGCAGGAACATGCCATCGGCAATACGGACACCGTGGTCGGATTGGCGGCGAGCGGAAGTACGCCCTATGTGGTCGGCGCGTTGGAACGTGCCCGGGATGCGGGGTTGCTTACCGCATGCATCACCTGCAATCCGGAAAGCCCGGTTACGCGCGTGTGCGACCATCCCTTGGTGGCCGTGGTAGGCCCCGAGTTCGTAACGGGCAGTACGCGCATGAAAAGCGGCACGGCCCAAAAGCTGCTGCTGAACATGATCAGCACGGTGGCCATGATCAAATTGGGGCGGGTGCAGGGCAACCGCATGGTGGACATGCAACTGAGCAACAACAAACTGGTGGACCGCGGCACCCGCATGGTGATGGACGGCCTGGGCGTGGATTATGCCACGGCCAATGCCCTGCTGAAGCAGTACGGAACGGTGCGCAAAGCCGTGGCAAGCGGTCGGAAATAGGGGCCTGGGCGGGTGCCTTGCCCGATTGCCCCGCGCCGGTTTGTTGCCGTGAGGTCCGTACCGGCTATTTTCGGGCACCACCCCCGCAAGCCATGCGCCACCTGTTGTTGCTTTCGAGCCTGATGATCGTTCACCTGGCGCACGCACAATGCGCGGATTGTTTGCCCGATGCGGACTGCACGGTATCCCCGGCCTATCCCACCTTGTGCCCCGAAACACCGCCGGACGCCACGGCAGGGCAGTACTATGAAGCGGTTGCCACCTTCTGGATGCCGCCGTCATTCACCGATCCTGAAAGCGGGTTCACGGTTTCCCTTCAGCAGATGACCGTAACGGGAGTATCGGGCCTGCCCTTTGGGATGGACCTCAGCTTTAACCATCCCACCGGAGTATACCACCCTCAGGAAGAACAGCATGGCTGCGGCCGGATCTGCGGCACGCCCGTGGCCCCTGGAACATTTCCGGTGACCATCAGTGTGCTGGCGGAGGTGAGCTTGAGCGGGATACCCCTCAGCATACCCCAATCACTCACCCTCTACTTGAACGTTTTGCCCGGCAGCGGTGCCAATGCGGGCTTCACCTTTTCACCCATGAACGGGTGCAGCCCGGTGGAAGTAGCCTTCCAGGCCCTGATCAACGGCAGCCCCTCGCCCACCGCCTACAGCTGGCAATTCGGCGATGGCACGGTGGGCACCGGGGAAGAACCGCCCTTGCACGCGTACACAGTGCCGGGGCAGTACGTGGTCACCTTGCAAACCTCCATCGGAGGTTATGTGCTGGACCATGTGGAGCTGTCCACCGTGAACGGCAACTGGTGCGGCGACATTGAGGAGCCGAACATCCCCTTATTGGGCTGCCAGGGGTCACCGGACCCCTACTTCGTGCTCACCGACGGCCAAGGCTATACGTTCACCTCGGCCACGGTGAACAACTCCACCGCCGCCAGTTGGGGCGACCTCGGCGTACCCCTTAATACCCCGCCCTACTCCATAGCCTTTATGGATGAAGATGCCATCAGTGCGGACGACGCGTTGGGGACTTTCAACCTCCCTGCCATTGAAGCAGGCACCATACCCTTCAACGTAGCTGCGGGCACCACGGGCAACCTGTTGCTGCAAGAAACGGTGCAGGCCGAATTCTTCCATGTGGACACAGTGGAAGTCTTTCCGGCACCGGAAGTTGTTTTATTGCTGGACACCGTCGGTGGCGCGCTCTGCACCGCTGACAGCAGCCTGATGACCTATATATGGTTCCTGGACGGGGATACGGTGCCCGGCCTTGGCACCCCTTGCATCACGCCAACAGGCCCCGGGGCCTGGCAGGTGCAAGGCATCACCGAGCTGGGTTGCGCGGCCACCAGCAATACGGTCATCATCTGCCCCACCTTTACCATCACCGCCACCGGCCCGGTGCTGCAAGTTCCGTCGGGGTATGCCTCCTACGCATGGACATACCAAGGCAGCGCCATTGGCGGCAATGACCCGTTCCTGGTCACCCAAGGCGATGGCGCCTATGCGGTGAGCGCCACCGCTTCCAACGGTTGCGTAGTGAACGCCACCTATGAGCTGATCACGGCCGGGCTCGGGGAAAACCATTCCACCGGAAAGGGTCTGTTCGTGTTTCCATCACCGAACAATGGGCGGTTCCAAGTGGTGGCTTCAGGCCTGGCCGGATCCCGGGCCGAGGCGCGGATATTGGATGCCTTGGGCCGGGTGGTGCAGCGTTATGGATGGCCAGTGGAACAAGGCCAGGTTCAAGTCTGGGTGGAGACGGCCTTGCCCAGCGGCACGTACCTGCTGCAACTATCGGACGCACGGCACACCCGGTACGGCCGGTTTTCGGTGCATTAGCCCGAACACACATACCGATCAAGGAAACGGCCATTGCCGCACAATGCCGGTGCAAGCCGAAATTTGCACGCCATGCACGCGATCGAACCTTGGTTCAACTGGCGCCATCTGTACATGGCGGAGGAGGATCCCCGATCGCCCTTTCATGGAGTGGAGCACAGCGAGTTTGAGTTCACCCATGCCGTGTACGACCATGTGCTGCACCCGCAATGGGATGCTTTCGGCAGCAGCACCCTCTACCTGAAGGTGATCTATGCGGAATATGATGACAGATATACGGTCATCGAGCTGATCGGCGAGTGGAACGACTTGCTGCACAATGATGTGATGTACCTCAAACGGGAAGTGGTGGAGCCGATGATGGCCGAAGGCATTTCCAAATTCATCCTCATCGGGGAGAACGTACTGAATTTCCATGCGGGTGAGGACGACTACTATGCGGAATGGTTCGATGAGGCAATGGACGCCGGCGGTTGGATTGCCCTGTTGAATTTCCTGCCGCATGTACGTGAAGACCTCCAGACTGCTGGCTTGGACCAGTACCTGGTATTCGGTGGCCGCTTGGACCGAATGCCATGGCGCACCATGGAACCCGGCGAGTTGTTCGCTGAAGCGGATGCGCACGTGGTGAAACGGCTTGGATGACCACCCCATGGGCAAGCCTTGGGCCGGTGGCCCGGGCGAACGAACTGGGGAGGTTCACGCCGCGGAAAGGTGCCTAATGGAGCCGGCCCTGCCTTGATCCATCGAGGATCAACTGCAGGACCACCCGGTCGATCGGCAGGTCCACATCCGTGATCCGCGCCTCGTGCAAGGGGAGCCACCGCAGTTTTTGCCCGAATTCCACCATGGGCCCGGGCGCAGGTGCCCCGTCCACGATCGCCCCGGGCTCATCCAACCGGAACGTGTAGTAGATGCTGACGATCTGGTCTTCCGGGCGGAAAGCACTGGGCTGGAAAAAATCGGTGGTGTAGAAATGGCGCAGGTCCATGGCCTCCATGCCCAGTTCTTCATGGATCTCACGCCGGAGGCCTTCGAGCGTGCCTTCTCCCGGAACCAAGCCCCCTCCCGGAAATTTAGTGATCTGTCTGCCCCCGATCGTCTCCTCGGAAAGCAGCACGCATCCGGCATGGAGAAGCAGGCCGTACACACGGATATTGAACCGGGATACCATCATGCAGGCCGTTGTGCGCGCACCATGTGCCTTTTCCCCGGCGGGCCGGGCAAGCGTTCCACCAGCAGCCCTGCAGCCTGCATGGCGCGGCGAGCTTCGCCTTGGGCGCAGTAAGTCACCAAGAGCGCACCGGGCCGCATGGCTTGGTAAACGCAGCGGAACACGTCCACCGTCCACATTGCCGGTTGTACGCTTGGTGCGAAGGCATCGAAGTACACCACGTCAAAGGCTTCCTTTGCGCTGAGCCGCTGCACCTCCTTGCGGTCCACGCGGAACCTGAATCCGTCGCCCGGCTGCACCGTGCTGTCCGGCATGGCGTCCATTATGGTTTCATAGGCTTCCCGGCACCCCGGGTGGTCGATCCGGGCGGGGTGGTCCAATGCGCTGCGCAGCCCGACGGGCAAGGGATAGGGCTCCAAGGCATGGTATTCCACCTGCAAGCCGCGGATCTCGGATTCAATCCAAGTGAGCAGAGCATTCAGGCCGGTGCCCAGGCCGACCTCCAGTACGTCCACCTGTTGCTTGCCGCAAGCCAAAAGCCCATGTGCGATGTACACATGGCGACTTTCGGAAAGTGCACCGTGGAGCGAATGATAATGTTCCTTCAGCCCTGGGCTGTCCAGCGTATAGGAACCGTCCGCTGTTCGCACGGGCACCAGGTCGGTCGGCGGAAAACCGTGGGGGAGGATCAACGGATGATGGGCCACGGCACAAAGAAACGCGGCGGGCGGCGTGGAACCACCCCTATGGCCAGGGCAAACGCATCCAAGTCACTGTATCTATCGGAAGTTTGTAGAAGGAATTGCTCATAGGATCTTGTTGAATGGGGCTTCGGCTCCGCTCAGCCCAGTGTGCACCTTAACGACAATTGAAATGAGAAACTGGGCTGAGCATAAGCGTAGCGGCACTCCCGCTTCGGCTCCTCTCAGCAGGATGCACCGCATCCGAGGAGCCGAAGCCCCAACGATGATCACTCACAAGCCGCTTGCAGCAACAGTTGCCTACGGCACGGGTGGCCTGCAATTTTGATGCGTTTGGCCTGCCCCTAAAGCACGCGGATCTCCGTTCTGCGGTTCAGGGCCTTGTTGGCCCGCGTATCGTTGGGCGCAACGGGATCGGCAGCACCATAGCCCTTGGCCTCCAATCGCCCGGGCGCAATGCCGTGGGCCACGAGCCAGTCCACCACGGCTTGCGCGCGCAAGTCGCTGAGCTCCTGGTTGGGAACAGGTCCTATATCGCTGTCGGTATACCCACCGATCTCCACCCGTATGGCCGAGTGCAGCTTGAGGAATTCGGCCAGGGCCTGCAGTTCCACCATCGAAGCCGTATCCAATTGATAGGTATCGTGATCAAAGAAGATATTGCGCATCACCTCCGCGTTGCCGGCTGTAACGGGTTTGAGGTCCACGTTGATCTCTGCCGCACCGGCGGGGCCGGCCACATGTTCGGAGTGCAGCAAGTAGCCATCGGCTTTCACGTGCATGGCGTAGGGCTTTCCGGCGGGCACCTCCGCCTCAAACCGGCCCGTGGTGCCATCCACGCGGATCGCCGTTTGGAAAGCCGGGTCATCCAAGCCCATCAGTTCCACGGTGGCTTCCATAGGCTGCATCATTTTCAGCCCTTTAACAAAACCGATCAGCCGCACCATCGCCTGGTCCATGACCGGCGCACCACCTCCGGCACTGGCCAACATGGCCACCTGCCCGGTGCCGGCCGCGGCGGGGAAGTCCACCCGGTAAATGTCGTCTTCGCCCACCCCGCCCGGGCGCACGCTGTTGAAGTAGCCGGAGCGGCCATCGGCAGTGAGCACCAGGAACTGGTCATCACCGGGTGAATTCACCGGCCAGCCCAAGTTCACGGGCTTGGACCAATGGCTTGCCGTTCGGGTACACTTGAACAGGTCGTAGCCGCCCATGGAATTGTGGCCCTCGCTGGCAAAATAGAGGGCACTGCCGTCGGCGGTCACGAATACCCCTTCTTCATCATACCCGGTATTGATGTCCGGACCCAGGTTTTCGGCCATGCCCCAAGTGCCCAGTGCATCATTCCAAGGGCATCGGTAAATATCCCCACCTCCTTGGCCACCGCCGCACCTGCTGACGAAATAGAGCCATTTGCCGTCTGCCGTGGGCCATGCGCTGCTCTCCTGGGCCTTGCTGTTCACCGTGGCCGGCAGCGGCACAGGCGCGGCCCATCCGGTGGCCGTGCGCTTGCACGCGAACAGGTCTCCCCCATTGCGTTCATCGCGGTACACGATCATGTTTTCGCCGCTGAGGGCAACAGTGGCATCATTGTGCATGCTGTTCAGCCCACCGCTGGCGGGCACCGGGTCCGACCAGCCATTGGCGGTCCAGGTGCTGTGGAAAATGTCTTCATACCAGTTGTTGTTCACCTTGTTGATCTTGCCACCGGTGGTTTCCGGCCGCCGGCTGGTGAAGTACAGGTTACCGTTGCCGTCCAAGAGCGCACCGTATTCGCTGCCGGCGGTGTTGATGCCCTGGCCTGCCCCGGTGACCAAGGCAGCGGATGGCTCGCGCATCAGGGCCATGCCACTGTTGCATTCATGAATGTGCTTGTCCACCAGGTAGTACGTACGGTCCGGATCGGGCGTACTTCGCAAGCGCTCCTGGTGGCGCCTGAAACAGGCAACCGCCTCCTCCCAGCGGGCATTCAATTGCAGGGCATATCCCAGCAGGAACTGCACCCGGGGCAAGCCGGGATCCAGCTCCGCGGCCCGCTGCAAATGTTCCAATGCGGTGGAAGGTGCCGGGCCGTTCAACAGGCAAATGCCCATCTTCAGGTTCAACTCGGCATTGTCGGGATTGATGGCGAAGGCTTGCCGGTAGGCGTCCATGGCCTTGTCGTGGTCCACACCACCCTTGTCGGCCCAGGCGTCGGCATCCTTGATCGCGGCCAGCGCCTGCTTGAGCCGGGCGGCATCGGTAACATGCCCGATATCGAAGGGTATGCTCCCGGAAGCGCCTGTGCTTTGGGCCTGCAGACCAGTGCCTGCCCAGGCAACGAACACGGCGAGAACTGTAATACGGGCCATGTGGTGGTGCCGGATTTTTTTCCCGGCGGGCTGTTTATACGCAGCCCTTCCGACGAAGTTCCCCTTTGGCCTGACAAATACATTTGCCGCATCGGCAAACAACCGTAACCAGCCAACACCATGGCCAAACAGCCCAGCGGAAAAAAACACAGCCCATCGCGGCCGGCAAGCCGTGCCAAAACCGATCCGATCCTCACCCGGCAGTCCATGGCCTTCATGGAGCGCTACCTGAACAATGCCAGCCCCACCGGCTTTGAAAGCAGCGGCCAGCGGCTATGGCTGGACTACATCAAGCCATGGGTTGACACCCAATTCACCGATCCGTACGGCACCGCCGTGGGCGTGATCAATCCCGGCGCCAAATACAAGGTGGTGATCGAGGCACATGCGGATGAGATCAGCTGGTTCGTGCACTACATCACCAAGGAAGGCTTCATCTACCTGCGCCGCAACGGGGGCAGTGACCACATGATCGCCCCCAGCAAGCGGGTGAACATCCACACGGACAAAGGTTTGGTGAAGGCCATCTTCGGCTGGCCGGCGATCCATGTCCGCAATGGCAAGAACGACCCCGCCCCGTCCCCGGAGAACATCTTCCTGGATTGTGGTTGCGCCAGCAAGGAGGAAGTGGAAAAACTGGGCATACACGTGGGCTGCGTGGTGACCTACGAGGACGAATTCATGGTGCTCAACCAGGACACCTTCGTGGGCCGCGCCCTGGACAACCGCATGGGCGGGTTCATGATCGCCGAAGTGGCCCGCCTGCTTAAGGAGCGCAAGGTGAAGCTGCCCTTCGGGCTGTACATCACCAACAGCGTGCAGGAGGAAGTGGGGCTGCGAGGCGCGGAAATGATCGTGGAACGCATCCGGCCCGATCTGGCCTTGGTGACCGACGTGACCCACGACACACAGTCCCCCATGATGAACAAGATCCAGAGCGGGGACATCGCCTGCGGCAAGGGCCCCGTGCTATCGTACGGCCCGGCCGTGCACAACAACGTACTGAAGAAGGTGGTGGCGGCAGCCACTGCCGGGAAGATCCCCTTCCAGCGCGCGGCCGTAAGCCGGGCCACCGGAACGGACACCGATGCCTTCGCCTATGGCGCCGCCGGCGTGCCCAGTGCATTGATCAGCCTGCCCCTTCGCTACATGCACACCACGGTGGAGAGCGTGAACCGCCAGGATGTGGAGAACGTGATCCGCTTGATGTTGGCCACCTTGGGCAGCCTGAAGGCCAACGAGGACCTGCGCTACATCAAGTGAGCGGCCAGCGCTGATGCGCATACAACTGGACGACAACCAGCGCGGGGCGGTGCACTACCTGCTTGGCGGGGTGCTGGTGGTTTGTGCCGTACGCGGCCTGGCCTGGGCCTTGGAGGTGTTTGGCCCCGCTCCTACGCCAGCGGGGGCGGTGCTCCGCCCCTTTCAGCACGGATACTGGGGCATGCGCAATGAACTGGCCGTGGTGAGCACCACCGCCGGGCTCTCCGAGCGCATGGTGCTGGCCGTGGTGTGCGCGGTAGGCGCCTCGGTGGCAATGGCGCTGGCCGCAGCCGCGTTCCTGCGCAAGTGGCCCCGTGCCGGCCTTTGGCTTGCGCGCACCACCTTGGTGCTGGTGCTGGCCTGGTCGCTGTATGCGGCCCTGATGCTGCCCATGAAGGAATCGCGCATCGTGGACGGCATGCTGGTGGTGACCACCAGGCGCTCTATCGTCGGCGATATCCCCGCACCGTTCAGCGCCCGGCCACAGCGGTACCCGCGCAGCCGCATCGCCCGGATCCAGGTCAAGGAGGTGCCGCCGGTGCGGGGATGCGACGGCCGCATCCTGCTGGAAAAGGTGGTCCATGAGGGAAAGCCACCGGAGGCAATGGCAGCGGAGACGGGCGTTTGCCCGGAGCAGCGCTTGGCCCGGTTGCGCAATGGCAGCGAAGCCGCCGCCTTGTTGGAACGGGAGCTGCGCTGAGGCCGGGAACAGCCTGCACCAAGTATGGCGTAATTTGGCTGCTTCCGCCTCCACCCCCCCATGCACATCCACTTGGTCACCCCGGGCGAAACCCATGCGTTGCGGCAATTGGTGTTGCGCCCAGGCCGGCCAGTGGCGGAAATGGAATGGCCGTTGGACCACGCTACTGGCAGCTTCCATGTGGGCATGGACGGTGGTGCAACCGGCGGCTTGGTCTGCATAGCCTCCTTTGTGCCCGAGCAGAACGCCCACCTGGCGGGCAAGGCACAATTCCGTTTGCGGGGCATGGCCACGGCGCCCGGGCACCAAGGTTGCGGGTACGGGGCAGCGGTGCTGCGCTTCGGCCTGGAACAAGCCCGTGCCCGGCAAGCGGACTTGATCTGGTGCAACGCCCGCGAGCGCGCGGTTCCCTTCTATCGCCGGGAAGGATTCCTGATCGGGGGCCCGGCATTTGAAATCGTCGGCATCGGCCTGCACCACTTGATGCACCTGCGGCTGTGACACCCCGGAAGCACGCATATAGCGGGTGGCTGATCACCGCCTTGGTGCTGGTGAACCTGGCGCTCAAGCTCGCATGGACCGGGGTGAACGAACTGGCCGGCGACGAGCCGTTCACCGTGTACTGGTCGCTGCGCCCGTGGAGCGAGCTCTTCAGCATGCTGCGCACGGAGAACAATCCACCGCTCTACTTCCTGCTGATGCACGGCTGGATGAAGCTGGTGCCGTTGGATCCGGCCTGGCTGCGGGTGCCATCGGCCCTCTTCAGTGCGCTCACCGTATGGCCGCTGTTCCTGCTGGGGAGGCGTTTGGGCGGCACCTTGGCCGGGCTTACCGCCGCATTGCTCTTCACGTTCAGCCAGCACAGCTACGCATTTGCCCACGAGGTGCGCGCCTACCCGCTGCTGGTGCTGTCTTGCACCTGGGCCGTGTGGCAACTGGTGCGCCTGGCGGACGACCACCGGCGGCATCCCTCCCAGCGTCCGCGGTCCATCGTTTGGCTGGTGGCGGCCAATGCCTTGGCCACGTGGGCCCATTACTTCGGGTGGCTGATGGTCGGCCTGGAGATCTTCCTGGTGTTCGTGGTGCCCCTGCTGCGCACGGTGAGGGTGAAGATGCTGGCGGCCGCGATGCTCACGGCGGTCTGCAGCTTGCCGATCTTGGGCATTCTGTTCGCAAGGGCCGGTCACAGCCTGGGGCAAGGCACCTGGGTTGGGCCGCCCGGATGGGAGGAGCCCTATAACATGCTCCTGCGCTGGTCCAACGCCCCGGTGGTCACCGTGGCCTTGCTGCTGCTCATCACCGGGGCGGCGGTTTACCGGCGCAAACGGCTGCGGAGCTCCGCCATGGCCATTCCCCTGTACTGGGCACTGCTCCCGCTGGCGGGCATGTTTCTGGTGTCCTTCCTGATCCCCATATACATCGACCGCTACCTGTTGTTCGCCTCCGCCGGCTACTACCTGCTGGTGGCATTGGCGGCGCAAGCGCTTCCGGGCAGCAAGTACCTGCGCTTGGGGGTGTCCGCCGTGTGCGTGGTGGCCATGGCCGCCACCTTCACCCCTTGGAAAGGCAACGGCCTGCACCCTTCCCGCGTGGTGGCCCAGGCCAGCGCATGGCGCAATGGCCCGACCGTGGTGCTGATCCAACCACCTTGGTACAACCTCACCTATGCCTGGGCCAAGGACCCGCAGCTTTTCCGCAGCGCCGCCCCGTTTGAACTGACCTTGCGCGAGCAGGGCATCCTGCCTGTGCAAGGGGATCTGGCCGTACCCTTGGACAGTGCGGTGCACACGGTGGTGCACATCGACGCATGGGCAGCCTTGACCGACCCCCGGGGACTGGTGTTGCGCACGCTTCGAACGCAGTTCAACTTGGTGGATTCCGTGGAGGCGGACAAGAAAGTATACCTCCGCCGGTTCACGCGCCGGTGAGCCGCCTCCCGCCATTCATCCATGGGAATTTTCCATCCATGGAAATTTATCCACGGCACAGACCAAGGCGGTTGGCAGCCCGTTAGTTTCGTTCCATGAAAACCACAGGCTTTACCCTCGCCCTGGCCGTGGCCGCCGCTTTCAGCGGATGCACATCGGCCGAAAAACAACCGGATGCGGCAGCCGCCCCGTTGGTGCCCCCGCCCACCATCCCGGTGAAGGAATTCTTCAAGAACCCCGAGAAGGCCGGCTTCCGCATCAGCCCGGACGGCAACTACTTCAGCTACCGCGCACCCTGGCACAACCGCATGAACATCTTCGTGCAACCGGTGGAAGGCGGGGAAGCCGTGCAGGTAACGCACGATACCGTCCGCGACGTGGGCGGCTACTTCTGGAAAGGCGACCGCCTGCTCTACGCACGCGACATCAACGGCGACGAGAACATGATCGTCTTCAGCGCCAGTAAGGACGGCAAGGATGTGAAGGCCCTGACCCCCGAAAAAGGCGTGCGTGCCGGGGTGATGGACGACCTGCACAACATCCCCGGCATGGAGCAGCGCGTGATCATCCAAATGAACAAGCGCAACCCGCAGGTGTTCGACCCCTACCTGGTGAACATCGTGACCGGAGAAACCAAGGCGCTGTATGACAACAAGGAGAACTTCGAGGGGTGGATCACCGACCACACCGGCACCATCCGCATCGCCACCAAGACCGACGGCACCGACCAAGTGATCTACTACCGGGCCTCGGACAAGGAACCCTTCCAGGAGTACATGCGCACGGGCTTCAAGGACAGCTTCCAGCCCCTGTTCTTCACGTTTGACAACAAGAACCTTTACGTGAGCAGCAACCTCAACGGCCGGGATAAGGCCGCGATCGTGGAGTGGGACCTGGCCGGCAAGAAGGAGATCAAGGAACTCTATGCCAACCCGGACTACGACGTGGACGGACTGGACTACAGCCGCAAGCGCCAGGTGCTCACCATGGTGACCTGGACGGGCGAAAAGAGCGAGCGCAAGATCCTGGACCCGGAAACCCAAAGCCTGTATGACAAGCTGGGCGCCCAAATGAAAGGTTATGAATACTGGGTGTACGGCGAGAACGACAACGAGGACAAGTTCATGGTATGGTCCGGCAACGACAGGATGCCCGGCCAATACTGGTTCTACGATGCCACCACGGACAAGACCAAGGAGATGGCCACCCTGTACCCGGGCCTGAAGGAAGAGGACCTGGCGGAAATGAAGCCCATCAGCTACCAGAGCCGTGACGGCCTCACCATCCACGGCTACCTCACCCTGCCCAAGGGCCGGGAGGCCAAGAACCTGCCGGTGGTGATCAACCCGCACGGCGGCCCGTGGGCGCGTGACAGTTGGGGCTACAACTCCGAGGCCCAGCTGCTGGCCAACCGCGGCTATGCCGTATTGCAGATGAACTTCCGAGGCAGCACCGGCTACGGCCGCAAGTTCTGGGAGGCCAGCTTCAAGCAATGGGGCAAGACCATGCAGAACGACATCAGCGACGGCGTGAAATGGCTCGTGGACCAAGGCATCGCCGACCCCAAGCGCGTGGCCATCTACGGCGGCAGTTACGGTGGCTACGCCACCCTGGCCGGCATCACCTTCACCCCCGAGCTCTACGCCTGCGCCGTGGACTACGTGGGCGTGAGCAACCTCTTCACCTTCATGAACACCGTGCCGCCCTACTGGGAGCCGTTCAAGAAGATGATGTACGAGATGGTGGGCGACCCCAAGCAGGACAGCCTGTTGATGCGTGAGGCTTCACCGGTGTTCCATGCGGACAAGATCGTCTGCCCCCTCTTTATCGCCCAAGGCGCGCACGACCCGCGCGTGAACAAGGATGAGAGCGACCAGATGGTGGCCGCCCTGAAGGCCCGCGGCGTGGAGGTGGAATACATGGTGAAGGACAATGAGGGCCACGGCTTCCACAACGAGGAAAACCGCCTGGAATTCTACAACGCCATGGACAATTTCCTGGATGCCCACATCGGCAGCGGGTACCAGGCGGCGGCCGTAGCGAAGTAGCGCCCGGCATCCTGTGAAGCAGAAAGCGCCCGGAAAAACCCGGGTGCTTTCTGCTTATCCGCAATAACAGAACCTCCGGTATTGTCCATTGCGATTTCCACGCAACGTTGTCCATCCTGATGGTTATCTTCCAACAAGTGGGGGATAACGACGGGGTCTCATCAATGGCCAGAGCACCTGCATCAATCACACGTTCTCAAATACTCCCCTATCTTAGCAATGGCGCGGCGTTCCCCATAATCCGGAACTGCTGCTGCATGATCCGGGTCACCAAAGCCGTCCACCAATGGCACACTTAGCCACCACCCACAGTGTGAGGTGTTACACTAGGACCTTGTCCCTCACATCCTTCGTATTGCTCACCTTGCTTTACGCAGGCCAGACCGCTATGGCCCAAACCACCTACTATGTTTCAACGGCCGGAAACGATGCCAGCAACGGAACCAGCCCAAGCACTCCTTGGAAAACCATTGGCAAAGTGAACACATTGAGCGGCAATTTGGCCTCCAATACCACTATCCGCTTCATGGCCGGCCAAACGTTCCGGGGTTCGATCGAACTCCACAATGGCAATGGCCTTACGTTGGGCACGTACGGTACCGGAGCCCCGGCAATCATCAAAGGCAGCATCGCGGTACCTGACAATTGGATCGCGGATGGCGGAGGGCTGTACCATACCACCCTTGACGCACCGGCAGGGAACTATGTGAGCCATGTATACCAAGGCGGCCAGTTGTTGCAATTGGCCCGCTACCCGAACGTGGACATCATCACCCCGGAAAATAGCTGGTTGTACAACGATGATGGCCACGCATTCATCCTAGACAACGAATTAGCACCAACCATTAACCGGACTTTGGGCTATTGGAATGATGCCTGGGGGTGATCCGTTCCGCCAATTGGCAGTTGGAAATGCGGGAAGTGGACGCGTACACCCAGGATGGTAATGCCGGTAAACTTAAGGTCCATGATTACGGGGCCGGCATGGACTTGGGTGGTTATTCCTGGGGCTACTACCTGGTGAACAAAAAGGAGGAATTGAACGTGCCGGGGGAATGGTACTATGATCCCCTGGACAACCGGCTTTATGTGCGGAGCCTACAAGCTGGCCAACCTCCGCAGGACATTGAGGCCACTGTGCATGACTATGGGTTCAAACCTGTCAATTGCATGGGTACCACTGTTGAAAACCTGCAGTTCAGCCACTACCGCGTGGCAGGCATGTACATGTACGACTCGACCCCAAGTTTTGGCCTTACCATTGATGGGTGAGTCTTCAAAGACCTGATGCAGGGGATATGGGACTATTTCGTACTTGGAAAACACGGTCGTCTGGTGCAGAATTGCCTATTCGAAAACAATTACCTCTATGGGATAAAGGCGGATTGGAACAATGGTGAACTATCCAGTAACACGTTCAGGAACATCGGCCTTTGGCCTGGGCTGGGCGGTTTACCGCAAGCGTCGGGTGTTGGCACGCAACCACCCGGCAATGAATATGGTTCCTATTCGGGGGGTGTCATTGGGGGCAGCAACAATCAAATGCACGACAACCAGATTGAAGTTGTCGGCAACAATGGATTGCTGTTCACAGGCTCCAATTCATCGGCGGAGCGAAACTACGTCAGCCAGGCAGTGTCCTTGCTGAACGATGGTGCGGGCATTACGTTCGACCACTGTGACCAATGCGGGGTACACGACAACATCGTGGTAGATTCACACGGCGCGTTGGACGGGGCCGCGAAAAATTCAGGCAACTACGAGCGAAAGGGCTATGGCATCTATTTCGGCAACCACGATATACGGAACACCTTGGTGCAAGGCAATACTCTTACTGGTTGTGCTATTGGGATACTAGTGGACCACGGCCAACCCTTCCAAGGCAATGAGGTGTTGGACAATACGGTCTTCGATTGCTCGGAAAGCCAGCTTGCCGTGCAGGACCTGGGCCTACATGGAGGCTATTACCAACAGCAGTATGATACCGAATTCAGCGGCAATGTCCTCTATTGCCTCAACAGCAAACAGGTTTGCCTCCACGAAGACCAGACCAATGCGGATTCGTACGCTGGTACCAACCCTTTCACGGATTTCGGCACCTATAACAACAACTACTATTTCAACCCCTTCAATGAGGCGGTGATCCATCAGCGCGGCTATTTCCCATATGCCGCCACGTTTGACCAATACACCTTGGGCACCAAGCCGCTCGTTCCATGGACCTTGGCCGGTTGGCAGGCACGGCCCGACAATCAGGATGCCGACTCGCACACCAGCCCGTTGCGATTGAACGACTGGAAAGCGGTTTCCTATTCCGCCTTGAACAATACCCTGTCGGCGGACATGGAACAACCCAGTGCGCCAACACAATGGGACGACCATTGCGGCACCGTGGCCTATGTAACGGCAGGTACGGAACATTTCATCCATGCCACGGATTGTGTTTACCTGCAAAAGGACCAATCCGTTCCCGCTACCCCGGCCACCAACCAGGGCTGGTACAGCTTCAAGTTCCGCATGCGGTCGGACCACGCAACAGCGTTACAGCAAACACCGCTCTACAACACCACCGACAAATACCAGCGGCCCAATATCTTCGGTGTTACCGACCAGTGGAGGAACTATGAACTGCTCGGCGATGCCAACAACATGCAGACCACGGCCCCTGCGGACGTGCTGCTCACGGCCTTCCAGGACCTGCAATATGCGGCAGAGGCCCAACCCAATTCCTCCCTTTACCTGGATGATGTGCAGGTGGCCAAAGTGGTGCTGGAGCCCGACTACGACCAGCAGATCGCCCAGGAGCACATCCTCCGGTACAATTGCCCTATAGCCGATCCAAGTACGCAAAACGCGGGCGGCAGCTTCATCCCCGGCGTGGCCGGCCAGTGCTGGAGCGATGTATACGGCAACCATTATCCCGGCGATGTGGCCGTGGCCTTGCAGCCTTGGGAAAGCAAGGTGCTCTTCCTTGATCCCACTTGCTGCCCGGCGGATATCACCGTCGCGAACAACACACTGTCAAGCAGCCTTGGCACCCCGGCCAATACCACTATTTCCAACACCACCTTGGCCATTGAAGGCGTATTTGTCGTGGACAATGAGCTGCTGATCTCCAATACCACGGTGTACATGAAACCCGGTGCCGAGATCACGGTGCAACCGGACGCTTTTTCCGTACCGACAACGTGACCATGGAACGCTGCTTGGATGGAATGTGGAAGACCATCACGGCGAAAGAGAACTCCATTGTTCGTCTGTTCAACAGCACGTTCAAGGATGCGGAGAACGTGGTGACGGCATTGGATGGCTCCACGGTCGTATTGAAAGAAAGCCAGTTCGTGGACAACCGCACCACCTTGTACATACCCGCCGTACCCGGTGTGCCGCAGAACGATGTGGCCGTATCGGTGATCGGGAACACCTTCCATAGCAGTGGCACATTGGCCCAGCCATACCCCGGCCAAACCACCGCAGTGGGCAGCGTGGGCTATGCCGCCGTGGATGCGAACAAAGCGGTGGTGGACCTTACCGGGGGCGGTAACGTGATCGACGGCATGGGCATGGGCATCGTGGGCAACAATTGCAATCTGGACGTGGAGGGTTTCACCTTCAGGAACATCCAGCCCGATGCCGCTTATGGCACCAGTGCGGGCATTTACCTGAAGGGGCAGAACAGCATCCTGGACCAACTGGGCTTCGGGCAGAACGGAAGTCCCAGCTTCGAGGATTGCGCCTTGGGCATCGTTACCGAGTTCGCGAACGTGAAAAGCAGAAACAACAAGATGGTGGACGTGGGCGTGGGCTACCGGGTGAGCAACAGCGCGAACCGCACCGTGGAGCTCTCGGCCAACTACATCGATGCCGACTACCATGGCATGGACCTGCGCATGAACGGCGGGGCAACCCAATTCCTGGTGCAGGACAACACCATCGATTTCGGGAACGTGAACGGCGGACCCTATCCCTACTGTTTCGGGATCGTGGTGAACGAGGCCCAGGAACCCAACAACGATTCGAGGATCGTGGACAACACCATCCTCTTCAACGCCAAGCAGGCCTCGCGCGTGGGGATCGGCCTGCTGAGCGCCGGCAAATGGTTGGTGGCCGGCAACACCCTTACCATGGCCAGCAATTCCTTCAACTGGTACGGCATCGCCAACAACGGCTCGCGGACCCCCGAGATCAGCTGCAACACCATAACCGGCGCCAGCAGCACCAGCTTCCCCAACGAGAACCAGGCCGCCATCCTGAGCAATATGGGCATCGCGCCCAAGGTCAGTTGCAACGTGGTGGACAATACCGCGAACGGCTTGCTCTTCAACGGCGCGGCCACGGGCAACCCCCTGGTGCGCGGCAACGAGTTCCACCGCCACAAGTGGGGGCTGCACCTTTCGGCGAATGCCCTGATCGGTACCCAGGAGCGCAAGGGCAATTTGTGGTTTGACCCGCCCGCCGCTGGGGGGTGGGGGGCATGGTATGAGAATATTCAGAATGCTCAACTATTCAAGTTCATGTACAACCCGGCCACAATCAACGGCGGAAGCACCGAGCCGCCTTCGTGGGAGCCGATTCAGTGGTTTCAACTAGCACCCGGTGCCAATTTCGCATGCTCCAACGGGCAGGGCGTTGATTATTGCAGCCAATTTGCCGCCGCCCAGGCAGGCCAGGAGGGCATTACTGACCTGGACGAACAGATCGCCGCCGATAGTTTGGGGAACGACCCCTATACCGAGGAGAGCCGATGGATGCTGAGCGGCGGATTGTACCAAAAGTTGGATGATGACCCTGCCTTGTTGGACAGCCTACCGGACATGGCGGACTTCCACCTCGAATTGCAGGGCAGCACCATCGCCGCCTTCAAGGCGATCGGCGACGACCGATCGGCGCTCTATCACATGGACAGCACGGTGGTAACGCAGTTGCAGGCCAACCGGGTGCAGATCGAGGTACACATGAACCAGGTGAAAGACGAAATGGCCCTGTTGGACGATACCACGTTAACAGCGGCGGAGCGCAATGCGGTCATCGCCGGCATGGACGGTTACCGCCAGAACATCCAAACCCTCACCACGTGGAACTCCACCGCTTTGGATGCGGCCCGCGCTTCCAAAGTGCAAAACGCCGATAGCGCGGGATCCGCCAATGATGGCATCGGAACAACGGAACTGATCGAGGCGAACCAAAAGGCGGTGAACAAGCTCTACTTGGCCGTGATCGCCAAAGAGGTGGAAGGCTTTACGACGGACCAAACGAACACCCTCTTCGCCATTGCCAACCAATGCCCCATGGTGGGCGGCAATGCGGTCTACCAGGCGCGCTCCTTGTACCGCACCATTGATGATGGCTACGCCTTCGATGACCCCTTGCTTTGCCTGCCCCACGGCATCATCGTGAAGAGTACGATAGCGGAGGACGCAAGTGCCATCGGCATCGTGCCCGACCCCGCATGGGACGAGGCGACCTTGGTCTTGGAAGAACCTTTGGAAGAGCCTGGGACCCTTGTACTCTACAACGCGTTAGGCAAGGAAGTGATGCGCATGGCCGTTTCCCCTGACCAACCTCGTACATCCTTCGGCATCGGCCGGCTGTCGCCTGGAATGTACCACTACCGCGTAGTTACATCCACCGGTTTGGCAGGCCTTGGCAAATGGTCCGTTGTACGCAATGCTTCCGGCAAATGAAAAGAAGCAATAAGTCCTTAGGCGTTGTTCTGTGGCCATTTGTGCTTGTGCTGCTCGCACCGGTCTACAGCCTCCACGCCCAAGGGGTGAACAACCTTTGGATGGGCGGCTATGAAAATGCTTCACCAAACCCCAATTTCGGTGGTGTGGACCTGGAATTCAGTTCCGGTAGTGCCGTCATCGCAGCAGTTGACCGAGGGATTGATTTCTCGCGGACCAACGCCAACATCACCGACTCCGCCGGAAACCTGCTCTTCAGCACCAACGGGGCCTACATCGCCAATGCCACCGGCGATACGATGCTGAACGGCGATGGGCTCAACCCAAGTTGGTACACTTCACTCTATCAAGATGGGTTGAATCTTTCACAGTCCAGTATGATCCTGCCCAAGCCGAATGAACTAGGGATGTATTACCTTTTTCACGGCACCTTGGACGACGCACCCAACTCGAACGCACTTTTCCTATACCTCACCACCATCGACATGGCCTTGGACGGCGGCTTGGGCGGTGTGGTGAACAAGAACCAGGTGTTGATCGCCGACACCTTGAACACGGGCAAGATCACCGCGGTGCGCCATGCCAATGGCCGCGATTGGTGGGTGTTCTGCCATAAGAACGATACGAACATCTACTACCGCATCTTAGTCACACCCTACGGGGTGAACTTGGACGGCATGCAGGCCATCGGCGAAATCCGCCCCAGTGATGTCGGCCAGGTCTGCTTTTCGCCCGATGGCAGCAGGTTCGCCTATTACTATGGCTCAAATACCGACTTGGAGGTCTTCGATTTCGACCGATGCACGGGGCTGCTGGCCAACCCCGTGCATATTCCGATAGATGATTCGAACTTCGGGGGCGGTGCCGCCTTCTCGCCCAACAGTCGCTACTTGTATGTTTCCTCCACGCTTGACGTGTACCAATTCGATACCGAGGCCCCCGACCTTGAGGCCTCCATGGTGCATATCGCGGCATGGGACAGTTTCTATTCCCCTTTCCCCCCCTTTGCCACCACATTCGATCTGGCGCAATTGGCCCCGGATGGTAAAGTATACATATCCACCGGCAACAGCACCCTGCGGCTGCATGTGATCCACAACCCCGACGATCCGGGCTTGGCCTGCAACATGGAGCAGCACGGGGTGGTGCTGCCAAGACTTTTCTTCAACTCCCTGCCCAACCACCCCAACTATTTTTTAGGGCCGGTGGTGGGCAGCGTGTGCGATAGTTTGGACCTTGCCACCCGCATTCCCGGCCCCTCTCCGGGGGAGAGGGGGGTGGTGCGGGCCTCGCCCAATCCCAGCGATGGGCGCTTTGTGCTGGACTACCCTGCACATGCCGGGGTGGGCTGGTTGGAGCTGCGGGACCTTGCCGGCCGCATGGTGTTGCACGAACGCATACCGCAGTGGAGCACCGTGCATGCGCTGGACCTGCACGGGCGGGCAGCGGGGATGTACCAATGCAGCCTGCGCTGGGGGTTGGAAAGCATGGGCACGCGGCTGATCATAACAGCGCCATGAACCACCGCATCTTCGCCTTCCTGCTGGCATTCGCACCCTTCCTGGCCGCGGCTCAGCAACCGGAGCCCACACTTAAGCGGCCGGGGCTTGAGGGCTTTAACGCTGAAACAAGGACCGTGCTCTTGGCCAACCGCCCCATGGACGTGCCACAAGCCGATTGGCTGAAGCTGATGGCCAACCCGGTGAACGCTTCGCTGTTTCCCTTGCGCATCACCCAACCGATGTTGGACACCTTGGATGCGGGCAAATTGGACGCGCGGTTCCGCTATGTGTTGGTGCGGGAGGGGCGATGACCCGCGCCATCAACCCATGAACCATCCTGCGGCCATGGAACGGAACCACCTGGTAACTTTGCTTGCCGCGCTTGTGCTTGTGCTGCTTGCACCGGTCTGCAGCCTCCATGCCCAAGGGGTGAACAACCTCTGGATGGGGGGGTTGAAGATGAATCCCCACCTCCTTGGGGCGGGGTGGACCTCGACTTCCTTTCAGGAGGCAAGGAAATAACCACCGTGGACCGCGAGATCGATTTTTTCAGGACCAACGCCAACATCACCGACACCGCCGGAAACCTGCTCTTCAGCACCAACGGGGCCTACATCGCCAACGCCACCGGCGATACCATGCTGAACGGCGCCGGGCTCAACCCCGCCTGGTACACCTCCCTCTACCCGAATGGCTTGCACATTGGCCAGGGCAGCTTGATCCTGCCCAAACCGGACCATCCGGGCACCTATTACCTGTTCCACGGCACGCTGGACGACCCATCCACCACGAGTGCCTTGGCCCTGGCAGAACTGCCCGTCGGCGTATTTGAACGGGCCCATGGCATAGAGCGTGTCAACCACTACGCGCAGGCGTTGTACCAGGCCATGGCCCACATCATAGGTGAATGCACCGTACGGGTGCCAGGCCCCATTGGCGTAATAGGCAATGCTTGCTGCGGTACCGTTCATCACGTAGCCACCCCCCCCCCTCCTACGAACAAGGTATCATGGTACACCACCGCCGTATATACGTAGTGCCCGAACAGGCCCAAGGTGTCCCAAGCCAGGCCGTTGTACCGCAACAAGGGAAGATAGGCCGAATCGTTGATCGTCATCGGTTGGCCATACACGGCCGCCAGCAGCCAGTCGTGCAGGCTATCGGTATACACCAGGCTCAAACTGGTCGGGTTGATGGCCGCACCCTCCCATTGGGAAAAGGCGGGCGGCGCGGCGGCCAGGACCAAGGCGGACACGGCGGCACGAAGGATGTTCTTGGCAGGCATGGCTCAGCGCATGGGCACCACCCGCGCGGTGCGTTGGTTGTCCACTACTACCAAGTACAGCGCGGAAGGTTGGCCAGTGAAGAGTATGCCTTCGCTGCGGCCCGCCGCACTGCTTGCCCAACGCTCCAGCACCAAGCGCCCTTGGGCATCGTAGATCCGCAGCGCGTGCATGCCGTCCGTAAGGCCCAACAGGGTGAGTTCACCATTGGCCGCCCAAGCCAGCTGCAGGGTATGGTCCACCGGGTCCTCATCTTCCAAGCCCAGGGTGCTGCACAGCGCATCATACGCGCCCAAGTAGCGCAACAGCCCTTGACCG
>WBZN01000073.1_pt2 | contig 50982 bp, 37 predicted proteins | sample 5204281 | NCBI WGS metagenome assembly WBZN01 (sample SAMN12344347, study PRJNA552823) | activated sludge metagenome | biome: Activated sludge suspended growth; feature: Nitrification reactor; material: Wastewater; isolation source: activated sludge from nitrification reactor of wastewater... | reverse complement strand
GAGAATGGTTGCGCGACCAGCCCACTGGTGAACGCACCCAGCCCTAGATGCCCGCTCAGGTTAAGGCCCGTGTAGCCGTTGATCGACCCTGTTGTGATGGTGGGCAGCAGCCGCATGCGCAGCAGGTTGTTCGTGCGGAAGTTGATCGGCACGCCATCCGTGTTGCCCAGGAAGCTGGTGTTCGAATTCAGCGTACTGTTACCGGCCGTGTTCCAATCCACCTGCCCAATTGCTGGCCCGGTGCAGACCAATGTGGCTGCCACCGCCCATACGATATGTGTTTGCATGTTGGCGTTGTTGCGCCCAACACTACCCGCCCGGCCATACGAACCGGGCCGATCCCCTTCCTTCCCTTGACCAAACCGTGACCACATACATACCCATGCCGAGGTTCCCTATTCGCAGATCGGCCACCCCACCAACTGCAGTTACCCGGAATTCCTGGATCAACCTGCCCTGTGCATCGATCACTTTTGCCATGAGCGGACCGTTGGGGATCCCGTTCAACCGAAGACTACCATCGGTCTGTGGAAAGACGTTCAACCGGACCTCATCAATGCCAGCGGGGCCTACCGCCACCACCGAAACATCATCGTAGTAGTAGTAGCCGTAAGAACCATTTCCAGTTGGTGCAACAGTACCATTCACCTGGGAGCTGTCCAGGAATGATCCAATGATCATGTACCGTTCATTGCCCGTGGCAACGAAGGTGTCGGCCAAATAGGTCCAATCCTCCGGATTCGTGAGGTACTCATGTTCGGGATCCATCAAGTCCACCTGTGGCTGGAGGTACAGCGTCCTGTAGTCGTTCACATGGATGCTGTCCGGACCGAAGTAGGCGCTGATCCGGTCGGTGGCCAAATTGAAACCATCCGCCCGGCTGTAGTACAACGATACGGAATAGGCCGTTCCCGCAGCCAGGTCTTGCAGAAGCCGGACCATGAAGTACTCTTTCGTGTCCGAGCTGTTCGCACCATACCAGTGGTAGGCACCGGCAAAGCGGGTTCCGGTGCGGGCGTACTGCCATCCGGATGCCTGCACATCGGGATCGGCCGGGTCCCACACGATGCCGCATTGCCGCACCAGGTCACATTCGTAGATGTCCGGGGTGGCTATGGTCGGGTTGAACCATGGAGGTGCCGTCATCCGAACCGGATCGTAGGTATCGCAAAGAGCCGTATCCTCGAAACTGGGGTTGGGCACCAGGTTCTGTGCCGTCGCCATCGCGGCGAGGGTTGCTGCCACGGCCAAGGGGATGGCGCGGGCAGATCGTATGGTCAAGGAAGAAAGGAGTGCGTTGAGCATGTACTTCTCCTTTTTGTTTCGCTGCATCGTTGGCACTTGGAAGACGTTCACGGCCAATGGGCATGTTGCCTTCCGCTTCCGGCCCGCCTGCGGCACCGGGTGCTCACCGCCCCGCCCGGCATGCAGCTTGTTCCGGGCGGGATCGGTGTCCTGTTCAGCCCGTGTTCATGTGCAAGCATGAATTGGTGAAACACGGGAGAGCAAGAAATGCCAAGGCGATCGGCGTGAATACAAGGCTCTCCCTGTGAATAACACGGGGACTTCCCTTGGCCAAGCCGTACCATGGAGTGTTACCTTGTTGCCTTTGAAAATCTGTTGGCCTGTTGGCCTGTTGGCCTGTTGGCCTGTTGGCCTGTTGGCCTGTTGGCCTGTTGGCCTGTTGGCCTGTTGGCGCAACGCGCAAGCCAAGCAAGAAGGCTATTTGTTATTGCGCGTTCATGATGAAACGAAGGTAACGGAATTTACAGGGCGTGCAACCGGTGGTGAAAAGGTTGGGCCGCTGGGTCCGCTATCCTTCGCAGAAGCAGGTTGGCGGGACCTTTGCGAGGGTTGAAAGGAAAGGCAGCATGAAGAACCGCCGGAGGCGGACCGAGCGTACCGCACTCGCAAAAAACGCGAGCGCGGGCATGGGGGGCCTGTGGGCCTGTGGGTCTGTGGGTCTGTGGGCGAAGCGCAAGCCAAGCAAGGAGGCTATGTGGAATTGCGCGTTCATGATGGAACGAATGTAATGGAATTTACAAGGCGTGCAACCGGTGCTGGACATGGTGAGCCGCAGGGTCCGCTTTTGGCCAGAGGTATTGGTTGGCGAGACCCTGCGCGAGGGTTGAAGCGGACTGAGCGTACCGCACTCGCAAAAAACGCGAGCGCGGGCATGGCCTGCAAACGGCGATGGAAAGGTTGAGCCGCAGGGTCCGCTATCCTTCGCAGAGGCAGGTTGGCGGGATCCTGTGCGAGGGTTGAGGCGGATGGAGCGTACCGCACTCGCGAAAAACGCGAGCGCGGGCATATGGGGTCCGCATCATCGGGAAAGCCGGGGGCCGTCCGAAAAGCAATCCTGCAAAGGCTCTTACAGCCCCACCAGCACCTCACCGGGGTCCTTGCCGCCCAGCACCAGCTTGGCGGGGTCCTCGAGCATCTCCTTCACCTTGTAGAGGAAGCTCACGCTCTCCTTGCCGTCTACGATGCGGTGGTCGTAGCTCAGGGCCACGTACATCACCGGGCGCACCACCACTTGGCCGTTAACGGCCACGGGGCGGTCCACCACATTGTGCATGCCCAGGATGGCGCTCTGCGGCGGGTTGATGATGGGGGTGCTGAGCATGCTGCCGAACACCCCGCCGTTGGTGATGGTGAAGGTGCCACCGGACATTTCGGCCAAGCTCAATTTGCCGTCGCGGGCCTTCACCGCCAGGTCCTTGATGGCCTTTTCGATCTCGGCCAGGCCCAGTTGTTCCGCGTTGCGCACCACTGGCACCATCAAGCCTTTGGGAGAGCTGACGGCGATGCCGATGTCGGCATAGTCGAAAGTGACGATGTTCTCCCCGTCGATCTGTGCATTCACGTTGGGGAACAGGCGCAAGGCCTCGGTAACGGCCTTGGTGAAGAAGGACATGAAGCCGAGGTTGACGCCGTACTTCTCCTTGAACTTGTCCTTGTACTGGTTGCGCACGGCCATCACGGCGCTCATGTCCACTTCGTTGAAGGTGGTGAGCATGGCCGTTTCGTTCTTCACGCTCACCAAGCGCTCGGCCACCTTTTTACGAAGGGTGCTCATCTTGGTGGAGGTGCTGTTGCGCGTGCCGCCCCAGCCGTTCATCAGGGTGGGTGCCGCCACGCCGCCGGCGATGTAGGCCTCCACATCGCCACGGGTGATGCGGCCGTTGGGGCCGGTGCCTTTTACCTGCTGCGCTGCGATCCCCTTGTCAGCCATCACGGCCATGGCCACGGGGGTGGCATGCACGGCCTGTGCGGGTGCGGGCGCTGCTGCCGGTTGTTGGGCAGGTCGGGCTTCAGGCGCGGGCTGGGCCGCTTTCACTGCTTTCGCCTCTTCCTTGGCCGGCTTCACGCTTGTGTCAATGCGTGCCACCACGTCACCCACGTTCACCGTATCATCGGCTTTGGCGAGCAGGCTCACCCGGCCGCTTTCGGTGGCGTTGAGCTCCAAGGTGGCCTTGTCGCTGTCGATCTCGGCGATCACTTGGTCCTTCTTCACCACATCGCCCTCGGCCACCAGCCATTGCGCAATGCGCACTTCGCTGATGCTTTCACCGGGGCTGGGCACTTTCACATCGATCTGGGCCATGGAATGAATGCAGGGAATGAATGGTTTTTATGTAATGGATCTTTTGCGCCGCGATCGGGTTGCGATAGGGTACGGATGCGCTTCACGCACGCACCTTGGAGCGGGTACGTTTGGCCATGTTGATGCCGGGACGATCGGCGAAAGCTTCGTCCATGAGGCGCTTTTGCTGCATGGCGCTGCGGATGCCGCTGCCTGTGGCGGGCGGACCGCTGGCCTTGCGCGAGACCACGCGGACGGCGGCGGGCTCCGGTGCACCGGGCACGCGGGGCAACTGCTCCAACAGGTAGGTGGCGGCCCCCATGTTGCGCGGCTCCTCCTGCACCAGGCGCACCTCCTCCACGGCATGGTACTTGGCGAAGATCTCCGCCAAGCGGGGCACTGGCAGCGGGTGCAGCTGCTCCATGCGCACCAAGGCCACGTCTTCCGCCCCCAGCTCTTCCTTGCGCTCCAGCAGTTCGTAGTACACTTTGCCTTGGCACAGCAGCAGGGTCTTCACTTTCGCCGGGGCTGCGGCATGGTCATCATACACTTCCTGGAAGCAGCCCGTGGCCAGTTCGTCCATGCGGCTCACGCAGCGCGGGTGGCGCAACAGGCTCTTGGGGGTGAACACCACCAGCGGCTTGCGGAACGACCAGGCCAGCTGGCGGCGCAGGAGGTGGAAAAAATTGGCCGGGGTGGTGGGGTTGGCCACGATCATGTTCTGCTCGGCGCATTGCTGCAGGAAGCGTTCCATGCGGGCGCTGCTGTGTTCTGCGCCTTGGCCCTCATAGCCGTGCGGCAGCAGCATCACCAGGCCGTTCATGGTGTTCCATTTCTCCTCGGCCGCACTGATGTACTGGTCGATGATGATCTGGCCGCCATTGACGAAGTCGCCGAACTGCGCCTCCCACAGGGTGAGGCCGCCCGGCGCGGCAAAGGCATAACCATATTCAAAGCCCAGTACGGCGTATTCGCTCAAGAGCGAGTTGTACACCTGCATCAGGGCCTGGCCGGGCTGGATGTGCTTGAGGTGGATGTACTCCTCCTCGCTGTCCTCCACTTTCACCACGGCATGGCGGTGGCTGAAGGTGCCGCGCTCCACGTCCTGGCCGGTGAGGCGCACGGAACGGCCTTCGCACAGCAGCGACCCGTAGGCCAGCAGCTCGCCCATGCTCCAGTCCAGGCGGTCTTCCGCCACCATCTTGGCACGCTCGTGCAGGATGCGTTCCAATTTGTTGAAGAACTTCTTGCCGGCGGGCACCTCCGCCAGCTTGGCGGCGATCTTCAGCAATTGCTCCTTCTTCACGCCGGTTTCCGGCGAACGCAGCAAGGCGTCCTCGGTGGCGCGCACATGGCCCATCCAACGGTCGGCCAGGAAGGAGGTGATCACCGCCTTGGGCAGCTCCTTGGATTCGTTGAGGCGCTCCTGCAACAGCTGGTTGAAGCTCTCCTCCATCTCCTCCGCCAGGTCGGCGCCGATGGTGCCGCTGGCCTGCAGCTTCTCGCTGTAAATGGCCCGGGGGTCCTTGTGCGTGGCTATGGCCTTGTAGAGGATGGGCTGGGTGAACTTCGGCTCGTCGCCCTCGTTGTGCCCGTGCTTGCGGTAGCCCAGCAGGTCGATGAACACATCGCTGCCGAAGCGCTGGCGGTAGTCCACCGCCAGCTTCATCACATGGCATACGGCCTCGGCATCATCCCCGTTGACGTGGAAGATGGGGCACTGGGTCACCTTGGCCACATCCGTGCAATAAGTGCTGCTGCGCCCGTCGATGTAGTTGGTGGTGAAGCCCACCTGGTTGTTCACCACCACATGCAGGGTGCCGCCCGTGGTGTAGGGCTTCAGGCGGGCCATCTGCACCAGCTCGTACACCACGCCCTGGCCGGCAATGGCCGCATCGCCGTGGATGAGCACCGGGCACAGTTTGCGGCTCTCGAAGCCGTGGTCCTTTTCAATGATGGCCCGGGCCACGCCCTCCATCACGGGGCCCACGCTTTCCAGATGGCTGGGGTTGGGGCACAGCACCAGGTTGACGCCCTTGCCGTTGTTGGTGACCATGCAACTGTTGAAGCCCATGTGGTACTTCACGTCGCCCTCCACGTAGGTATCCTCGAAATCACGCCCTTCGAAGTCGGCGAAGATGGACTCGTAGGTTTTGTTGAAGATGTTGGCCAGCACGTTGAGGCGGCCGCGGTGGGCCATGCCGATCACCACGTCGCTGATGCCATGGGCGTCGGCGCCGTGTTCGATCACCGTGTCCAGTGCGGGGATCAGCGATTCGCCACCTTCGAGGCTGAAGCGTTTCTGGCCGATGAACTTCTTGCCCAGGAAGCGCTCGAACACCACGGCCTGGCCCAGCTTGCGCAGGATCTCCTTCTTGTCCTCCACGGAGAAATCCGGCGTGTTGCGGTCCTGCTCCATGCGCTGCTGCAGCCACTGCACGCGCTCCACATCGCGGATGAAGCGGTATTCGGCGCCGATGCTTCGGCAATAGGTGGCCTTCAGGTGGTCCACGATGGTGGCCAGGGTGGCCTTGCCGATGCCGATCTCGGAACCCGCCTCGAACTCGGTCTGCAGGTCCGATTCATCCAGCCCGAAGTTGGCCAGGTCCAGCGTGGGCAGGTAGGTGCGGCGATCCCGTACCGGGTTGGTGCGGGTGAACAGGTGGCCGCGCTCGCGGTAACCGTTGATCAGGGCGATGACCTTGAATTCCTTCACCACGCGCTCAGTGCGCGGGCCGCAATCGCCCCCTTCGGATGACTGCTGCCCGGGCAGCTCGGGATAGCGCGTGCGCGCCAGGTCGAATCCTTCAAAAAAACGGGCCCAGTCCGGGGATACGGAAACGGGGTTCGATCGGTACTGCTGGTACATGGCGTCCAGCGCGGCGGGATCGATGTTGCCGAGGAATTTGTTCTTGTCCATGGCCGGGGTTGCAAACCGGGCCGCAAAGGTAGCCACGGTTCCGCGCATTGGTACGGATGAAAGCCGGGGCTTGTTGCCTTCCTGCCCGATCAGCCCAAGCCCGCAAACCGCATGCGGCTCAGTACTTTCTGCAAGCACCGCAGCACCACCGTCCCCGCCAGGCCGTACAACCCTCCGGCAGCCATTGCCGCCCGCAATTGCGGCTCGGTGAGGTCCACCCGGTTCACCACCAGCCCGAAGGCATGGGCACCCTCCCGTTGCTTGTGCTCCAACACCCGCAGCACCCCGGCACGCAATTCCTCAAAGGCGCCCGGGCCCACCCCGGGTTCGGGCAAGCCCTCTTCGCGGAGGTCCTTGCGCAACTGCTGCACGGTGCGCTGCAGCACCACGGCCTCGTCCAACCGCTTGCGCAGCCCCGCTGTTCCGCCACTTTCCGACAGTTCCCCGTTCATCGCCGATGGCATCGGGGCAAAGGTGGGAAGGGTGTGGCACTATTTTCGCCCGCGTACCCGGCCGGCCTTTTGCCGCCGCTCACGCAACCAACCGAACCCACACATCGACGCCCCGTCCGAACCATGCGCCATACGCTCCTGCTTGCCACCTTCGCCTGCGCCACCGCAGCATCCGCCCAATACGGCACCTTCGACAAAAAGGCCGTGGCCGCGGCCAGGGGCGCCACCACCATCGTGCTGCGCGATGCCCATGACAGCCCGTACAACACCGGCCTGCTGAACGCCGTGAAAGCCGATTGGAAGTTCACCGCCAACACCGACTTCAGTTCGGTGAACGATCTGGTCACCGCGCCGGTCAACCCGGCAAACATCTACCTGGTAAAGCTGCGCAAAACGGACCAGGAGAAGCATACCGCCACCTTTTTGGCACTGGTGCAGGGCTGGAAGCTGAAGAAAGGCGAGATGCTGCAAGTGGAGGACGATGCCCTGACCAATGTGCCGCCCGAACAGGAGCTGGCATCGATCATGATCGACGCCAAGCTGCTGGACAATGGCGGGAACGCCCTGCTGGGCATCTACGTGAAAAACCTGCAGGACTACCTCAAGCAGGTGGAGGCCGGCAAGATCACCGACAAGGCCACTGCCGACCGCCTCTATGCCGGCCGCAACCGTTTCATCAAAGAGCAGGAACTGTGGGTGGCCAAGGAACAGCTCGACAAAAGCGTGGCGGACCTTTCCGCCATCAAAGGAACCTACAAACAGGAAGTGAAGCTGATGGACTTCACGCAACTGCTTGCCGCCGTTTCCAAAGGCCAGCCCGGGGTGTGCGTGGCGGACGTGGTGATCACCGGTGAACACAAGACCAAGTGGTGCTTCCGCCGCGTGTTCAACGCCAGCACCGGTGAACTGATGTACCAACGCGACGAAGCGGCGCTCTACGACAAGAAACTCGGCTTTATCGCCGAAGATCTCCGGATCTTGGAGCAGTCGCGGTAGCTGCAAGCCGCCAACTTGCCCGGGAATGAAGGGGCTCCATTCGCGAATTATTGGACCGGCCATTGGGCGGATCGCCTTGCGTGGATGGAAGCAGTGCTGATCACCGGCGGCAGCGGCCTGATCGGCACGGCGCTCACGCAGCAACTGCTGCACCAAGGCTTTGCGGTACGGCACCTCAGCCGGCATGCCGGCCGGAACGCGCCGGTGCCCGTGTTCCGCTGGGATGTGGCCAAAGGCACCCTGGACCCACGCGCCGTGGAAGGCGTGGACCACATCGTACACCTCAGCGGTGCAGGCATTGCCGACAAGCGGTGGACGCCGACGCGAAGGAAGGAACTCCATACCAGCCGCGTGGACGCCGCAGACCTGTTGCGGCATGAGGTGGAGCTCACCGGCACCTGGCCCAAGACCTTCATCAGCGCCAGCGGGGTGAACTACTACGGCACGGTGACCGGCGCCCGCATCTTCAGCGAGCGAGATCCGCCCGCCGGCGATTTCATCGGTGGCCTGTGCCAAGCATGGGAAAATGCCGCGGACCGGTGGGCCCCCCATTGCCGTGTGGTGATATTGCGCACCCCGGTGGTGCTGTCCAACAGGGGCGGTGCGCTGCCGAAGATGGCGGCCCCGGCCCGCTGGGGCTTGGCCGCTCCCCTGGGTTCCGGCAAACAATGGCTGCCATGGGTGCACCTGGACGACCTGGTGCATGCCTATCTGCACGCAGTACGGGATGCACGGATCCACGGGGCCTGCAACATCGCCGCACCGGAGCAGGTGCGCAATCACGACTTCATGCGCGCAGTGGCAAAGACGTTGAACCGGCCATTTATTGCGCCCCGCGTACCGGCCTTCCTGCTCCGTGCCGTGTTGGACGGGCCCGCCGGTCTGGTCTTGGAAGGTTCGCGCGTATCCAGCGAAAAGCTGGTGCAGGCCGGTTTCCGCTTCAACCACCCGCACTTGGCGGAGGCATTGAAGAGCCTGCTCGGCTGACAAAGTACATCTCCATCTCCCCCTTGCCCTTGGCCTGTACCCTGCCACGCGGGGTGAACACAAAGCCGGGGTGGTCCTTCACCAGCGCATACAGCCCGCCGCTGATGTTCACACGGCCTTCCTCGCCGCTGCTCTCCATGCGGCTCGCGGTGTTCACCGTATCGCCCCAGATGTCGTACTGGAACTTCTTCACGCCCACGATACCCGCCACCACCGGGCCGGTGTGGATGCCCACGCGCATGCGGAACACGGGCAGTCCCTGGGCATGGCGCCGGGCAGCAAGGGCCTCCATGAAATCCTGCATTTCCAAGGCGGCGTAGATCACATCGGCCGGGCTGCCCTTGGTGGGGTCCGGCAAGCCGCCAGCGGCCATGTATGAATCGCCGATGGTCTTGATCTTTTCCATGCGCCACTTGTCCGTCAGGCTGTCGAAGTGCTTGAAACAGGTGTCGATCTCGCGCACCAGTTGCTCCGGTGAAAGTTTTTCACTGAGCTGCGTGAAGCCCCTGAAATCGGAGAAGAGCACCGTGGCCTGATCGAAGTGCTTGGCCGCGGCAGTGCCGGTCTGCTTGAGCTCTTCGGCCACCTCGTGCGGAAGGATGTTGTGCAGCAGCTCATCGGAGCGCTCCTTCTCGGCGCGCAGTTCCGCCGTGCGTTCCTGCACCTCCTGGTCCAGCTCATCGCGCTGGCGTGTAACCAGCCGGGTGTGGTGCGCAGAACGGATGGAGAGATAGATGGCCACGCTGATGGGCACGGCCACGAAAGAGCAGTAATCGGCCAGTACCGAGATCCAACTGGAGAGGCCCAGGCTGGCAAAGCCGCCCAGCAGCCCCAAAGTGAACGTGAGCAGGCTGGCCGCCACGGCACCAACGCCCACCCAGCGTTCGTAACCCTTGGTGCGCCACAGCTTGATGCCCAAGCGTACTTCTTCAATGGCAAACCACGCCACTACAATTACGCCAATGAGCGCCACGATGCCCAGCAGGAAATAAAAGGCCATCTGCCATGCCGAGGACTCGGTGTAGCTGAACGAAACCCATTTGCCGGGATCCGCCGTTCCGTCCATCGCCAACACCATGATGCCCCCAACGGTGATCACGGTGATGCCCGCACCGTAGAACCACGTGCGTTTCTTGCTCAACTCGCCCCGCAGTTCCGCCAGCACCATGATCAACAAGTACATGCCCCAAGGCACCGTGATCAACCGCATGATCTCCAGCACGCGCGCCGTGGCGGTGGGCCATCCCAGCACACCCATGGAACCGCCCAGCACACAGATGGTGTCCGCCACCGAACAGAAGGACAATGCCGCCAGCAGCAGCCAACCTTTGCGCTTCTGCTCGGACCAGCCCACCACCAAGGCCATCAGCAGAATGATGACGTTGATGCCGATGAACAGCCCGTAGTTCATCACGATGCTGTTGAGGTGGTAGCCGCTGTCCGCGGCATGGATGCTTACCCGCAGGCCGGCCTCCTGGAGCGGGATCCCCGGTGCGGTTTCCAGGCGCAATGCGAGCACCTCGTCCTTGCCATCGCACAGCAGGGCCACCGGCACGGACCAGCGCGGCACGGAATCCACTGTTGCGTGTCCGCCTTCCATGGCTGCGGCATGCAGCACTTCCCGGCCATTGTGGTACAAAGTGATGCCGCCCAGGGCCTGCACGTTCACCAACAGGGGCCAGCCCTTGATCGCGCTCCCGGCGGCCACGCGGTAACGTATCCAATGCACCGTGGCGTTGGGCACCACACTGTCCAACGAGGAGGACACCCTGGCCCAAGCCGTGTCCACATATTCACGCAGTGCAAACTCCGCGCTGTCACCAATGCGGTGGCGCGCAAACCTGCCTTTGGTGAGGTCGATGCCCGGCACCTCGTACCCCTGCCCGGCCACGCGGACGTTCTCATCCCACAGTTTCTCCGGGCTGATGATGGCCGCATTGGTCTGCCAAGGCTGGGGCTCCACAGCTTGGCCGGCCCCTGCCAAAGAGAGCAGCGTTGCCACCATCCACCCCGTCAGCCGCGATCCGCTCCGCATGGGTGAAATGTAAGGTGCGTGGGCCAGCAGTGGGCAAGTGTGCTCACCACGTCCGCCCAAGGATGCCGCTCATCGGTTGCGGGCCATCAGTTGTGCAGCAAGCTGGCGCAAGGGCTGTTTCCGCTCTTGCTCCACGGCCGATCCGTCCAACGCCTGCAGGGCCCTGCGTTCCTCAGTGCCCACGGCGCGCTCGGCTTCAGCCCGTACGCCCAACACCTCCAACGTTTCAAGCATGCGCTGCACATCGCGCAATTCCGCCGGTTTGGCCAATTCCTTCCGCAATTCATCGCGCCCGGCCGCACCTCCAAGCTCCAGGCCGCGGATCAACAGGAAGGTCTTCTTGCCCGCGCGAAGGTCGCCGCCTTGCTGCTTGCCCGTGGCTGCGGGGTCGCCGAAGGCGTCCAGCAGGTCGTCGCGCAGCTGGAAGGCCAGTCCGAGGTGTTCGCCGAATGCCCCGAGCCGTTGCGCATCTTGCTTGGAGGCACCGGCCACGGTCGCTCCCACCTGCAACGCACACGACAACAGTACGGCGGTCTTCAGGCGGATCATGGCGCGGTACTCGTCCACGGAAACGGTTCCCCGTTGTTCGTACTCCATGTCCAGCTGCTGGCCCTCGCACACCGCCAAGGCATGTTCGCTGAAGATGGCGGCCACCTGCGGATGCTTGCCCATCAACTGGTAGGCTTTCACCAGCATGGCATCGCCGCTGAGGATGGCCGTGTTCACGTCCCACTTCATATGCACGGTAGGCTGGCCGCGGCGCAGGGGCGCCTGGTCCATGATGTCGTCGTGCATCAGGGTGAAGTTGTGGAAAAGCTCAATGCCCAGGGCTTCATCCAGCGCATCCTCCGCGCGGCCGCCGAAGAGTTCGCAGGCCATGAGCACCAAAAGTGGACGGACCCTTTTCGCAGGAAGCCCCATCAGGTAGGCCATGGGCGCATACAGGTTGCCCTGCGGGAGTTCCTTCGCCCACTCGGCGATGCGTGCTTCGATGAGGGGGAGGTGGGACATGGCTTGTGCGTAACGCTTGGTTCGTAGTGCTTGGCGCGTAGTTCGTAGGACGTAGTGGGCGGTTCGGGTGCTGTGCGATCAGCTACGAATTACGCCCTACGAACTATCCCCCCACCAACTTCAACAAATACTCGCCATAGCCGCTCTTCACCAATGGCTCTGCCAGTTTGCGGAGCCGGGCTTCATCAATGTACCCTTTCTTGAAGGCCACCTCTTCTATGCAGCCGATACGCAAGCCCTGTCGTTCCTCGATGACCTGCACATACTGGCCGGCCTGCATCAGCGAGCGGAAGGTGCCGGTGTCCAGCCAGGCCGTGCCGCGGTCCAGGATCTCCACCTTCAGGCGGCCTTGGTGCAGGTATTCCTTGTTCACGTCGGTGATCTCGTATTCACCCCGGGCGCTGGGCATCAGGTCGCGGGCGATGTCCAGCACGCTGTTGTCGTAGAAGTACAGGCCCGGCACGGCGAAGTTGCTCTTGGGCCTGGCCGGTTTTTCCTCGATGCTGATCACGCGGTTGCCCGCATCGAACTCCACGACGCCGTAGCGCTCGGGATCGCTCACGTGGTAGGCAAAGACCAGGCCGCCTTGGGGGGTGGTGTGCTCGCCGAGCATGCGGCCCAGGCCGCGCCCGTGGAAGATGTTGTCGCCCAGGATCAACGCCACGCTGTCGCCGCCCACGAACTCCCTGCCGATGACGAAGGCTTGGGCCAGGCCATTGGGCACCGGTTGTTCGGCATAGCGGAAGGAGCAGCCCAGCTCCTTGCCATCGCCGAGCAGCTTGCGGAAGTGCGGCAGGTCGTGCGGGGTACTGATGATGAGCACTTCCTGTATGCCCGCCGCCATCAAGGTGCTCAGCGGGTAGTAGATCATGGGCTTGTCGTACACCGGCATGAGCTGCTTGCTCACGGCCAGGGTGAGTGGATGCAGGCGGGTGCCGCTTCCGCCGGCAAGGATGATGCCTTTCATGCTGCTGGGGTGTTCGGCTGTTGTGGCCGCTCCACGGTGAGCGCGCCCAGTTCAATGTCCTCTTCCTCGTCCATGATCTCCAACAGGGGCTCGTTGAAGGCCTTGGACATGATGCGCTTGTTGAGCGAGAGCACCAGCGAGGGGAGCACCAGCAGGTTGGTGAGCATGGCCACCAGCAGGGTGATGGTGGTGAGCACGCCCATGGCCTGGATGCCGCCGAAGCGGGAGAAGGCGAACATGCAGAAGCCGGCCACCAGCACCACGCTGGTGTAGATGATGCCCACGCTCACCTCGCGCACCGCATGGTCCACGCTGCGGGCCAGATCGCCACCGGTGAGCTTCACCTCGTGGCGGTACCGTGCCAGGAAGAAGATGGCATTGTCCACGGCGATGCCCAAGGCAATGCCGAACACCAGCATGGTGCTGGGCTTGATGGGGATGCCCAGGAAGCCCATGAGACCCGCAGTGACGATCAGGGGCACCACGTTGGGGACCAGCGCCACCACCAGGATGCGCACCGAGTTGAACAGCAGCGCCATGAGCACCACGATGATCACAACGGCCCAGAACAGGCTGCTGATGAGGTTGCTCACCAAGTAGCCGCTGCCCTTGAGGAACACCACGCTGCTGCCGGTGAAGGTTACCTTGTAGCGGTCCGGCGGGAAGATGCTGTCGGCCTGGGCCCGGAGCTTGGCGAGCAGCGTTTCCATGCGGCCGGTGCCCACATCGGCCATCTGCACGGTGAGGCGCGTGGTGCTGCGCGTGCTGTCCATGAAGGCTTTGCCGCTGCTGAGCGACGCGGACGCCCCGGTACCGCTGTTGCCGCTTCCGATATTCTCCAGGAAGGGCAGCATGAAGCGTTTGTCCGTGCCGGTCAACAGGCCGTACCGTTCCGGATCGCCGCCGTAGAAGGCCTGCCGGGTGAACTTCACGGCGTCCGCGATGCTCAGCGGTTTGCTGAACTCCGGATAGGTGGCCAAGGTGTCGGTGAGCCGGTCGAGCCGCTTGAGGGTGGCATCCTTCAGCACGCCTCCCTTCTTCTGCGTGTCCACGATCACTTCCAAGGGCATCACGCCGTGGAAGTTGTGCTCAAAGAAGCGCAGGTCGGTGATCACCGGGTTGTCGGCAGGCAAGTCGTCCACGATGCGGCTTTCGTCCTTCAGGCGCATCATGCCGATGCAGGCCGCCACGGTGACCAGGAAAGTGGTGGCATAGATCGCCGGGCGGCGGTGCCGGCTGAGGGACACGATGCCGCCGATGGCGCGGTCCAGCCAACGGCGGTCCAGGTGGCTCAGGTGCCGCTGCTTGGGCACGGGCATGTAGCTGAGGATGATGGGCACCAGGGTGAGGCCCAGCACGAAAATGGCCATGATGCCGATGGTGGCGATGAGGCCGAACTCCACCAGGGCCGCGCTGTAGGTGATGCAAAAGGCCACGAAGCCGGCGGCCTTGGTGGCGTTGGTGATGAAGCAGGCCGCGCCCACGCGGCTGATCATGCGCTGCAGCGCCTTCACCTTGTTGCGGTGCTGCACATAGTCGTGGTGGAAGGCGTTCACCAGGAACACGCAGTTGGGCACGCCCACCACGATGAGCAGGGGGGCGATCACCGATTGCAGGATGGTGATCTGGTAGCCCAGCAGCCCCATGCTGCCGAAGGCCCACACCACGCCCACGGCCACCACGCCCAGGCAAATGAGCATCACCCGCCACGACCGGTAGAAGAGCAGCAGCAGCAAGGCGCAGATCACCACGCTCAGCACCACGAAGCGCGGCATGTCGCCCTTCACCAGCTGGGTGCTCTTCACCCGCACCCACGGCAGCCCGCTCACGTGCGCCGGCAGCCCCGTGGACGCCGTGTAGGCGTTCACCCGGGCTTCCAGTTCCTCGATCACCCGGGTGCGCCCCTCGGAATTGAAGAGCTTGGCGTTCACGAACACCATCATCAGGCTGGCCCGGGTGCTGTCGTTGTACAACAACCCCTTGTAGAAGGGCAGGTCGCGGATCCGCGCCTTGAGCGAGTCCATTTCGGCCTGCGTGCCGGGCAGGCTTGCCATCACGGGTTTGAGCTCGAACTTCACCAGGCTGTCGTTGCGCACCAGCGTGTAGAGGTTCGCCTCGCTGAACACGCTGTCGATGCCTTCAATGGCCCGGGCGTCACGGCCCAGTTGGTACCAGGCCCTGAAATGCGCCGGCGTGTACAGCGCTTCGCCCTGCGTGGCGATGACGATCACGTTGCCGTCGGCGCTGAAGGTCTTCAGGAAGTGCTCATACTCGGCATAGGCCGGATCGCTCTTGGGCAGCAGGCCGCCGTGGCGGTAGCTCATCTCCACCTTGGTGGCCTGGTACCCGAAGAAGGCCGTGATGATCCCGATGGCGATCAGGATCCCCGTTCTGTTGCGCAGTACGCGCCCGGCCAGCCATGCCCACATGTGTTGTTGCTACTATGCCCGTGCTTCGGCTCCGCTCAGCACGGGCAAGGCGCGCAAAGGTGCGAAAAAGCCCCGGAGCAGCGGCCAACCATCGCTCCATGGGCAGGCTTGCCGCCATCCCGGGCCCATTGGTGCAGGCAGGAAGCTGGGCCCTGGTCAGAACGCAAACCCCATGGTCGCCTTCACCGCCACATTGTCCTTGAGATCCGGCAGTGCATACGGCCCGTAGCGGTAGAAAGCCCCCACGCCGAAGCTGCTGAAGCCCGAGCGCAGCAGGTTCTCGATGAGCAGGCCGCTTTCATAGTAGCCTCCCTGGATCGGCGTGAACGACAGCCCTTCATGGTTCTCCGGCCGGGCCAGCTCGCCGAAGGCCACGCTGCTTACGATGGCCGGGCGCGGGCGGAAGTGCTTGGTTTCGATGAGCAGGTTGCCGAAACTGTGCTTGAGGTGGATCGCCGCGTAGCGGTCCGCGAGGAATTCATCCGGCCGCATGGTCTCGAAGACGTTGGTGCCGGCCACGGGCAAGCGCGTACTGTATGTGCCGCGCAGGTTGTAGAGAAATGGCATGGGGGCCGCGGCATCGGCCACGCCGCCCATCAGGCGCAACGACAGATCGCCAAGGAGCCGCAGTTTGAAGGTTTTTTCCACCAGGGCATCCACGCGCCAAGTGTCCCATTCGCCATTCCACAGGCCTTCCTGGGCTTTCATGGCATGTACGTAGAGCACCGGGAACTTGGTGCCCAGTGAAACCTCACGGTCGGGCAGCCTCGCCAATTTTTCACGGAAGGCCCAGCGCAGGTCAAGGGTGTAAGCCCCCGTGAGGAAATCGTTCTGCCGCAGCCGGACGCCATCGGACACGCGCCGGGCGTATTGATAGCCGATGTCGTTGACCCGCAAGGCCCGTTCGGTGCCCAACCACACCTTTAGGGAGCTGCCTGCCCGGAAGAGGAATTTGGCCGACCACCGTTCGGTGCGGTCCATGCGGTCCACGAAGAGCATGCGGTAGCTGTCCGTATTGAGCAGCGGGCTTTGGCGCTCGAAGCCCACCCCGCCGGTCTCGGCCACGTCATTTTCGTAGGCCAGCTGCACCCCCAGGTCGCGGCCGTACCACGGTTTGAGGGCGAGGTCGGCGCCGTACTTCCAGTGCTTGTCGCCGAAGCCGTAGGCGAAATAGCCGCCGAGGGAAGCATGCCGCGTGAGCTTGTCGTTGGTGGCCAGCCCCGCACCCAGGCGGAAGCCCTCATACTTGTTGTAGGCCATGAGGCGGTGCAGCAGCAGGTCCACCGGTCCGATCGGCCAGCGGCCCGAGCCCAGTGCGGCCATGAACTTCAGCTTGCGGTCGAAGCCTTCCTTGGCGCCTAAGCTGTCCATCATCTCGTAGGTGCGCAGGTCGCGGGCACCCAGGGAATCCGTCCGCAAGCCCCGCCAGTACGCATCATCCTTGCGCACGCCCATCCGGTCCACCTCCAGTTCCGGGCCGCGCACCTCCTTGCGCGGAATGTCCGGGTCCAGCTCGATGTCCTTCAGGTAGGTGCGGCTCTCACCGATGATGCCCATGCCGTTCACGCTCACGTTGTTCAGATAGATGAACGAGTTGAGCTGCACCGGAAACCACGCGCTGCCGCCGTTGGCCAAGGGCAGCCGTTGGTGCAGTTGCTGGAAACGGATGCTGAGGCCGCTCTTGGCCACGGGCTCGGCGGTCACGCTCTGCACGGCATAACCATCTGTGTTGATGTACAAGAGACCCTTGAGGCCGTCGAACTTGGTGCCGCTGCGCGGCCGGTAGCTGATCACGTACACACTGTCGCCGCCGTGGTAGAGCGTGTCCTCCAGGATGAACAGGTACTTGGCCGTGCTGCCCGGGCCGATGGGCCCCAAGTAGCTCTTCTCACCGATGTTGATCTGGGGCGCATAGATGCTGAAGGTTTCGGTTTGTGCCACCAAGGCAAGCAGAGACGGGTCCTGCAGGCCGCTTACACGCATGGCCAGCACCGTTTCCTTGGCCGCCGCCGGCGGAATAAAGCTCTTGGTCGTGGCGCTCTCGATGAGGAAAAGGTGCTGCTCGCGCATCAGCTGCTGCAATTCCAGCCGGGCGCTGTCCGCTGCGGTGGTGTCGCTGCCGGTGTTGGTGGTATCGGGCTCTGCGCCGCCGCTTACCCCCTGGCCGGTACTGTCCATCGCTGCATCGAACACGGTTTTGCTGTAGCTGGTGTAGCGGTAACTGCGGCTGCGCAACCCGTCGTTCTCTTTGCGGTTGGCATAGGCCCGGCGGATGATGCGGTTGGCCGGGCTTTCGGTGTAGGTGATCCGCACCGCTTCCAATTCGGTGGTGCTGCTGGTCAGCAGCACGGTCACCGGTTGCCCGTTGGCAATGGTGGCCAGCGCCGGTGCATAGCCCACGTAACTGGCACGCAGCGTCACCGGTAGTTGCGGCACGTTCAGCGTGAAGCGCCCATCGATGTCCGACGTAGTGCCCGCACGGGTACCCTCGATCACGAACGGCACGAAGGCCAACGGCTCCTTGGTGGCAGCATCCAGCACACGGCCTGTGACCCGGTGCTGGGCCAGTGCCGGAATAGAGACGAGAATAAACAAGGCGTATAACAAGAACCGCATGCACTCCTATTGTTGTGTGACGGGGAAAGAGGTGAAAAGTAACAGGAGAGGTTTGAAATGTGCGCGCTACAAGCACGCTTCGAGCTTCGCCCGCGTTGCAAATGCGGGCGAGTTCGTACAAGTTAGAGTGCGTAGTTCTCAGGACGCGACGCACTACCAACTGCCCACTACGCCCAACGAACTTCCCCGCAGGGGTGCGATCACGGACAGGTTCGTAGGGCGTGGTTCGTAGGGCTGGGCCCACTAACAACTACGTCCTACGAACTGGCCCGCAGGGGGTACCTTGCGCCCATGCTTGCCGAACTTCGGGATGCGCGCTCATGGGCCGGCTCCTTTACGCCGCGCAGGGCGCAAAATGCCTACCGGCTTTGGAGCAGCTTCCGCAAGGCCAAGCACACCAAGGTTCCGGCCATCCAGGGGCTGCCGTTCAGCATCAGCCTGGAGCCCACCACGGCATGCAACCTGCGCTGCCCCGAATGCCCCAGCGGGCTGCGCGCCTTTACGCGCCCCACGGGCAACTTGAAGCAACCCTTCTTCGAGCGCGTGATCGATGAATTGGCTGACGACCTCTGGGCCTTGACGTTCTACTTCCAGGGGGAACCGTACATCAACCCGCACTTTTTGGAGATGGTGCGCTACGCCCGCGCCCGGGGCCTCTACACCAACACCAGCACCAACGCGCATTTCCTCACTGATGCAAAAGCGGAGGAAACGGTGCACAGCGGGCTTTCACGGCTCATCATCAGCTTGGACGGCACCGACCAGGAAACCTATTCCGCCTACCGGCGCGAGGGCACCCTGGCCGCAGTGATCGAAGGGGCCGAGCGGATCGTGAAGTGGAAGAAAAAGCTCAAGAGCCGAACACCGCACACCGTGTTCCAATTCCTGGTGGTGAAGCCGAACGAACACCAAGTGCCCGAAGCGCGCAAGCTCGCAAAACAGATCGGCGTGGACGACCTGTGGCTGAAGACGGCGCAGATCTACGAGCCGCGTGATGGCCACCCCTTGATCCCGGAACAGGACAAGTATTCACGCTACAAGCGCAATGCGAACGGCTTGTGGGAAGCCAAGCACCGCATGGAGAACGAGTGCTGGAAAATGTGGCACAGCTGCGTGGTGACCTGGGACGGCAAAGTGGTGCCCTGCTGCTTCGACAAGGATGCCAAATACGTGATGGGCGACCTGAACAACCAGAGCTTCCGCGAGATCTGGAACGGGCCGCGCTACCACGCTTTCCGCGCACAGTTGCTGCGCGGGCGAAAGGCGATCGGGATGTGCCGCAATTGCAGCGAAGGCTGCCCGGTTTGGGCGTAGGTACGCGGAAAGCATCCACATTCGTGAACAATTTCCGCCCGTTGGTGGTTATGGCCCAGCACCGGTGCGAACAGGCCGGTCCGGGCACGCTCATTTTCCATGGGCCAAGCCCGGATCCGCGACCCGCAATTGCGTTGGTGCAATTACCTTCCGCGCCTCAACTTTGTTCCTCCTGCTCCGTAGAACAGCCGTTTTTCACGCAACCCGCTTGAACCCATGACCAAGGCACCTTTCCTCAAATGGCTCCATGAAGTTGAATTGAGCGATATCCCCACCGTGGGCGGCAAGAATGCCAGCCTGGGGGAAATGATCCAAAACCTCGGGAAGCTGGGCGTAAGCGTGCCCGGCGGTTTCGTGGTCACCGTGGCCAGCTACGAAGCCTTCATCCAGCACAACGACCTGGACCAGAAGATCCGCGACATCGTGGCGGGCCTGGACACGGACGACGTGGAGAACATCCGCCGCACCGGCCTGGCCGTGCGCACCTTGATCAAGAACGGCAAATTCCCCGAGGAGATCTGGAAGGGCATCATGGCCCGCTATGACGAGCTCTCCCGGCAGTACGGCCAGGAGGCCACCGACGTGGCCGTGCGTTCCAGCGCCACGGCCGAGGACCTGCCCGACGCCAGCTTTGCAGGGCAGCAGGAAACCTACCTGAACGTCCGCGGCCACCAGGACCTGATCGCCGCCGTGCGCAACTGCTTCGCCAGCCTGTTCACCGACCGCGCCATTGTATACCGCGAAAGCCGCGGATACGACCATTTCCAAGTGGGCCTGAGCGTGGGCGTGCAGAAAATGGTTCGCTCGGACGTGGGCAGCAGCGGCGTGGCCTTCAGCCTCGATACCGAGAGCGGCTTCAAGGACGTGGTGCTGATCAACGGCAGCTACGGCCTGGGCGAAATGGTGGTGCAGGGAGCGGTGAGCCCGGACGAGTGGATCGTGTTCAAACCCACGCTGGCCGAGGGCTACAGCAGCATCATCGAGAAGAAACTGGGCCACAAGGACCGCAAAATGGTCTACGGCGTGGAGCCCGGCAAGCCCACCCTCACCATCCCGGTGGAACGCGCCCAGCGCAACCGCTTCAGCATCGATGACGACCTGGCCCTGGAGATCGCACGGAGCGTAGTGGCCATTGAAAAATACTACAGCGACAAAAAGGGCCACTGGTGCCCCATGGACGTGGAATGGGCCGTGGACGGCCTGAGCAAGAAGCTCTTCATCGTGCAGGCCCGGCCGGAAACCATCCACAGCCGCAAGGACGCCGACCGCGTAGTGGAATACAAGCTGGAAAAACCGGCTGACGCCAAAGAGGTCACCCGCGGCATTGCCATCGGCGACCGGGTGGGCGCCGGCAAGGTGCGGATCCTCTTCAGCCTGGACGGCCGGGGCGGCGACGGCGACGGCAAGGACTTCCAGCAGGGCGATGTGCTGGTCACCGACATGACCGATCCCGATTGGGAGCCGATCATGAAGAAAGCCAGCGCCATCATCACCAACAAGGGCGGCCGCACCTGCCACGCCGCCATCGTGGCCCGCGAAATGGGCGTGCCCGCCATTGTGGGCTGCGGCAATGCCACCGACCTGCTGGACACCGGCATGGAGGTCACCGCCAGTTGCTGCGAAGGCGATACGGGCATCATCTACCACGGGCTCATTCCCAGCAAGGTGGAAGAAACCCTGCTGGCCAACCTGCCCGCCACCAAAACCCCCATCATGCTCAATGTGGCCAGCCCGGACCTGGCCTTCAAGTTCAGCGGCCTGCCCAACGCCGGCGTGGGCCTGGCCCGCGAGGAGTTCATCATCAACAACTACATCCAAGCGCACCCCTTGGCATTGTTGCAGCACAAAGAGCTCGGTGACGTGGCCCTCAGCGGCAAGATCAGCTACCTGATCAACGGCTACGAGGATGAGGAAACCTTCTTCGTGAAAAAGCTCAGCTACGGCATCGCCAAGATCGCCAGCGCGTTCTACCCCAACAAGGTGATCGTGCGCTTCAGCGACTTCAAGAGCAACGAGTACAAGAACCTGCTGGGAGGCGAGCATTTCGAGCCCGAGGAAGAGAACCCCATGATCGGCTGGCGCGGCGCAAGCCGCTATTACAGCGAGGCCTACAAGGAGGCCTTCGGGCTGGAATGCAAGGCCATCCGCCGCGTGCGCGAGAAAATGGGCCTGAAGAACGTGGTGGTGATGATCCCCTTCTGCCGCACCGTGGAAGAGCTCAAGAAAGTATCCGCAGTAATGAAGGAATACGGCTTGGAGCGCGGCAAGGAAGGACTGGAGCTCTACCTGATGGCCGAGATCCCCAGCAACATCATCCTCGCCGAGGAGTTCGCCCAGTACATCGACGGCTTCTCCATCGGCAGCAACGACCTCACCCAGCTTACCCTGGGCCTGGACCGCGACAGCGCGCTGGTGAGCCACATCTACGACGAACGCAACGAGGCCGTGAAGGGCATGTTGCGCAAACTGATCGAGACCGCCAAAAAGACCAAGACCAAGGTGGGCATCTGCGGCCAAGGCCCCAGCGACTTCCCCGATTTCGCGCAGTTCCTGGTGGAGCTGGGCATCGGTTCCATCAGCGTTACCCCGGACAGCCTGCTGAAGACCAAACGCGCCATCGCAGAGGTGGAAGCAAAGCTCCAGGGCAAGGATGTGAAAGCCGCATGAACCGATACCTGGGCAGCGGCACCGGCGCATGTTTCCTTCCAAGGTTACGATGACATTTGTTAGACCGGGGATGCTTGGAATTCGGACATTTGCATCCGCCCATGGATGAATTGATCGACCTCGGCCCGGCCACCTTGGAGAAACCGCGCCCCGACCTGGTGGTGGTGCGGTTCAAGCCGGGCACCTTGGCCGACGGCAACAACCTGATGATCAGCTTGGCAGCGCGGCGCCAACATACCGGCGGCTTGCCGCACGTAGCCGTGCTCATCGCCCCGGAGGACAGCGATTTTGCGCCGTCCATCCTGAGCAAGAACCAGTACACCGGCACCGGGGCCGATACCTTCACCAAGGCCTTGGCCATCGTATGCCCCAACCCCACCGTGCGCAACATCCTGGAGCTTTACTTCGCCATGCATCTGGTGTCCTTCCCCGTGAGGTTCTTCAACAGCGAGAAGGAAGGCATGGCCTGGGCGATCGCGCAGTGCCCGGAGCCGCAGTGCTGACGGCCGCGAAGGCCCGTTTTCCCTAACCGCTTCCAAGCTGCAGTCCGGCCAACAGTGCACGCACTTCCGCAGCGTCCGTTTCGAAGGCTGCATTGCGGCCGGTGATCGCCGAGCTGTGGAATTCCACGGCCCCGGTGGTCAACACCAATTCGCGGATGTTGGTGGATCGCACACCACCCCCGGGCATCACCGTGATGCGCTTGCCCGCCTGCTCGACGAGACGCTGCAACACGCTTGCACCGGCCATGGCATCCGCGGCGAGGCCGGAGGTGAGCACCCGGCTGCAACCCGTTTCCACCAAGGTCTCCAAGGCTTCCTCAGCGTCGGGCACCCCATCAAACACCTTGTGGCAGGTAACGGCCATGGGGCCTGCTGCATCCACAATACGGCGCATGCGGTCCCGGTCCAGCCGCCCGTCCGCCAAGTGAACTCCGGACACGATCCCCGGGCAGCCCAATTCGCGGCACAGGCGTATCGTGCGCATGATCTCCTGCATTTCTTCAGGGCCGTAAAGGAAATCCCCGCCGCGGGGCCGCGCCATGGGGCACACGGCAATGCCCAGCTCCAGCGCGGCAATGATCACCTCTTTGGCCGGCGTGGTCCCACCCACCCCGGGACCCGCGCACAATTCCACGCGCTGTGCGCCCTCGCGCATGGCCGTGGCGCAAGCTGCCAAGGAATAGGCGCACACCTCCAGGAGCATTTCAGAAAATGTGCTTGGCCGCCACCAGTTCCTCCCGCGCGCCGCTCTTCACCGCGTAGGTGAAGCCCTCCTGCAAGGCATACGCCCCGATGGCGCCGTCACGGCGCAAGGCTAAAAATCCCACCTGGATCGTTTTGGCGTAGGCCGGGTCGCGGCGCACGGCACGCTCCAATGCGGCCTTGCAGGCCTCCTCCGGTACAAGGCCTTGGCGCATCAGCTCCACCACCGTGTGGCTCCCGGCAATGCGGATCACCTCCTCGCCCACGCCCGTGCTGGTGGCAGCGCCTATTTCATTGTCCACGAAGAGGCCGGCGCCAATGATGGGTGAATCGCCCACACGGCCGTGCAGCTTGTAGGCCATGCCGCTGGTGGTGCAAGCACCCGCCAGATCGCCCGAAGTATCCAGTGCCAGTATGCCGATGGTGTCGTGGTTCTTGGCATTGCCGGGCGTGCCGTTCTCAATGTTCCGCACCGGTGCATAGTGTGCCGTTTTCAGCCACTCCTCCCATTCCATGCGGCTTTGTTCGGTCAGCAGTTCCTGCTTTCCAAAGCCGTTGGCCAAGGCGAATTGCAGCGCCCCCTCGCCCGCAAGCATCACATGCGGCGTCTTCTCCATCACCGCTCGCGCCACCGATACGGCATGCACGATCTGCTCCAGTGCCGCCACTGAACCGCAACGCCCCTTGGCATCCATGATGCAGGCATCCAGCGTAACACGGCCGTCACGATCGGGCCGCCCGCCGAGGCCCACGGTCTGGTTGGCGGGATCGGCCTCAGGAACACGTGCCCCGGCTTCCACGGCGTCCAGGGCACTGCCGCTGCCCGCCAATATGCCCCAGGCACTGGCGTTGGCCGCCTTGCCGAAGTCCCAGGTGGAGATCACCACGGGCGCATTCAACTTCCGTACGGGAAGCGCTTGCTCCTCCTTGCCTTGTGCGGCCGATGAACACCCGGCGAGGGCTGCAGCGGATGAGAGCGCTGATAGACGCAGGAAATCCCTTCGGTCAAGCATGAAGCCGTATTTGAGGCCGAAAATGTACGGCCTGCACCACCACCGGCATCCGGCCTGATCACACCGTGAGGATCTCCTTCTCTTTGGCGGCGATCAGCGTGTCCACCTTCTTGTTCCAACTGCCCGTGGCCTTTTCCACATCCGCTTCGGCAGACTTGGCGGCATCTTCCGGCAGACCGTCCTTCTGGGCCTTCTTGATGGCTTCCATCGCCTTCTGGCGTGCTCCGCGGATGCTCACCCTGGCGTTCTCACCTTCCCGGTGCGCCATCTTCACCAGTTCCTTGCGCCGCTCTTCGGTGAGCATGGGCACGGCAATGATCACGTGTTCGCCGTTGTTGCTGGGGTTGAAGCCCAAGTTGGCCGCCATGATCGCCCGCTCGATGGGGTCGATCATCTTCTTCTCCCATGGCTGGATCATGATCGTGCGCGCGTCGGGCGTGTTGATGTTGCTCACCTGGCTCAACGGCACTTCGCTGCCGTAGTAGTCCACGCGCACGCCTTCCAGCATGGCCGGATTGGCGCGGCCGGCGCGGATCTTCACCAGTTCCTTGTCCAGGTGGTCAACCGCCTTGCGGTCCAGATCTTCGCATTGTGCGATCAGGGAGGCTACGTCTGTCATGAGGGTTGGGAAAGAGGCGCGAAGGTACCGGTTGGGGTTGATACTGGTTGGGTTCTGGTGATGGTTCGTGGTGGGACGTTCATAGGGCGTAGTTCATAGGGTGTAGGGTGTAGGGCATGCAGAACCTATGTCCTACGCACTACGAACTACTATCCTACCCACCTCAAAACTCAACCAACGTCCCCAGGGGCTCCCCGCTCACGAGTTTCCCCAGGTTGCCCGGCTTGTTCATGTCGAACACGATGATGGGCAGCTTGTTCTCCCGGCAGAGGGTGAAGGCCGTCATGTCCATCACCGCCAGCCCCTTGGAATAGACCTCATCGAAGGAGATGCGTTCGTAGCGCGTGGCGGCGGGGTCCTTCTCCGGGTCGGCGGTGTAGATGCCGTCCACGCGGGTGCCTTTGAGGATCACGTCGGCCTCGATCTCGATGGCGCGCAGGCTGGCCGCGCTGTCGGTGGTGAAGTACGGGTTGCCGGTGCCGGCACCGAAGATCACGATGCGGCCCTTTTCCAAGTGGCGCACGGCGCGGCGGCGGATGAAGGGTTCGGCGATCTGCTCCATTTTGATTGCGCTCATCAGCCGGGTTTTCTGCCCGGCGGCCTCCAACGCGCTTTGCAAGGCCAGGCTGTTGATCATGGTGGCCAGCATGCCCATGTGGTCGCCCTGCACGCGGTCGATGCCGTTGGCCGCCGCCTGCATGCCCCGGTAGATGTTGCCCCCGCCGATCACCAGGGCCACTTCCACCCCGGCCTTGGACACCGCTACGATCTCCTCCGCGTACTGCTTCAGCATGGCGCTGCTGATGCCGTATGCTTGTTCCCCCATCAGGCTTTCGCCGGAGAGCTTCAACAAAATGCGCTTGAATTTCCGGGGAGGGGCTGGCTGGCTCATCGGGCGCGAAAATAGGGCAAGGGCCATCACCTGTCCTTCACCGCCTGCTCACCGCACCAGCACTTACCGGTACCGCAGATCAAATTCCCGCGCATCCAAGGTGTCCAACATTTCCTGCGTGATGTGCAAGGGGTAAAGCACGGCATTCACCGGATTGGCCATTAGTTTGAGCCAATCGGCCATGGGCATGTCCTTGGGGCGATTGGCCAGGAGTACGGCACGGGTGGTTGCATTCGTCCCATCAAGGTCTCGCATAGCGGACCTTTACGAGGGAAAATTGCGCTCACGCGCGAGATGGGAAATTGCGGTGCAGGCAGCACAGGCTATCTTGCTGGTGTCTTACAAATATGGACCACTCCCATGGCTTGCACTTCCCTGGCGGAACCGCCCTCCTGCTGTGCGGCATTTTAATCGGCTTGGCCGCCCACGGACTGCACGGTCAAGCGGTGGTAACCTTTGATGATGCGGATGCCACCTGGCTGGTAGCCCGAACCTTCCCGCAAGGCGGCATGCAAGACCCGGATTTTGCGGGCACCACTACCTCGACCTACTTCTATGACGGGGATACACTGATCGGCGACAGCCTGTGGCGGCGCATGCACGCCCTGCCCACTTGGGGGAATGCACCGGAGCCGCACTATGTGGGGGCCACCCGCCAGTCAGGAAACATCGTGCTGTTCAGCGACACCCTTGGCAACGTGGACACCCTGTACAACTTCGCCTTGCAAGTGGGCGACACCATGCGTTTCGGGGTGCCTGGCTCCGATTTCATGGATTCCCTCCGGGTGGATTCCATCGGGCAAATGCTGATCCAAGGTGTTGCCCACAAGGTCTTCCATTTCAGCTCCAGCACGGTGTACTACACGTTGGAGAGCTACCTGAGCGATACCTGGATCGAAGGGGTCGGCAGCATTCACGGCCCCTTGGCTCCACGGTCCATGAACGACCTTGAAGACTGGTATCCCTTCACTTTCCCGGATTCCACGCGGCTCACCTGCTACTCCCAGGCCGGTGCCGTACTATGGCAGCATGGCGGCTACCAGGCGTGCATCACCAACATCCAACTTGCCACGGGCGAACTGGACCACGTGCCGCTGCGGGCCTATCCAAACCCATCACAGGGATTCCTCTCCGTGGAAATCCCGGCGGGCGGAAGTTTCACCACTTGCCTGCGCGATGTGTTGGGCCGCATCGTGTTCCTTGGGGATGAGAGCGTTTCAGCACAGCAATTGGACCTCCGCACCCTGCTTCCCGGGCCCTACTTGTTGGAGGTGCGGACCGCTGGGGCGAAGACGTACAAAGCGCGGATCCTGCTGCAATAGCGCGGTGCCTATACGGTCCCATCAAGGTCTCGCATAGCAGACCTTTACGCAGAACAATTCCCTCCTGCAAGGTCCCCTTCGGGAGACCTTGAGGGAGCAACAGTGGTCCCTTCAAGGTCTCGCATAGCGGACCTTGACGCAGAACGATTCCCTCCGGCAAGGTTCCCCTTCGGGAGACCTTCAGGGGGCAACGAAGAACGGCCCCGGTTGTCCGGAGCCGTTTCCTCGCTTTGTCTGTCTGGGCTTACGCCAGCGCGTGGCGCTTGAAGCCGGTCACCTTCAGGTCCTTGTCGGCCTTTTGCACGTACTGCTCCACGCTCAGCTTGTTGTCCTTGATGAACTCCTGGGCCAGCAGGGTGCTTTCCTTGAAGAACTTGTTCAGGCGGCCCTGGGCGATCTTCTCGGCCATCTCGGCGGGCTTGCCCTCCTGGATGGCGAGCTCCTTGCCGATCTCCAGTTCCTTGTCGATCACGCTCTGCGGGGTGCTGCTCTTGTCCAAGGCGATGGGGGCCATGGCGGCGGCCTGCATGGCCACGTCCTTGGCCACCTGCTCGTGGCCGGCCTTGTTCATGCCCACCATGCTGGCCACGCGGTTGCCCGGGTGGTTGTAGGCGTAAACGAATTCGGCCTCCACGGTGCTGCAGTAGTTCACATCGATCTTTTCACCGATCACACCGGTCTGCTCGGTGAGCTTTTCGGCAATGGTGAGGCCGTTGCCGAAAGGCAACGCTTTGAGCGCCTCGGGGCCGGCGGCCATGTGCTCCAAGGCCACGTTGAGGATGGTCTCGGCCATCTTGCTGAAATCAGCGTTCTTGGCCACGAAGTCGGTCTCGCAGTTCACGCTCACCAGCACGCCCTTCTTGCCGTCGGAGGTGGTTTTGGCGAGCACCAGGCCTTCGGAGGCCTCGCGGTCGGCGCGGTTGGCGGCCACCTTCTGGCCCTTCTTGCGCAGCAGGTCAATGGCGGCATCAAAGTCGCCGTTGGCCTCGGTAAGGGCCTTTTTGCAATCCATCATGCCTGCGCCCGTCATTTGGCGCAGCTTGTTCACTTCTGCGGCGGAAATGGCCATGGTCGTGCTCATGCTAGGGTATTGAATTGGGAAATGGGAGGTTGCGCCCGGTGTTGCCACCGCAGCTCAGGCCTCTTCGCTGTCCTTGTCCTGGTCGGCTTCCGCCTCGGCCACCACTTCCCCGGCTTCCGGTTTGCGCCCGCCTTTGCGGCCGGGTTTGCCGGACTTCTCGGCGGTGGCTTCCTGTTGCTCCTCCTCCTCTTCATCGGGGGTGGCGGTGCCGCTGTCCTTGTCGCGCTTGCGCTCCTCGAGCCCTTCGAGCACTGCGGCCACCATGGTGTCCACGATCAGTTCGATGCTCTTGGTGGCATCGTCGTTGGCGGGGATGGGGAAATCCACCAGGGTGGGATCGCTGTTGGTGTCCACCATGGCAAAGGTGGGAATGCCCAGCTTGCGGGCCTCGGCCAAGGCGATGTGCTCCTTCACGATGTCCACGATGAACAGCGCGCTGGGCAGGCGGGTGAGGTCGGCGATGCTGCCCAGGTTCTTCTCCATTTTTTCGCGCTGGCGGCTCACTTGCAGGCGCTCGCGCTTGCTCATGTTGTCGAAGGTGCCGTCGACCTTCATGCGGTCGATGCTGGACATCTTCTTGATGGCGCGGCGGATGGTGCCGAAGTTGGTGAGCATGCCACCGCTCCAACGCTCGGTGACGTACGGCATGCCGATGGCCTTCACCTTGTCGGTGACGATGTCCTTGGCCTGCTTCTTGGTGGCCACAAAGAGCACCTTCTTGCCGCTGCGGCTGATCTGGCGGAGGGCATTGGCTGCTTCCTCCAGCTTTACCGTGGTCTTATTGAGGTCGATGATGTGGATCCCCTTCTTCTCGGCGAAGATGTAGGGCGCCATGTTGGGGTTCCACTTGCGGCGCAGGTGTCCGAAGTGCACGCCGGCTTCGAGCAGCGTATTGAAATCAATGCGGGCCATCCAGGTCTGATTTGTTTGGGTTCACTTTCCTTTTTCCCGTTGTGCAGGCATTCGGCGCGGTAGCCGGTTGTCCGGGTCTGGCCGAATTGGATGCTGAACCCCGGCGGTCCGGGGCCCTCAACAAGCGCGGGATATCAACGCTTGCTGAACTGGTAGCGCTTGCGTGCCTTCTTGCGGCCGAACTTCTTGCGCTCCACCTCGTGGGGGTTGCGCGTCATGAGGTCCTCGGCCTTGAGGGCGGGCTTGTGGGCTTCGTCCACGGCCACCAGGGCGCGGGCGATGCCCAAGCGGGCGGCTTCCACCTGGCCGGTGATGCCGCCGCCGTCCACGTTGATGGTAACGTCGTACTTGCCCTCGGTACCGGTGAGCTTGAAGGGCTGCTTGAGCTTGAATTGCTGGGTGAGTACGGGGAAGTACTCCGCACCCTCCACTCCGTTCACGAAAATGCTGCCGTCGCCCTCGGAGAGGATGACGCGGGCCACGGAGGTCTTGCGGCGGCCAAGGCTGGTGATGGGCTCCATGCTCACTTGATGGTGTTAAGGTCGATCTTGCGGGGTTGCTGGGCGCTGTGCTTGTGCTCGGTGCCTACCACCACGTGCAGGTTGCCGAACTGGGCGCGGCCCAGGCGCGTTTTGGGCAACATGCCGCGCACGGCATGCTCCAAGAGGGCCTCGGGCTTGCGGGCCAGCAGTTTGCCGGCCACCTCCCTGGTCTGTCCGCCCGGATACAGGCTGTACCGCTGGTATTCCTTGTCGGCCATCTTGTTGCCGGTGAGGCGGATCTTCTCCGCGTTCACCACGATCACGTGGTCGCCCGTATCCACATGGGCGGTGAAGGTGGGCTTGTGCTTGCCGCGCACGAGCATGGCGATCTTGCTGGCTACGCGGCCGATGACCTCGTTCTCAGCATCCACCAGAAGCCATTCCTTCTGCGTGGAGGCCGCATTGGCCATGGTTGTGGTATGGGTCGTGGATGCCACGGTACAGGGGGTATTGATGATACTTTTCCCTACTAAGGGGGCGCGAAGGTAAGGGCATCTTTCGGAAAACCAACAATGTGTTGTTAAGGAGTTGATGCCCCGTCGCGGCATCCAGCCGCAGAGCCTGCAGGTAAATACCTGATGCCCTGCTTATTAGCTCAACTCGCACCCCGCTGCTGGGCCACATTGGCGGGCTTGCCGTATTCGGGCACCAGGTACGCCAGATCGCTGAAGCGGCCCTGCCGAAAGTAATTCTCGGCGCAGCGCGCCAGGCCGTTGATCCCGGGACGTACGCCCGCAACATGCTTTACCCAAGGTGCCGCGCGCCAAAGCTCCACCGCCTTGTCCGCCCCATCGCCGAACACCGCCGGTGCCGCCGCGCTGTGGGCGGTGCACCAGGCTTCATCCAGCACCAGCGGGGCCGTATCCCCTTGGGGCAGGCCGTCCGGGGCGTACGGCCGGGTGTACACTTCCATGCGGCGGGCATCCACCATGGGCCAGAGCTGTGCAACGCCCGTCCCCGGGCATGAGCTCCGCCATTCGGCCACCAGGATGTCCAAGGTGCCCATGCCGATCAGCGGCTTGTCCAAGGCAAAGCAGAAGCCTTTTGCCGCGGACAGCCCGATGCGCAAGCCGGTGTATGATCCCGGTCCAGTGCCCACGGCCACGGCATCCAGCTGCGCCAGGCCGAGCCCGGCCTCCTTCAGCACCTCAGCAATGAACACATTGAGCTTTTCGGCATGTGACAACGCCGGTGTGGCGTCCGTCCGCCAGGTTACCGGGACACCATCACGCGCCAGCACCACGGACAGGTGCGGGGTTGCCGTATCGAAAGCCAGGAGCAGGGCCACGGTCAAAGGGTTACGGGCAGGCCTTGGAGGATGTCCAGGGCTTTTTGGGCCATGAGGTAGCTGTATTTGGCATTGATCAGCTGCGAAGTGCTCTGCTGTACCCGCGCCTTGGCCACGTTCAGTTCCACGGCGGTGAGGGCCTGATGGGCATAACGCTCCTCGGCCATGCGCAGCGATTCCTCCGCGGCATCCATGGCCAGTTTGGCACTGATGTACTGGCGGTAGGCCCCGCGTTGCGCGGTCAATGCGTTCTGCACGTCCACCTGCAGGCTGTTGCGGCGTTTGCCCAGGTTGTTCTTGGCCTGTTCATGCTGCACCCGGGCACGGTCCGTGGCCAAGCGGTTGGCCATGTTGTTGAAGATGGGAATGCTCAGGGTGATGCCGATGGATTCGTTGAGGTTGTCGTCCAATTGTTGGGAGAGGGACTTTACCCGGGTGCCTTGGGTGAAGTTGGGGGCGTATACCGGCACGCCGCCTTCGGTGGTGCCGATCAGGATGGAGCCATCCTGCTGAGGCGTGCCCACGGCTTCCAGGTTGCGGCCCGAATAGCCGGTGCCCAGGGAGGCGTTGAGCGAAAGGGAAGGAAAAGCATTGGTGCGGCTGATGGCGATGCCGCGTTCCGCGCTGCGGACGTCCAATTCGGCAGCGGCATAGGCGGGATTGGCGGACAGCACGTTGGCCAACACCTCGGCTTCCGTGGCCTCGGGCTCCGCGATGGCCATGGGCCCTATGGGGGGTGCGATGATCCGCAAGGCTGCGGCTTCATCCGGGGGAAGGAACATGAGCTGCGCCAGCGTAAGCCGCGCCTGTTCCACCTGGATCCGCAGGGCCTCGGCATTGTATTCTTCCTGGGCCTGCTGCGCTTGCATGTCCAACAGGTCGGCGCGGGGTGCTCTTCCGGCATCCACCAATGCCTGGGTGCGCCCGGCTTGTTCCTTGGTGGCGCTTGCCTGCACTTCAGCCGCCGCCACCTGCTCCTGCAGGCCCAACAGATCCAAGTATGCCCGCACCACGGCGGTACTGATGTCGTTGCGCAGGGCTTCGAGCGTTTTGCCTGCAGCCTGCTGGTTCAAAGCCGCCTGCTTCAGCTCCTGGTGTTTCCGGCCTCCTTGGAAGAGGGTGAGATCGCTGTTGAGGTAGAGGTTGTTGGTGCGCACGCGGTCCGTGGCGAAGGTGTTGGTGTACTGGTCGATGGTCTTCCCCCAATTGTATCCATGGGTGGCTGCGCCGTTCAAACTGGGTAAAAATGACCAATAGGCCTGGTCGTGTGCTTTGTCCGCCAGGTCGGCATCGAGCGCCGCATTGCGCACGTCCAAGTTCTGTTCCTGTGCCTTGGCCAGGCATTGTTCCAGCGTCCAGGCCTGTTGGCCCAGGGCGCCGAGCGGAATAACAAGGAGGGATAGTAAGGTTTGGAAGGAACGCATGCCGCTTATTGGCCGCTGCAAGGAGGCCGAAACAAATGTAGGCTTGACCTTCAGGGAGCGCCCTTCAATGGGATGGGCGGCGCGGTGCAGGGGCAAGAGGCGTAGCCAGCTCCTCGTAGCCGGTGATGCGCACCTCCACCCTCCGGTTGGCCTCGCTTTCCTCCTTGTTCTTGGGTTCGGGGAAGAGCATCTGTGAATTGCCCATGCCCACATAGGCCATGCGGGCGGGGTCCACATCATTCACCAATAGGAAGTTGAAGACGGTCTGCGCCCGCTGGGCGCTGAGTTCCACCAGTTCGGTGGTCATGGATCGTTTTACCGATGGCCCGTTCACATGGCCTTGGATCTCGATGCGCGCGCTGGGGTTTTGCACCATGAATTGCAGCAGCATGTACAATGCGCCTTCGGAGCTGCGCATCACCTTGCTGTCGTTGCCCACGAAGCGTATGTCCTCCAGCACCACCATGGCCCCGGGCGCAATTCGCGCCAGTTGGATGGCAACCTTCACTTCCGGTTCGCCGGAGGGCCTTACCTGCAGCGTCTGGAACATGTATCCTTGCTGCAAACAACTGATCCGCAACTTGCGGTAGGTGTCCATCCGGAAGGTGTAATGGCTGTTGCCCTTGGCTTGCACCACCGAATCGAAGTACATGCCTTCCAAGGCCAATGCCGCTTCCACCGGTTTGCCTGTTTCCGCGTCCGTCACTTCGATCAGCAAAGCCTGCGGCAATTCCTTGGCCACAGGCGCCGGGAGCACCGGATCATAGTGGAACCGGATGGTGAACCCGTCACGGGGGCGGTCCTGGTAGTCCACCAACAGGTAGTAGAGCTCGCCTTCTTCCACCGGCAAAGCCTTGCTGTAAGAGCTTCCTACTCCGGAGCGCACATACTCCTCCGTCGCGTCCTTGTTCAGGCCGCACATGGAATTGATGCGCTTGTCGTTGCGCGATATGTTGCTGCGCACCGGGGCCAGCTGCTTGGTGCGCACTTTCTCGCAGATGTCCGGCACGTTGCCGTGGAACAGCAGGAAGTCGATGTCGTCTTCGGGGTCCTTGGGAAGGATGTCGAAGGTGAGTTCGGTCTTGGCCGGCGCCCGGAACAGGTACCAGGTGGAATGGTGCTCCCGCTCCAACCATTGCAGGTCGGTCGCGGGATTTTCCTTGATCTCCAGCACATTCCCGAAGCCCCTTCCCGGCCTGTCGCACACCACCACCGAGTCCTTGATGAAGATGGCACCCATACAATCACCCGGGTCGGCCGGGCGTACTTGTGCCTGCACCGCCGGAGCCAATGCGATGCACAGGACCGATGCCTGATATGGAATGCGGGGCGGCAAGCGAAAATATTACGGGCTGCCCTTCCTACGAAACGGCATAGCCGAGGTTACTCCCCAACCAGCGCTCCATCCATTCCGTGGTCTTTCCCTTGCGTCGGGCCAGGTCCTCGATCTGGTCCTTGCCCACGCGGCCCACGCCGAAGTATTTGCTGCGCGGATGCGCGAAGTACCAGCCGCTCACCGCCGCCGTGGGGTACATGGCCAGGCCCTCGGTGAGCTCGATGCCGGTGTGCTTGGTGGCTTCCAGCAGGCGGAAGATCTCCGGCTTTTCGGTGTGGTCCGGGCAGGCGGGATAGCCGGCTGCCGGGCGCACGCCGTCGTACTTCTCGCGGATCAGCTCCTCGTTGCTCAAGGCTTCGCTGTGCGCGTAGCCCCAGAGTTCTTTGCGCACGGTCTCGTGCATCTTTTCGGCGAAGGCCTCCGCTAAGCGGTCTCCCAGGGCCTTGCACAGGATGGCGCTGTAATCGTCGCCCGCTGCTTCCAGTTCCTGCGCCTTCTCCTCCACGCCATGGCCGGTGGTGACGGCAAAGGCCCCGATCCAGTCCGGCACGCCGCTGCCCTTGGGCGCGATGAAGTCTGAATTGCCCGTGTAGGGCACACCTGGCGCCTTCTTCGATTGTTGGCGCAGCGTGTGGAACGTGCCGATCACCTCGGTTCGCTTTTCATCCTTGTATACCTCGATGTCGTCGCCCGAGGCGTTGGCCGGCCAGATCCCCACCACGCCGTGCGCGGTGAACCAGCGCTCCTTGATGATGCGGTCCAGCAGTTTCACGGCATCGGCGTGGAGCTTGGAGGCCTCCGCGCCCACCACGGGATCGGTGAGGATCTTGGGGTATTTGCCCGCCAACTCCCACGCTTGGAAGAAGGGCGTCCAGTCCAAGTAGGGCAGCAGGTCGGCAAGCGGGAAGTTGCGGAAGGTGAAGAGGCCGGTGCTGCGCGGTGCGACGGGCGGTTCGGCCTTCCAGTCAATGGCGAAGTGCTTTTCACGCGCCTCGGCGATGGGGATGATCTCCTTCTCGCGTTGCGAATTGGCGTAGTGCTCGCGCACGGTCTCGTACTCCTCCGCAATGCGCTTCACGAAGCTGTCGTGCGTTTCAGGGCTGAGCAGCTCGCTCACGGCGGGCACGCAGCGGCTGGCGTCGATGATGTGCACCACGGGCTTGCTGTAGTGCGGCGCGATGCGCACCGCGGTATGTACGCGGCTGGTGGTGGCGCCGCCGATCAGCAGCGGCGTGTCAAAGTGCTCGCGTTCCAGGTCCTTGGCCACGCTGGCCATTTCATCCAGCGAGGGCGTGATGAGGCCGCTGAGGCCGATCACGTCCACCTTCATTTCGCGGGCGGTCTTCAGGATGGTGGCGCTGTGGACCATCACGCCGAGGTCGATCACCTGCCAGCCGTTGCACGCCAGGATCACGCCCACGATGTTCTTGCCGATGTCGTGCACGTCGCCCTTCACCGTGGCCAGCAGCACCTTCTTCGGGCCGTCGTCGCGCGTGGTCTGGATGGGCACGCCGAAGCTGTCCTTCAGCACTTCTTTTTCCGCCGGGTTGTTCTTCTTGTACTCCTCCAGAAAAGGCTCCAAGTAGGCCACGGCCTTCTTCATCACGCGGGCGCTCTTCACCACTTGCGGCAGGAACATTTTGCCGCTGCCGAAGAGGTCGCCCACCACGGTCATGCCGGCCATCAGCGGCCCTTCGATCACCTTCACGGGGTCCAGCAGTTCCTTGCGCGATTCCTCGGTGTCCTCCTCGATGAAGTCGGTGACGCCATGCACCAGCGCGTGCCGCAGGCGTTCGTTCACGGGTTCCCTGCGCCAGGCGAGGTCCAGCACCTTGGCCTGCTTGCCGTCGCCGCGGAAGCTTTCGGCCAGCGTCACCAAGCGTTCGGTGGCATCGGGCCGGCGGTCGAAGAGCACGTCCTCCACGTGTTCCAGCAGTTCCTTGGGGATCTCGTCGTACACACCGATCTGGCCGGCGTTCACGATGCCCATGTCCATGCCCGCCTGGATGGCGTGGTAGAGGAAGGCGGTGTGCATGGCCTCGCGCACGGGCTCGTTGCCGCGGAAGCTGAAGCTGATGTTGCTCACACCGCCGCTCACCAGCACGCCGGGCAGGTTTTCCTTGATCCACTTCACCGCCGAGATGTAGTCGATGGCGTAACGCGCATGCTCCGTCATGCCCGTGGCCACGGTGAGGATGTTGGGATCGATGATGATGTCGTGCGCGGCGAAGCCCACCTGCTGCCTCAGCAGATCGTACGCACGTTGCGCGATCTCTATGCGCCGCTCGTAGCTGTCGGCCTGGCCCTGTTCATCGAAGCACATCACCACCACGGAGGCGCCGAGGCGTTTCACGATGCGGGCCTGCCGCAGGAACTCCTCCTCCCCTTCCTTCAGGCTGATGCTGTTGGCGATGCCTTTCCCTTGCAGGCATTTCAGGCCGGTCTCGATCACGGCGAACTTGCTGCTGTCCACCATCACGGGCACCTTGGCGATGTCCGGCTCGGCGGCGATGAGGTTGAGGAAGGTGCGCATGGCCTGCACACCGTCGATCAGGCCCTCGTCCACGTTCACGTCGATGGCCTGGGCGCCGTTCTCCACCTGCTGCCGCGCCACGCGCACGGCTTCGGCGTAGTTGCCTTCCTTGATCAACCTTCGGAACTGCGCGCTGCCGGTGATGTTGGTGCGCTCGCCGATGTTCACGAAGTTGGAACCGGGGAAAATGCGGAGCGGCTCGAGGCCGGAGAAGGTGGGGATGCTCATGGTTGGCTGTGTGAATTCCCCGATGTTGCGTTGTTCACGTTGGAACCATCTGTAGCATCGACCCAATGGGTCGACTATACAGATGCTGGAAAAGGTCGTGGTTGGTATTTTTTCGCTTCATCAGCCAGCGCCGCAATATGCTCCGGCGTAGTACCGCAGCAGCCGCCCACGATGTTCACCAAGCCGTCCTTCATGAACTCACCTACCAGGCGCGCGGTGACCTCCGGCGTTTCGCGGTATTCGCCCATCTGGTCGGGCAGGCCGGCATTGGGGTACACGCTCACTAAGCAAGGGGCCTGTTCGGCGAGCACCTGCAGGTAGGGCCGCATCTGGGCCGCGCCCAGCGCGCAGTTCAGGCCAATGCTGAAGAGCGGCACATGGCCCATGCTGATCAGGAAGGCATCGATGGTCTGGCCGCTGAGGGTGCGTCCGCTGGCATCGGTAATGGTGACGCTGCACATCAGCGGCAGCCGCGTGCCGCGCTTGTCGAAGACCTCCTCGATGGCATAGAACGCGGCCTTGGCGTTGAGCGTGTCGAAGATGGTCTCCACCAGCAGCAGGTCCACGCCGCCCTCCATCAACGCATCCACCTGTTCGGTGTAGGCGGTCACGAGGTCGTCGAAGCTCACGGCGCGGAAACCGGGGTCGTTCACATCGGGACTGAGCGAGGCCGTGCGGTTGGTGGGGCCGATGGAGCCGGCGACGAAGCGCGGCTTGCTTGGGTTTTTTGCCGTGAACTTCTCGCACACCGCCTTGGCCAATTGCGCCGAGCGCAGGTTGATATCATGCACCAGATGCTCGCACTTGTGCTCGGCCTGCGCGATGCGGGTGCCGCTGAAGGTGTTGGTCTCGATGATGTCCGCACCGGCCTCCAGGTATTGCTCGTGGATGCGCGTGATGGCCTCGGGGCGCGAGAGCGAAAGCAGGTCGTTGTTGCCTTGCAGCAATACGGGGTGCTGCCCCATGCCTTTCGGGTGGAAGTCTTCCTCCTTCAGCTTCAGGCGCTGGATCATGGTGCCCATGGCGCCGTCCAGGATGAGGATGCGCTCTTTCGCCAATTGTTCGATCGTCTTCATGCGTACTTCTTCTGCGGTCCTTGTCCTTAAAAACAAAAAATCCCCACCCGATGGACCGGATGAGGCAACAGTGCAGGAAACACACAGGACTCGATCGCGGCTCATCTTCTTGTTGTTGCCTGCCGATGTCCTGAGCGGAGCCGAAGGACAAGGCGGAGCAACAACAACTGGATTTGGCACTTATCGCGATCGCCACGATGGTTGCCAAGGCATCACAGGGCCAGTCCCTCCGCCTTTCTGGATAAGCTCAATTGGAAAGAACGCGGCGCAAAGGTATGCAACGGAGAGGTTGCAGAGAAAGCCGACTTATGGCCTCACGCGAAGGCGCGAAGCCGCGAATAACGAGCTGGGCAACTGACTCTCGCGAAGGCGCGAAGAATGCAAGAGCTTCTCGTGCCTTCAGCAGGGCAAGCATAGCTTCGGGCAGATTCCTGCAAGATGGAAAAAGAAATCGGGCAGCAGTCAACACGGATCAACGACCCCGAGGAAATATCCGCTGTCGTGGTGGATGAGGCATTCCGCATCCATAATGAGTTGGGGCCCGGGTTGCTTGAATCGGTGTATGCCTCCGTGCTAATCAACGCATTGATGCGCAGGGGACTTCAAGTAGAGCGGGAGAAGGCCGTGGTCTTCGAATTCGATGGCATCGAGTTCCGGGAAGGCCTGCGCGTGGACCTCCTGGTGAACGGCTGCCTTGTGGTGGAGCTCAAATCCGTGGAGACCTTCGCTCCTGTACACTTCAAGCAGTTGCTCACGTACATCCGCTTGATGAAACTTCCCCTGGGCCTGTTGATCAACTTCGGCGCCGCAACATTCAAGGAAGGATGCCGCCGTGTGGTGAACAACCACCATCCCTCCAGGAATTCCCGATTACGCATCAACAAGGGAACAGCTTGATCGCCATCCCCCTATTGCTTCGTGTGAGCATCCCGCTTCGCGGCTTCGCGTCTTCGCGTGAGCCTTCTTCTTCGCGGCCTCGCGCCTTCGCGTGAGCCTCTTTTTTCGCGGCTTCGCGGCCTCGCGTGAGCCTCCCCCTTCGCGGCTTCGCGCCTTCGCGTGAGATATCAGTGACTACTTCCCCCCGATGTACTTCCCCAGCCAACCGAACACCGTGTCGTGCCACAGCATGGAGTTCTGCGGCTTCAGCACCCAGTGGTTCTCGTCGGGGAAGCGCAGAAATTCCGAAGGGATGCCCTTGGCCTGGCAGGCGGTGAACACGCCGATGCCCTGCGAGAGCGGGATGCGGTAGTCCTTGTCGGAGTGGATCACCAGCATGGGCACGCTCCAGTCCTTCGCATGCATCATGGGGTTGAACTTGTCGTACACGGCGGGGTCCTTGAACACATCGCCGCCGATCTCCCAGTTGTCAAACCACAACTCTTCGGTGCTGTAGCCCATGGCGCGGTTGTCGAACACGCCGTTGTGCGAGACCAAGCACTTGAAGGCGCTTTGCCAGTTGCCCGCGATCCAGTTCACCATGTAGCCGCCGTAGCTGGCGCCCAACGCGGCGGCGCGGCTGCCATCGAGGAAGGAATAGGTCTTCTGCGCATAGGCCCAACCTTTCTGCAGGTCCTCCAGCGGGCGGTCGCCCCAGTGCTGGCTGATGGCATCGGTGAAGGCCTGCCCATAGCCCGTGCTGCCGTGGAAATCGATCATCACCACGGCGTAGCCCGCGCCGGCGTAGGTCTGCGGATTCCAGCGGAAGCTCCACGATTCGCCGAAGCTGCCCTGCGGGCCGCCGTGGATCAGGAAAGCCACGGGGTACTTCTTCCCTTCCACGTAGTTGGCCGGTTTGATCACGTAGCCATGCACGGTCTCGTTGTTCCATCCGGGGAAGCTGAATTGCTCGTACTGCCCGAAGGCCATCGTCTCCAAGTTCTTGTTGATGGCGGTGAGGGTGGTCGCTCCGTCGTCGATCAGTTTGGCCTTGGGGTTGGCGGCGAAAAGCTGTGAAGGGCTGTTGAGGCCGCTCTTCAGGAACACGAAGCCCTTGGGTGTTTGGAAGAAGGCGTCCATGTGGCCGTCCTTGCTCATCGGCGTCACCTTGCCCGACTTCACGTCCACTTGGAAGAGCTTGGTGCGGCCCACATCGCCGGCCACCACGTAGAGGCTCTTGCCGTCGGCGCTCCACTTCATGGCATCCGCGCTGTGGTCCCAGTCGGCAGCGAGCGTGGCGACCTTCCCTGTGGCCACATCGCGCAGCTTGATCCAGAAGCGGTCGGCCTCGAAGCCGGGGCGCTTCATGGCCTTGTAGGCGAGCGTCTTCCCGTCGGGCGAAGGCAGCGGTGTCGCATCCCACGCGGGGTTATCGGCCGTTAGGTTGGTGGGTGATCCACCGCTGACGGGCACGCTGTAGATGTCGAAGTTGGTGCTCCACGGCTCCTTTGTTCCAGCCACGCGCACGCTGAAGTACACCGTCTTGGAATCCGGGCTGATGTTGAAATCCTCCGCTCCGCCCCAAGGCTTGGAAGGCACATCGCCATCGAAGCCGTCCATGAGCGCCACAGGGCTTGCGCTGCCCTCAAGCGGCAGGTAGAAGAGGTGGTTGCGCGTGCCATCGACCCAAGTGTCCCAGTGGCGCACGAAGAGCTTGTCGTACACCATGCCCGTGGCCTTGCTCGCTTTGCGCTCCTCGAACTTCTTCACGGTGCAGGCGATCTCATCGCCCTTGCACTCCGGAAAAACAGCCAGCGCGAACACCACGCCCTTGCCGTCCGGCGTGATGCGGTACGCTTGGATGTCCAACGGCAAGGTGGTGACCTGCGCGGCCAATTCGCCCTTGGCATCGGTCTTCCACAGTTGATTGACACCGTCGTTGCCGCGCGAGGAAAGGAAGTAGAGCGTCTTTCCGTCCGGGCTCCATTGCGCATCGCTGGCACCTCCTTCGCTGATGGCGAGCTTCACCTCGGGCACGGCCGGCTTGGTGAGGTCCTTCAGCCAAAGCGAGCTCACGCCTTTGTTGGCGGCCATGTCGGTGGCGCGCACGTTGAAGGTGGCGTACTGGCCGCCGGCATTGACATCAAGGCCGCTGATGCGGTCCAGCAGCAGCATGTCCTGGTAGGTGAAGGGCTTCATGGGCTGTGCGAAAGCGGATGCGCTATGGAGCAGCAGGGCAGCGCCGATCGCGGTGCCGAGGGTTATGTGCTTCATGGGGATGGGAAGTTCAAGGAAGGGGCTGCAAAGTAGTGATAGCGGAAGGGAGCCTTTTCGAACCCGCACCACCACAGAAGGGGAAACGAGGAATGTATTCCGTAAAAATCATGTTTTTCTCGGAATACGTTCCGTGTTTATTGACCCAAAGAATCAGGGGGCTTCTGCGGGAAACCACTGATGGAGCAACCAAAGCATCAGGGTCCCCTCCGGGAGACCGCTGATGGAGCAACCGTCTTCGACTTCACGCCGCCAGCGCCAACCACCCGCGCACCTGCTCCAGCAGTTCCAGCACCACGCGCGGGTCGTTCTCCGTCACCAGCTTCAGGCGGTGCTCCTTGAAGTTGGGCAAGCCCTTGAAGTAGTTGGAATAGTGGCGGCGCATTTCCACGATGCCTTCGTGATCGCCCTTCCACAGCAGGCTGCGTTCCAGGTGCTCGCGGGCGGCGTCCACGCGGTCATCGATCGTGGGCGCAGGCAGGTGTTCGCCGGTGGCAAAGTAGTGCTTGATCTGGTTAAAGATCCACGGGGCGCCGATGCTGGCGCGACCGATCATGATGCCGTCCACGCCGTAGCAGTTGCGGTACTCCACGGCTTTCTCCGGGCTGTCGATGTCGCCGTTGCCGAAGATGGGGATGTGGATGCGCGGGTTGTTCTTCACCTCGCCGATAAGCGTCCAATCGGCTTCACCCTTGTACAACTGCGCCCGAGTGCGGCCGTGGATGCTCAGGGCCTGGATGCCGATGTCCTGCAAGCGTTCGGCCACTTCCATGATGTTCTTGGTGTGGTCGTTCCAGCCTAAGCGGGTCTTCACGGTCACGGGCAGTTGCACGGCCTTCACCACTTTCTCGGTGAGGCGCACCATCTTGTCCACGTCCTGCAGCAGGCACGCGCCCGCGCCTTTGTCCACCACCTTCTTCACCGGGCAGCCGTAGTTGATGTCGATGAGCTCAGGACCGGCCTGCTCGGCGATGCGGGCAGCTTCTTCCATGGCGTCCTCGCTGCCGCCGAAGAGTTGGATGCCCACGGGTCGCTCCTCCGGGAAGATGTCCAACTTTTTCAAGCCCTTGGCGGCCTGGCGGATCAAGCCCTCGCTGCTGATGAACTCGGTGTACATCAGGTCGGCGCCGTGCTTTTTGCACAGGGCGCGGAAGGGCGGGTCGCTCACGTCCTCCATGGGGGCGAGGAGCAAGGGGAACTCCGGAAGGGCGATGGGGCCGATGCGGGGCATGGGAGGCTGCAAAAGTACGGGCCGGGAATGGGCTGCAATGTCCCATCGCACCCATCGCAACAGCAGTGGTTGTGCGTGCTTCGGCAGCGATCACCGGACTTGTCCGTTGGGAAGGTGCGGACCACTTTGCCAGGTGCGCATTCCGACCGGGCCTGCATCTGCAGCGCATGGCGAATGGGCGGCCGCGAAATTTGGGTTACTTCGCCCCCGTGCCCGATCCGAACGAGATCCAACTGCGCAAGCCGATCTATCCGATCGGCGGGGGGCTCGCGAACTACCTCTCGGCCCATTCGCGCAGCAACCCGTTGCCCATTGCCTACCCCGACCTTCTGCGGCACGACGGCCTGATGGCACAGTGCGATGCCGACGGCCATGAGACCCTTTGGACCACCGTGATGCTGAAACCCTCCGAAATGGAGGAAACCCACCAACGCCTGGTGGACCTCTACCAGCTGCTGGTGGCCGACGGGCACCGGCTGCCCTACCTCACGGTGGCCAGCATCGATTTCTGCGCCTACGGCAACAGCCAGCCTTTCCGCATCAAGATCCTCAACCAGATCAACGACAACCACGACTACTACTACATCAAGAAGGCCGATGCCAGCCGGGTGTACGGCCTGGAGCTGGAGCACCTGCTGAGCCCCAACAAGATCAACTACATGGTGCAAGGCGGCACCTTGGTGGAGGAGCACATCATCGGGGTGCCCGGCGATGATTTTATCCGCGACCCGGGCCACTACGGCGGCAACTTCAACCCGGTGCGGCTGTGCAAGGAGTTCGTGAAGTTCAACGAGCGCTGCTTCACGCGGCTGCTCGGCGACATGCGCGCGTACAACTTCGTGGTGGTGGTGAGCCAGGATTTCGACAACGTGCAGTACCGGCTCCGCAGCATCGATTTCGACCAGCAGAGCTATGAGGGGCGCCACCGCCTGTACCTGCCGCAGTTCTACAAGGAGAACCTGCCCTACATGGAGCTGGGCCGCAGGCACATCAACATGGAGACGGCCGAGCAATACGCGCTGGAGGAGCGGTCGTTGCTGCGCAAGCGCTACAAACTGGCCGCAGAACAGATCGAGGAATTGCTGGCGGTGATGCGCACGGACCGCGTGAGCACTGATGAGCACTGCGGGCGCCTGTGCGAAGAGCTGGCACAGTACCACGGCGTGGCGGAGTTCCGGTCACGCCGCAACATGGGCGAGATCCTGGAACTGCAGCTGAAGGTGCGCCTGGAATTGTAAGCCCGGCCCCCCCAGCGGTGCCATGGAAAAGGCCGCCTTCGCGGGGCGGCCTTTTCACGGAAGGTTCGGGGTGATCAATGCGCCACTTGAACGGCGAAGGTCTTCACAAACGTGCCGGAAGTGAGCGTGAGCTGGTAGGTGCCCGCAGCCACGCCGCCCACGTTGATCTGCACCTTGCTGCCATTGAACGTGCCGGTCTGCACCCTGCGGCCCTGCATGTCGGTGAGCGTATAGGCCACGTTGTTGCCGTGGGCCTGGCCCATGTTCACCACGATCTGGTTCGAGGCCGGGTTGGGGCCGAAGCTGATCGTGTTCAACAGACCTGCTTCCGAAATGCCGGTGGAGAACTCCACATCGCTGGCCATGCGCGGGAGGATGTTGAACTCGCCGAAGGTGAAATAGTTCACGCCGGTGATGTTGAACACGCTGCCCACCACCGGGTCGGGCGCGGTGGTGTAGATCTCCTTGCCGATGATGGCTTCCCCGCTTCCGTCGTCCACCTTGTACTTGCCGAAGGTGGCGCCGCTGGGGGCTTCCGTGCAGGAGGCGGAGACTACCCGGACCAATACGCCTTCCAAGGGCTCCAAAGCGACATCCCCCGTGGCCACCTCATAGGCTGCCACGGCATTCCCGCTGGATACCACGGTGTAGCCCGAAACGCCCGAGAGCTCGGTGAGGTTGAAATACTCCGATACGGCTGCCGTGAAGGTGATGCTGTCGCCAATGGCAGGGGCATGGTCGGTATCATACACGTAGATGCCGCTCCACGGGCCGGTGCCGCTTTGTACAAAATACCCGTCGCCCGTGTCGGGCATGTCCGCGGTGACGATGCCTCCGGTCATCACGGTTTGGCCGGCGTAGGTGGAATTGCCGCCGGGGTCCGTGGTGTATTGGATCTCATAGATGCTCACCGGGGTGAGGGGCGGGGCGTCGCCGATGTTCACGTCGTCGATCACCAGGTGCTCCGGGGCTGCCGTATTGCGCACGGAGAAAATGAACTCCCCGCCGCTGGTGTCGTGCGTGCAGGCAATGGCCACGGTGATCTGCTGCCATGTTCCCGTGGCGGTGGTGTACGGGGTGTACGGCGCATAGCCGGAACCATCGGTGCGGCCATCGTACAGGCCTACGCGCACCTCACCGCTGCCGCGCACCCAAAAGCTTACGGAATAGTTTTCGCCGTTGGTAACGGACAGGGGCTGCGTGGTGAAGCGCTTGTGGCTGTCGGTGGTGTTCTCCAAACGCACCGCGTAACTGCCGCCATGCACGTTGTCGGAGACTTGGGTCACGGCGCTTGCGGCGATGCTGCTCTTGGTGCCCATCCAGCCATCGGGCGTGGTACCGGTCCAGGTTTCGAAGCCGCTTTGGAAGAGTTGCGCGCTGGCCATGCCGGCGAACGCGAAGGTGGAGAGGAGTACTGCTGTTCTCATCATGTTCGGATTTCGGGGGTCAAATGGAGGGAAACTAGTTTACCTGTACGTTATCCACGCGGTAGGTGGTGCTGTTGGCGGCATCGCCCTGGTACTTGAAAGCCACCACGAAAGTACCGCTATACCCGCCAGGCAGCACGCCGGAGAGGGCGATGCTGCCTGAAGTTACCCAGGCATTGTCCGCATCGGCCTGCCCGGCGAAGGTGGCACCGGGCACGGGCAGCCAGGTCGCTGCGTTCACGTCGCCGGTGAAGTCGGTGCTCACCCACGCGGTGAGCCCATCATGCACCCAGTTTTGGCGGGCGCTGGAGAACGAGAGGGCCTGCGTGCCGGTGTAGTTGACCTGCGGGGTGACCAGCCACATGGTGCTCGCCTGCCCCAAGGAGATGCGGGCTTCGGCACTGAAGTCTGCACCGCTCACCTTGCCGCGCCAAGCCACGCTGCCCTGGGTGAAGGTGTTGGTCCAGCAATCGAGGGTGACGGTGGCGTTGTTGGCCACGGCGGAAAAATCCTCGCTTAGGCCGCCCAAGGGCGTGCAGTTGGCTGCGCTGCCACAGCGCGGGCCGGTCATCTGCACTTCGCTGATGTTGCGGATGTACAGTTGCGGGCTGCTGCCGAACCAGGAGGCGATGCCCGTGAAGGTGCCCTTGCCGGTGGGCAGGTGTTGCCCGGCGAAGTTGGCGTAGCCGCTGGTGCGCACAATGATGGTGTTCCCGCTGTTGCAGTCTTCCAGGTCGCGGTTCACCGTCACCTGGTTCACGGGGTCGGCATAGGTCAGCGTACCGGTGCTGTCCACGAACTCCACACCGGCGAGGGTGATCAGTTTGCTTTGCAACGCTCCGCCCGGGCCGGCCTCGGAGGCCAACGCGGTGATGGTGGTGGGCGTGGGCGCCACGTACACGCCGGTGGCCTGCTTCACCACGTTGTTGTCCACGTCCACGCTGTCGATCTGCATCAGTCCGTTGTAAGGGCTGAGCACGGTGCCGGGCAGGTAGATGCGGATGGAATCACCTTGGTAGAGGCCACCGGAGTTGAGCAGGCGGATGGCCATGGCGCCGGTATGGTCCTGCACGTAGAGATTCTTGTAGAGGTTGCCGTTCTGTTCGTCGGCGGTCACTACGGCGTAAACACTCTGTGCCAGGCTATCAGCGAAATGCACGGGCGCCCCTTGGTAGAGGGCTTTGAGCTGGGCGATGGTGAGCACGCTGCCTTCGGGGATGGTGCGCACCGGCGGTGAATCGAACTCCTTCTTGCAGCCGATGGCGGTGGCCAGGAGCATGGGCAGGGCCAGCAGAACGGTGCGCCGGCGTGGGAAAATGCGTTGCATGTGCGGAGGATGTCAGAAGCTGAAGGTGAGCATGGCGTAGTAGTTGCGCCCGTACATGTAGCTGAGCTTGGGCGGGAACTTGTCGATCTCCATGGGGTCGTAGCGCAGTTGCTCGTAGCCGCCAGTGACCAGGTCGGTGTTGTCCAGCACGTTGCTCACCGAGAGGTTGAGGCCGATGCGGTATTTCTTCATCAGCTGCCAGCTCTTGGTGAAAAAGAGGTTGACGGTGAAGCCGTCCTCCAGTTCGGTCTGGTCAAGCAGGGCGTTCCACTGGGGGTCTTCCTGCACCAGGTTGCCCAAGGCTTCGGCGGTGCGGCGGTCCGGGTTGGGGTCCAGGTAAATATTGCCGAAATAGTTCACATCCGCCCCGATGGACCAGTATTTGGGGGCATTGTAGCGCAAGCCCAGCGAGGCGGCCCGTTGGGGCATGCCGCCGATGCGGTAGTTCTTCCAGTACACGGTGCGGTCCACGGCGATGGCCGTATCGCTGTTGTCCCGCGTGATGGTGGCGTTGGGGCGGGAACTGTACAGCGATTGCCCTTCGGCGTACACGGCGGTGAGCTGCCAGGTGGGGGAAAGCTTCACTTCGGCGCCCAGCTCCAGGCCCATGTGCTCGCGCGAAACGCCCGTCATGGAGTAGTTCACGAAGGTCTGGTACACATCGTGGTAGAAGCTGCGCGACCAGATGCCGTCCTTGCTGGTGAGGTAATAGATCGTGGCGCGCCCCTTCACCCGCGACATGCGCACTTCATAGCCGAGGTCGCCGCCCATGGACTTCTCGGTGGTGAGCCCGTCCACCACGGCATCGCGGGTGCGTGGACTGAGGAAAGCCGCACGCGCCGTGGGCGCATTGGTGAGGAAAGCCGCGTTGGCGGTGATGTATTGGCGGCCGGAGATCTTGTACACCCCGCCCATCTTCACGCCGCCCACCAGGAAGGATCGTTTGGTGCTCTGCCCGTAGGAGTTCTCGGGGAAGAGCGCCTTGCGGTAGTGTCCGTCACGCCAAAAGGAGGTGCTGCCCAGCGTGATCCCCGCGTAGCCCTCCACCTTGCGCCACTTCTTTTCCACCTGCCCAAAAAGCGTGGACTCGATGGTATGGATATCGTAATCGTACCCGAAGGCATCCCCTTGGTACACCACGTGGTTGGGCGTGTTCAGGTCGTTCTGGGCGGCGTTGGGGTCGTCGCTGTCGCGCGCGGCGAACTGGTCCAGGTCCAACCAGTAGTCACCGCCCAGCAGGTCATCGACCACTTTGAAGTACCGGGTTTTCTGGCTGTTCCACATCCCGCCGGCCGTCAGTTGCAGCTGGTCGCCCATGTCGCGGCTCCAAACCGTGTTCACCGCCCAACGTTTGGGGTCGGCCCGCCGGTCTTCCACAATGTACTTGCTGCGCATGCCGGTGAGGTTGCTGCCGGCCACGCCGTCCACGTTCTCCACCGTGAACAGGTTCTTGCCGTTGGCGAAGTACAGGTGTTCCCAGTCGATCTGGCTGGTATTGGCATCACTTGCCCAGGCGCTGGCCAGGTCCGACGCGATCCACGGATAGCTGTCTTCGAAATAGCTGGGCAGGTAGCGGTAGTAGTCGGGCCGCGGATCGGGCGCATCATACCAGTTGAGCGCGGTGTAGCCGTCGCGGCCGAAGGTGTACAGCACGCTGGTGTTCCAGCGGGTGCGCTCGTCGGGCTGGTAATAGTGCGAGAGGATGAAGACGGGTTTGTGGTCGTCGCTCACGTTCGCGTTCCGCTTCTCCCCGTTCTGCCAACCCCAGTTGGGGTTGTAGTAGTGGTCGCCGGTGAGGGTCTGGGCCTCGGCCACCGCCAAGCCTTGCCTGCCGGCAACGGTGGGGGCGCCAAAAGCGGTGAAGCCCACGCTGTTCTTACTGTCGATCTTCTTCTCGGCCGAAAGGAAATAGGCGCCCCCGCTGTAGAAGGTGCCCGGCACATAGCCCTCATCGGCCCAGCGCAACGAGCCGCTCAGGCTGAAGGCCCAGCCATTGGGCAGCATGCCGGTGTTGTACGTGGCCATCGCCCGGTTGCGGTAGTTGCGGTTGGTGGAAGCGTAGCTCAGGCGCGTGCCCTTGCGCAGGTTCGACGCCCGCATGTCGATGTTGGTCCAGCCGCCCAAGCCGCCGAAGCCGTAGGGCGAAGCGCTGATGCCGGTGCGGGTCTCCGCCCAGCGGGTCACATCGTTCAGCCCGCCCCACAGTGACCAGGATGCATAGCCGTTCTCCAGGTCGTTCATGGCGATGCCGTTCACGCTCACCGTGCTGTACTCGCCTCCTAGGCCGCGGGGCCGAAAGCGCGCAACGCCGAAGTTGTAGCCCGCCGTGGCGGTGAAGACATCCCGCGAGGAACGCAGGATGCCCGAGACTTCCTGGCCGGCGATCTCCGCATCCAGATCACTGGCGCCCACGCTGAAGGAACCCGCACGCAGGTCGGATTCAACCGCGGTGGTGTCCCGTACCAGTGCGCGGGCCGTGTCCGCCTGGGCCTTCACGGGTGAAAAGCCGGTGCCTGCAAATCCTGCGGCCAACGCCAGTGGCAACAGGTGGAATGGCCGCGGCACGGGCACAGTGTAACATCTACGCATCAGCCGGATACATTGGGGCTTTAGTGGTGGAGCCCTGGAAAGGGTGTCAAATGTAGCATCCTTGGGGTATGACGGGTCAAGCCAAGCCCATGGCCGTGCCAGACGTGTTTCCGCGCCCTGCTGGCCCGTGGAAGCAGGGATCCGCGACGAAAGCCGCCAGGGCCATCGCCTTGTAGCACCGTGCCTGGCGGCGCATATTCAACACGGGAGTGAGCCATGCCCCGGTGGATGCCGGGGCGTGGCTCACAACGGTCACAAGGCGGGAGATCGTGGCATGCTTTTCCAGGTCCAATAGTTATCCGTGTTGATCAGTGTGCATCCGTAGTTGAATAAACAGAAATGCCGCGCCCGCAGGGCACGCAAGACCCGGTAGCCCTGGGAAAGCCGCTGCATGGTCGCGCTGCTTTCCCTAATTTTGATGGCTTTAGCCCATTCCCAGTGGAACCTTCCAGCCGGTCATTGGCAGCACGCACCTGGCGAACACTCCTCGTGGCCGTGGCCTTGGCCATTGGCATGGCGGCACAGGGGGCGCACGTGCTGGGCGGCAACATCACCTATACCTGCCAAGGAGGAAACAATTACCAGGTGAACCTGGACCTCTTCTATGATTGTTCCGGCGTCGCAGCGCTGCCGCAAACCTTGGATTTCACCAGTGCCTGCGGCACCCAGAGCGTCACGGTGCCGGCCCCGGTCCCGTTGGAAGTGAGCCAGATCTGCCCCAGCCAATTGCCCAACAGCACCTGCAATGGCGGTGCCCTGCAAGGGGTGAACCTCTATTCATTCCAAACCGTGGTCAATCTGCCCCCGTGCCCCGGCGGCTGGCTGATCAGTTGGGTATCCTGCTGCCGGGCCACCACGCTCAACCTGGTGGGAGCGCCCGGCACCTATTTGGAAGCCGTGTTGCGCAACGACCTCGCGCCCTGCACCGATTCACCCCAGTTCGCCGAGCACAGCGCACCGTACATCTGCGTGGGCGAAAATTTCAACTTCAACTTCGGCGTCACCGCCGCCACCGGCCAAAACCTGGTGTACTCCTTGATCAGCGGTCGCGGGTTCGCCACCACCTCTGCTCCGGTCAACTACCAAGCGGGGTTCAGCGGCACCATGCCCGTGCCCGGCACCACCATTGACCCGCTTTCCGGGCAGGTCTCTTTTACGCCGGGCGCAATCGGCAAGTATGTTTTCGTGGTCCAGGTGGACCAATATGACGCCAATGGCGTGTTCATTGGTTCGGTGATGCGCGACATCATGCTCATCGCCATGCCTTGTGCCAGCGCGCCACCGGTGGTACAAGGCTTTGCCACGCTTTCCGGCCCCACCGCCGGTGTGCTCTACATCGGCAACAACACCATCGAGGTGTGCAACGGGGCGCCCTTCTGCTTCGATCTGGTGTTTTCCGATCCCGATCCGGCCGACGTGCTCGCCATATCCTCCCAAGCCGCCACCTTGATGCCGGGCTCATCGGTAACCCTTACCGGAACCAACCCGATGACCATGACCGTTTGCTGGGCCGGTGACGTTGCGTACAGCCCTGTCAACCTGCTGCTTCAGGTGAACGATGGGGCTTGCCCCGTCATCAACACGGCCACCGTGGGGGTCACGATCACCTCCGTGAACCCAGGCGGTGGCCAGCCCGATGCTGGCGCGGATGCCGTGGTGCAGGTATGCCCCACGGCATCCGTGTTCAACCTGATCGACGAGTTGGGCGGCCTACCGGATCCCGGAGGCTTCTGGAAAGCGCCGGACCAAAGCTTCCACGGCCCGCAGTTCGACCCTTCCACCGACCCTGCTGGGGCGTACCTGTACATCGTCGGCAACGCCTGCAACAACGATACGGCCACGGTGACGGTCAACTTCACTGCAAGCTTTCCGGATGCGGGGACCAATGGGGCGCTCAACCTCTGCGGCAATGCAGCGGCAGTGCCCTTGGCCAACGGCCTGGGCGGAACACCCGACGCGGGCGGGGCTTGGACCTTGCAATCGAACGGAACACCGGTCAGCGCCAGCTATGACCCGCTAACCCAGGCTCCGGATGTCTTTCTCTACACGGTTCAAGGTGTGGCCGGGTGCCCCACAGCCACTGCCACGGTTACCGTAAGTGAGCAGGCACCGCCGGATCCCGGGAGCAACAATGCTTGGTCTGTCTGCTCGAATGGCGCAGCAGCCAGCCTGTTTTCCGAACTCGGCGGAACCCCCGATGCTGGCGGCACGTGGACCGGCCCCAGCCCCGTGACCGGCGGCCTGTACGACCCGCCCACGATGACCCCCGGAGCCTACGTGTACACGGTGAACGGTGCCGCGCCCTGCGGAAATGCCACGGCAACATTGACGGTTGCGGAGCAAAACGCGCCCGATGCAGGGGCTGACAACGCGCTCACCGTCTGCGACCAAGGCGCGGCCACGAGCCTCTTCGCCGCGCTGGGCGGCACGCCCGACGCGGGAGGCACCTGGAGCGGGCCCAGCGTTGTGGCGGGCGGCCTGTACGACCCGCCCACGATGATCCCCGGCGCCTACGTGTACACCGTGAACGGTGCCGCGCCCTGCGGACCGGCCAGCGCCACGGTGACGG
>WBZN01000298.1_pt1 | contig 51072 bp, 49 predicted proteins | sample 5204281 | NCBI WGS metagenome assembly WBZN01 (sample SAMN12344347, study PRJNA552823) | activated sludge metagenome | biome: Activated sludge suspended growth; feature: Nitrification reactor; material: Wastewater; isolation source: activated sludge from nitrification reactor of wastewater... | reverse complement strand
AGAGGATATGACTTTTTCAAAAATTTTAAAAAGCTTTTTGATTTTGAAAAATCTGTTTAACAATTTATTTTTTTCTGGGGGTTTTCCGACGGCATCATGTTGCCAATGATCCGATTAACTTTACGGATAGTACAGGTTTAATTACTGACGAGGATATATCTAAAGCATATAATAAAGCGAAAACATGGGGTGTTGCAGGTGCTGGCCTTGGTGCTGCAGCAGGCCTTTGCTTTCCAACTGCAATAGGAGCTGTGCCTGGTGCTATTGGTGGAGCCGCTATTGGAATTGTGGGGGGCGCAGGATCAGTTTTGGTGCCAGCTGTGATCAATGATTTTAAAGACATGCTAAATCAGCTGAATGGTAAATAGGAAAGAAATGTAGGGCGTATGATTTTTTATTTAAATGCTCATGGCGATCTTGAGACGAAGGTGAAGATTGCAGAGGTCAAGCCGATTGTTGTCGCTTGTATGAAAAGTCTTGGAGAAGTTCAAGTGGAGCACGATAACTATATCTCAGGATATGTAAGATATGGATTTGTGAAGGTTCCTTTTAGAATTTCTTGGGTTTCGGACTCTGAGAAAATTTGTCTAACGATTCAAAGTGAGAGTAACGATATTTGGAATCATGCAGGAAGAAAGGTTTCGCAAAGGATTAAAGAAGTTATTCGGAATCATGGAAACCCAGGTTATTTGGTAGACCGTTTAGGTCTGCCAAAAATGGCACTAGCTGGGCAAGTATTTCTATTTGTATTATTTATTTTTGTTGTACTGTCTGTTCTAGACAAAATTGGATTTCTTCCGTGAGATCATTCCTGGATCGTACCAAAAAATTTAACAAAATTCGCTATTATTTAATACGATCTTATCTTCTCTTGCCGCTCCATTCGATCTGAATAGAGCGGATCTCAGAGTGGGGATACGAATTTGTTTGGGTACGTTGGTACTGTCGGAAAAGTCCCTAGAATGGAAACAAACCTCTATGGCTATAGTCTCCAGGTAAACGCTGCGTATCTCGCGTTTAGACAGCAGGCGTTTCGGCAGGCATTCTGAGATGTTTTGCGTATTCAAGCGGAGTCCAGACCGTTTTGCCGGCTGCGATTCGCTTGAGAGTCATTAAGATGAACTGGCGCGGATCAATCTCGTTTTTCTTGCACGTCTCGATAATCGTGAAGTGAGTCGCTGCGGTCTCGGCACCTGTGTGGTTGTTTGATCCGTGATAGTTCTTTCGACCGACGACCGCGTGGCGGATCGTTCGCTCGGCTTCGTTGTTCGACAGAGGCAAACGAATGTCGTCGAGGAAAAGAGTAAATCCCTTCCAAAGCTTCATCAGATACTCGATCGCTTTTCGCTTTAAACTTTTCGGCCTCGACTTCGGATATTCCTCGATCAACTTCAGGCGAAGTCGTTCGACCACAGGCCTACTTTTTTCATCTCTTAAATTTTTGAGTTCCTCAAACGATTTTGCCTCTCGTTCGATTCGAAACAGATCACCAATGTCATCGAGGATCGCCTTTGCACCTGGGTCGTCTTGCTCGAGGGGAATAAACCCGCGCCGTGCGTGCGACCAACAAAATCCTTGCTCGATTCCGATCTCATCTAAAATGTTGTAGCCCGCATAAGCGTCGGTCAGAACGCGCCCCGTGTAGCCCTCTAGCATCTCTCGCATCACTTCGCCCGAACGAGTCGGCTTATAAAAGTAATACGACCCAAGACGGCTTGAGATCACCCACATGTAACCATCTTTTTGTTCCTTGTTTTGGATGCGCCAAGGGGTTTCATCAAGATGAAGGGCGATGCGTTTGGCTTCTTCCAAAAGCTCTGCTTTAATTCGCTCACACATCTCCTCAAACGACGCAGCCGAGAGTGCGCAAAATCTTGAGAGCGTCGACGTTCTGATGCCGGGAAGACCGAGGGAGTTCATCTCCGTCGCTTGGCGCGCAAGCGGCATGTGCAAAACGTATTTATCAGAGACGACGCTTGCTACGAACTCTGTCGTATAGTTCATGCCTGGCAAAAGTGAAGCGGGCCCGGCGGCTGTCACGATGACATCTTTCTCGTCTTTGTCAGGATTGAACTCGTCATCAAGACGGTACTTCTTTTTGTTATGAACCTGCTTTTCGTAAGAACGCTCGATGATCTGGATGGTCGTGATTTTATCAAAGACGCCCGGGAGCTCTCGCCACTGATCGCTTGATGGATTCTCGATCCCGCGGGCCACACTCTCTGATTGAAGCTCAGCCTTCGACATCTCGTGAAAGAGTTCAGTGACGGCAAGGCCGACCCACTTCTCTTTCTGCGTTTTTTGGGTATCGTCAGGTAAAGGGAACGCGGCCTGAGCAAAAAGTCTGGATTCTTCTTCAGTTTTACGATCGCTGCCGCTCTCGGATTTGGCCTCGCGATCCTCTTTGGAGCGGCCGAAGATCTTTCGCTTAAACAGCTTGATCTGCTCTTCAATATTCAGCTTCGACTGCGACGCTTGAAGTTTTTCGTCTTCGTATTTCTTGAGCGCCGACTTCATCCGGTCGTTGTCTTGGGCCATCGACAAAACGAGAGCCCGAAGAACTTCGGGCGACTCATTGGCGATTAGTTTTTTAATTTTATCTAACGACTCTTCGCTCATCTAGATAGGAGGATTCATCACCCCAAACGGCAGATCAACTCGCTCCCGTTGCGTCGATGAAATAAATTCTTCCAATGGCGATGAATCGCTTTTGACCTTCGCCTGCTCAAGACGGTCGGCATCTTCCCCAAAGATCGGGCCCCGGATCGCGCCGCCGTGAAAGATGAGACGTAACTCCGCCATCGTTATCTCCGTACGCCCAAGAAGATCCGAGAGCGACATAAAGTTCTTTCTCTCAATTCGTTTTGCGATCAGAACAAGCCCCGAGCCGTCGTATACAAGAAGCTTCAACCGTGAGCGGTTCTTGCCAAAAAATACGAACGCATGGCCGTCGTTCATCTTTGCTTTCATGTGATGAACACAAAAGCCGTGAAGTTTCTCAAAACCGCAACGCATGTCGATGGTCTCTCGGTAAACAAGAATTTGAATGCCTGCGCGCTCAAGAAGCATTCTCGCCTCCCAACCGCGTGAGGTCACCAATCAGGCGAACCACATTTCTATCATCAAGACCTTCGATGATAAATCCAGTCGGCGTCGTCAGACGTAGACTCGAACTTGGCGGTAGAGAAGGGTGTCGCATTTTAATTTCCGGCACCGTGACGGTGGCTGATTTTAAAATGCCAACTGTCGGCGCCGCGAGAGGGGCTTGCGCGGTTGCGACTTTCAACTCATGAAAACCCTTCTTCAGCCTCCCGTGTACGCCGTGACGGCGGTTATAGCGCCATAAAACGATCGTGTCGTAAGGAATCGAAGTTCTCGATGCCACGACCTTCGGCGAAATGCCGATCTCGTCGAGCCTTGCGACTCGCTCCTTGATCGACTTCGGCCACGCCCTGCGCCCCCGGCCCACCTCGACAACGTATTGATTCTTGATCTGAACGATCTCGGAAATTAACTGCTCTGCTTCATCTACCACGGCGTACCTCCTCCGAGGGACGATGGCAGAGTCGAATTCGGATCAACAGATGCGATTTAGGCAGCGCTTACTGCAGAGCTAATTGATAAAGAACTTATTTCTAAAAAAGAAATTCAAAGAATCGATGCCACGCATATCATTGCCAATATTGCGCTGCCCAATATGGTTGGCATGGTTAAAAAAGGCAGTTTTGAAATTTTAAAGAAATTAAAAATTCATCAGCCCAAGATTTATAAAAACCTTTCAAAAAAACTCGATCCTGAAGACTATAGCCCCAGCAGAATCAATGATGATGGGCCTGGTCGTTTTGATATGGAAAAGCGTAAAGAGCGATTGGTTAAGTATGTCGAAGATGCGCAATTTCTTTTAAAGAAAACAAAGCACTTAGAAAATGATCCGAACCTCAAAGAAAGCTTTGATATTTTAAATACGATTCTTCGTGAAAACATCACAAACACAGAAGACCTGAAGCCCGTAGAGCTTGATCATAAAAAGAAGCCAACGAATCGAGTTATTTCCCCAATAGACGCGGACGCTCGAGCTGGTGCAAAGAGCAAATTTAAAAAATTCTTTGGATACAAAACCAGTATTACTCAAGAAGTAAAAAATCAATTTATCACGAATGTCGAGGTGATGCCTGGAAACAAGCGAGATGGCGAAGCCACAGCAGAAATGATTGAAGAACAAATCATTAAGCATGATCTGAATCCAGAAAAAGTTATCGGCGACTCGGCGTATGGCGATGGTATTCATCGCAGAGATTTGCATGACTTAGGTAGTCAGTTAGTTGCTCCATTCAAAGACAAAAACCCAAGAACAAAAGCAGTTTTTTCAAAAGAACTTTTCACAATCGACAGAAAAAAGAAAACACTGACATGTCCTAACAAAATTGAAGCAAGTCCGCATTATTACGACAGTGCAAAGTCGAGTATGATTTTTCACTTCCCTGCTCCTGAGTGCGGTAAGTGTCTTATGAAAGAGCTTTGTACGACAGCAAAAGAAGGTCGAAGGACGGTACGGATATTTGATTGGCAAGAGCAGACGTACGAGTCGGAGCGATATAATCAAACCGACGATTTCAAAACTGATATGAAATTACGCCAGCCAATTGAAGGAAAGTTTTCAGAAATGAAGAACATCCATGGTTTGGTGCGTACAAAATACCGTGGCCTCAAGAAGGTGAGCTTGCAGAGCTATTTTACAGCTACGCTTATTAATGTGAAGAGATGGATCAACATCGAATATGGGACTGTATAGGAACTTTGCGACAGAAATGTCGGTTTGACGATATTTTTGATTTGAACGAAAATCGGTTGAGATTGGGTTTTTCGCAAAAAAGTTTTTTAAAAAGTAAATTCCTATAAAAATGAAAAAATATTCTTTGTTTTTTGAAAACTGATTTGGGAATTTGTTTTTTTTAAGGGGGTTTTCCGACGGCATCACGTTTTTCAGGACCCAATTAATTATCTTGATCCTTGGGGAACAGATTCTATTTCGAGTGACGAAGCCTCTAGCCCTTTAAACGGTCGTCCTTCTGGAAATATTGGTGGTGGTAGATATGAAGGACCTGAGGTTATCTCCCCAGGTTCAACGGTCTATGTGTCTCCTAATGGACAAGCTGCCGTAGCTCCTCCTGGATCAGCGGTGGGACCGGGAAACAGAGGTACGGGGCTAATTATTGATCCACCAGGCTCTCAATGTGGTGGTAATAGAATAAGGCTGATGGATCCCAACCCGATGTCTCCAAATGGTTACGGTAAAATTCAAGATTCCAATGGACATTACTTAGACGTGAATGGAAATATAGTTCCTGCAAACTCTCCAGGAGCTCATATTCAGCCAACTAGTAGATAGAAAGAGGAAACAAGTGAATTTGCACGATGCTAAAAATGGTGGAAAAGAGATTCGACGTGGACATTGGACCTACAATGGGCAGATGTTAAGAGTTTGGATTACTCTTTACGATTACTATATCGGATCTCAAGATAAAGATGATCCACCGGAGTTTCGCTTCGATCGCAAAGAGCCTACTTACTACATATGGTTTGAACAAGGATCGAAGACTGGTAGTCAAGTTGGCGGAGGACAATTTTCCTCGCTAGAGGCGGCCATTTTTCAGGTCGACAAAGTTTCACCATCGAAAGTTAATTGGGAAGTATAAAAATAAACCTTTCATACCCCCCATCCGAAACGTGTCTCTAACGAAAATTGCCCTCCATTTGACAAAAACATTTCAAAAAAGCTATTAACGCTGAAGCTGGAAAAGCCATATAAAAAATGAAATGTCTTATTCTTGCCTGGAATGCGAGGCCAAACCGTGGCCAAAAGTTCACAACGCATCTCGAAATTCAGCCCCAAACCCCCCTTGGGTCTGGGGCCGCCCGCGATTCTTGCGCAGCTCATTTCTCTACAAGGGACCCAATTTCAAAGGGACTCACGTCTGTATTTTTGAACTTTTCAGTCACCACCGCGCCGTACATTTTTTTAGTTTCGTACACATTCCAATGACCCCTCCAAAGACCGGCGCCTCCAGTCATCGGGCCAAGTGTTTCCCAAAAAGACCGAAGTTTGGGATATGTGCAGGTGGAAAAGAGCTTAAAAATTTTTGGCCAGAAATAATCCTGAAAAAGCGGTCAGGATTTATGAATGAGCAGCAACTAAGATGCGCACGCCATTCTGACGATCTTCGCAATCGTTTTAAGGCTAGGATTACCTTTGTCTGAGAGTGCCTCGTACATCGTGCGTTCCGAAAGACCGTGAGCCTTCGCCTCTCTGGTTTTGACCTTCGCTTCCAGATGCGCCATCAGGATCTCTTTGAAAGAGTCGATGTCCTCGTCTTTGAGGGCCGAGAACAGAGCTTGTCCAAGCTTGCGCTCATCAAGAAGCTCTGCGGTCGGATGCCAGCCCTGAGTCTTAACGCTGGATTTGAGCGTTACGAACTCAGGCTTATCAACCGAGGAGACTTTTCGCTTTTTTGATGTCTGCCTTTTGGCCATGTTTGGTTCCTCCAAATAAAACTACGATTCGTTTTCGATCCAAGTACGCAAAGTAAACTCTCAGACCGATCTTCCACTTCAATTCAAAAACGCCATCGCCGACCGAGTTCACAACGCCAAAGTGGGCAGCGGCTTCAATTCGACTGAACCGTGCCCAGATAAGACCTTTGATCTTATCTGTCTGGTCATCGAACCATTCGTTAAACTCTGATGTCTTTTCAAGTTGAAATTCCACCCTCACAGTATGCAATATACCGCATGATAGTGCAAGCAAAAAATACGCGGTATATTGCATACTTTTAATATTTAAGGAATTCAAAGGTTTGACTAAGGCGGTTCTCAATTTGGCACAATCCTCTTCGTGCCAATGAATCGCCAAAATACATTTGTACTAAATGCCAAAGCGAGGTCTAGACCCGTGCCACGAAGTTGCCAAAAAATTCGATAAAATGTAATGTTATTTAGTACGAACGAGGTGCAATTTTCAGCCAGAACCCAAATACATTTGATTTGAAGGTGTACCGAAAAATTGGATCTCAGAGTGGGGATAGGAATTTGATGTCGTATACTGCTAATGATCCTGTTAATAAGATTGATCCAAGTGGAAAATTTGCAATTGAAATATGCATTGCTAACAGCCTTTTAGATACGGCAAAGAAGGCCGGTGAGTTATTAGCTGAAATCGCTGACCTTAGCTCAGCTGATAGTAAATGTTCGAATAATAGTTTTGCAAATGAGCAAAAGAGAAAAACACTACAATCAGAACTTGATTCATTAAGTAGTATAAGATCAGCTTATTATAAATGTGCTCATTCGGAACAAATACTTTCTGATAGGGGAATCTAATATGGGACCAGCAAGTGCAAGAATTCAATATTTTGTTTTTATAACGCCCTTCATTCTCTCGACGCTCGTTGGTCTTTTAGTGCCAAAATTTGGAGTTCTTGGGTTTTTTACAATTATGACGGCGTTCATCGGTAGCGTGCTTATTTTATATTCTAAAATTTTCCTTAAGCTTAGAAGTAAAAAGGTAATCGAATGGGGAATGTCAGGAATGACAGTCAAAGAAAGGTATTGCTATATTGCAGGATATATTTTTTAATTATTTCTTTTTTACTGCTATTCGTTGATCACTATTTATAGGCGAGTTCGTGAGATACGCGAGCAACATAGCATAAAACTCAGGTATCGACTCCTTTAATATAGCCAATTGACAAGGGATTGCTTCCTGTCTGGAACAGATCTCGCATACTGGATCGAAGAATAGCCCGAACGAACTATTAAGGCCTGGGGAAGGCCAAGGGCGCGTATTTAATACAAGGAGTGTCTATGAAAACGTCTCAATTTATCCTTTCTTCGGTTGTCGCGCTGATGTTGCCTAGGATCGCCTCCGCGGTGGAAACAGTCAAACTGTGTGGGCGCACCGAGGTTCAGGTCTCTGAAATAAAGCTTGTTGAGCGCTCGGCAGGTCTTAGCATTTCCCGTGAACAAGCAGAGTTTAAAAACATGGGTTACATCGTTCAAAGGTGCCAGGTGGATCTTCAAGACTATAATATCCGAGGAACCGCGCTGATTCTTTTTTCTAAGATGAGCAGCGAGGTATCGGCTTTTATTTATAGGGAATGATTCTTGATTGAGCGTCCATTTGATCTCGTCCTGAGGGGACAAATCCGCAACTGGTTTTGCGGTAGGGGAATTGATCAGAGAAAAATGAAGAGCCTGCACGGATTCATCAGGCAAGCTCTTCATTCTGAAATCATGAGCCTTTCACGGTGACAGTCGCGTAGCATTGGGCGCCTTCTTACCTCACGCTCTGACGATCTTTTAGTTCGACGCAATTTTGATATGCCAATTCACACGGCAGGGGAGACTTCCATTAAAATAGCACCAAAGCCGCTTAGATTCTATTAATATGGAATTCTACTCCAGCACTTCCAGTGAATCGCGCAAAGAAATCACGCCCGCGTTCTCGGGGATCCACTGGACGCCAAAGTACACCTTGGTGCCTTCACGACGGTACTCGCTCAGGGTCTTCAAAGGCTCGGCGTCTTTTTTTTCGCCGGTCTGGGAATTTAAATTGATCATCACGCAACGGGAGCATTTCTGCGGTTGGGAAAAAACCACGGAACCGATCTTGATTTTTTTCCAGCTTTCTTCTTCAAAGGCCTTTTCGCCTTGATAGATAATATTTCCGCGGAAACGGTCCATGCCGACGGGCTCAACCAGCCGCCCGTTGAGCTCAGTTAAACTTTCGCTGTTTAGCAAAAGCAAAGGCAGCCGATCAGAAAAACGAGTCTCAGGTTGAAAACCCTCAGCCACCGCTTGCAAAGGCCGCGAATTATCGCTGTAGCGAACGAGCCGACATTCAACCCCTAAAAATTGCGAGAGCGCCTGGGAGTAGAGAAGCGGCTCTTCATGCGCTTCTAATTCAGTCCCCCAAACTTTGACCGACAAGGAGCGCTTTTTTGAAATTTTTCGGGGTAACTTAAAAAATCCCCCCGCAAAGGCCAGGGCGAGATGGGTTTCATCCAAAACAGTTTCGATCTGCGCCATCTTCGGCAGAGTTCGCTGCGAAAGAAAAATTCCTTTCGCGTCCACCAGCATCCACTCTCGGTCCCCTTCCGGCCCTGCCGGTAAAATCCTCAGCTGTTTCACGGAGGAACCGCGGCAGGATTTCACCGGATAAAGATGAAGAGAATGAAGCCTCACAAAGCCCCTACCACCCGAGCACGTAGGCAAAAATCAAAGGCACGCAAATCGTCGCATCCGATTCAACAATGTAGCTCGGAGTATTCGGAGCAATTTTACCCCAGGTGATTTTTTCATTCGGAATCGCACCGGAGTAGGAGCCATACGATGTCGTTGAATCTGAAATCTGGCAGAAATAACTCCACAGAGGGATGTCTTCATAACCCAAATCTTGTTCAAGCATCGGCACCACACAGATCGGAAAGTCGCCCGCGATCCCGCCGCCCACTTGGAAAAATCCCACTTCGCTTTTTTTCGAAGCGGAAATATACCATTCGGCCCAGGATCTCATGTACTCGATGCCGGTCCGTACGGTGTGAACTCGCTTGATGTCGCCCTTGATGCAGTGGCCGGTAAAAATATTTCCTAAGGTGGAATCTTCCCAACCCGGCACCACCATGGGCAGATTTTTTTCGGCGGCGGCCAAAAGCCAAGAATTTTTAGGATCGATTTGGTAATACTCTTTCAATTTCCCCGAAAGCAAAATTTTATACATGAATTCGTGCGGAAAATAAGACTCCCCTTTTTTGTCCGCGTCTTGCCAATACTCCAGAACGACTTTTTCAATGCGGCGAATGGCCTCTTCTTCCGGAATGCAGGTGTCGGTGACTCGATTCAAATGTTTCTCTAATAGTTTTTGCTCATCCGCGGGGGTGAGGTCCCGGTAATTCGGAATACGCACATAGTGATCATGGGCGACGAGGTTAAAAACATCTTCTTCCAAGTTGGCGCCCGTACAAGAAATGGCGTGAACTTTCCCTTGCCGGATCATTTCGGCTAACGAAAGACCCAGTTCGGCGGTCGACATGGCGCCCGCCAGCGTCACCAACATCTGTCCTTTTTTATCCATATGGGCTTTATAGCCTTTCGCTGCGTCTTTGAGGGCGGCGGCATTGAAATGGCGATAATGATGATCAATAAATTGGGTCATTGTAGACATAGGTTCTCCCGGGTTCTTTGGAAGTCGAATTTTTAACTAAAAAGACGGCAAAAGCCAAGGGAAATGACCTAAAATCAAGAAATGCGGGAAAGCTTTTTATGTGCTGATTACTTTTGAGCGAGGATCGCCTTCGAGAAAAATCCACGCTGCGTGCGAATATCGTGGAAGCCCGTATGCAGGAGCAAACCTTCCATGGGATTGGCGCTGTAGTTCTTATAAAAAGGCTCGTGGAAATCCACCGGGAAGCGTGACAGGGCCCATTCCAAATCCTTCGCGTCGTCTTTTTGGATCGAATCTACTAAGCCGTAAAAGCCACCCGTTTTCAAAACGCGCCGGCCTTCAGCGAGGACTTGGCGACGGATTTCAATCGGAAGCTCGTGAAAAAGAAAGCACGAGTAGACCGCATCAAACTTTTCCGCCTGAAAAGGCAGATCTTCGCCGGGCCCCTGGAGAAAATCCAAACGCATGAACTCTGCTAGATTTTCTTGGGCTTTCTTCAAATAAGGATAACTGAGGTCCATCACGGTGATACGGGCTCTGGGGAACGCGAGCTTCATAAAACGGGTCAATCGACCCGTGCCCGCAGCCACTTCCAAGAAGTGCAAGCCTTCGCCGTCACCAGAAAATTTATCTTTAAGCAAAGGAATCAACAGGCGGCGCATGGCATCGGCCGCGCCGGCAAAAAGAATCTCGACTTGATGCTCATAGAGATCGGCCGAATGGCCCGTCAAGTAACCGCCGCTTTGAAAATGAAAATTACGCTGGTAATAAGCGGGCACTTCTTTCAAAAATTCCTGTGCCTCTTGATCGAAATCTTTTGATTTCTTCAGGCGGCGCCGGCGAGAAATAAAATACCCGTCGAATAAAATTTGCGGAAACCGCAGAAAATGCTTACCCGCCTTTTCAGGCTTCAAAACTTCGGCGGGATAAAGACCCCGTTCGATATTTTCAGAATCTTTTTTGAGCAAGTCATAGAGCTCGGGTAAAACTTTTTTTAAATTTTTGGTGTAATCAGAAGAGGCCTTGCGCGTTTGCCCCGTGGTCAGAAATTCAAAAAAAGGCAAACTCATCTGCTGCAGCGTGAAGTGGGCTGTCCGCAGCAGCGAATAACCTAAGGTGACTTTATTCTGATAGGGTAACTTCATGCACGGTCCTTTTCTTGGCATCTCGTTCTTTAGACCAGTGCCAAAAGGATACAATGAGGACCCCAAATCCGACAAGCAAGATGAAGAAGACAATGGTAAACCACACCGCGACGATCACGTTTGCACTCCGACAATCTCACGCACGACCCATGATGCCATCGTCAGACCGAAAGTACCCGTGACAAAACTGGCTGTTCCGTAGATCACATTGCGATGCTCGCAAGAGTGAGGTTTCCCCGCATTTTGTGGACAGACGCATTTGAACCCCTGCCCTTTGTCGTAGGTCAGCTCCACCGGAGCCATGGGCTCTTCCTCTGAAAATACGCAAGGGAGGCCAAAATGACGTCCTTCAGGAAAGGCATACTTCTGCCGTAAAATTTTTCGCAGCTGATGGGCCAAAGGATCCGTGTGAGTTTCGCCTAAGTCCACAAGCTTCACTCGCAAAGGATCAAGGCGAGCGGCGGCCCCGGCGCTGGTGATCACTTTGATTCCCCGCTCTCGGCAGATCGCGAGCAGATGGGACTTTGCGGTCATATTGTCGATCGCATCGATCACGTAATCCGGTTTCAAATCAAGAAATCTATTTGAGCTCTCTTCATTGTAAAATTCAGGGATCACTTCCACTTGTGCCTGGGGATTAATTTTGCGCAGGCGCTCACCCATGACTTCGGCTTTTTTACGTCCCACCATGCCCTGCAGGGCGTGCAACTGACGATTTGCGTTGGTGATGCAGATGTCGTCAAAATCTGCAATCGTCAGACGCCCCACTCCCGAGCGAGCTAAGGACTCTGCGGCCCAGGAACCCACGCCCCCCAGTCCCAGGATCATCACGTGACTTCGAAAAAGTTTTTCCATGGCGGTATCACCGATCAAGCGACCCATACGATCAAAACGCCGATGCAGAACGTAATCGGTCTCTGGCGGTTGCACGGGATTGTTTGTCGATTCGGTTTTGTTTTCTAACTCCATCGCACTAATCTCCTTAGATTGGCTGTCGCTACATCTAAAATTTCACTGGGATCTAATGATTTCAATTCACCCACGGCGCGGGCCACTTCCCACAAACTCGCCGGCGGGTTCAATTGATTTTCGTAAAGGGGCGGTGGCTGATCGGGGCTGTCCGTTTCAAGCAGCAGAAATTCGAGCGGCACTTCTTTCACAGCTTGGTGTAATTTATGATTATCGGGACGGCAGAGGGGGCCACCCACCGATAGAGAAAGTCCCCGGCGGATCAGCTCCTGGGCCTTGCTCACGCTGCCGTTGAAGGAGTGCACGAAACCCTTGGCGCGAGGAACCCCCCAGACATCCAAAATTTTGAGCGTCTCTTCATGGGCCTGGACCAAATGCAGGACCACTGGTTTTTGGGTGGCGTCGGCAAGCTCCAACTGATTTTCGAAAAATTCGATTTGCCGTTCACGACTGTCTTTCATGATGTGGGGCCTAAAATCCAAGCCCATCTCACCCAAGGCCTGAGCCTCGGCAATCAGAGGGGCTAAGACATCAAGGGCCTGTTCGCATTGTTCGTTGCTATGGGAGGCCACAAAATAAGGATGAAGTCCAAAACACAGGCCAATGCGCTGCGGATGGCGGGATTTCAGGTTTTTTTGGCGGATCCAGTCGGCGGGATCAACACCCCCTTGAAGAAAGAAACCAATCCCCTTCTGCAGGGCCTCGGCAATGCCTTCGTCCTGGACTTGGGGACCTTGAACTTCCCAGCGCTCGTCCGCTAAATGTGCATGGGCGTCGGCCCAGTTTCCAAATCCAACCACAAATTCACCTATGGTCCAGAACTCTCACAAAATCTCGACTCGAACAACTTCCATTTTGAACCGAGAAGAGAAAATTAACGGAAGATGGAGCGGGCATGAAGGCACAAGACAAAATGAAAATTGGATACGACATCACAATGGATAAAGGGAGCCTCAAACCCACCAAAGTGACGTTCTGGAAAGACGAGAAGCATTTTCAAAAGCATCAAGCCACGGCGCCCCTCAAATACTTGGCAGATGCCATGGTGGGCCTGTCGCTTGTCCATTTGAACCAATTTCTGAAAAGCCCCGTGCATATGCCCCATATGAATTATTCCTTTGCCCATGAAGCTTGGAAAACCCTGGATCCTCATCATGAGCTCTACAAGCGTTCTCAAGAACGGGTTCTCTCGCTGCAGTCTCATCAGCCGCAACTGAGTCCCCCCCTGCGAGACGATTTCGAAAGCAAATTCAACGAGGCACTCGAAACCATGCAAAAACCTTGGGGCATGGATCTCACTTCCGTGGTTTCTTTGGTACAGACTATTTCTGATCTGGAATCTCACCTTAAAAATCCGCTGCTTTTCAACTTTGGCGTGAAGTTCAGCAAGGCCTTCGTTGAAAAATTACACGCTCTTTATTCTTTTCTGTTTCATTTGCGTTCGCTCATCGCGGTCGACCATAACGGTCACGTCGATGACTCCTCGCACGAGGCCGTGAAGGTCGATGCGATCACCGACTATCTGCCGAAATCCGAGTACATCGTGAACGATGCTTTGCTGTATTTTAATTTCATGAAATTGACGAAGCCTTTCAGCGGAAATCACAGCGATGGGCGCGTGGAAAAACTCATGACGAATCCCTTGCAAAAAGCCTTTCATAAGTACTCCCACAATGCCTGTTGCCTGATCGACAATCTGCCTTCTTCTTTTTTGACGTCAATGAACCCGGTGGAGCTCGAAGAGGCCCTTTATCTCGTGCAAATGGATTGGTTGCTGGGATCAGAGGCGGGACTGATGTTTAAGATCCGCGAAGAGCTCTACGGCATTCAGAATGGTTACGAAAATATTTTCTGGAACGAAGTGGAGTTGAAGGACCAAAAGCATCCCGTGAGTTTGAGCATCTGCTGCGAACTCAGCGAAAAGCACATCCACGCTAATCAGGCGGCTTGATTGCGGCGGTGCTCACGCCACCGCTTCGCCAAGAAATAGATCACGACAAAAACGATGATGATCAAAACGACAATTTTGAATTGGCGCAATTTCACCAGCACGGTCTCGCCGTAATGAGAGAGCAAATAAATTTGCGTCGGCACGCTGATGAGTGCCGCGATCCCGTCGATGAGCAAAAATTTCCAAATAGGAAAGCGCAACATTCCGCAGGCTAAGTGGCCTGGAAAGCGAATCCCTGGGGTGAAACGAAAAATACCGCAGGCGTACGCGCCGTATTTTTTGGTCCACTCTTCGACCCGGCTCATCATCTTTTCGGAAATCAAGCGCTGAATGGCCGGTCGTCTGAGAATTTTGCGCCCGAAGGTGCGCCCGAGCATATAAATAATAAAATCGCCCATAAAAACCGCAACGAAAGCCACGGCTGCCGCCATATGCACATTGACTACGGGAGCCCCCTCATAGGGCGGAGGGAAGAGTTGCGGATTGCGGCCCATAAAAGCCAAAATGCCGATGCTGACCAACGTCACCTCTTCGGGCAACGGAAGACCAACGGATGACAATAGCATCATGCCAATCAAACCAGAATAGACAGTACTCGGTTGGTAGGCAAACTGGGACATCCACTGAAAAACGGGCTCGTGCGCAATGCTCATTCACGCGATAGTATCTAGCAATGAGGGCCCTTGAATACAGTCGTCACACCGTGCTATGGCTATTCGATGTTCAAACCAAGCCTAAATATTGAGCAAAGAGGTTACGAGTACGGGGTGAAGCATTTACTTAGTTCCAGGATGGGACCACTTTTAGATGTTTTAGAAAAAGACCTGGACCTTTCACGAGAGGATTTGAAAAAGCTTCTGCAGCTGGGTGCCGTGTATGTGAAGGGAGCTCGAATCTTCACGGATCTTTTGCTGGAAGCAGAGACCTATGTGCGCGTTCACACAAAGCCGCGCCGATTTCCGGCCAATGATCATCTCTGGCGACATCGTCTTGTTTTCAGTAACGAAAATTTTGCAGTGGTGAATAAACCGGCGGCCCTCCCCTGCCACGCGACCGTAGACAATGTGCAGGAAAATGTGCTCGCCTATTTGGCGGAAGATCTGGGCGAAACTTTTTTTCTCACGCACAGGCTCGATGTGCCGACGCAGGGACTTCTCGTCGTCGCCAAGACGAAAAAATTCCAAAGCGCTTTCAATCAGCTGGTCGCCGCGCGAGAGTTTCAAAAGTTTTATCGCGCGCTTGTGGAGGTTTCGCATGCAGAAGCCCCACTCGTTTTTCCGGTACCGGGTTTTTACCGGCACCATATGCAAGTGAGCCCTCGCGCTCCGAAAATCGTCACGAACGAAGAAAACCCCCATTCACAGATTTGCGATCTTGAGATTCTCGAAGCCCGTGCGTTTCAGCCGGGTTTATACGAAGTGCTGATCCAGCTGCATACAGGTCGTACCCACCAAATCCGCGCGCAGATGGCCGCCCTCGGTTTCCCCATTCAGGGAGACCATCTTTACGGCGCGAAAAAAATAAACCACGAAGATAAAATCGCGCTCACGGCCTGCGAAATTCGCTTTCACGATCCCTTCACGCAAGAGGATCGCGAGTTTAAGCTGGACCGTGGCTAAAAATTTGATCTGCCTTGAGCCCACTTCGGTCGCTTTGAGGTCGCTCGCGAGCCGCGAAGATGTGTTAAGAGTTCCTTGTTTGTCTGATTCACCCAAGGCCTTCTCGGAAGACACAGCTTTTAAGCCGTGGATCTTTTCGACCGCGGCTTGTAAGAAGTAAATCCTATCGCTTCATAAAAATTCTGTTCGATGTAGAGGGCAACGCGGACCCTCTCGCGGCCCCAGCTGACAATTCTCGAGAAAGACCGCGCTTCCCAAAGATTTTTATACAGGCTGGGAGAGCCCTTCTTCGCTTCGCCGATGATTCGGGGAATCAGGGCGGTGATCGTTTTAAGGAAGGCGATGTATTCTTTTCGAGATCTCGCGCGGATCAAAAGATGGATATGGGTGGTGTTGATGCTGAATTGCTCTAAGACCACATGAAAGAACTTTGCTTTTTCGATAAGAGTCTTTTGAATGTCTTGCAGGTATCTGGCGTCGCGGAAGCTGATGATCTGCGGACGGTACTGGGATTTCAGCACGATGTGCATGAAGTTATTCCTGGAATGCGGACGTTTACATTTCGGATGGGATTTCAGCATTGATCCGCCGAATTCTTTTCGCGCCGCAAAGACCGAGTGTTTGCTAAAAAAGTCGAGTTGCTTTTGTCGGGTTTTCTTTTGTCGATTTTTGTTTTGCGCCATGAGCGAATCCTAGAGGGAAAAACATTCTTAAAAATTCATTCGTGTTTATATAATTTATCGCAAATAAGGTCAACAATATTTGATTTGAGAGAGCTTTTATAGAGCGAAATTTAGAATAATATCGCTCCTTTATTTTTCGAAATTTATAGCTTGCTTGGAGGATGAAAACTTCGCGGCTTCTCTGGAGTCTATAACGATCTCTTCTCATTGCACTATGTGCCACCACAAGTTGATTCGAAAAACTTCGCGGCGGATCCACCTGTCTTCAAGTTCGAAATGCAATGCTTCCATTCAAAGCTCAGCAATGAAAATAATATCGCTACCGAATCCGGCTGCGGAGCGAGCGGCCATCTTCGTTATTGGAAACTGTCATGGAGCCTGTATTGAAATCTTCTAATCCCTCGTCTTCTAATCCCCTGCCTCACCAGAGATTTATGCAAAAGACGTCGCGGTTTCTGTTCTCGATTTCCTTTCTTTAGGTTTGAAGGAAAAGCTCTTTACTAGGAACAAACCGCCCAACGCCCACCAGGCCCCCGGCGCCCGGGCTCTCCAGCCTCCCGAGGCACCCCTGTCTTCAAGAAGATGCAGAATAATATCGCTACCGAGGCCGGCTCGATCGGTTTAACTACTGCGGCATCTGCACATTGCAAACGCCGCTGGAAGAGGCGCTGCCGCTCCAGTAAGTGAAATCCAAAACTCCGGTGGGTAAGCCTGCATTTCCGTAGATCTGTGTTTTACCTTGGAACTGGATCACCGAAGAGCTGTTGCGCGAAAGCCCGAAGGTGGGAATTCCTGCGGCCGTCGGTACCAAGAAAGAGGTCATGCCTGCCGGTGCATCTTTCGTGTACGTCTGCCCGCCAATCGTGATCGAGAGTTTACCCGGCGCCGTCAGGAACGCCAACAGCTCAATTTGATTCTGCGCCGTCTGCGGATATTGCTGAACCATGGGTTGAGACTGATTCGGTGCCGCCGCCGTGGTCGGCATTTTTCGGTAGAAATAATAAAGCACATCGTGATCGATCGTGGGCTGAACGCCCGTCTTGAACCAAGTCGAATAGTAACCGGTCAAATTGTAGAATCCATTTCCCGTATCGCCATATTGACTGGTCAACGGTTCAATCGCGGTGGACTCGCCCATATCATTCCATGTCACCACTTGAATCATGTCGGCCTTCGCTTGCATCACGCCCGTCCAGGCATTGCGATAGGCCAAACTATTAGAGGCCTCGGCGTACATAAAGCTTTGCGGCTTGTAACTTTGAGGATCAAGACCCGCAAAGAAGAGAGGACCGTTCGCATGAGCGTAGGCTCCGCTCCCCTGCGCCCAACTCAACTGATCGGGAGTTCCAGGGTTACCGAAATTTCCAAGTCCCACATGCTCAACCGAAAGGTAAGGATCGACGATACTAGCCGCTAAACTTCCAAACGTAGGCAAGAAAGCTACATTGAGCCCCTGCTGCTTGAATTGCGTCAGCAAGGACGCCCAAGAACTGGCAGGAACAGATTCCGTAGCAAAAGGGGCAAGTACGATGCGTCCGTCGGCCAGGCGAAAAATGGAGGGATGCGAGTAAACGGCTTTGACGAGAGTCATGACCTTATTCACATCTTGGCTGAGTCCGTACATATCGGGCATCAGCGCAATTTTGAAGCGAGCATCCACGGCCGCGGCCGCCTTGAGCATCATCGTCAATTTTCCGGTGGCACTGACATCATCCGTGCTCATCGTATCGAAAGTAAAACCATTCACTCCACGTGCGATGGCTAACTTCACTTCTTTTTGCATATTCAAAATTTGCCAATTGGGATCAGAGTTCGGCGTGACGGGCAAAGGTCGCTCGCGCAGAAGTCCGCCCGCACCTAAGAACTTATCTCCTTCACCGTGGGGGTTGAGATAGTTGACCGTATAATAATCAGAAGCGGCAGGAAGATTATCGATTGAAAGCGGAATTGGATAAAAGTAATGGGCAAAAACTCTTTTTGAAGAATTCAAAACCGCATCAGCCGAGGGTGCAGCAAAGGGCAAACAGGGATCGGCGCCCGCGATTACGGCCGTGACCGTGACGACTACACTTTTCGAAACGCTCCCACCCGGGCCGCTGCAGTTCATCGCGTAGGTCGTGGTAACAGTCGGCTTCACCGCAACCGATCCACTCACGGCATTTCCCGTGCTAAATCCACTGCCCACGCAAGATGTGGCGTTCGCACTGCCCCAGGTCAAGGTAGCAGAAGAACCTGAAGAAATCGATGAGGGACTTGCGGCTAAGGACGCCGTTGGTGCAGGGGCCGTAGTGGCCGCGACCGAGAAGGTTCTGCTTGAAGTGTTGTTGGTGGTGTTCGTTTCGGCAAATCGATTCACATCATTGACTTGAACCTGCAGCGTATGACTACCTGAGGTCGCAGGCCAAGTCGCCGAGGCGGTCGGCCCGCTGTTTGCGGTGACGTTGATCGAAGCTCCTGCCGCGAGCGAATTTGAAGTTGTATCGGACCAAGTGACAGGGGCACCATCGATTGAAAATAAAACGCCAATGACGACTCCCGCCGGAGTGGGACCTGCCCCTTGATTTTTAACCGTTGCGGAAAATTTCACGGCCTGGCCCGCCACGGGCACGGCAGGACTCATCGAAAACCCCGTAATGATCACATCCGGCAAAGCCGACGCGGCAACATTGATCGTCACCGCAGGAGCCACGGAACCCCCTGGCCCCGTACAAGTCAAAGTATAAGTCCCGGTCGCGAGGAGATTCGTCAAAGTCTGCGAACCTGATACAGCTTTCGCACCACTCCAAGCCCCCGAAGCCGTGCAGGCCGTGGCGTTCGTGCTTGACCAATTCAAAGTGGACGAGCCCCCCGACGCCACCGATGCGGGAGTAGCCGAAAAATGGGCTGTGGGAGCCGGAGCTTTCACGATCACACTTTGAGCCAGCGTATTATTTGTTATGCTGGTCTCTGCGAAACGATTGATGTCATTCACTTGAACTTGCAACGCATGGGTTCCTGTCGTCGCGGTCCATGTTGCTGACCCTGCTGGACCGCTGTTCGCGGTGAGGGTCACCGAAGCACCTGCCGCAAGCGAAGTGGAATCTGTATCCGACCATGTGATCGGCGCGCCATCGACTGAAAACAAAACACCAATGATAACTCCAACGGGAGTAGGGCCTGCTCCTTGATTTTTAATCGTCGCGGTGAATTTCACGGCTTGACCCGCGACGGGAGCCGCCGGGCTCATTGAAAAACCTGTGACGATAAGATCAGGTAAGGAAGCGGCCTGAGCTTTTGAGAAAAAAATCGACATGGCTAGGACTAGCGCAAGGTTTGAGTACTTTATGAAATTCAAATTGACCTCCCCCAAATTTTTACCAAAACTGAATGGCCCCATGGCTCAATTAAGCAACGGCAATGCCATGTCCCAGATTGAGCCGGGGCGGCTAAGCGACGAGTTCATTTCATTTTTTTAAGTTTCAAAATTTGAGAAAATTGAAAATAACGACCAGGTTTAAGAGACTGTCTACTTTACCTACAAATTCAGATCAACTTTTTTCGAAAGAACTCCATTCAAGCTCCCTGTAAGGGTTTGCCACAAGGCGAAGACACAGGAAAGCCAGTCAAAACTAGGCTTTGGACCAGAGCCGTCAGTCCCAACCTGTGCTTCGCCACAAAACCTTGAAATCCGTCAAAGCAGCACCCAACATAAAAAGAAAGCCATGACGGCTGCTCATGGGGAGATAAAATGAGATTCATTAACAGAGATTTTTTTGTTTTGGCCTTTTTTGTGGCTTTTTCTGTCCAGGCTTTTGCCACTACGGCAGGAGCCAGTGCGACTTGGATCGATTCACGCTGCCGACAGCAGACAAGAGATGCCTTTGATCTCGGCTGGCGTTTGAGTTCCGTATCGCAGAACTATCCTTTGCAATGCCTAAACACCCAAACGATGCGACCGATTAAAATTCTTCTCCATTCCAATCAGGAAATGCAGTTTGCAAACTTCTACCACGAAGGCCAGTACTGGATCGCCCACTGGAATAAAAATTCGAACCGGCCAAAAGTGCAATACTATGGAATTCATTTCGATTCCGGAATCAAATTCATCACAGCCGGGCATACCGAATTGCATTTTTCTTTTCCTCAGGGGCTGGAGCTGACCTCGCAAACGACGGGCGAGCATAAAACCACCAAAGATGTGATTATTTCTTGGCAAGCCGTCTTTCCTCGTGGGATCAGCTACGACCTTATCACCGGCATTCAACCCAACTTTGGCCTCGCTGGCCGCGTCCTCTCGCTCGAAGCCCGTATCCCCGAAAATATTCTTCCTGATGGAACTTTGCGCCCCACCGATGTTTACGACCTGCATCTCACCTCGACCGAAAGCGCGTTTCTCTTTCAAGAATCTTTGCGCGAAAGCGATTACGTTTCTTTCGATCACTTCTACCTGACCCTGAATTTGAATTGCACCTCGATGCTCTTCGATCTGTTAGACCATGTTCTGCAAACCATGGAACCCCAACGCCTCCAGGGAGTCCCCCGTTTTAAAACCGAGATCTCGGTTGATCCAATTATCGGAGCGGGTCACCGCGCACTCCTCGCCAGGGGCTTGATCAGCAACTAGAAGCTCCGACATCCATTTTTATTCACGCCCTTCTCGCACACTTCTCGCATAGTCTCAGATGAAGCGTGCGGGGTCCTCGCGAGGGCCTCCGTGCGCGGACGAAGCGACTGCAAAATGTAAGTTTTGCCAGCCTGCCTAAAAAATGAACGTGGAGACTTCTATGAAATTGGATTCAAGGCTTATCGGACTTTCTCTCAAATCCGTTCCCTTCGCGATTCTGTTCTTTCTCTTCGCTTTCATCCTGGCCTTATTTTCTCCAGACGCTATTGCCGACGCCGGTCAGGGAGGATTTTATCCTTTAAGCCAATTAAATCCTCGGCCCGAAATGGCCGAGACGGTCTTTGCTTCGACTCGTCGTCTTTCCATGGAGGCGGGAGTCTCTTGCTCTTCAGCGATTGTCTCTAACGATGGCTACCTCCTCACCGCCTTACACTGCCTGCCCCGCTGCCTAGAGGACGCGATCAACAAAAAAAATAGCCAAGATGCCCGCGCTTTCACGCGACCGGGGTTCACAGGTATCGAAATTCTAGATCAGGCGAGCTTCGTTAAAAACTGCCCCGCCGATCTTGTTCCTTTTATTTCAGATCCTGATGTTCAGCAGGTTCGCCTTGTTTGGGTCGGTCACGGCCGGGCCCTCATCGATGAGGCCTTCCTAGCGACTCATCCTCTTCCCTCTTTAGACATCTCTCGCAGTGCCGACCAAATCGATGACTATGCTATTTTGAAGATCGATTACGTTAAAAATGGCGACCATCCTTGTATGGCCCTTGGTCCCTTGCCCGCTGCGGGTGCGCCGGTTTGGAATGTGGGTTACCCTTCCTGGACGCTGCGCCCGGGCCGTCGAGGCGCCACAGGGGCTGAGCTCGTGGCCTCAAGTGGACAGGCTTTAGCCGGCGCCTCAATGGATCCTTTTTTACAAGGAATCGCGTCGACTTTATCAGATCCGAAAGCTTTTTGGGACGCGATGGGATTGATCTACGGTCGACCCGACCTCTTGCGCACCGATGCCGATTCCTATTTTACGAATAGCGGAGGATCGCAAGTGAATCAGGCTGGTCAGCTGATCGCCGTTCTTTCTTCCATCACCAAGGCGACGCAAGACAGCTACAATCACGCGATGGTCATCGGAACATCAACCGAGAGAATTCGCAACGAAGTCACAAAGGAACTTGGAACGGCCAAAGCCCAGGAGATCTTTAACTGCCACCCGGTTTCTACGGAAATTGTGAAAGAGACTTTAGATGGGTTTTTCGGAAATTAAAGATCTTTTTTTAGATTCTTAAGGCTGGGGAAAGAGATCGCCTTTTGATGACTAAGATCTGCCTAGATGAGGGTGTCTCCGTTCAGCTGGGCCGGTGGGACGATGCTATGTCCGTTCGTGAGAAAGCCTTTCTGAAGCGCTTCCTGCGCTTCAGATCTAGGTGCCGGGGAATTACTTTATTTGGAGAGTGCGAGGGTCCTGTGGTGTGGCTCTTGTTCTTTTTCCATCAACCCTCTCAAGATGCAGTCTCGTTTCTTACTTTGAATGGGCTTTGAGTGTCGCGTTGACGGCGGCGACGATCGGTTTGATTTGCAGTTGCAACATCGCGAAGATTTGTTGCTGAATAATTCCGCCTTCGTAGGTCGGGGCTTGATTGGCTAGAGCAACCAAATCAACGCGGGGACCTTGACCGGCTTTATTGGTGTAGCAGATTTGCACGTCGAAGCTTGAGTAAACATCCGTCAGTATGGAACTGGAACGCCCAAGTTCCGAGTGCAGGATGAAATTTCTATCGCATGATCCGTGCTTTTCACTGATCGACATTTCGGCGTCCATATCGACTGTTTTGCAAATAAACAAAACGCACTTTTCAATCGAAACTTTGATCACGGGTTGAGATTGGGTTCCGCCCACGACTAGAGGAGAAACAATCCGGCTGCCACTGTCGATTTGGGGTTGGAACTTCTCAAAAATCGCTTTGACGTCCGCCACCGTATCGGTCACCGTCTGATCAGGTTGAGCCGATTTAAAAGTCAGGCTTTGTTTAGCAAGAACGTCGGTGGCACCAAAGCTCGTCGCAGACGCGCAGAGAGCTAAAAAGGACAGGCCTAAAACAGAAATTTTCATATCGATCTCCTCATCAAATTTGCGCGAGTGTAGCACGGCTCCCGCGCGTCCTGAGAGGCCGCGATACGCCCCTGAATTTTTTTCTTTTTATGACAAAAAATGGCAAGGGGAACCCCTCAAAATATATATATTGACCAATTGCGTCAATTAGTTTATAACGAAGGTCCCGTTTTATCGTGTTGATGGAGGCTTTATGTCGTCAGGTTCTCGCTTTACCTTGAGTCTTACTTGTGTCGCTTTAGTCTTCGCCTCCTTTTCTGCACAGGCTCAACAAAGCCCTGTTTCATCGGCCCTCGCCTACCTGCAAGCTCGACAGAGCAAAGGAGATGATGGCTACGACCTCGGTCAGTGGCGCTCTCAAGTGACTTCAAGCTTGCCGAGCTTCATCGGGGTAGGAACACAAAATGTTCCTGCGGAGGAGCCGACGGCTTTCATCGCGGGCTCGATTGCGAATATTTTAGCCGAGATCTATTTATTGGATAACGAATATACCGAAATTCCCGCGATGGTCAGCGAAGCCCGTCAGGGACTCAAAAATTATGCTTTCGGCAGCGTCTTTCATTTTTATCCTCCTAAAAAATACGGCGCCCTCACCGTGCGCGGGGCGCGCTTCATGCACCTATCGCCCAAGTGGCAGGGTTTCACCAATACTCCCCCTGACGCCGATACGACCTCTGTTTCGGGTTTGCTGATAGCCTATGATTCAGCCATCCAAAATAAAACCTCTTTGCTACAAACCAACTATAAACTCCCCCCTCGCGCAACGACTTTGTTGGGAGAGTTCCGGGACGTGAATCGCGGAGCCCACCTGTTCAACGCCGTTCACATGGCCCAGAACACCGGGGCCTTCTTAACGTGGTTTCAAGATGAAAATGATCCCCGCATGCCCCGCGATTTCTTTGCCACTCCCGATAAGGGAATGCGCATTCCCTTTGGCAAAAACGACGTTGATTGCGTGGTGAACGCAAATGTTTTGAAAGTGCTCACGGCCACGTCGCAAAAAAAGACTCCTGGCTACGCGGAGACTTGCAACTATCTCAATCAGATCGCCGCCGGCCGAGATTATTTTAATTGCGGACAGTACTATCCCAGCACTTACGTTTTACCTTACACGATGGGGACGGCCCTCGCCATGGGCACCCGCTGCCTCGAACCTTCGCGCGCGATTCTTTTGAACGAAATGTTGAGAAGGCAAAATGCGGATGGCAGTTGGACGAATGAGACCCACGCCAATCCCGACTTTGTTCAGTCAACGGCCTGGGCCCTCAGCACCATCCTGCAAACAGGAAATCCTGAGGATTCGCAACAGCGGGCCGCCGTGAAAAAAGGAATTCACTTCCTTCTTTCACAAGCTCGTCAAACGAAAGATGGAAAGACTTTCTGGTCCGGTGAAGTTTTCTACGCCGCGATCTTCGTCGCCCGAGACACCGTGCTGTGGAGATCCACCGCTTACACCACAGCAACGGTGCTTAAAACCTTGGTCCTTGCCGACAAAAAATGGAATCTACACTAGAGAATTCTTCAGGCCAGAGCTATTTTGTTTAGAGACCAAATCACTCAGCCATCATTCGCTCACTGAAAGAGACACAAATCGAGTGGACTCTTTTTGCACCATCCCTGTGGCGATGCAAGGGGCGTACCTGAAAAAGCGCACCACCTGCAGAGGTCTTCTTTTTCGTTTTTTTGTTGCCACGTCACTTTCCCTCCACTAGCTTCCCCGCCGAAGTTCGAATTAGAAAACAGGGGAAAATATGCGATCACAAATTCTTTGCGCTATCTTTTTAACAATGTCCGCTCTTTACGCTCACGCGAATGCACCAACCACCTTAAACGTTGCTTTCGGGTCGAGTGTTCCTCAAGATTCCTCCGGGCAAACTTACGTTGAAAAGGCAGGTCCCAGCCGCGCGAACGGCGGCGAACACTTCGTGCTCAAGTTGAATGCCGCGAAAATGATCACCTCGATTAAAATCACGGGCTTCTCGTTGAGCCACTCCGGCAAGTCTTTGATTCACAGTGCGACGGCGGTGGCCGGAGCGACCCATCTTCCCTTACCGGCTTTGTTCCAATTCACTCAAGTCACGGCCGGAAATCCTGCGAACAGTAAAGGTTTAGTTTTGTTAGCTGACAACAGCTTTGTCGAAGCCACTCCCAACCAGGCGCTGTCGCAGTTGGATCTGGTGATCGAAGGCTATTCCAATGACGACGCCTCTTTCCTTTTGCAAATCACGACCACCGATGAATGGTTTGAAAATCAATTCATGCTCACCCGTACGGGTCCCCATAGCGAGCAGTCCGTGGGAGCGCTGATCAACGAAGAAAACTACGCGAAGTTTTCAAGCTCGGACTTGAACAAACTGATGCTGGCGGGAACGCCGGCCCAGGCTACGGATCTCGTGAGTAAAACTTTTGTTTGCTCGAGCTACACAAAATTAGACAGCCCCGAAATCAATTTGAAAAAACGGACTTACTTTAGTTCTGCGAACGGATCTTTGCAGTCGAGCAGCGACCTTGAAGGAACCAACCTCAATTGGTCCGCGACCTCGGCAGGTCTCACCACTCCGATCGCCAACCAAAATGGTTGCGGAACCTACACAACTTATAATGTCTTGCGCAGAACTCCGAGTGGAAATCTGATTGCAGAAATCAATCTCGACCTCAAAAATTATGTTCAGTTATGCACAAACGCTGGCTACGACGCCGTCGGTACTCAGGCGATTGAAACGAACTCAACTTTTCCTTCGGTCATTGATCCCAACTTTGTTGTGGATAGTTACGAGTTCTGTCACTTAGCGAATTAATATTTTTTTGTAAATTTAGTTTTGTGATTATTTGAGGGGAAAAATGAAAATCTATTTATCGTGCCTTCTCGTTTCTTGCGCGCTCTCTTGGAACTTCGCTCAAGCCAGCATTCAAGTCAAAGACGGAGTCGTGACCATCGACGTTTCTGGATCAGATGCCCAGTCCTACAGTGAAAGCGGCACTGACGCCGGAAAGGTCAACCTGGTCCTCTCCTACGCGGACGCCGCGAAAACGATCGTGAGTGTCGGCGGAAGCACTTCACACTATGGAAAAACATCTCCGATTGCCGAAAAAATTGCGCTCAAAGATTTAAAAAACATCCGCATTTACGCTGTGGGTGGAAATGGCGCGAACGGCGACAACGGCTACAACGGTTCGCAAGGATCTGCCGGATCAAACGGTTCAGATGGTTACAACGGCTCCGATGGCTGCCCGCCTAGCAATGGCAATAGTGGCGGCGACGGCGGGCGTGGCGGTGACGGTGGCAATGGCACCGCGGGAGGCAATGGGGGTAACGGCGGGAACGGTGGAATCATTCATATTGCGACCTCTCCTGATCAAAATGAATTGATGCTTTACGTGAGCGTCAATGCATCCTCGGGTGCTGGCGGCGACGGGGGAGCGGGCGGCAGCGGTGGCTCAGGTGGTCCCGGTGGAATCGGAGGTCAGGGCGGTGCAGGTGGACGCAACACCTGCGTTGACGACAAAGGTCAGCCCACAAATGGCTTCGACGGATCACGCGGGTGGAGCGGAAATAACGGCTCCAGCGGAAACTCGGGTTACAACGGCTCCAATGGTTCCGCCGGCAGCGGCGGCCGAGCGGGATCCTACAGCTTTGATCTTGTTAGCAAAGCCGGAACACAAAACTTCAAATCTCGATTTGATCTCAAAATCACGGGCGCAAAATTTGCCGACGACAACGATGACTCGGTCCTTGAACCGGGTGAACGCGTCTATTTGGTTTCGTTAGAAGTCACTAATAAGAGCTCTATGCCTAGCCCGGAAGGGCAACCCATTCAATTTTCTTTCGCGAGTACCTCCACGTTAATTTCGCCAACAAGCCTTAACGCCACTCTGTCAGCCATCGCTCCCGGCGGCCACCAGACCCTGAACTTCAAAAAAGGCGCCCTGCCTTTGCAAGTTCCTGATCAAGCGGGATTGATCGGCAAAAAGGCCTTGGCCAAAGGATTTTTGAGCATCAATAATGTTCACCTGGATTATGATGTGGACAGCGGCATGTCTATCCACTGGCCGGTTTCTTCAAGCGCAAATAATGCGAAAATTTCGGCCCTCTTCGAAGTTCCGCAGAAAGATCTTGTTTATACCCTCAAAAATGTAGGTTCCCGTGATCTAGGCGACGGCGGCAACCAACCTCTCTATGTTGAGTTCGCCTGGACATCTTCATCCGTCTCTGGATCAGAGGTCGTCCTGGTTCTTGCGGACGGTCGCACTTTTTCGCTGGATCAAGCGGTGCAGCTGTCAGACGTGAAGATTCCTGCAAACGCCTCGGTCGCGCTGCCCGTGAATTTACTCTTTCATGATAGCAAAAATCTTTCGAAGGCGAGCGGCACTTTGACGATGAGTTTGCGTCTGCAGGATTTTAATTCAGGACATCAAGACGTTTTGCAATCTATTAGCATCAATGTAAACCTCAATTTAGATGTGAACGCCTTGATCTGGAACCAGACGCTGAATTTAGCAAAAATGAAGATTCAATGTATTTTCCCTTATCTCACGGTTCCCGAACAACCCCTGGCCTCCGTGCAAATTTCCAAGGTACAATCCTCAAACCAATTGCAAGTTCAGGTGGAGGTTCCAGGCTCTGCTTCATCGAGCACTTCGCCGCTGATTCATCTGCAGGCCTCGCCCGCTTTTTCCTATCTGGAACAGTTCCGCGGCACTTGGACTTCACAAACGGCCGTCGACTTCTTGAATAAATTGGTCAGTCCCGCTTCACCGAAGGGCCCTTGGTCCTTTAAATCATGCAAGGCTGTCCCCTAACGGGGCTGCCCGCGCGCAGACCGTTTCAAAAAGAGACCGCCGCGATCTTTCATCACTCTTTAGACAGAGACCAATTCATCGACGCTCAGAAAGCTTTGGCTTGCAAATGGACCGGCTTCCACTTTGCAGGTATTGAAAGCAGCCGGGGGGCTCAAACATGCAAAATGATGAATTTCGTTCTCAAACGAAAAAAATTTTTCTTCTCAGTGTCCTTAGCATTTCTTGCGTGAGTCTTTTCTTTGGCCTCGTCGGCTGCACCCCCAAGTACTCTTTTGTTCCTGCCGAATCTTCGCTCGCAAGCCTAGCCACACCATCAAGTCTAAGCATCAGCCCGCCCTTTTCACAAATCGATGCAGGCTCTTCGCTCTCGCTTCAAGCCAGCGGCGGTGTTCCCCCTTACACCTACTCTGAAGTGAGTGGCGGAAATGGAATTTTAACTCCTTCTCATGATGGCAAAAGTTTGACTTTCTATTCGCCAATTTCGCCTCAAGTTTTCGTCATCGCGGTGACCGACTCAGCGGGGACCACGAAAACAGCCCAGATTGTCACGCAGGATCCAAACAGCCCTAAGGGCTCCCTAGGGGGTTTGGTGACGAATGCGGTGAATGGTCAGCCCCTAGCGGGCGTGAGCGTCGTCGTGCACGCCGATTCGGATGCAGGGCCCGTGGCCGCGAGTATCGCCACCGACAACGCCGGTCATTATCTTTTCTCTTCTTTACCGGCAGGAATCTACTACGTCGATTTTTCGATTTCCGGTTTCGCTTCGATCCTCGGTGTTCCGGTCAGCATCATCGCTGGACAAATGACAGAATTGAACGAATCCATGTCATCTATTCTTAACGGAAATCAAATTCGTATCGTTTTGACATGGACAGGCCCCAAACCAGGAGCCGTCCAAGACATGGATGGCTACTTGCAAATGCCCGGTTACTCTCAGCCCATTTTCTTTTTTAACAAAACGATCATCGGGTCCGAATACAAGGTTCAGCAAGATAAGGACAACGAGCATTGGTACGGACCCGAGACGATCACGATCAACGCCATCGATCCGGGAACCTACGTCTATTATGTCGCCAATTACTCGTCACCGAACGTTCCGACCGCTTTGGGAAACTCCAATGTGCACATCAACGTCTATCAAGGATCTCAACAAATCAGAAGTTACGATGTCCCACCCGGCTCGGGAACGGCCTACGACGTCTTCCACATCGTCAATGGCGCAATCGTCGACACCGGAAATTACGATAGCAATCTCTACCATATGCACTTGGCTCTGTAAAAACCTAAGGATGAGTAAATGGGCAGGCGGCGTGCCTTGATCGAATTGCCTTTTCCCAACTTAGATAAAGTGTTCGTAAATAATTTCATGGGTCAGGATCTGAAACAGTTTGAAAAAGTTTTCTCATTTCAATGAGAAAGGCCTTCTTGAGGTCCCTCCGGAAAAATTCATAGATCTCCGCTCGAAGTCCTTGACCCTTCTGCCGCAATGAATTAGCTCTGGGTTCCCTGGAATTTAAAATCTTAAAGAATGGAGAAACCCTATGGCAAAAAAAGCCACGCCCGCAAAAGCTGAAAAAAAAGTTAAAAAAGTAAGACCCGCCATTGAATTTGCTCCCCTGAAATTCAAAGAGTTCACGATCACGCAAAAGCGTTCTGGTCGTTACGAAGTGATGGGAGCAAAAGGCAACCTCAACGGACTTGAAAAAGCAAAACTTTTGCAAGAAGCCAAAGTTTTAAAAGGTTCTTTCAAAAAGGCCGCTGCTGCCGAAGCTCCTACGGCTTAGTTCTTGTCGAAGGCAATTTGAGGGGCTTTCTGCACTTCAAATTGCCCCTTCCACCCGCTTATTCTTTACTTTGAATAACTCAGATCAAATTCGTACTTCACGGGACCATCGGAAAAAGAGGGCCTTCGGTCTTCAGTCACAATCAAATCAGCATTTTTGGGCATGCAATTTCCACAGGCTGAGAATTTAAAATGATACACTCGCACCCCTTCACCCAATTCCTTGCAGGTGGGTGCATCATTGGACTCCGACAGGCCAGCCTTGCGAATTTCTGTTAATTTGTCGGCACTGTTCAAAAGAACCGTTAAAACTTGATTCACCGAAACCTGGCAGCGGCCTGCCGATGGCGCGGGAACCCGCTCTCTTTTTGCTTCAGCAAAGTGACCACTTCCCATCACACTAAGCCCGAGCACTAAACTCACAAATAAGCATTTTTCCACTCTGCACTCCATTGAAATGACCAGCCTTCTTCGACCGAGTCTCTCTCAGTTTGAGATAAACACCGCGGATAGTCCAGAGATTCCCCTCTTTGACAGAATAGCCAATCCGCGGGTGAAAAAGCCGTCTAAAGATTGGACAGACGCCTGACTAAAAAAGCCCTCAAACCCGCGTCCCGGCTCGAGGACATCAGGCACATCCAAGTTTTTTGGCATTCGCCTTGCTCTGGATTCAGGCTATGGGAACTCGCAATTTCACGCTAAAACTTATTTGTTTATCCCTCCTCGGCTTCACCGGCCTCGGGCTCTCGGCCTGCCGCATGTACGGAGATCCTCAGGACGCCGGTGGCATCCCGCAAACGGCGAGCAGCAGCGGCTTAGCGCGCAGTTGGGCCTCTCAGTACGGCGACACTCTCACCATTGCTCCGGATGGCTCACTGAGCGATACCCTCTGCCAAATTCAAGGAACCGCTTCAAACATCAATCAAGGAAGAACCTGTCCGCAAGGAGAGAGCCTTTGCGGAATGCTTATCCTCACAATCAAAGAGACCAACGGCGCCAGTTCCTGCCAAGCCCCTGGAGATTTTTATTGCTCCTATTTTACGACAGCTATCGATAATCAAACTCAGTTGACCCTAAACTGCGGTAAAGGTCCTACGACTTATTTAGGCCTTTAGAACTCTGCCGTTTGGCGATCTATTTTCAGTCTTTTTTCCAGACACGCACGTAATCGACTTGCAGGGGCCACTTGACCGCGGTCCCTAAAATAATAACGAGATGTTGGCAGTCACCAATCGAAAAAGCAGCGGAGCCCGCAACGGGAGGCGGACCCATCGTGCAGGTCGCATTCCCTGTCCAGCTCACCGGCACACCCTTGCAGGTGCTGCCGGAAGGAAGACAGGGAATGCCATCCACGTACATGGTCTGCGAGCCTTGATAATTATTTTCTGCACTTCCTAAAACCCAAAGTTGACCAATGCGGTGAAACTGGGTCCAATCCGAAGCTCCCGCGGCGGAATTCGCCACGGTGAATTCGGGATTCGCCACCTGACAGAAAGAACAGCCAGAGCCGTATTTACCGTACCAGTCGTGCCGGGCCGAGCCAAAAAAATTCGCCGCCGAAAATGAAAAAACATCGTACTCAAAAAAATCGTTTTCCATAAAATGCTCGTAACCAGAAATTTGTCCCGGCCATTGGGCGGCGATCCCACCGTTCGCCATATGCTCAACCGCTAAGGACCAAAAGGCGGGCCAATCCGTCGCTCCGAATCTTGTCAGCGTTTGGTCAAAGGCAATCCGCGCTTCAACATAGTAAGCATGCGCTGGGCGCCCGAACGTTGTTCCGACATATCCCGTGGATAATAAGGAGGAAGGAGCGGCCGTCGCAATATTATAACTCCCCGTCGATCCCGTCGGATTGAGAGTCAGAATGCCGTTCGCGATGGAAATATTCGCGGCGGGTTCCGTCCCGTAACCAAAGAATTTTTTCGTATACCACTTGAATCCGGGATTTCCCGTCGCTGCCGTATCAATGGTTGAGAGACTATCGAATTCGTCATCGAAAAAAAGAGTGTGCCCCGAGGTCGTCGGGTTATTGGGATCAAAAGCCATCGTCACCGGAAGGGGCGCCGAACAAGACGCACTCTTTCCGCCGCCGGCGCCTTCACAGGTCCAGCTCCAAGGTCCACTGCCCGAAAGGACAGAGGCCCGCCCCGCCCCGCACAGGCCGCCAGTGGGGGCCGAACTCATCGCGGCGCCATTCGCGGTTCCGCAAACACCATCCACGCTTTCTGCAATGGGACTCATCGAAGGAATCGCCGTACTGGCTTCGTTCTGTAAAGACTCGACGGGTTTAAATGAGTTCGTACATCCTGCACTAAGGACCAGAGTAAGGGTCACAGGGAGAAGCAAAAGCCTTTTTAGAAAAAACACGCGCCCCCTCCCCACATAATTGCCAATCTATCGCTTAAGATATGAATCTTATTATAGAATCGGCCTATTCCGAGGAAGTCTTAAGAGAAAAGGACTTGGACCACCCTCAAGCGCCCGGCTGCTCGAAGAGCCGTCTTACTTTGAGGCAAAGCTCTTTGGTTTAGCCTTTTCAACCCACCCAGTCTTCATTTTCGGACTCAAATCTCGGACTCGGTCCGGAAATAATCTCTCAAATCTAAATAAACCGGACATGACGGGCAAAGACACCGGTCCCCTCCTTGCTCTCTCCTTCGCCAATGGCAATCGCGGCAAAGACAATCCGTCTGAAGCACGCACTCGAGCCTCAAGGAGAAAACCATGTCTTATCTTTTGGATGTCACTTTGCGTGACGGCGGCTATCAAAACCTCTTTCATTTCCATCCTCAGCGCGCCGCCCGCCTCGCACGCGAGCTTGGTCAAGCGGGCGTGGACTTCATTGAAATTGGCTATAGAAATGGATCTCTAAAGCCGATCGCGGGTGCAGGCCCCGCGGCCCTTTGCCAGGAGGCCTATCTCCGTACCTTGCGCAAACACGCTCCCGAAGCGAAATTAGCCGTGATGGTCCATCCTCATAATGTGACGACTGAAGATCTTGAAGATCTCCGCAAAAACGGCATCGACATGATCCGCGTCTGCATGAACCAGAAGGATTTAATAGGAACGGCCGCGACGATCAAAAAAGCGCGAGAGCTCGGCTTTCTGACGACCGCGAACATCACGCGCATTACTTATTTAGATTTGCAAACCGCTTCTCACTTAGCTCAATTCGCCGAAGAAAATGGTGCCCATGTCGTTTACTTCGCCGACTCTAACGGAAACTTGATTCCGTCAGAGGTCGATCGCATCACGAAAACACTCAAAGCTTGCGTCAGCATCCCGATCGGATTTCATGCTCATAATAATCTCTCGATGGCCTTAGCGAATACGATGGCGGCCCGCGAGGCCGGAGCGACCTTTATTGATAGCTCGATCAAAGGGATGGGTAAGGGAGCCGGTAATCTCGCAACCGAAATTTACGCCACTTACTTAAACAGGCTCGCTCAAGGCGGAAAACAAAATCTCGTGCGTATTCTGGAAATCGCTCAAAATTGGGAAATCGAAATGGCCGGCGTTCTTCAATCCCTCACTGTCGAAGAGCTTTTTTTGGGGGCCGCTAATTTTTCGGCCGAGTTCATTCCACTCTTGCGCGAGGCCGCTGTACGCCACGGTATTTCATGGCCAGCCCTCGCCTTCGCTTTGGGTGAGCGTTCTCCCCGCGTCGCCTCCTTATCTGAAATTGAACTCCTTGCCTTGCGCTTGCAGGATCAGAAAGGAAGCGACGCCAATGAGCAAGCCTCTTCCATCGCCTAAATTTGAATTCGCGCCCTTGGAGTTTGGTTATGGAGATCATCACACTGTGGTTTTTGCACCCCTCATGGCCGAACCACCCGATCTTCACTTTGCACATCGCTGGCTGGGAGCCTTTGAAACTTCCCATCGCTTCACTATTTTTGATCCTCTTAGCGTTCCGGGATTGAGGAATCATTTGCTCGCAAATATCGACTGGGAGAGTCTGCAAAGAGCTTGGGCTGAAGAGCTTCACGGGAAAAAATTCGCAGAAGCCTGGGGTTTTTCGTTTGGCGGCTGCCTCTTACAAAAGCTGGCCAATGTGCCAGCGCTCGAGCAAGCGAACTTGATTTTCCTCAGCACCTATTCAAAAGCCCATTCTCTTTTAAGTGAACGTCTCGAAGAAGTTTGCGCACATCTCAAGGCACAGAATGCTTTTGCAGCTCTTCAAAGTCTTGAGCTGTTGATCACATCAGAACCTCTTACAACAAAGCCCGAGTGGCGTTGTGAGAGTTCTTCTCTGCAGCGTTTGCAAGCTGGGTTTCGCCTCCTTCTGTCGCACGATGCCCATCGAGAATTGCTTCTGCGTAAAAAACGCGCCCTTTTTATTTTAGGGACTGATTCGCGCCTCATGAGCCTCGAAACCTTGAATGGAGCCTGTGGGCACAGGGTTCGGACAATTGGGTCGTCCCAGATGCGCCTATCCATTGAACAACCAGCAGCTCTGCTCAGAGTCATTCACGAGGAGGGGCTCCATGCTTAAATCAAACTCGATCCCCCTGAAAATTGCCTTGCTTCCGGGCGATGGCATCGGCCCCGAAGTGATGGCCGCCGCTTCGCCCGTCTTCGCAAGTCTTGATCTACCGTTTGAATTGAGAACAGGCGAAATCGGGTGGCAGGCCTGGTGCAAATTCGGCAACCCCATTCCTGCTGCAACTTGGCGCTTGATTGAATCGTCGGACTGCGTGCTGCTCGGCGCGATCACCAGCAAACCTCCACGTCAAGCGGAAGCGGAGCTTCTGCCTGTTCTGCAAAATCGTGGACTCAAATACACTTCTCCCATCATTCAACTGCGGCAAAAGTTAGATCTCTTTGCGAATGTGCGGCCCGCTTCAGGAACAAGCCCGAATGGAGGGCCTTTTCGATTTGTGGTGATTCGGGAAAACACGGAGGGTCTTTACGCGGGGCTCGACTTCGTGGTCAACAACGACAACGTTCGCGGTTCTTTGAATAGTTTGCGTGAACAAAAGGGACTCTCCGCAATTGTCGGGGACGCTGCCTATTCGATTCGTCTGCTGACTCGCTCGGGTTTGACAAGGTTATTCGAGTTCGCTTTCCAACAGGCCAGAGGAGCGGGTTACACGAAGTTGACCTACGCGGACAAGCCCAATGTGCTCCGCGAAAGTGGTGAGTTCGCGATAGAGATTTTAAAAGAAGTGGCCAAAAATTTTCCTGAAATAAGTTGGGATGTCCAAAATGCCGATGCCGTCGCCTTGGGAATTGTTCGTCGTCCCGAACAATTCGGTGTGATCGTCGCAGAAAATATGTTTGGAGATTTGCTTTCGGATGTGGCCGCGGCCGTGATGGGAGGATTGGGACTCGCTCCCAGCGCCAATATTGGAAATCGCAAACCTTATTTTGAACCGGTGCATGGCAGTGCACCTAAATATGCAGGCCGCAATTGCGCTAACCCCATGGCGATGTTCCTTTCGATAGGTCTTTTGCTTGAACACTTCGGCTACAGTTTTGAGGCAAAGTGCATCGCCGAAGCGGTGCGCACGACAATTCTTGATGGCCAAACCTTGACCTTCGACTTGAAGGGGCAAGCCTCAACTACCGCAGTGGCCAAAGCCGTTCTCGAGAAAGTGACGGCCTTTCAAACTCAGGCCAATGTAAAAACAAAGAATTTTTCAATGGAGAAAAAAAATGTCTGAACAAAATGAAACTTTAAACCGAGCGCGAATCCTTTCCACTTCGGCATTATCGGACGCTCTCGACAGCTTAGGCGTGAGCGGTGGATTATTAGGCTGCTCTCCTCGCACGGGAAAGACTCGTATGGTCGGTTTCGCATTCACGGTGCAGTACGAAGAATTTTTGACTCAACCTCAGTCCTTCCAAAACGCGGGAAACTACATCGATGACGTCGTTGCGGACCAAGTCATCGTCATCAACAATGCGGGCCGCGACGATTGCACCAGCTGGGGAGGGATTCTGACGGAGGTGGCACTGCAACGGAAAATCGCAGGAACGGTTGTCTACGGAGCGGTTCGCGATCTCGAAGAGTTGCAGTCGCAAAATTACAGTCTGTTCAGTTCGCATATTTTCATGCAATCCGGAAAAAATAGGGTTCAGAAGACAGCACAACAAATACCTGTTTCGATCGGCTCGGTGACCGTTTGTCCAGGAGATTTAATCTGCGGAGATGCAAGTGGTGTCCTCTCCATTCCGCGTCACTTGATAGACGAGGTGCTGTCGAGGGCGGAAGCGATTGAGAAAACAGAAGGGAAAATTTTAAACGCGATCCGCGCAGGCCAAGCTTTAGCGATGGCCCGCAAAGAATTTGGGTATCACGAGCCATGGAAAAACTAGATTTTCTTGATCTGCACTTTCACATTGCACCGGATCTCTACGTACGACGGCATGATGTGCTTTCGTTGGGACCTCTTTTACAACGCTTGAATGGCGGCGTATACGCGAAGAGCCACTTGGGATCAACCATCGAAGTGGCCAGCCTAGCACAAAAGATGGGATATCCTATTTTTGGCTCCCTCGTTCTCAATCGCTGCCTGGGCCCGTTGAACTACCGCACAGTTTTAAGCGCTCTGGCCCGTCGTGATCCGGAAGAGACGATGCCGCTTTTAGTTTTCCTTCCGACATTGAAGGCCCACGCGAATCCCTCTCGCCTCAAGCGAAATTACCGGCATGAGTTCATCCATGAATTGGATCTCGATTCCGAAATGCTTTTGAGTGAGGGAAAGGTCCGTGATGAAGTACGTGATCTCTTTAAACTCGGCCGAGACTATCCAGTTCGCTTCGCCTCGGGGCACGCTCATCGAGAAGAAATTTTTCCTTTGGTAGAAACAGCGCAGAAAGAAAATCTTTCGGGATTTCTTTTGACCCACCCCACTCAGCCCTGCGTGGGCCTCAACCATCAGGACCTTTTAGACCTTTCACGACTCGAGTTTATTTATTTTGAACAGACCGCCTTGACTCGTCGACTTCGGTATCAAAGCGATGCGGCTTTCACTCGGATATTGCATGAACTTCCACGCGTCATTCTAGCTTCTGATTTTGGTCAACCAAATTGCCCCGACATCGACGAATGGATCCAGCAAACCAAGTTTGAACTCCAGAGTTTGCAACTCCATTCTGCAGACCAAAAAAAACTTTTACTTGAAAATGCTCTTCACTTTTTATCAAGGAGTCCCTAATGGATTTTCGCATCGTTCTACTTACATTGCTCAGCGCACTTCCGCTTTTAACAACAGATATTTATTTACCCGCTTTTCCTGCCATCAGTCGGGACTTGGCCGCGGCGGCCTGGCAGGTTCAATCCACAATGAGCCTTTACCTCTTAGGTCTCAGCGTGGCGCAACTTTTCTACGGCCCGCTTTCCGATCGCTTCGGTCGGCGGCCCCTGCTCTTAGGAGGTTTGCTGATTTATACATTGAGCAGCCTAGGATGCGCCTGGGCTCCGACAATATTCCTCCTGCAAATTTTCCGCATCGGGCAGGCTATCGGAGCCTGTGGAGGCTTAGTTCTCGCCCGTGCCATGGTCGCCGATATATACAGCCGCGAACGAAGCGCGCAGGTTCTTTCGATCATCTACCCGATCGTGGGGTTGTCGCCGATCTTGGCTCCGATTATGGGTGGGCTCCTGAACCATTTGGTCGGTTGGCGCTGGATTTTCATGGGTCTATTTCTTTTAGGAAGCCTTCTTTTGATCAGTGTTTATCTGACTCTGCACGAATCTCAACGACAAGAAAACCAAAGCGCACTGCGGATGCTTCCCATCTTACGGAACTTCCGCACGTTACTAAGCGATAGCAGTTTCCTGGCCTATACGGGCACCATCGTCTGCGCCTACGCGGCTTACTTTGCCTACCTTTCGCAAGCGCCCTTTGTCTTTGCACGCTTAGGCGACGGCTCAAGTCTTGATAGTTTTTTCTACGCGCCGACCGCCGTTTCGTATATCGCAGGGACCATGATAGGACGAAAGATCCTGGCACGCTCAGGACTTGATCGCGTTATTCTAACGGGATGTTTTTCCTTCGTCATCGGTGCGAGCGTGTTTTTGCTTTTTGCGCTTGCCGGAGTGCACGCACCTTGGCAGTTGTTTTTGCCTATGTGCATTGTGACGGCTGGAAACGGCATGATCTTGTCGTTCAGTATGGCCGGAGCATTGGCCGTCGCTCCCAACTTAACGGGAACCGCCTCGGGTCTTGTGGGTTCATTACAGTTGGGAGGGGCCTCGCTCGCTTCTTCATTACTGGGCTCGTTGTTCTCAGCAACTATTCCTCATTTAGCCATCTTCGTCTTTTTAGCCACAGCCGCCGCCTTAGTGATTTTTCAGTTGCGGCTGAAGGCCAAGCAGACCGCTTCTTTTAGTAAAGTTCCATAAGCGGATGATCTGTCATTGTGAGGCCCAACGAACTCTTGTTCGCAACGTTTGAAATCGGGTTGAGCCACGCTTGGGATCGTGAACATTCACGCTCGCAAAGCTCTGGCCGAAGTTCACGGTGATGTTGTCACTGCGGACGGGCCAGTGAACCCAGCAGCTGTCGACATCTTTGACAGCTCTTTCGCTAGAAGTGGCACCCTCGTCCTGGCCTTTGTTCCTCACTTCACCTAATCAAGGCTATTGCTCGCGGCAACCTTCAAACGGGCATGGCCGTTGCTTTTAGCTTGGATAGAGTGAGGTCAAAAATGAAAAAAATGGAGTGGTCCGCCGTTGCCATGTTAGTTTTAGGAATCGTCCTTTTGCTGAGAGCCCAGCAAAAACATGTTATGACCGTCACTCCCCCGGGCGCTTCCCTCGCAGAGGCTGTAGAACCCCTTGAGCCTCCGATAAAATCGGCAAGCCTTCACATCAGCCCCCCTCCTGCCTCCATCAGACCTGTAGCCGCAGCACTGGCTGAGCATTTCAGTGCGCAGTGGCTCCAGGAGCAATCTAGCCAGATGAACTCCATCGACTCCCATCCTCAAGAAACTTTGGCGCGCCTCAAAGAAATGGCGGCTTCGCTTTCTGATTCCGAACGTGATCAGCTGATGCAAAAGGTCGTTGACGCTAGCGCCGATCAAAACGAAAGAGCTTTGGGACTTCATCTTTTGACCCTGACACCTAAGACCTCCGCAGAGACTTATATTCACATCGCCCTGATGGATGATCCTAGTTTTCACACTTCTCTCCCAGGACATTCATCTGATGAATTTCAACGCAATTTAGTCGAAGCCCTCGCCGTCGGAGCCCTTGACGAACTCCAAACACGAGCCCTGCAGAATCCCGCGTTCATTGGCGAACTCGAGCACATCGCAAAAAAATCTCCGAGCCCTCTGGTGGCCCGGGTCTCTCAAGCCATGGCAAAGGCCGTTCTTTCCGGTCAGCCCATCATCGCGGAGGCCCAATGAAAACTCTTTGCTTCATCCTTCTTGCTTTTTTCAGCACAGGAGTTTTCGCGGCTCCCAACACCTGCCTTCCCAAAGAGCGGGTCTCTGTCTTGAGACGCTATTTCAACATTCAGTTGAACCAAGCTCCCGACTACTGCGACCCGCAAAACCGAGCCTACCAAATTATGCAGGCCTTGATTTTCATTTACGAATTGCAGCTGGATGGGAAAATCCCTCCTCGCCCCTACAATCAGGAAATCATTGGTTACGACTGGATCAACCGTTTGGCGCGGCTCGCTCCTTCGATCATGTGGGGACCTTCTTCTGCCGATGCCTTTCTCTGCAAAACTTCCCTTGCCATGGCGGGTTCTACCCCAGGCCGTCTCGATGTCTGCCCCATGCTCTTCCAAAGAAACGAAATGACCTCATCCCTCTTGGAAATTGTCAACACCCTCCTGCATGAATCCCGTCATCTCGAGGGCTCTGGATATCCTCACACCACTTGCGTGACGGGACAAAAGAACGCCTGCGATAAATCAGTCACCTATCACGGCGCCTACGCTGTCGGTATGGAGGTCTACGCAAAAATTGGTCTTTCAGCAACGAACGTTCATCCCACCCTCCGCTTTTTGGCGCGCAAGCTGACCTATGTCGATGCCCAAAACAGATTTGTGATTCCATTCGTGCAAGAACTTAAAAATCAAAAAGTCGTTCTTCTCACGGAAAAAAACACCGGCCTGAAACAGGTCCTCAACTACCGCTATCAGGCCCCGGCTTATACTTATCTTCCACCGGGCCGACTCTTTTCTTTGGACAGCTTTGATTTTCTTTTTGCTCCTACCGACCCTACGCTTCCGCCTCAAGATGTAGGAAGCTACGAAGTGGAAGCCCCCGCCGACCAAAACAATAGCGACGGTCTAAATACTTATAAAACCGGCTATCTTTATCAAAAAGCCTCGCCGGCCGAGCGCGCCAGTTTGAAGGACAGCTTCAAATTGGCCAACAGATATATCAGCATTGAAGCATCGATCTGGGGAGAAAAAATCAAAGCCTCTGTTTTCGATAAAAATCAGGGGAGCCAAAAAGACTATGAGTTTGGTCTTCCGGCCGGGCGTCCCGATTTCTTGCGACAAGATGGCGTAGACGAGGACGAATCTAAATCTTTCCTTGTTTTGAACGATCACGATCAGCTTTTCCAAGTTCAATTCGATGCTCAGAGCGATTCGCCCATCATCAAAGAAGTTCCGAACCCCCGTCCCGGAGTTATCCAAATATCCCAAGTCCAAGTGATGGAACCCATGGAAGCCTGGAAAAAAAGATTAGATCAGGCCCGGGCTGTCCAGAATAAAAACAAAAAGTCGAAGAAGGCCGCACGCGCAGATGAACCTTCTCCCCCCGCCACTTCCATCACTTATTTGTTGAAGCGCGACGGGATCTTGTACAAAGAAACAATAGAAAAGGGAATTCAGCCGGTGCCCGAAGTCCAAAATCGCCGCTTCGAATACATGAGTCCTGAAATCAGCTTCTCGCCCTCGATACCCCCGGATCTGCAGGAGTAAACTAACGAAAGGCAGGAGGGGCGGTCGCCGATCGCGCGCCGTTCTTCCTGCATGAATTTTTGCGAGTCCATGCGGAAGCTTCCCGCGCCGCGGCCCATGCAGAAAAGGCTCACCGGCGCCATTTTCATGCTCGCCGCTTCTTTTTCCACCAGGCTCGTCACTTCCGCATTGGCCATCATGCTTCCCACCATCCAGTTGGCCACGCGCGCGCCATAGATCGGCTCTTTCGAAAAATCGCGCTGCGAGAAGCAGTCGTTCTTGCCCATTCCCACTTTAGCCAAACCGTTGTAGCTTTGAATGCAATAGCTGAGGCTCTGCCCTGCGAGCACGCACTTCTGGATTTTATCTTTGATGTAAAGACCAGCAATCTGCGCCTTTAAATCCAAATTCAGATCACGCGGATCGTCCCTCGACGTTTTTATTTTTGCGCAGCAAGGCCCGCCGCCTTGATCCGGAGGCAGCATATGGATGTCATCGACCGAGGCAAATTTTTCCTTCCCGCAGAGGCGAATCTCATGGCCGCTCGAACTTCCTTCGACGGGTGTGAGATCGAGAGACAGCTCCGTTGCGGGCTTACGCACGACGGCCCTAGCCTGGCTGCGACTTTCTCTTTCTGCGGTCCCGGTCATGAGCTGAACTTCGGCGAGATACTCATCGTGCACCTTTGGATCCACCTGCTCTGCAGACGCTTCCAGATCCGCTCCGGTTTTTTTTAAGGCTTCCGCCGTCAAACGACTTTGCTCCAAGGCTTTTTTGTAAGCGGCAAGGTTGGACGTTTTCTCTAGTTGCTCCATTTGCGTTTTCAAATCGGCGACCTCGCTTTCTTCGGCAGAGGCCAAGCGATCTGCTAAAATGCGATAATGAGCGAAGGCTGAGTTTTGACTTTCCATTTCGTCGACGACTGCATTTGTCTTCAGGTTCATCTTCTGCTTCTCGTTGAAATCTTTGACCTGGGCGGGCTTCAGGCGCAGAAAGCTATCCTTGCCTCCAGGCACGCAGCCCAAAGCCGTATAGCCGGCCAGGTTAGAGATGTGGATCAGGCCAAATCCGACTCGATCACTATTATTTTTCCGACCGCCCACCACGATCGACTGAGGTGCCGATTCAATAACCGAAATCGACATGGCTAAATACGGGTCCACGCCAGCCGCGATGGCATTGCGCACAATCGATCGCAAGGTTTCCTTGTCGTAGTTCCCCGTTTTTTTGCGATTGACCCCCGCCTTGGAGGTCAGTTGGATTCCTTCGTCCGGCGCAGGTGGTGGTGGAGCTTCGGCGGCATCCATGACATCCAAGGTATCGTCGACCGAATCTTGAAAAACATCTTTGGCTGGAAGACCGCATTTTGGATTTTTCGGAGCTTCTGTGGGGGCAGGGGAAGCACCCGAGGGAATCACTTTCGTGAGCTGCCCCGAAGAGCCACAGCGGACCTCGATTGATGAAGACCAGGATTTCAATGAAATGAAACATGCCAAAACAATAAATACCACAAAGTTCTTCTGCATCCCTCAATTCTAGCAAAGGCCCGAGGATCAACAACTGGACCAGGACAATTCCTGGATCTGGATAGCTCAAGGCGTTCGGCAGGGCCCAGCCGACTAGCGGTGCTCCAGGCACTGATCTGTCATCAGGCCCAGACTGTGGCATAACTTAATATAAGAAACATGAACTGAGTACCATCCTTGAATCGCGAGCAATTCTGTTTGGTACAAGCGGTCCTGATCGTTGAAAAGATCGTTCGCGCTGGAACGACCGGTCTGGAAGCGATGAAGGTTATCCTGATAAAGTCCACGGGATATTTGCAAAGTCTTTTCACGGGCCACGGCGGAGGTAAGCTGAACGCGAAAATCTTTCTCGGCAATCGCCCACTGGGATTCCAACTCTCGACTTGTCTTACGTAGGGCCATTTCAGAGCGGGCCTGGGTTTCCAAAGCCAATTTGGAGGTGGCCATGCCTTCATAGCGGCTAAACAAAGGGATGGTCAAAGTGATCAACCCGCTCCACTGCGAAAACCACTGGCCTTCCGGCAGTCCCGTGGTCACAAGACCCGTTTGCTTTTGGTAGCCCAGGGTCATATCCAATGATGGCCAAAGATCCGCTTTCTTTGCCTGTAAAAAAGAGGCATCGGCATCGGCTTTGTTTTTGAGAAATTTCCACTGCGGATGATTTTGCACATCAAATTTAAAATCCTGCCGCAAGATTTTTTTCAAAAGAGTCAACCAAGGCCAATCCGTTTCGATCTGGAGAGACTTCGAATAAACTTTGAGATTCTGCTGCGCCTGATGCTCGGCGAGCTCGGCATCTTTTAAACGGGCCTCCGCGATGCTCTTATCGATCAGGAGTTTATTCAGCTCTTGCTGTGGCAAGATCCCTTTCTCGTAACGTCTCTGGGCTACGTCGGAATAGTTGCTCTGCGACTCGAGCAGTTTACTGCGAATGTCCGTTTCCTGATGCCGGGCAATCAAATCCAAAATTTTAACCGCCACCGTTTCTTCAAGCGCCAAACGAGTGCTTTGCAGATCCCATCGGGCACTCTCGTAGAAAAAATCGGCCGATTTATAACCAAAATAATCTCCCCCGAAACGGAATAAATTCAAACTCGACTGCAGGCCGTAACTGCGACTCACCCCCCGATTTCCCAGATTCTCACCGGCTTCACCGTAAGTGCCCGTGAAGTTTAAATCGGGAGCAAAGTGGAACTCAGCCTTTGTTCGCAAAGTTTCTGCTGATCGCAGCTCCGATTCTTTGGATTGGATATCTTCGCTTTGCGAAAGGGAAAAACGAAGAATCTCTTCAAAGGATTGACCTTGTCGTGAGGGGATATCGGCAGCCTGCGCAAAGCAGAGGCCTTTTACCAGCACTAAAAAGATCAAAAAAATTGAACTCTTCATCCAACCTTCCTTTTCTGCGAGTAATTCAAATAACTCACTTGCAAAGCGGGAACGACAAATAAAGTGAGCAACATGGACACGCCCAATCCCCCGCTCACCGCGATCCCCAAAGGCTGTAAAATACGCCCCCCCTCCCCGAAACCGAGAGCGATCGGCAGCATTCCCAGCGTGGTCGTGAGCGAGGTCATGAGAATGGGACGCAACCGGGTTTTCGCCGCCTCGAGCGCCGCCTCATGGGGGGACAGGCCCTGGGCCACCAAGCGATTCAAAAAATCGACTAAGATAATACTGTTCGCGACGGCGATACCGTTGAGAAGGATGACTCCTAACAAAGAATTCAAAGACAAAGTGCTTTTAAAAATAAAAAGCGACAGCAAAACCCCGATCAATCCCAGAGGAATCGCCATAAAAACCAAAATTGAGTTCATCACATGTCCCAATTGCAAAATCATCGTCACCAATATCAAAACCGTACTGATTGCTAAGGCCATCATGAGTTGATGGATCGCATCGTCGACTTCTTTTTCGGGATTATCAAAAGAGACACTCACTTCGCTCGCGATCTTGCTCTTTTGTCTCCAGTCGCTCAAAACAAGCTCAGATTTTTTCTGAAACTCTTTCGACTGCGCCTTTTCTTCCTTCTTCAAGCGTCCTTTTAGAGTGTACTGCTCTTGTTGATCGATGCGCGAGAGAATCGGCACGCCCGGTTCGATCTGCACTTGCGCGAGGGCCTTTAGCGGCACCAACTTGCCGGCGACACTGACTGGCAAAGCATTGAGCTCCTCGACACTGCGAATGAATTGATTCGGAAATCTCATCACGATGCGGGTCAGGGTGTTTTCGACCGTCATGTAACCTATGGGTTTGCCATCGGTGGCCACGCGTGCGTAATCGCCAATATCGGCCGGGGTCAGTTTCGAACCGCTCTTGGAAATTTCTGGCCAAAGTTCAAGGCGGGGTTGGATTGATATCCCCTCTGGATTATTCGTATCGGGTTCGGACCAAAAACGGTTGTAGTATTGCTTTTCCTGGAAGACATCAGAAAGTTCCTTTGAAGCCAGCAACATTTTTTGCGTATCTAAAGCGCGTACCGTGATTTGCAAATGATCCGGATCAGGCAACGGCAGCTCCGAAGGGTTCCACTGGTCCACGAAGAACTGAGTCGTGGGCGAATTGGGAAATTCATTCTCCAGCAGTTTCATGACGGCGGTCATATTCTTTTTGTTTTCTAACCGCAGCATGATGAAACAACTGTTGGGGCTCTGAATTTGCGTAAAGGTATAAAGAACTTTTTCGCCCAAAAGACTGAGAAGTTTGGCTTCCGTCTCTTCGCTTTGGGTTTCCATCTGACGGATCAAGGTGTTCCCTTGAGTGTTTTGCCCAAAGACCACCCAGTCGGTGTCGGGAGTGCCGATGACTTCTTTCGGTAAACTGGGGATAACGAAACGGACCAAGAGCAAGAGGCTCAAAAAGAGCACAATGTAAATTCCATTACGCCACATTGAATTTTTCAGGAATTGATCTAAGAACCGTCGGTAAAGATCCTCTAACTTCACAAAGTACTTTTCAAAGGGCGAGGTGGGATGAAAGTTCGTCTCGGACTTCATCATTTGCAATCGCACCGTGGGAACCAAAATCAAGGCGACCACCGCCGACAGGCCGTGGGAAAAGATAACCGCTTTGGCTAAATCCCCCAGAATAGCCGAGCTCAGCCCTTGAGTGAAAATCAAGGGGGCAAAGACCACAATGGAAGCGATCGTTGAAGCGATAATCGGCAGTTTCACCTCATTGACCGCATTCAAAAGAACCGCGAGCTTTTGGTCCGCCGTCAGCCGCCCCTTGGCCTTTTCGAAATGGCGGAAGATATTCTCCATCACCACCACCGAACCGTCGACGTTCATCCCTGCTGATAGGGCGAGTCCACCCAGCGAAATCAAATTCAAATTCATATTGCTTAAGCGCATCAAAATGAAGGCTAAGACGATACTCATGGGAATTTCAATCGCGGCGGTGACCACGTTTTTGAAGCTACCGATAAATAAAAAAAGAATGGCCACGGCGAGACCCGCCGCGATCAACACCTCATGCAAAACATTGTTCACGGATGATCGGATAAATTCGGAAGGATCCACGAGGATTTTATATTCCACGTCCTTCGGCAGGTTCTTTTTCTGGGCCTCGATCAACGCGACGATGTCTTCAGACATTCTTTTGATATTGCCGCCCGCCTTCGGATTGGCGAACAAGATAATACTCAAGGCTCCGCTCGTACGGATAATGCGCGTCTTATCTAAAGGAGTCGTGTAATCGATCTTCGCGATATCGTTCATGTGAATAGTTTGACCCGAAGGGGTCGTCATCAACACGTGCGCGATGTCCTCGCGCTTCAACGCCGTCGCCTTGACGACGATTTGCAAACGTTTATCCGCTATTTCAACACTGCCCGCCTGGTAATTTTCCATCGCCGCCAAGAGGCTGCGCGTAACATCGACCGGCAAAAGTTGGTACTGGGTCATATTGTTCGGTTTCAGTTCAATTTGAATTTCTTTTTCGGCCGGGTTCCACAGACTGGCTGCCGACGCGTCCTGTACTTTTTTGAGTTCTGCGGTGAAAAGCGGATCGAGAGCCTTGTAGAGACTGTCGAGATCACGCGAGGGACTGTAGAAGCTCGCGGCAAAAAAGCCGTTATTCTCGGACCAGTTGTCGACGGAAGCGCCCCGCCGCACCTCCTCAGGAAGAAGGGAGGTTGTACGCGTCACGATGTTTTCAACTTCTTTCAAAGCTTCATTTGAAGGAGTCTCCCAAGGGAAATAAACTTTATAGGAGACATCATTTTTGTGATAAGAGGCCTCGAGCTTTTCCACCCGCACTTTTTCTGTATTGATCGCGGAAATAGAGGCTTCGATATTCGCGCCATAGGTATTTAAAAAATCCTTGGCCGTCATGTCGCCCAGGGGGATGCGCACCTGCACGACCGGCTTGCTGCTATTCGGAAAGAGCGAGACCGGTAAGTTCAAACCGCAAAAAATTCCGACCAGGCTGAGGGTGCCAAGCAAAAGGTAAACCCGCAGGGGGGAAGAATAAAGGGACCCCATCGACTATTGCTTTTCGACCTGAACAGCTTTGTTGTCTTGCACGAATTGACTGGCTCGTTCGATGAGAAGATCTTTGACCGAAAGCCCCTTTTTAATTTCGACTTGCCCGGCCAAGCGGGTTCCCAACACAACCTGACGGTATTTAGCCTTATTGTCTTCGACAACACGTACATAGGGATCGGCCCCGCGATAGACCAGGGCTTGCTCGGGAATTTTGATGGAGGAGACGCCCGCAATAGTCACGATCACCTTACCCAATGAGCCCGCGGACAAATGGTTTTTTTTATTGGCGAAGGCCAAATTCGCGGTGGCGGTCCCCGTCACGGAACTGATTAAAGGACTGACTCCCTCGATGAAAACGGCTTCGGCTTTTTCTTCCTGTGAAGGAAGAAACTCAATTTTGGCGTTTTTATTTATTTTCGCCAGATCACTGCCGGGAATCTCGACCGAAACGCGCAACTGCGACGGATCAACCACCACCGCAATTTTTTGGCCGCGAGTCACCTGGGTGCCCAAATTGACATCCACCTCACTCACCACACCACTGACGGGAGCGACAATTTTAGCTGCCGAGTACTGATAGACCGGGTCCAACTGTTGAATTTTAAAAAGAACCTGGCCTTTTTTAACGAAGGTTCCCAAGGGAACGACCTCACGAACCACCCCTTCAATTTCGGCCAAAATAGCGGCACTGACTTTAGGTTCAACACGGGCCGGATAAATCAGGGATTCGGAAGACTCCGATAGCGTAACGGGACGCACTTGAACCACCGGAATTTTTTCAGTCGCAGCCGTAGACGTCACTGAAAGCAGACCCGTGCAACCTAGCAAAAGGCACAAGAAAAAGCCGTGAGGTCGGATGGTTCGCTTCATGGGATCTCCCCGTCAAATGTGAAATTTGATATGGAGAAATATATAGCACAACTGAATAGATTTACTTCTATAAAATTGCTCTGCGTAAGCATTTCAAGCAGGAGACGCAAAAAAGTCTTTGGCCGGCTAGCGGAGGAATTCGCGCGGTCCCAGACTGCTCCCTTCAAATTGATCCAAATGCTTGAAAAGCTTGGGAAGTCCGTCTTTAATAAGACTATGAAATCATCAACGACCGCAGGCCAAGAGTTTTCTTTTAAGGCGAAGCTTGAGAATTGGGCCGAAGGCATGGACTATTGCGCCGTTCCCGTTCCGGCGAAAATCACCCAAGCCTTGGGAACAAACAGCGCCGTCCTCGTTCTGGCACGGGTGAACGGCTCTGAGCCCTTCAAGGTGAGTCTCTTTCCCGTCGGTGGCGGGCAGCACTACATTCGCATCAAAGCCAAGGTTCGCAAAGAGACAAAAACCAAAACCGGCGATCGCATACGTCTCCAATTCACCGTTCTCGATCGGGCGGACGTCACCTATCCCCCGGATTTGCTGCGAGCCCTGCGGGCCGAAAAAGCCACGCAAAATTTCAAATCCCTTCCTCCGGGTGAGCAGAACTTTATCCTCCGCCGCCTTGAGGAGGCCGCCAAACCCGAAACCCGGCAGAAGAGAATCCAGGAAGCCATCGCGGCGGCTCGGCGCAGAAAAGAAAAACAGGCGGGTCGATCCAAATGATTTATTTTTCCATCCAAGGAGGATAAATTGAAGTTGATTTTGTTATTCAGTTCGTTGTTTTTCCTCCCTCCGCTCAGCTTCGCGAAAATCAATCAGGATCCCCTTGTCGGAAAAGTTGTAAAAACCGAAAGTCCCCTCTGCTTGCTTGAGCGAACCGATTTTCCGAGAGCTTATACGCGTGACTCCGAGATATTACGCTTAGGCCGGGTCTTGACGGATCTCGCGGGATGCCTCGATATGCCTAAAAACCTGTCCTTCTCTTCTGCCAATTCGAAAGTTTTCTATATCTTCACAGGCACCCCGGTGAAGATTGAACGCGCTTACGTGCATCGCGAGCTCATTCAAGACAGGTCTTTGAAGTATGAAGTCGAGGTCAAGGGTCTACGTGCGATCGCGTCTGCAGAAGTCTTTACTTCACGAGGCCGCAACGACAGATATGATCTGGATTTCAAGATTTACGAGTCCATGGCCCCCGGAGCTCAACCGCTTCTGAATTTTCGATTCAAAGAAAAAGACGCCGCTGCGTTGGCACATCATCGCTTAGACGTCGAACGCCTAGCTGACGCCGCCCATCCACTCGAAATTCAAGGGGTCTATCCTTTTGCAGGGCAGATCTCTTACACAATCAAAAATGCGGACACTCTTCTCTACTTCTATTTGTTTGGCCGTGAACTGGGGGCGACGAGCATAAGCTTCAGCCGAAGGGGCGACTCACCTAAATAGTCGTGGCGACCTTGGGTGCGCCGACACAAAATAAAAAAGTTGGCTCTGTAATCTGCAAAATTGAATTTAGACCTTAGTCCAATATCGCAAGGTCGAAGTAATCCGAAGAGAATCTGTGGACTCCAAAATCACACGACTCATTACTATAGGAATGGCTTTTCTATTCACACTGGAATGTAGGGGGGGCGGAGTAATTGCTATCGACGTGAAGGATTCTTATAGTTTGGACAAGGCTAGATCCACACTCAATCCTTCCCTAGGATGGCCAACGAAGGCGGGTCTAGGTCTGGACTATGGTTTCCCCTATCAACAATGCGGAGCATATGGAAATGTCACCAATAACGGATATTGCCCTGACTATATTTCAGAAAAATCTCTTGCTCCACCCCCACCAGATTGCACCACCGTTGATTTTAGGTCAGTCTTACCACCCGTGAGGAATCAAGACTCCATTGGTTGGTGTTTTGCGTTTACTGCCGCCGATTTAATTAGTTTTAAAATTGGCAAAGAAGTTTCCTCGGCTGATATTGCGCTATCGAGCGAAGCTTCAAAGGATGGATGGCTTTCAGAGATTCTCAGCGCATTTTTGGGCGGAGATATGGTCAAATCTAGGGCGACGGATAATGGAGGTCTGATTAACGACGCTGTTGAATCCGGAAAGACAAAAGGCTTCTGCTTAGAAAAGGATTTACCATCTAGAGATACTCAGTTCGCGGATTTGAGAAGTACTTTAAATTCTCTGGTCGATCTAAAAAAGAAATATGCAGAGGCAAAAGGGAAAGGACTTAACGGAAAAGAAATTTGCTCACTCTATATGGGTAGAGTTAATACCTTATTTCCAAACGTCCAACTTACTGATCTTCAGGCCGTTCTTGATGCGTCTTCAAGTAAGACAATATTCGACAGGCTTGCCGACCTATCTTGTGGTTCGCGAATCAAAGTGCCGCATATCAACGTCCAAAATACCTCATTTGATGCTTTTGATCCCCCAAGTAAAAAAGCTTCTTCTATTGATTCGATTCTCGATGACGGAAGACCGGTAGGTATTGGATATAATCCAGATGTTCTACAAGATCCTTCGATCAATCCACTAGTTACCTCTGGCCATGCATCTTCCATTGTCGGACGACGATGGGATGCTGAATCTAAGACCTGTAATTATTTACTTAGAAATAGCTGGGGTACTAGCTGTGCAGGTTATCATTTTAGCTACAAGTGCGAATCCGGATACGTATGGATTCCAAAAAATACTCTTTCAAAGGCTGTGGGTCATGTTAACTATATCCAGTAGTTTTTTTTTAAGCCTTTGCCTATCTGTCGTGAGCCGCCCTGTCTGGGCCGATACCCGCCTAACATGTAAGAAGATTGAATTCTCATATATCGCAAAGGGTAAAACAATAATTTCGTTTGAAGACGCTTGCTTTGATCCAAAAGCAAATTTGTTAGTTTCGTTGAACTGCCATGACAAAAAAGACTGCGAAATTTTAAAAATGGTCTCAAAGGGAAAAAAAAGCAGCATTAACAAAATTTCTTCCATCGGAACGCCAGGAATAGTCAGTTGTCATGAAGTCGGAGGATCTCCTGAGATAGTAGATTTCCGTTGGGGAAAACAAAAATACACATTAAGTCGATGCCTTTCAAAGTTAGATAAGTCCTTTATAGACACAGATAGCCTCTATCGGCTGATTCATTCCGCATTCTAATTTCACAAGCTTTGAATAATAACTTCAAAATCAATATCAATTTGCTTCCCGCGAAACCCGGAGCTCAATAGTTCATCCTTTGCCCTTGAAGGAAAGACGCAAAGAGCAGCATAGAGAGAAGCGCTAACATCTGCGGGCAATACCAATGCCATAATTATTTGGTTCTCCATCAATGACAGGGGCAGTCAGGGAATCTGCTAGAATGGTTTTACCACAAACTGTTTTAGCAAAAGGAGCCCTAAATGCCCCCAGTCAGGTCGGAATCTATCATTGGATTGCCGAATTAT
>WBZN01000297.1_pt1 | contig 51125 bp, 31 predicted proteins | sample 5204281 | NCBI WGS metagenome assembly WBZN01 (sample SAMN12344347, study PRJNA552823) | activated sludge metagenome | biome: Activated sludge suspended growth; feature: Nitrification reactor; material: Wastewater; isolation source: activated sludge from nitrification reactor of wastewater... | reverse complement strand
CGCATCCGTTTTCGTGTCTGGCTTGGTCATCAAATCCTCCCTCCTCGCTAGAAGAAGCATGATAACCAGTTACACAGTTAATCTTACACGCCCCCTTCCCCAGCTGGCCACGTGTGGCAGCGACGAGGTTTGGATTCTTCTGGGACTCAGCAATCCCAAGTGCGCTTTGAAGGGTGACCACGGCATTCTGATACTGCCCCATCTGCTGCAGCGCAGAGCCCAGGTGAATCAACGCCTGCACCTGACGGACCGGTTGCCGCTGCTGTTCGTACAGCGTAGCCGCTTCCGTCCAGGCACGAGCCGCGTCACTAAAACTGCCCGCTTGCTCATAGGCCTGTCCGGCCATCATCCAACTGTTGGCCGATTGCGCCGTCGCGCCGGCCACCTGCTGCGACGCGGCGGTGCGTTTCGCAGCACGGGCCCGCTCCAACAAGGACGATGGACTGGTCGGTGCGAGGTCGGTTCCAACCCCGGGGTTTTCATGGGCAGAGAGAGTCGCGAGGTCGGTCAGCAGTAAGGAACTCAGACCCAAGAGGGTACCGAGAGCCAACGGGACTCCGGAACGCGAGAGAACCGTGATTGAGCGTAACATGACAACCTCACTTTCTACGATCGACAAGCGGACTGAAACCGGAACGATGAGCTTCCGACCGAGTCAAACCCCAGTCGACGCGCTGTCACATTCACGGACTGCGAGCCCCGCACACTCGACAGCAGTTGATCCAGCACAAGCAATGGACTCGGCGCATAGGATCCTGGAATCGTGGGCACCCCATCACGGCCCGTTTGCACAAAGCTGCTGAATCGCCCTTGCGGATCTGCTGCACAACGGTCCGCCGACAATGCTACTGCACCGTAGGACAATTTAAATTGCACCAAGGGCTTAGCAAACGCCTCGGTACCGACGCCGCCCCTTAATTGCACTGAACCGGAAGCATTAACAGTCGAATTGGGATCAATCAGCACGACATCCCCCACTATTAGACTGTTTCCACCTCCAGCATTGGCCTGAACCAGGATTGAACTGTTCTGAATCACCACCGCCACCGGATCGACCGAGATATTGCCCGCACTAGATCCAACCTGTCCAGGGATGGAACTTCTGAGCAAGCTATCCGTGATGAGGATCGTATTTGGCGCCGTGAGCTTGATGTTGCCCCCACCCCCCTGAAAAGTTTGAGTGAGCACTGCACTATTTCTAACAAAAATACTCTTTGTGGCCATAAGCTGAATATTTCCGGCATCTCCCACTCCTGAGTTACTGGACTCAACAGTGGCACCACGTAACGTTAAATCTCCTGCTAGACTGCCACTGCCATTCAGGCCATCAATGCCACCAATAAAGACTGCCCCCGCATTCCCGGTGCCAGTACTCAAGCTTTGTATGGCTGAGGTTTGTGCCGTCAGTGTCCCCACGTTTAAGCGCACGTTGGCTCCAGCACCATCATTATTAAAGCTATTATTTGAGCTACTACTGGTAATGAGCGAGTCGGTTAATGACAGTACATGCGCGGTAATTGTAAGGGGACCTGATGCAGTTATTCCGACTGCTGAGGATTCGATAGTGCTATTTTTACTCAAGCTCACACTCCTGGCCGCACTTCCAGCCCCTCCAACCCCTTGAATTGTGATTGAGCCAGGACTGCCAGTGTTTGGACTATCCGAATCACGGACAGGCCCGCTCAGGATGTGCGCATTATTGAAAGCCCAAAAGTTATCGACATTGACAGTTATCGAGCCAGCTGGAACCGTGCTGGTGGGTTGCGTAGAAATTATTGCATCGTCTCTCAATACCAGATCGCGCGCACGAACAAAGACTGACCCAGTCCGCCCGGCCATTGAAGTCGTACTCAATACGGCACCTGAATCGAGCTGCACTGTTCCCAATTCCGAAAAGCCTTGCCCGGATGCCGGACTTAGGTCCCCGACAAGAATTTCACTGCCCCTGCTGGTGTCTTGAGGAGTCCTCACGCTGACCAGGTTGACGCTGGATCCAGAGGTTTCCAAGGTCCCACCGGTTATCACCAGGCCCGGCGTAACTGTGTTGTGATGACCGTCGACAATGTCTCGCCCCACCAAGGTCAGCGCGCTGGCATGATTGACCGTCCCGCCTTGGATGGTGATTGCGCCGCCGGGGTTCACTCCCAGAAATCCAAAGGCCTGCACCGGCTCCATCGACAGCACCGAGGTTTTTGCAGGATCAGCAAAGAACTTGTTCCCATCAGCCATTCTCAGATAGTCCGCCGTGCTAATGTTGACGGAGCCACCCACGTTGAGTGTAGCCGTGGGGCCAAAGAGAAACCCATTCGGATTGATGAGCCAGAGATTGGCCGTAGGAAAATTTGAGGCACTGTCGATGGTGCCGAAGATACGGGACTCATTTCCACCCGTCACTCGACCAAAAATATTGCTCGTCGCGCCACCATCACTATTCTGAAACAGCGCTGTGTGTCCCTGACCGACACTAAAATCTCCGAAACTATGAAACAGATTGGCTCCGCTCCTCGTTCCCCCAGTGATGGCCGTCGTGGTCGAGTTAAGCGCTGGAGTCGCTGTATTGAGGCCAGACGGTGTGATACTCGTGGCTTGTGCAAACACATCGACTGATGCTCCGCCCAAGACCAGCAAAACGATGGTACGGAGCGCTCTACCTCGAGGACGATCGCTTCGCTTCATGATGGCCTCCTCAGGCTTTCCGATGTGACTCTTCTCACCACTTTCGGTCGTGATCAAAACGCGGAGATGATGACTTGTAAATGGATCCCGTGGTCTTGCAGATTGCCATGCCCAACCTCCAAGCGATTGAGTTGTTTCCCGTAGTACAGTTCAAATCGGCTGTCCTTCCAGGGAAGATTCCAAATGATCCCAGCCCCCACGCTGGCCAAGGTTCGTGGATGTAATGTGCCGATTTCAGAGCTCCAGGAATGGCCGAAATCCACAAACGGGGCGACGAACAGCGTCTCTCTTTCGGCAGGGCTCACTAGAGGAATAGGAATGGGCACACGGGCCTCCAGTGAGGCGAGCACGGCGTTATCGCGCACCAAGGCAAATTCTCTATACCCCCGCACACTAAAACGTCCCCCGACGGCGACTTGCTCCAGCGGAAATAGATGATCCGGACTCAATTGTGCGGTAGCGCGGGAGAGCACCTGAGTCCGCAAGAACTCCAACTGCCGCACCCACTGCGCTTCACCCAACCATGAAAAGAACCGCCCATCAGCTGAGCCGGCAACTGCGCTACTGGTGCTGGAACCGAGGACATCCCCAAAGCCGACCGAGAACCGCGATAAAAAGGCCACGACCTGCGACTCCGTGCGATAGAGATATTCCTGGCCAAAGCGTAGTACCGATACGCGAAAGACACCGTTTGTGGCGCCGGCCGTAAATTCAAACGGTTCACCCAAGAGGAACGACCGGTTCGTCTGGTGCTCACCTGTAATCGAAACCGCCAGCTCATGACGCAGCGAGCGCAGGAGCGGTTGACGCAGCCCGATCGATAGCCCTCCGCCCGATTCTCGATATCCAGCGCTTTAAATGCCTCTGATTGAACAGCAAAGGCGAATCGACGATATTGGAATGAGAGGGTCGTATCGCTGGGATGAATGGGGATGCTATAGCCTACCGTGATCACGGGATGAGCTCCGCTCGAGCCGGCCGCGTAGACGCTGAGCTGGTCTCCGAAACCGGTCACATTCTGATGTTCCAGGTTCAGAAATCCTTGTTCGGCTCCCACCGTGGGCGACAGATAATTGTTGAACCCGATGCGGGCCTTGAACGGATTGGCTTCTGTCACACGAAGATCCAGGTGACTCTCTCCCAGGGCCAATCCCGGCTTGAGATTAGCATTAAGGCGAGTAAACCGAGGGTCGAGCTGCAACAGCTGCAACTGTTCTTGTAAGGCCAGCACATTCACCGGCGGACCGGCACCCCGCTCGACGCGCCATCGGATATACGGCTCTCTGAACCAATAGTGGTCTTCCACCTCGATCTTCGCCAGACGGCCTTCGATGATCTGAACAGTCAGCACATTGTCGGCGAGTTCCTGATCCGGCACGATTGCGCCCGAGGTCGCATAGCCACGATCGACATAATATCGGGTCAGCGCCAACCGCAGGGATTCGATGTCTTCCGTCGTGAGCTCCTGCTTGCGGATGAACGGCTCCGTGACCGCTCGCAGCTGTTCGGTAGTGAACACGGTGTTCCCGTGAAGGACGATGTCTTTGACGGAAATCCGGATGGGCGGAGTCAGATCCTGATGCCGTGGGGCAACGGGCGGAGGGGACGTATCGTTTTTCGGGAGAACCGGCGGAATAGCTTGAGGGGTATCGGGCAATGTTGGAAGGGGAGGTGGAATGGGCAGGCCCGGGATACCCTGTGCATTTCCCACCCCCACGGTGAGGAGGATGCTCACTAACGCGGCTGCCCCAATACGAGCCATACCAATGTGCGTGGTTACATAACCGTTTACTCTAGAGTGACCGCACCACTTCTGTGGATCCATCCATGGAGCCCTTTCGCAAGAGACACTATTCGTATTCAATACTACGAAGGGCCTCTGAACTTGGATTTATCGCTTGATGAACGTTCCTCCTACCGACTCGACGGTGCCTCCGGAGGCCCGGGTGGATCATTTTTCACAGTGAAAACCTTCCCGTTCCGCATATATAGCTTCCGTTGTTCTTCCAGATTGAACGGCCGTGACCCCAATCGACCGAAGATACTGACCTGATGGCCGCTTTCGTCGACCGCCCGATCTCGATCCAGCCCTTTCGACAGGGCGATGGCCGGCCCCTTAGTCTTATAGGTAGCGATCAACTCCGGAACCGGCCGGGGGTTGAAGCCATAGTAGTTCGGCTGCGACTGCGGCGACGTCAGTTGGATCGTTCGTAGACCATTCTTGCCATCCGCGACATAGGCAAAGAGGCTGGCATTCGTCGACCCGACCCGCACGCTGTAGGCATCGTTGATCTGACCATCTGCCGTGAATCGCTGATCAATGCGCGGTTGCTCCGGCTGTTCAATATCGATGATCGCCAGGCCCTCAGCGCTGGCCGCCACATAGGCATAGCCGCGAGCCACATAGAGATCCCGCGCTCCGTGGAGGCGAACGGTTGCACCGGGAATCGCACGAGGAGTCTCCGGGATCGTCACATCGACGACCTTCATCCCTTCCTCGTCCAGAACAAAGGCATAGCGGAACTGGACGGCGACTGCCCCAGGCTTGACCAATCCCGCCCCTCCAAAATCCGTCACGACCTTCGGATTGAGGGGATCGTCCAAACTCACCACCACCACTCCCCGTTCACAGGACACATAAGCGAAATGCCCGGCAATCGTGATGTGTGTGGCCCCGTTCAATACACCATCCGGATTAAAAGTGGCGGCTCTCGACAAAAAGTTATTGTCTGGATCGCCGTCGCTCAATGTTTCCACATCCACCACGATCAGACCTTCATAGCGATCCGTCACGTAGGCATATCGATACGACGGATGCATCACTTGTTCTTGGTTGTCCTTGGCGTTTTTCTGGAACTCCTGACGGTCTTGGCGAGACGGCGACACCGGCATGGTCGTCGGCAGAGCCACCGCCGTAGCGTTGCGAGACTTCACGTAAGTCCGCTGACCAAGCGGCGAGACCGGCGACGTCACCAGATTCTCTGAAAAACCCTTATTATCGACGTTCGCGACATCGTAGACTCGAAACCCATCCGTACCATTAGCCGTGTAGAGATATTCCCCCCGCAACTGCAAACTTCGAATCTCATTGCCGCCATGATGTTTGGCATTCTCCCGTCCGTCTTTAAAGCGGGGAATCTCTCGCGCCTGTTTGAGATGATCAGCATAGTAGTCTGGATAGGCCAGCTTGTGGAGGTAGCTGCCGATCACCGCTTGCGGTTCGTCCCATTCAGTGACCGGCACCGCCTCAAATCCAGATTTCCCTTCTCCCACCCAAGCGTGCCGCCCGATAAAATTGGGGAAATTTGTCCCTTGCCCTAACACTTGTTGAAGCCAGGCGTTGTTGTCGTTCTGGTTGGAGACATGACAATCCGTACAACGCTTGGTCTCCGTGGATCTGACCGTATGCGGGAAGTGCGGGGCAAACGCTTGGCTACTGTATCCGCTCGCCGCAATAGGCGGCTGCTGAACGTAAATCCGCTCACGGTTGGTGTTTTCTGAGCTCAGGACGAGTGCGCTGGACGAACGCACTGGGGCGATGAGTTTCTTGTCCTCCCCACCCCGCTTCACCGTGCCATGGAGGCCCAGAATAAATTGATCGTCTCGGGCCACTTGCGGATTGTACGAGGCCCAGTTCCTCGTCTCCTCGCCTTCAAAATGATTGGCTTCTTTCTTCCAATTGGCTTTGATCGGCAAGTGACACCCAGCACAACTCGTCGTCCAGGAAAGGTGGCACGAAAAACAGGCGACTTCTTCATTGGGGTGAGCCAGCTTGCTCTCAGCCGATGGAACGTTCCCCCACGTACTGCCGTCTTTCTGCACCGTCTTGGCCAGTCTCGATTGCTCCGCCTGCTTGGGATGGGCCTTGGACCACTCAGACGCAGGATCGACGGTATCCTTGACTTGAACGACTTCCCACTCCTTGCCCTTCTCCAAGGAAGAACGTTGGAAAAGTTTGCCGTTCCGCCATTCAAACCGCCGCTGTTTCCATTGGGTCAATCCGGTTTTCAGATCGACTCGCCCCACAGCAGCCATGGGACCGGAGGTCTTGAGTGAGGCATATTCTCGAATCGTGCCGTGACAATCGGCACAAGTGACGCCGATCGCATCCGCATACTGACCATAGAGTTTCCCATTGCCATGGCTATCTTCGGCAAAATGGCAATCCGCACAGTGCATGCCTTTTTCAAGATGGATATCTTTGAGATGAACCGGAACCCCGGGACGCCCCTTCTCCCATTCCTGCTCAGACCGCGGCTGCATCGCCTGCTGGAGTTTCGCGGGGGTGATATCGGACACCACGTTACCCTGATCATCCAAAAGATTACCCTTCCGATCGCGCTTAAAGACGGCTCGGAAATTCCACCCGTGCCCGTGATAATCGGCAAATTGCGTGTGCTTCAGTTGGTCGTTGAGCTTGCTCACGTCAGCGAGGAACTCAGGGTCCGACCATTTGCCCCTCGTAGCCGCCTCTTCCGGATTGCGATAGAGCGACCGCCACTTCTCCTCTTCTGTCGGATACTTTTGCTTCTCCGACCACATCGCCTCACCGTCGGTCTCGTAATCCCACATGGTGTAGCCAAGATAGGTGTTCACGAAGACGTTCGGTTGATGCATGTGACAGGACATGCACTGGCTCGTGGGAATTGCCTTGGTCAACTGATGGCGAAGCGGGTGCCCCGACTCCTTCTTGGGAATCGTGGGGTCAGTGGTCTGCGACTCTCCTCGATTACCGAACTTGGCATAGGGACCTGAGTTGAGTGGATCCCGATCATTGCCATATACCACGTGACAGGCCGTACAACCACTCGATCGATAATCACCAGGATTGTCGTTGGTTCCCAAGAAGGAGAGATGCGGATCATTCAAGCGCGTCTTGTGGATATTCAGCACCGGCACAGCAATACGTAAACCGGTCCCTGCCCCACGATTACTCTGACGGATATCGGGGCGCCCCGGATCTTCCTTACTCGGACTTTGCAGGAAGGACGAGGGCGCGGTGCCGATATCGGGGAAATTGGAGGGAATGTTAATTCCCCCTCGCTCAAAGACCCGGAAGATGTCCCCTGGAGGAAGCACTTCCCACCGAGGCAGGGGGAGCAGAAACGGGAGGACGCCCTTGGCGAGGTCGGAGGCGCCCGGCGGCGGAACCATCTGGATTTTCTGCGGGACCCCGTCAATCGAATAGCTTTCACCGAGGAACGGCGTCTTCTGCGGCACAATCCCATTGTTATACGCCGCCGCCGTCCAGAAGACACCGGTCGTCGTCATGGTACTTTTCTCAACCTGTTCCACTTCACTCTGATGGCAGGCCCCACACGTCAACCGTGCCACGCGAAGATCACCGGGATTCACAAATCGAATAAACTGCGGATCCTCCTTGTTCAACAAGGTATAGCTCTGTTCAGGATTCGCTGCGGACTGTTTTCCGGTCTTATCGCTCCATCGTTCCGGATATCTCGGCAACACATGGGCCTTTTCTTTGAGATCCTTGTAGGCGACGGAATCAGGCGCCACGTCCTTGGCAACGACCACATTCGCCTGCCCGCCATGACAATCGACACACGCCAATCGCACTGCTTGCGACAGATGCATGGTCGGCGCGTCGCTTTGTGTGTGACAACTCAGGCATCCCATGTTTTTCATGGCGACTTCCTCATCCGTCTGCCGAAGAATGTCGCCCGGAAGACCGGCGATTGTCGCCGTATTTCCTGGCCGTTCAAACATCCAGCAGCCTTGGAGCAAGAGGATAGCTCCGGCAATCAATGCCATGCCACCGAGCCCCCAACGGGTGATGTGAGAAGCGGAAATACCGTGATATGTGTCCATGAGTTCCATCCTATGTTGAGCACTAGAACGTCAGCGTTGCCGAAAAGAATGCCGAGTATCGGTCCCCGCCTTGCTGAATATCCTTGAACCCTCCACCCGGCGTGAAGTAGGCGAAGCCCCCCGTTAACACGATGTTCTGATTCAAGAGGGGACGATAGATCAGACCGACGCTGTAATCCGCGCCGATAGCGCGCCGCACCTGGGGCTGGTGGAGGATATACTGAAGCGGTTCCGTCTCAGCAAACCACAAATAATTAAAATTCAAGATTCCTTTCAGCTTGGGGGTCAATTCGGCATCGAGTCCGACGTTGGCGACGATGATGCCGGGGTTGACGAACTGCCCCTGCCCTTGCGTCTTACTGCTCCGGAAGTCATTGAGCAGGCTGAAGCGGTTGTTGAGCAGCACGCCGGTTTGCGTCAGCGCAATACCTTGGCGATTGAAGAAGCTGAACCCGCTGCCGGCAAAATTCACGTTATCGAGTATGGAGTCAAAGCCACGGGCGGTCCGGTCGGTGGGATTTTTATCCCCTGACCCGTAGAACACCGAGACTTTTGGTCGTAACCAATCAATGTCGTACGACACCTCCGCAGCCGCCATCTGGGCATTGATGGTCACCTCTCGTCCGGCAATCGTATCGTGCGAGACATTCCCGAGGACCTGGTAAAACGCATGCGACAGGTTGAATCGCCCGATATGCCCGTCACCGGCCCATCCCAAATAGTAGGACCGGACATCGTGCGGTCGGACATCCCCGACATTGGCCGGACGAACAAGAAATCCATTATTGTCATACTGTTGCCCGTTGGAATCGCCCGAGCCCGCATTGTCTCGATCATGATGGAAACTGATTTGAGCCGTATACCCCTGCCAGATGAAATCCTGCCGATAGAGATTGGCGATGATGACCTGGCGGTGCCGCGTTTGAAATGCATTCAATCCGCTGTTCGTGTCTTTCTCTAGCAGATTAAAGTAGGCAATGTTCCACTGATAGCGATTGTTGCTGAAGTTGCCGAAAAAACGGATTCCCGGTTCATTGTCCGAGAATATGAAGCCTCGGAAATCGCTGGTGAAGCCTTGAATACCGGCCCGCACGGACACGAAGTCAAAGTTTCTCGACAGATCGAACAGACGTTTCTCGACAAATGCCTCCTGGAAGGCAATCTGATGGTCTGCCCGAGTAGTTCCTCCCCGAACATCAAGCCTCACGGCATTCCGCTCTTGCACATCCAGAAGATTGACATTCACGACAGGCGTCACCCGCACAGCCCAATCTCGAGGCCGAAACGCGGTGGAGCCTTTGAACAGCTCGAAGCTGAAGACGACGTTCTGGTTGAAAAAGAGTTGGCGTCCCTCGCCGAAGAACTCGGCACTGCCCGAACGTTCTCGACTCACCCCCTGCGGGGTCGGCAACTTTCTCGCCTCAAACAGTGAATCACTGATCGCAGTAAAATTGAAGAAGACATTTTGTTGACCAAGAATCGGGTAGTCGCCCTTCAGTACATTCTGGGCGTAGGGGTCGAGCAAATTTCTTCCGTACCCAATTCTCCACCGATCACGGAGCGGAATAAAATTGCTGCGTTGATATTCGTCAAGTTGGGCTTGAGTGGGAACCGGACTCTCCGCCACCGTGGTTTCACCTTGTGGCTCCGTGATGGTTGGGCGGCTTCGTCCGGTCGGCAGTCGCCGTTGGAGCTCCGTATCCGACGGCTGCACGACAGGAGACGTTTCAACACTTTCTCCACGAACAGGGACTTCTGCCGGCCTTGGGGCAGTCTCCGACGGAGGAGTCTCTGGAGCAGGCGGTGCAACCTCAACCTGCACCGGTGGCTCACTAGGCACGGGCGTGGTTGCCGGTTCCTCTTTCGGCAGATCGCTTTCGAGTATTTTCTGGGACGGTCGAGATCGTCCGGGAATCGGTCCAAGATGTGGAACCGCAGTAGGCGTCTCGGCCCCTGAACTCGACGGAGTCGCGGTGTTCGGCTCGACCTCTGACGGGGACGGCACGAGACGGTCCCGTTTCCCATTCGGCATGACATCCGACTGCTCCGGAACCTGTTGAGGAGTGGTTCTCGGAATCTGAGGCTGTGGCGCAACCCGTGAACGACCACTGGGCAGCTTACGCGAAGAACCGGATTTTCCCATCGATGGGCCAGACGATTCTTGAGCCCACAGTGCCACAGGCTCAGTCACCAGGATCAGGAATCCTAAGATCAATCCCCCTACTTTTCCGTATCGTGTCATCGCGCGCTAGCTCCTAGAACAAGTTTGGGTTTCTTGGGAACACGACGTACGGCAGCCTCACACTCCGCACCATCCGACTATCGGCTCGGATGGCGGCAGGCGCTTCAAAGCCAGCGCTCCCCATCGCGGCGATGATATCGTCCTGATCCACACCGTCACCGGACACTCCGATCGCTCCGACATGCACGCCGGCTCTAAACAGCGGAACTGAGCCCGGAAAGATTTGAAGTCCATTCTGCAACCCTGGTACAGATGTACAAGGAGAGGTCCCACTTAAGACATTGGGCACCACAAGCGCATCGACTTGGAGGCCAGTATTGAAAATGCTCCATTGCCCAAGCGGTTTCGACAGAGGCCCAAAGAGGAAGTTCGAACTGGCACCCGGTGGAAAAATCGGCTGGCTCATAAAACCGATCGCACGATCGGAAAAGGCCGTCGAGCCATTGAGTGGAAGCCCTTCATTCGCTAAGGCTGTGACATAGGCGCCCATGCCGGCAGCGGTCAGTCTGGTAGCGGCATCTCCCCTGGTAAAGAAATTGGCGCTGCGGGCCTTCTGAGCTGACACGTCAAACCCGAAAAGCGGAGCATCGCTGGTTCGGAAGATGCCAAGAATCCTTCCAGCTGTATCCACCACTGTGATCGACACGCGTGCCGGAGTCCCAATGGGATTGCGAATCGCGGCCCTGGTACGATCGGCTTGCACAGCAGCTTGCCCAAGGATCTGCGTAACCTCCGGAACGGTCAGCCCGCCAGGATCGGGACTCGCGGTAATCCCAATACCAGGGTCGATCGTGCCGGAAACCCCACCAACGGTCGCAGGTATGAACCCCGTAGCAGGACTGTCAATTGGCACCTGCAGTTGGGCGCCAAATGAGCCGTATGGTGCGGTATTCAGCGTGGCCGGAGCTTCACTGTTAGAAAATGGAATCGCGATCCCATCGATGAGGATCCTATCGCCTCGGATATTCCTTGGGGCGGAGAATCCAAGCGTGCCAGCTGCCGCGATCGCTTCTTCCTGTGACTGGTCAAAATCTGAAGGGTCGAAGTCGGCTGAATAAACACCGTCCCCCTCGACTCCGATACCACCGACAGCTGTTCCGTTCTTATAGAGCGGAAGACCACCTGGATCTCCGGAAAGCCCAAGGGGCAAGTTTGCCTCGCTAGCCCGATGATTAATATTTTCCCGGCTGACATCGCTGCAACGGAGTTGAGAAAACTGCACACCAAACAGCGGTCCGCCGGGAGATGGATTCACTTGTGGCGGAAAATGCTGTTGAACGATAAAACTCGCGGACCTGGTGCTAAAGGCGTTTCCCTGGGTACTAAAGAAGGCCGCAGTGCCGGCTTTGGATATCGCCGCAAATGCAGCAGATCCTGCGAGCGTTGCCCCTTCAAGTCCTCCGCTTCCACCACCACGTATCGTGGTCGTCGTCCTCGCCCCGGTCATCTGAAACTGTCCTAAGACCACGCCTTCGTGGTCAACCACGGCGATCGTGACGGGAAGTCCGATGGCCTGAGCCTGTGTTGCGGCTTGTGCAATAATCGCCTGAACATCTGCTGCCGTCAGATGAACGGCCGAGCTGGTTGATTCCGGTGATGTGCCGGTTGGCTCTTTCACGCCGCCCTCGGATCCACAGGCAGAGATGACCGCTCCGCAACAGAAGAGCGCTAGGCACCCGAGCCATGAGCGACGGATCGTGCGATGGGTTACGATTTCATTCACATTCGAACACAGATTAGACATAACGGAACTCCTCAACGCGGAACGACAATTGGCGCGCAGGCTGAGAGTGGACATTCGTCAGCGAACGGTGATCAGGTTTCTGGGGAGCATGAAACTCATGACACGATCTACAGCTCGCTTGCGCCCCACCAGGCTCAAAATGGCAGCTTCGGCACAGCGAGATGGACGGCAGCAGGACATCTTCGCTCCTCACGCTTGCTGCGGCATTCTCATGACAAGGGAGGCACCAGTTCCCCTGCCCCTTCGCTTTTATTTCCGGAATGGCGGCGTGGGCCTGATGATCGAATCGGTTATAGGGTAACCACCGAAGAGGAACGTTCACCTTGGCAATCCGAGCGGCCAGCGGCTCATCCGTTCCGACCTGTGACGGCACCCCCTGCACCATCTCGTTCGCCGACTTGGAGCCATCCGGCCCTGCGTTCCCTTCCGCCGATGGAGACGTGGCACGTACATCACCTGCTTCTCTCGCAGCACCCGGCGCAATCACGTCCTTTACATGACATTTCAAACATTTCTTCACCTTGGGTGAAAGGAGAAGTCTCTCCGCCTCCGTGCGTCCATCGACCGCATGACGCTCGTGTGCTGTCGGCGGCTGTCCAGGAAGTCGACGGCCCGGAATCCAGCGGAGATGTTCGGGCTTCTTCTCCTCTTCAGGGTGGGACTGTACATAGGCACTGGAAAAAATCTCCAGCAATTGCTGGCGGAGGGCATCGGTTTGTCGCCCGTGGGTCACCCGTTGACCAGGTAAGATCGGGGCGAGATCGATCTCGTTGCTGTGGCATGCATAGCAGTCGCGTTGGAAACTGACGGGCAGCATGAAGCGACCTTCGTCGTCCATGTGGTGACAATCCGAACAAGCAAGCGGCCCTCTATTTTGAGCTTCCAAATACTTATCACCCAGCGTCAAATGCAGCGCATGATTCAGCTTTAGCCGTCCGTCGTCCTTGAGACGTGCTGTGTCGTCGAGACGGACGCGGGTCAGGCCTTCGTGCCCCAACGACCGAGTAATCGCAAATTCCGGATGATCCACGGAAAAATTCCGCACGGATTTGATGTCGGGCACCGACTGGCCCTTGGCCTTGAGATCCGCATGACATTGCACACATTTCCCGTCGGACACGTCGGCCAAGACTTTCTGCCCTTTATGCTCTAAATGGCAAGAGGCACAGAGCGGCGGTGTGGCGAGCGCCACGTCCTGCTTAAAATGGGACGGAGGTAGAATGTCCGAACGATGGCACGCCTGACAAGCCGCATTGTCGACATAATTCCAGACCGGTTTGGCGGACGCATGACAGACGTCACACTGTGAGGCGAACTTGGAATGCTTGAGGGAGACATCTCCCGGCATCAGCAAGGCGCTTTGCCCTAACACCCCAGCGAGGACGGATCCGACAGACACCACGAGGGTCAACACCACGGCAAGGCGCCATTTCGACCATCGCCCACCGGAGAGGAGTAATTTCGGCATCAGCGCCAGTGAGGGTTCCGTCGGCGCAACCTGCCCTTCTTCGACGGAAAGAACCAACGGGCCTCCCGGCATGGATTGAGAAACCGATACGGAATAATGCTCCATCGTGATGATGTCACCCGGCTGAAGAACGGCTTCCTTCACCGGAGCACGATTGAGAGAGATGCTCTGGCCTTGCGAGATATCCCGGAGAATGTAGGCACCCTGCTCGTCTCGCCTCACCTCGGCATGATTGAGCGAAATGGTAAGGTCGTCCAGATGAAGTTCGTTGAGTGGGCCACGACCAATATGTAAGAGATCTCCCGGGACATCGAGAATCTTTTCCCGGATTTCCCCGCGCGACGAGACTTTTCGGACAACCTTGAAGGACACCGGCTTTTCTACTCCTTAGATACGGAAACGCCTAGCTGCTACCAGTCTGCCGAACATTCAATTATTGCCAACAGGGGAGCTGAAAGGCTCCCTATGGCACGCCAATAACTTGAGCATCCTGTTAATACCAAAACACGACGATCAGATGGACAACCACCGCACAGACCATTGCGATCGAGACAGGAACATGGATATACAGCCACGCCTTCAACGCGTTGCGGAGCTGCATCTGCTGCAACAGATTGAGTTCCAGCTGTGCCTTCTTGAGTAAGAGTTGAGAAAGCACTTGAAAGGTCGCCTGCTCCTCAAGCGGCACCACGGCGGCCTTTGCCGCAAGATCTGCCGATCGTTCGGCCAGGAGATCTCGAGTCTGCCCTCTGAGCAGCGACCACCCACTCGGCATCCGCTGCTGGGATGCACTAAGTTCCGCCCTGTAAATGTCGACCAACGCATTGGATTTGTCCTTCACCAACGCACGCATGTCCGCCAACAACCTCGCCAGCTGCGGGTCGATTTTATCGGCCTGCTGTTTGGCTTCAAATCTCGTCAGGCGACTGGGAAGGATCCGGTACAACAGCACTCCCCCCACTCCGCTCAACACCACAATTGCGAGCAGGACAAAGGCGAGCGTGTGGACATCCCATCCGAAGCGAAATCCTGCATGCAACGGAATGACCAACAGCGTGAGGAGGCCCAGATACACATGGGCGCTGACCCAGCCTTGCAATGTACCGGTATGGCTCGAATACGATCGCCGACGAATCCCAAGGTACATCAGGATTCCAATGAGCGCCGTGCCAACCACGCCGTAGAGGAGCCCTTCAGTCGACCCGCCGTAGGCTACCGTCCGGGCACGATAGTCGGAGTAATGCACGAGTAGGCCTAATCCGCTCGCGAGAGAAATCCAGAACCAACGACCAGATCGGTATGATAAAAATGAATGTTCCATCTTCGATGGCTACCGCCCTCCCACACCAATTCGCCGGAAGTACTCGTTGGGCGAGACGCGAAATGCCGCCCCTGTCGGGCAGATGCGTACACATGACGGCCCATGACCCAAGCCCTGACACAGATCGCACTTGATCGCCTTCTTCTCACCATCCCCTGCGTCATGCGACGTCGACTGCCGCCCTAAGCCGATCAAATCCAATAAACGATCGAGTGGACCACGTGTCGCCGGCTTCGCCGGGTGCACCATGAAAATGTTGCCGTACGGGCAATTCTTTGAGCAGTTTCCACAGCCGATGCAGCGCACAGGATCAATAGTGACTTCGCCGCTTTTGTTCCGAAAGATGGCGTTCCCCGGTGGGCAATCGCTCAGGCACATCGCGTGTTCGCAATGGCGGCACGAGCTGGGGACCAACAGGTTATCGAAAATCTTTCCTTCCGTCCGGTAGAGTCGCGTTTGCCCCTGATGGGTCGCGGCACAGGCTTGCACACATTGATCGCACCGGATGCACTTGTCTTCGTCGATCAGTAACACATCCGTGCCCTCAAACACCCCGCTGTCGACCATTCGGTTGATAAGATGATCGCCGGCTACTTCGCGCGCGAATACCTCCGCACTTCGCACCAGCATTTCCTGTACTTGCCGGCCCAACCGTTCGCCCAGTGTCGGATAGAAGTCCAACATCTGGACGAAATCTTTTCGTTTGAATCGGATCACTTCACTCGCTTTGGTGGCCGACACGGTGACCTGGCGTTTGGGCCGGCTGGGATCCAGCAATTCGACTTCACCGAACGATCGACCGACCGGCAGGTGGTTCACCACCACCTCTCGGCCATCGGTCGAAGACCGTTTGCTGAGTTTCATCGATCCGCTTCGGACCAGATAAAACTCATCGCTCGAATCCCCGGCTTTGTAGACCGTCTCACCCTGCTTGTAACCACACGTTATCGCTCTGGAGGCAAGCGAACGAAGGAAGGTCAGTTGGGCGTCCGGCAAGAGATACAATTGCAACGCGCGCACGATAAAGTTTTCATCGATCGCCCGTTTGACGGACGGTTCGGCATTCAGGAGACGAAGGACAGCGCGGCGCGGGATCTCGAAGAGCACACAGTCCTCGACGGACTTCGCCTTTTCAAAACGCCGTTGACCCGACACCAGACTCGCTTCCCCGAAAAACTCTCCGCGGCCCAGCTGCGCAAAGACTTCCTCCCCATTCGGGGTCGGGCGACTGATCTTGACCGCACCGGACAGAATCACGAACAAACTGTCGGAAAAGTGATCTTCTCGATAAATCGCAGTCCTGGCTTTGACTTCCGAGTGCACTGTGGACGCAAGCACCACCTCACGAAGCGAGGCATCCTCAACGTCGGCCAGCAACGGAACAGCCGCCCGCACTTCGCCGAGCCGTTCTTCAGTGGTGCCGCGCAGCATGCCGAGCCGTTGCTCTCGGATGATCGGCTCTTCGACCGGCTCCACATCATGTCCGGCCAGATACTCGGCGACATCGTACCCTTGATTCATACCTTGCTTGATCAAGCCATATCCCGCCACCGCACCGATCATAAACAGGCCGGGAATGTTGGTTTCATAATGCCTGTTCAAGACGGGTGGAGCCGTAGGATTCGATGATGCAAACTTGACCCCGATGCGTTCAAGGAACGGCCGCGGGATCTCTGCGCCGATACGCAGGAACACCAGATCGGCTTTGACTTTTACCGTTTCCCCCGGCATCGTGATGTAGGCCCAGCCTTCCTCGATCCGTTCGACTCCCGCGTTGTGATAGACGCTAACCTGTTTCATCTCCACTTTCTGGGTGATCTCTTTAAACAGGGCGTCTTTGAGTCGGAAGAATTCAGGGCTGCGGTTGACGACGGCCACACGATTCTTCTCGCACAGCGCCAAGACACCCTCGATCGCGGCATCACCGGCACCGACCATCAAGATATGTTCGTTTTCGTAGAGCGTCGGATCGGACAGTTTGGTGGAAACATGCGGCAGCGACGCACCAGGTACAGTCAGTCTTCGCGGATTGCCCTGAATGCCGATAGCGAGAATGACGGAGGCTGCCTGATACTCCCCGCGATCGGTCGTCACGGTAAACTGATCGCCGGATTTGGCAATGGCCTTCACTTCCTCGGGCCTGTTGATCTCGATGCCTGCTGCCTGTGCCGCCTCGTTCCAGCTCTTGAGCAAGAACTCCCGTTTTCCGGCGGTGAACGGTACATCGCTCCGAAGAGGAATCATCGGCGGTTCCGCCATGACATGCTTCCCCTTCTGATAGTCGAAGATCGTATTCGCGACCTCGCCTTTCTCAATGACCAGGACGCGCATACCGTTCTGCTTGGCGCGACAGGCCGCACTCAATCCCGCAGGTCCCGCCCCGACCACGATCACATCGTACATACCCTGGTTCCTTACGAGCCGGCTTTAGTCGGAGACGCCCCTACCCCGCTCGCCGGAGGAGGAGCGTCTGAATCTAAGAGTTTCCGCAAACCAGACAGATGCTGACTGAATTGAACGAGATTGAACTTGTAACCGAACACGATATCGTTATTGAGCTGATCCAATGCTGCCGAGAACCCTCTGGCGTTGGGTATCACCCCCACCGTTCGGTTATAGGATTCCTGGAGGCTGCTGATCGCCAACACCGCCTGCTCCGCTGATTGAAATCCCACGTTGGCGATGACCGTTGCATCACCGGAAATCCGACGTAGGATGGACCACACTTCCTTTTGCGTGAATGGATGGTTTTCCAACGAAGCCCCAAGCTGGCTGGAGACCTGCAGCAATTGACTGAGGAGCGGATCCAATTCAGCTGCTCCGGATTTCCCGGTGAGCAGCTCGTGAAGTTTTGCAAAGGCCTCATCCAAGACCGCCGCCTTATCCGGCAGCACTTCTCGAACCGCATGGCGAAACACGGTATAATTGGCGGCGTTCAAAACCAGCCGTCCTGGTTTCTTCCCGGCATGATCTTTCACCCGCCAGCGTTGCAGTTTCTTTTCCGCATCGGAGATACCCCGGACGCGATCGGCCACATCATGATGGCAGGCATAACAGTCGAAGAACGTAAAATCAGGCCACATCATGGCTTGAGATTTACGCGTCGACGCCAGCAGTTCAAGCTGTTGATGCAAGGCCTCAGCTTGTCCGACCGCCCAAATACGCGCCCCGCTCCATTCCTTCTCCTCCTTGGGGACGATCCAATGGACCGGCATCAACTCGCTGTAGGAATCCAATTCAAAGCTGAGTCGGGGATGCCCAGCTCCGATCAGCTCATGATCGACCATATCTTTTTCGGTGCCTTGATGGCAGCGCAGACAGAGCTCCGCTCGCTTCACGAGATTTTTGGTGTCGAGCATGCCGTACTCGGCACCTTTTTTCTTGTCCCAATCTTTCCTGGTATGTGGCCCCAACCACAGCTCTGCCGCCCCATGACAGCCTTCACAGGTCACCCCTTCAGCCAATTCGTAGTTGGGCCCTCGACGGCTCTCTGGAACAGGGACTGCATGACAGGCCAAACATCTCGACTCTGTTTCAGGCGATTTCAATCCAAGATGCTTGGCCATCTGCCGAGACTCAGGGGTCTTGAGATTCTCGAACGCTTTGGAGTGTCCATAGTCGAGCTTGTTTCGTTGGTCTCCCGCATTCCAGTCCCACAACCAATATTCATTCTGCAGAATGGTGAACTTCCGCCTCCTCGGATCGACCAATCCATGGCAGCCGGAGGCATTGCAGGAACCGGCGCCCATGTACTTGATGGTATCGGGTGTCTTGTCTCGGAGCGACAGGCTCGGTTTCTCTGGATTCTGCGCCTGTGCGGTACCAGCTGTGACCACCATGCACCAGACGGTGAACGTCACGGTCAATCCCACGAACGTCCGGAGCCTTTCGTTCCCCTGAAACCTTCCGATGATCATGTACAGTGATTCCTCTCGACTATCGTCGTGATGAAAACAGGGGCGGTAATGTGCCCCGCGTCGGCCAGTAAGTCAAGAGACGGATTTATAAAACAAATCAAAAATCCATAACCTTGCTCGTCCGACAAAATTCTGCTCCAACGCTCAGCACAAAACATGCCAGCATCTAATTCCCAGCAATTCTGGTGAGCGACCACAACAGGTACGGCTCCGTCACGCATGATCCTTTGCACGACGATGATGAGACCGAAACGATACCCATGGTTCCGGTCCACGTTCCGGTCCACTGCCAGTGAATCTAAAAAGATCCAGGTGTATCTGATTGGATTCATGACCGGCAGTTGATCAGCCTGTTCCATAACATATGGAAAGAACTACGATATGTTGAAAATACCTAATTCATCATGAGCCAGCGGGGGGTCAAGCTCCCATCGCAACAGACTCATCACTACCGCTTCACCACAAGAATAAGTTCGCCGACGGATCAAGAGGGTGGACAACCATCACATGAAGACGCCTTAGATGACAAACCCCTCATGAAAACTGCATGAACTGCTGTGGCACCACCCAAGCCCTGCGCAATATATCAAGCGCATTCTACCTATGCCGCCCTGATCGAGACACCGCCATTGATATGGTTCGTGATCCTATGTGTATCCAATTCGATTCACTCTTCTCACACTTACCTCTAGCAAGTTGGCAATGATGCCAAATTACCTGGAATCAAAATCATTCCGGGCAGGCACGCTGATTGCTAAGTGGCACCACGTATCAAGCTAATATACGTAGACAGGGCAAGTAATGGCAGGTGTGCCGCCCCTCACGACCGGTTAGTCAGCCACGATGCTGTTTTCGGTGGGACAGGAGACACCGTCTGTGAGGCACTGATCACCATATGCACCATAAAGATCAGCGATCAAGAAGAAGTCATGATGTTTGATTCAGACTCACACTTCACGAAAGAGATTTCTCATGTGTTCTCGTTATAGCTATCCAACGTTCGCCATCACACTGATGACGACGCTCCTCATCGCCTCGTCTGTCTGTGCCCAAGTCTTGCCGTTGCCGCAGAAACCACCGCAATTGCCCGAGGCGCCTCCACCACCCAAGCCTCCTGCGCTGGAGATACCGACTCCACCACCGATTCAACCAGGGCAACCATTGGGAGGCCCACGCATCTTGGTCAACGAGATTCGCCTGGTGGGAAATACGGCGTTTTCGAATCAAGAACTCGCGGCGGTCACTTCCAAGTACCTCAATCGCCCACTCACGATGGAGGACTTGGAAAGCCTCAGACTCGAACTTACGCTTTACTATGTGAACCGTGGCTATGTGACGTCCGGCGCCATCATCCCGGATCAGGTTTCGAACGAGCCGGCCATCACGGTTCAAATCGTGGAAGGAAAGTTGGCGGAGATCAACATCGAAGGGAACCGATGGTTCCGGTCCTCTTACTTTCGCAACCGATTCAACCTCGGAGCCGGACCACCGGTCAATGCTGATCGTCTGCGCGACCAGGTGCAACTGCTGCAAGCGAATCCGCGCCTCGAGCGACTCAACGCAGAACTCCGTCCCGGCCTCGTGCGAGGGGAGAGCATCCTGGACGTGCGGGTCAAAGATGCCAACCCGATTAAGGCCTGGATGGAGTTCAATAATTTTCTCTCGCCATCGGTCGGAGCCGAGCAGGGCTCGCTCACCCTCATGGATCAAAATCTCTTAGGGTTCGGCGATACGTTGAGCGTGCAAGTCGGTGGATCCCAGGGAGTGCTGCCTCTCTTGAATATGTCGTACTCCATCCCATTCACCCCATACGATACGACGTTCACCGTCAACTATCGCCGATTCCGGTTTTCCATCGTCGAAGATCCGTTCGATCGGCTCGACATTAACAGCCGTTCGCAAACGATCGGGGCGATGATCCGGCAACCGTTCTTCCGGACACCTAGACAGGAATTGGGGCTGGCCATCGGCTTTGACTATGAGGAAAACAGAAGCTTTCTGGGAGACGTACCGACCTCGTTCGTCGCGGGAGCCAGAGCCGGCGTCTTCAAGCTGGCCGTATTGAGATTCACACAGGACTGGGTGCGTCGGAGCGAGAATCAAGTCTTTTCCGCCCTCTCGCGCATTTCGCTTGGCATCGGCGCGTTCGGCGCCACCACGAATGGGCTGGATACCTTACCGGACGCACGGTTTTTCTCGTGGTTGGGGGAGGCGCAATGGTTGCGGCAACTACCGATTCTGAGAGCCCAACTGTTCGGGCGAGGCCTGGTGCAACTCTCCAATGACCATTTATTTTCCCTAGAGCAAATCTCCGTCGGTGGACGCACGAGCGTGCGTGGGTATCGCGCCTTTTCTTTGATCCGAGACAACACCACCCTGGTCTCATTTGAACTGCGGATCCCGCTCTACCGCACCGCGGCGGGACGAGACACCGTCTACCTGGCGCCGTTTGTGGACTTCGGCCATGGCTGGAACACCTCCGCTCCTACTCCCTCCGACGTCCCTAAAACCTTGGCGAGCGTCGGCATCGGCGGAATTTGGAATTTCTTACCAGGCAGTCATGCAGAGATCTATTGGGGCCAGCAACTGAACCACTTACACGGAGGCAACGGCAATCTGCAAGACCATGGCGTCTATGCCCAGGTGGTCTTCCAGGCCTTCCCGCTGTGGTGATCGATAGTCATTCACCAGTTAAGAGAACAAGAGACGACTAACTGACGAGGGAAGTTATGACAAACGCATCTTCTAAAAAGTCACGACGGTTAACAGTGTTGGCCCTGTTCACCTCTGCCATGTGGCTGATAGGGACAGGATATGGTGAAGCGCAAGTGCAGACCGATATCACAAAGACTCTACCTCCAGTTGGTGATCACGCTGATCTCAGGCTAGGAACCGAGGTCACAGCACCGCCACACGGTGGACACACCTGGACCATTACAGGAGGCACGCAAGCTGGCAGTAATCTTTTTCATAGCTTTCAAACGTTTTCCGTAGGATCCGGAGATACTGCACAGTTTTTTATATTTCCTGAAGGACCGGCGGTCAGCGATATCTTTGCTCGGGTTACTGGTGCACAGGGGTCTACTATCCATGGAACGATACAAACTGTTGGATTCGGAAATGCCAACCTGTGGTTCATGAATCCAAACGGGATTACCTTTGGATCAGGCGCCAAGCTAGACATTGGTGGTTCAGCAATCTTTACAACCGCAAATAAGTTGTTTTTTTCAGATTCTGATGGCGGTTCTGACACCCCCACATTTAGGGTTTTTTCGGCAAACTCTCAGGAAACCCCTCTATCGATTGCCTCCGTCACTTCATTTGGCTTTTTCTCTCCACCGGGATCAATCAATGTCATAGGTAGTACTCTTGATGTATCAGCAGGTAAGACACTATCACTAGTAGGTGGTGATATTAATATCGTCGGCGGGACACTCCGAGCATCAGACGGGAACATTAGACTATCAAGCGTGAAGGTCACTGATAATTGCGACGGTTTTTGTTCTACCTTTGTTGATATCGACACGAGCTTAGCCCATTTTTTCAATTCCGAAGCCCCATCAGGAACCATCTTGCTAGCGCAGGCCCCCGGCGGGAAAGATACTATTCTCGACACAAGCTCATCTGGGAGAATCCAGATAAACGGGCTTGACTATCAAGGCACAAACACCGCTGACTTCAATCTGTTCACCTCTTCAAGTGGCAATGGATTTCCAAACATTGTGTTTAGTAACGGGCGCGTCGTGGTTGGTAATGTAACGCCAGTTGACTCATACCTCGTCGCCAATCTCCCAAGCACCAAGCTCATTGTTTCAACCCCAGCCGTGTCAACGCTTACTCCCCCAACAACCATCGACATCGGAGACACGGGAACTCTCACAGCCAAGCTCAACCATCCCTTCACTGCTTCTGTCGGCGTCGACGTCAGCAGTAACAATGCCGGTGTCGTGCCGTCTTCAGCCCGAGTGGATATTCCAGCCGGTCAGGATACGGCCCAGGTACAGTTCCACGGAATTGCTCCTGCGAAAGCATCCATCACGGCCAAAGCGGTAGACATAACCGTAGACTGTGGTGACTGCAGCAACCCTACAAGGTCGATTACTACTGATACGGGAGCAAGTGCGACAGTCCAGGTGGCCGTTCCAACAAGCCAAGTGGCGCCGGCGCCGGCCACGCTTGTGGAAGGCAGTAACGGGACCGTGACCGTGTCCATCACCAGACCTCTGAAACAAGACGTCACGATCAATCTGACGAGCTCAAACACCGGAGTCTTAACCGTGGAACCCACAGCCACCATCAAGGCTGGGGAGATCAGTGTGAATGTCCCCTACGCGACCAAACAATTTGGTAGCGCAGTGATCACGGCCTCTCTACAGACACTGAACCAACCGGCCGGGACACCCAAAGCGGACATCAGTGTCACGCCGGATCCCATCACGACACTGACCCCCAATCGCACCCTGGATGAAGGCAAGAGTAGCACGCTCACTGTCACCCTAGGGCAACCGGCCCCGCATCCCATCCAGGTCATCTTCAGCAGTTCCGATCCCAACGCGGTCGCCGCTCCTGGTCCGATTACCATTCCACTCGGTCAGACCACCGCGACGGTCCCCGTGACGGGCGCCCATGTAGGAGCGGCCACGATTACCGCCGCCTACGCCGGCGATACCGCCGCCGCAGCACTCACCGTCGTGCTTGCTGCCCTGCCCAGCCAACTGGCTCCGACCCCGTTAACCCTGGTCGAAGGCAGCGGCGGCACCGTCACCATTACGCTCTCTAAACCTTCCACGCAACCGGTCACCATCGCCTTGACCAGCTCAAATCCCGGGGTGCTGACGCCCCAAGCGACCGTGACCATCCCGGCGAATCAGACCACCGCGACGGTCCCCTACGCGACCCAGCAATTCGGGGACGCCACTGTCACCGCCGCCTTGCAAGTCGGTGGCCGTGCAGTCGGCACGACAACGAGTGCGCCCATTCACGTCACGCCGGACCCCATCACGACGCTGACCCCGAATCGCACCCTGGATGAAGGCAAGAGCAGCACCCTCACCATCACGCTCGGGCAACCGGCATCACATCCCATCACCATCAACTTCACCAGTTCCGATCCCAACGCCGTGCCGGCGCCGGGGCCGATCACAGTTCCGGTCGGTCAATCCACCGCGACGGTGCCCGTCACGGCAACCCATCGCGGGTCAGCCACGATTACCGCCGCCTACGCCGGTGATACCGCCGCCGCTGCCGTCCTCGTGACCCTCCCGCTCGACAGCCAACTGGCACCGACTCCGGTGACGCTTGTGGAAGGCAGCGGGGGGACCTTGACGGTGACGCTGACCAGAGCCACCGATCAGCCCACCCAGGTCACGTTGACCAGCTCGGCCCCCGGAGTTCTAACGACGACACAGACGACGGCGACCATCCCAGCCAACCAGACCAGCGTGACCATCCCCTACTTGACCAAGCAATTTGGTGACGTGACAGTCACCGCCTCGCTCCAGTCAGCAGGCCAGCCGGTCGGGACATCTCACAGCGCCCTGATTCATGTGACACCGGACCCCATCACGACACTGACCCCGAATCGCGCACTGGAAGAAGGGGCGCCCAGCACCTTGCTCGTGACGCTGGGGCAACCAGCGCCGCATCCGATCCAGGTGACCTTCACCAGTTCCGATCCCAACGCCGTGCCGGCGCCTGGACCGATCACGATTCAACCCAATCAGACTACCGCGACGGTCCCTATCAGCGGAACCCATAGCGGGTCAACCACGATTACCGCCCGCTATGCCGGCGATACGGCCGCTGCATCGATTCAAGTTGTGCTCACCACCCTTCCCAGCCAACTCGCGGCGACGCCTGTTGCGCTCGTAGAAGGCAACGGCGGTACTGTGACCGTCACTCTCTCCAAACCCACGGCTCAACCAATCACCGTCGCCTTGACCAGCTCGGATAGCTCCGTGTTGACACCCCAAGCGACCGTCACCATCCCGGCGAATCAGACCACTGTGACCGTCCCCTATTCAACCCAGCAATTCGGAGACGCCACCGTCACCGCCATCCTACAAGCCGGCGGCCGCGCGGTCGGTACGACGACGAGTGCGCCCATTCACGTCACGCCGGACCCCATCACGACGCTGACGCCGAATCGCACCCTGGATGAAGGCAAGAGCAGCACCCTCACCGTCACGCTCGGGCAACCGGCATCGCATCCCATCACCATCAACTTCACCAGTTCCGATCCCAACGCCGTGCCGGCGCCGGGGCCGATCACAGTTCCAATCGGTCAATCCACCGCGACGGTGCCCGTCACGGCAGCCCATGGCGGAACGGCCAGGATTACCGCCGTCTACGCCGGCGATACCGCCGACACATCGGTCCACGTCAACCAGGCCGGGACTTCGATTGCCAACGTCGGCGGTCAATCGCTGACAAACCTGGCTGTGACAACGCGGACTCCGAAAGATCCACCGGCCATGCAACCACTGCCGATCCCGCCGGGCACTCAACTGGTCATTGCATCGGGGCGGTGCGCCGCCGGTGCGAAGGGTGAATTCAGTTCGTTTGTGCAGCGAGGCCGAGATGCCTCCCCAGCCTCACCCGGTGGACCGCTCGCCAGCCCGCCGATCTTGGATGAGAGTGTTCCACGGATCAGCGGCATTTCCGTGCAACCAGGGACAGTGACCTTGCAGGCGAGCCATTCCCTGCAACTTGCACCGGGTATCTCTCCATTTCTGGCGAGAAATGGCGGATGCTGAACCTATATGAAGTCCGCGTCGCGGCGAGGAGGGATCTATGAACCGACACACGAGTGCCATCTATCGTCCCATACTAACCTACCCCATGCCACGGAAACCCCTGCTGTATGCGCCGCTCATCGTCGCGTTGGTCCTGCCTGGCATGGCTACCGTTCATGCCGCGGAATTCTCGAAAGGAACGGCCGAACAAACCATGGAGCAGGGCCGCCAGTTGGAGGCCCGCGGCGCCTTTGCTGAATCTGCGGTCCACTGGATGGACGCGGCCAAGCTATACGAACAAGAGGGAAACGCCAAGAAGCAAAGTCAGGCGCTGACACATCTGGCGTACGCGCTGCAGCAAGACGGACAAGTTCGCCAAGCGAACGTGACACTTCAAGCCGCCTTGAGGCTCTCGGAGGAGAGCGGCGATCGCACCCAGAGCGCTGTGATACTTGGACGGATGGGCAACACGGCCTTTGCGCTGGGTCAAGGCGATCTCGCCATCGAGCACTTCAAGAAATCTTTAGACATCGTGCGCAGCGCCAAGAAACCGGCGATCGAGGCTGCACTCCTCAATGATCTGGGGAACGCTCAAATGCTCATGAAACAATTGATCGAAGCCGTCGACGTCTATGCCGCCAGTCGCACCTTGGCGGTTCAAACCGCCCAACCTGCCTTGGCCATGACGGCCCTCACCAATCTGGCCGCCGCATTCATGGAGAATGGGCAATATGGAGAGGCGCTCCAGAAACTCGACCTCGCCTTCAGCGAGGCTCGGACCTTAGAAGATTCCCATGCCAAAGCCTCGAGCTATCTCAATATCGGGTTAGGATATGAGGATCTTCTGGCCACCGTGACGGCCCCGAAGAAACTCGCGGAGCCGGAGCGACAATTCGCGAGCACTACGCAACCACTCAGCACCGATACCCGGGGTCTCAGCGTAGGAGCTGGCACCTCCTCTAAAGGAGTTCCGCCGATTCCGCCCAATCCATCGAACAAACCAACATCAAAATCTCCGGTGAGTGTGCCGCCGCTCCCCTCTAGTAGGAGCCTCGCTCAACAAGCCATGGAGTCCTTTCAACAGGCAGCTGATATCGCCGGACGACTCGGGGATTCACGGACGGAATCCTATGCCCTGGGGTACCTCGGCTCGCATCTGGAAAAAGACCGTCGCTATCCAGAGGCCCTCGCCCTGACGAGGAAAGCCGTCTTTGCCGCGCAAAAGGCGGAAGCGACAGACTCACTGTACCAATGGCATTGGCAAACCGCGCGCCTTCTCAAGGCGACGGGAAACTCCGACGGCGTCTTGCCCGCATATCAGCGAGCTGTGACGTTGCTCAAGCCGATCCGGTATGAGTTTTCCGTCGGCTATCAAGGGCGCCACCATTCCTTCCGTGACTCAGTCGCTCCCCTGTTTCTGGAATTCGAGGATGTGCTTCTGCGTCGGGCTGCCTCCTCTCAAAACGCGCAAGACACACAACAGTGGCTCGTGCAGGTCAGAGATGCCGCGGAAGCATCCCGCGTGGCCGAGTTACAAGACTATTACCGAGACGACTGCGTGACCAATGCACGGAGCAGACGCGGAGGCGGGGAGCGCATCCCCGAGGATACCGCCGTCATCTATCCCATCATCCTTCCAGATCGGTTGGAGCTGCTTGTCGAAACGTCGAGTGGACTGCAGCGGGTCGGAGTCCCGGTCACTGCCGATCAACTCACCCGTGAAGCCAGGGACTTCCGAAGACTGATCCAGGACCGCCGGTCGAACACCTATCTCCCGCCAGCCCAAAGAATGTATAGCTGGCTGTTGGCGCCTTTACAAGCCGAGTTCTCGTCCCGACGGATTCAGACCGTCGTGTTCGTCCCTGATGGACCTCTTCGCAGCATCCCCGTCGCCGCACTGCATGACGGCCGGCGATTTGCCATCGAACGCTATTTCGTCGCCGTCACCCCCAGTATGGAATTAACCGATCTCCAGTCCGCCAACCTGTCGAACACCAGTTTGCTGTCGATGGGTTTGACGGAAGCCGTGCAAGGATTTCCCGCCCTCCCAAACGTGGCCTCTGAAGTGAGCACCTTAAAAAGCCTCTACGGCGGAAAGCTGTTACTGGATAACAAATTCCTGGTTCCGGCCCTCGAGCAAGAAATCAAGGACAAGGACGTCAACGTCGTCCACATCGCGTCGCATGGCCAGTGGGAACCGGACGCCAGCAAGTCATTCTTGCTCGCCTATGACGACAAGATCTCGATGAACCGGCTCTCGCAGCTGGTGGGGTTACTCGAGTATCGACTGGCGCCGCTTGAACTTCTCACACTCAGCGCCTGCGAGACGGCCGTCGGAGACGATCGAGCGGCGTTGGGACTTGCCGGGGTGGCGATCAAAGCCGGTGCACGGAGTGCGTTGGCCACCTTGTGGTTTGTCGATGATCAGGCCACATCGGAGTTGGTCGCTGAGTTTTATCGGCAGTTGCGCACGCAGTCCGTCACAAAAGCCGAGGCCTTACAACAGGCCCAATTGATGATCAAACGCATGCCAGGGCATGAGCATCCGAGTTTTTGGGCACCGTTTCTTTTGATCAGTAATTGGATGTAAAATCCATAACTCTGTGAAGAGTTCTCTCGCCACATGTATCGTATAACACGATCTCAGCCATGGAATTTGACATGCGGAACGGTTCTGACCGTCTCACTGCTGGCCAGCACATTCAGTATTCTCTATTCCGTGGCCTGGGGCGCCCCATTGCCCAATAGTGGATCCCGCGACGGCCTGGAAGCGGTCGAAGGACGTGCCTGCTACACCTATGGCGACAACGAAACACCGGTCCAAGCACGGCGTGCAGCTGTCAGTCTGGCTCAGGAACAAGCCGTACGCAGTCACCGCGTCTTCGTCCAATCCGCCACGAAGGTCAAAAACTTCCAGCTCGAGGAGGACGTCGTTCAGACGGCGAGCGCCGGACTGCTGGAGAACATTCGCGTCGATAAAGAAGAGAAACGGAACCAAGAGGTGTGTATCACCATCAGCGCCGTGATGAGCCCCACCTCCATGGATGAGATGATTCGTCAGCGGGTCAACGCCAAAGAAATCTCCCAAGCTGCCGTGTCTGTCATCCCGCCAGCCCCATCATCCAAATCCCGTGTCTGGACCAACAAAACGGATGGACACTACGTGGAAGGTGATCGGCTCCTCATCTATATCCAATCAGATCGGGACGCCTATCTGAAGCTGGATTATTTCCAAGCGGATGGAACCGTCGTCCATATGGTTCCGAACCAATTCCGTGGACAAGGGTTCGTCAAAGCCGGGCAAGTATATATGTTTGGAGATGAAGGATCGCCTGAGCAATTCACCATCCAAGGTCCATTTGGGGCGGAAACAATCAAGGCGATCTTTAGTTCGCGCCCGTTCGATACCGGCATGTCCGATGAGAATGTGACAAGCGATAGTCGGGAATACCTGGCAGCCCTCTCCGGCTCACGAGGGCTTAAAGTGGGTGGCACGTCTCACTCCATCTCTCTGTATACCGTCAGCAAGACCGTTGAGGATTATGGTAAGGAACGGAAAATGAGTGTATCGAATCACACGCGATAGGCTATCGTTTTCCTGGCACGCCGGTTAGAAAACCCTCACGTGGCTCCTCTATGATTCGGCTTCCACATCTATACCGCCAACCACGGGGAGAATCTCCTTGAAAGCGCAAACAGGCCCTTCGTATACTCGCGCACCATTTGGCAGTGAATCCATCGGCAACGTCAGGCAACACCTACATGATCGAGTTGAGAACAGTCCCCGCATCGTTGTCGTTATCCAGCGACAAGGCAAACAACTGTCATGACCCCGTGGTGTTCGGACATCCCGGGTCGCGACCCAAGATGCTCTGGCGAAACCTGACGATCGTCGTTGCAGCGGTGGGTCTCAGCTTCATAGTTACCAGCGCCGAAGGTCAGGTTCTCAATCAACAGGTCAATTCGTTACTCGCAAATAATTGCGCAGGCCTTGGCATAGGCGGCTTTCCCGTACCCAATATCAGTGGCCTAGGCCCCAACCTGGCCGCCCTTTGCAATACACCACAAACACTGGGTGCAGTAACGGCTGGCGGTGGGGCAGCCTCTGTCCAGGGGTCTGCTGCTTCGATCCTGAATCGTCCACTGGTCACCCGACTACAAGAACTCAGAGAAGATTGTCGCGATAACGAAACCGGCGAAGAGCGTCTCGACTGTACCCAAAATCGCCCGACATCGATGCGTGTGAATCCACTTGGCCTGCTCTCCATGGCGACGTTGCCGAATCTGAATATCTCGTCACCGTTCTATGCTGCGACGGCGGCAGGAGGGGGCAACTCAACAGTCTCATTCACCACAAGCAGTCTAAGCCGTTGGAAGGGTCTTGCGGGATTTGCTTCAGGAACGATTGAATCGCTCAACCGCGACATTACGACATTTCAGGATGGGTACCGCTCAACGATCTGGAGTTTTTCGGGCGGGGTGGACTACCGCATCAACAAAAAAGCGGTCTTGGGCTTCGCCGGAAGCTTCACCAATACTGATGGAGACTTCAGAAGCGGAGGAACGTTTAGTACGAACTCGTATACCGGTCTCTTGTTCGCTCAGATCTTGCCGACCGAGCGAACGTTTGTCCAGATCACGGCCGGATACACCCGCAATAACTACTTGGTGAATCGCTTAACGACCGCCACCATTACATCCGTTGGATTCGGCAACGACCGGACCGTGACCGCCTTTGCCTCGAGTAATTCCGGCGGCAATGTGGCCCAAGCCGGCCTCCTGTCAGGATACGATCATGCGTTCGGTCGATTTGTGATTGGCCCTCGAGCCGGAGTCAACTACACTCAGACGCTCATCGGAAGTCATGCGGAGGATGGCGGGGCGGGCATAGGCCTGCGGTATGATGCCCAAGCCATCCATTCTCTTCAGAGCACAGTGGGGCTTCAGGCTTCCACCACCTATAGCACCTCTTTCGGTGTGCTCGTCCATCAAATCAACGCCGACTATATCCATGAGTTTGCGAATTCCCAGCGGCACATCCTGGTGCAATTTACGGAAGATCAGCGGGCCAATCCCACACGGTTTGCATTTCAGAACGAATCACCGGCTCGAGACTATGGGTACGTGGGCACAGGCCTCGTCGCAGTCTTAGCCAACGGGTGGCAACCGTTTATCAACTTCCGAGCCATGGTCGGCAACAGCCAATTCAACAGCTACGCCGGCACGTTTGGTGTGAGGATCGAGCTCTAGCGACATGTCCGATGGATGTTCTTCCGAGTTTTGAAGGGCTATTATTGAGAACACTGGACAATTCACTCATATCTGTGAGTCGTCCACCAGTCAAAGAGGTTATTGTGGATAATCAAACTCCTCGCAGGACCAAGCACTCCCGTCGTTGCATGGCTGATGGAGTCACGATCGTACCATGTGGACTGTCAGATGGGACCGATACAGTTGGAGCCTATCAGGCAGGAGTCGTATACACACGAGTGCCTATCAGGGCCATAGGCCAACGCCTTATCGGTTTGCTGCTCTGCACCTCCACATTCGTCGCATGCGGAGAGGGTAATCCCCCGAACACCTCATCAGGAAGCGCGCCCGCAGCAACCAGCACGTCCGTTCAAGTCTCCGTAGCAGCCCGCGATTCCGATGGTCATCAGCTCCACTACCGCTGGGCAGCCACTGAAGGAACCATCAATAATACCGATACGCCGACTACCACCTGGACGGTTCCGACAGGATCCGGCGAACAATTTGCCTATGTGCTGGTCTCTGACGATAAGGGCGGCTATGCCGAATCCCGTGCCGTAGCCTTGACCTTTGACATCGTCGCCCAGCATGCACCTACCGAGATCTCTCCACCACCGGACTCCGGAAAGGCATTCATTTGGGGAACCCTCTTCTACGAAGGATTTGGCAGACAGGTGTACCTGCCAGACTGGGACGTGCAAGTCAGCGGGCCTGGAGGTACGTTTTCCTCAAAGACGGATGTGAAAGGTGAATTCTTCTTTCCTGGCTTGAGTCCGTCCTCCACGTACTCATTTCGTTACAAGATTCCAGGCCAAAGTGCGTTCACCTCCGGCCAAGATATTCCGGCGACTCCCTTGCCAACCAGCCCAAGTGCTCCGACCTATAGTCGGCAACGTGTCACCCTCAGCGGGACCCTGCAGATCGCCGGATCCGTCCGCATGGCGGATGACTCGTATTGCGGAATTCGCGATGAGTTCTTTGTGAGGCCAAGTGATTCAAAGATGCTCTCAACTCCGATCTCCGCGTCGGCAGAACTCTTAGACAATACGAACGCACCTGTGGGTACACCAAATCCAAGGCCACGCGCAATCGTCAATCATTACGGCGACTATCTTATCGTCTTGAATCAAGTGACATCGGCTCCGGTCGGGCCCAAAGTGCGGATCACCTGTGAAACCTTGACGGAAGATCAACCCTATACGAATGGCTTCTCTGGTCAACAGAGGGGACCATCGTTTCGCCTGTCGAATCATCGTCCAACCATTCAATCGATGACCGTTACCCGAGGTGGCCAAGATGTCACGCGCCCTGATTTTCCGAAAGCGACCACGTTGCTTCCGGAGATGGAGCTTGCCCCTGGAGATGATGCCTTCTTGACTTACAAGGGTATCGATACCCGTAAAGGGGCCTGCGCCTACTATCATAAGATTGGTGCCGTCCAAGGCTGCGACCCCGTTGATGGCTTCCCGACCGGCTCACAACTCACTCTCGATGAATGGCAAAAGCGGTTCAACCTATCCCCGTATCACGACGGCAATCCGGAAGAACCAGAGTTGAAGGCTATCTATATCAATAAAAGCGACCTGAATCTTGCCCGCGACATGCAAGGAATCAAGCGGAAAGACGGTACACTGGCCTTCAACGTCTGCAACTATCCAGGTCCGCAGGATGTGAATGATCCGCTAGGCACTCCAAAACCGATCGGGAAGGAAACAGAACCGGATATCAATCTCGCGGTCGAGAACACCAGGCGGGGTATCGGCAGGATCGTGTGTGTCGCCATGGATTACTCTGTGACACCAGGTCTCAACGATGGAAAACCTTTCGTCAAGTTTTATACCTTTAGCCCTTCAGGAAAGCTCCTGCTCTCAGTCAGCCTTGACGGTCGCCGTGAGAAGTTCATGCCGGGCGTGTGTGTCGGTTGCCATGGCGGAGACAAATATGGCGGGAAGTTTCCTGACGACTACAGCCCAACAAGCCCCGCAAACTCGACCGGCTCAGGGCAAGCCAATCTCGGGTCTTTTTTCCTACCGTTCGATATTGCAAACTTGAATTATTCGACCAATGATCCTGCTCGGACTCGCCAGGCACTCCTCAAACCCCTTCGTCAAATGAATGAGCTGATTGCCTCCTTCACGCCCTCAGCGGCCAGCGATCCGACCAGACCAATCACCAACGATGTCAGGACTCTCATTAAGACGCGGTGGTACCCACCAGCCAATACGGACAACGAGCAAACATTTGCATCGACGTCCAATTACGAACTGTTCGTAGAGGGTAAGCTGAATGTCCTTGGTCAGCAGATCCAGGGGCAGCAGTTCCCGGGGAACGGCACGACATCCTGTATCGTATGCCATGATGCGAAAAATGCGAGCTCGTTCGGCCCCCATGACTCCACAGCCAAGTATGCGATCGTGATTGCTCCCAGCTGTCTGATTTGTCACTCGTCCAACGCCGGAGTCAGTGACGTACAGGCAGGTGATATTCGACCAGATTTGGGGGGAGGAGTGCCACGCATTACGTTCATCTTACGACCACCCTCCCACTATCTTGTCACGGCAAGCCGTGGATCCCATCCCGTGTGTGGAGGCAGTCAGGACTTAAAAGCCAATCACATGATGCCCAACTCCCTCAGCTCCTTTGAGCGATTTTGGCAAGAGGGAAGCCCTCAGTCTGCAGCGTTATTCGCGTTTGCCCCACCGAAGAGCGGCCCACAGCCTGGGGCATGCGCGGGCATTGCTCCGCACCCTGACCTGTGATGACCGGCGGCTTGTGTGAACGATGAACTGTTCACACGAGCTGTTTCATAGGGGTATCGTCGATGATGTGTTCAGGCTGCTTCTTCGCCGAACGCACTCATCGTGCGTGCAGTCAACACGCAAGATGCACAGACATTCTCCATTGCAGACTGTTGGACTCACCCTGAAAGAAGAGGATCCTCCTAGCGGGTACCAGAGGAGCGTACGGCCGGCAAGAAGACGAAATCGCCAAATCCTTCATGACCAGCCATATGAATAGGACCATACGTAGGAATTTGTTCAAATTTCATTCGTTCTGCCGATTGCATCACCCGAGATCGCACGGTCCAAAACAGGCGTTCGGTTTCAAGCGGTGCGGTATTTTCAGACAGCGTACCGAGCAATGCCTCGGCAAAGATGGAATGCCCTGAGCCGCCATCATCTAATACCGGCTGAGCGCCTCCGGACGTCAGCGTCGTCCTGATTCTTTTCTCGGCGACGGTGCTCAAGAGCGCCTGCCGGTCTTGGCCCTGCACATCAGGACTGATCCGAGCCATGGCAGATCGAGCGAGTTTGCCGGCGAAGCACGAATCGGCCACAACCAACACCTGTCTTGCGGGGATCAGTTCGAGGAGGTCAGTTACGGCAGGGAACTCAATCCATTCCGAGTTATCTTGTAGATCCCCCTCAACCGGGATCCAGTATCCACGATCAATCAAGGGTTCCAAAAACCCATGGCCGGCATAGTAGACCAACAAGTTATCGCGATCCGATAACGTCTTGCGGTAGTCATTGAGCGTCTTGAGAATCTCCTTTCTTGTCGAATCCTTCAACACCTTGACGTGGAATCCATATTTATCGGTGAGGAGTTGTGCGACTGCCGTTGCATCAGCAATGGCGGTATTGAGCGGAACCCATTGACGATAGTGATCGTTCCCGATGACCAGCGCATGATACTGCCCAAAGCCGGGTGGATTGGCGATCATGCTCCCCTCTCCATGTACCGTCGCTCCTGTGCTGACCAGCAGTTTGATCATGCCTTGCTTGTTTTGTCGGTCAAACGCAATGATATCAATCGGGATGCCACGTGTGACGCCGGATGAGGCCGGAACCGCAATAGAAAAGGTGTTCAGCTCATCGAGGTCTACCGGATCTCCATTGGCGGTCACCGACTGAATCCCCGCCGACGAGATCACCCGTCCAGTGACTCGCATCGGTCGACCATTCTGAATCCCGATCGGAATCCGCTCCTGCTCAAGGCGAATCCCACGTGTAAGGAGCAATGCAGGATCGACGATTTGAATCACCGGCGCACGTACCCCGATTTCTTGTGCAGGCATGTGCTGCGCCGCTGCAACTTGCTGTTTGGCTAATTCCTTGAGCGCCGTGACTTTCGTCTGTAATTCCGCCACTTCCCATTCACGGTCTTTCACCACGCGTGCCTGCTTGGCTACAACCTCGCCTTCACCCTCACCGACCTGCCCTTTTAATTGTCCCAGTTTGCGCCGCTCACCTTCCAGAAAACTGGAACGCTCAGTGAGGCGACTGCGCGCCTCGCCAAGTTCTCGTTGAACGGCATCCAGTTGTGCTTGCTGGCGTCCGGTTGGAAGCTCGTTCTCTCCATCCGCAACATTTTGGCGCCCACTACTGGTCATGCCGCTTGCCTTGGCAAACCACATTCTCGCTTCAGCACTACTTTTTTCAACACCGAGACCCAGTTCATACAACCGACCCAAATTCACGGCGGCTCGACTGTTACCTCGTTCAGCCGCTTGCCGATACCACAAGGCGGCCTTCTCATAGTTCGGCCGCCCTTCGGCGCCTTTTTCGTACAAGACCCCCGTGTAATACTGGGCATCAGGATCTCCGCCTTCCGCCGGCCCGAGCCAGATCGTGAGCGCTGTTCCATAGTCGGCTCGATCAAGAGCCACATACTCTCCCCCTCGAATCGCACAGTCCTCCGCAGTCGTTCTGACAGGTCGGCGATCCGTCACATACGTCACACGCGCACCCAACTGTCGAATTTGACCAGGAAGCAGGCAATCCACCACATCAAATGGATCCGCCATCCGGGGATCTTTCAATTGAACCCCGGAAAGCCCAGTCCCGGATTGCCCCGCACAACCCTCAAGAACCAACAGCAGCAAAGTAATCCGCCAGGTGGTGTCGCACTGTTTCAGTGCAAGCTCCTTTATTGTTCTCATCCGGTCATCTCCGATTCTTCTATCGAGACGAACAGCTCGATGAAACCAACCAACGCATGGATCAAGGTGTGGGGGACTCTTACGGCCCACCCATCGTTGAGAGATTCTTTGCCCCAGAGGGGTGACCGGCGTCGACTGTGACACACCACCATACACGACCGTTTGACGTTCTTCGATACACCAGAGCTTATCGAGAATACAATACCGTCTTTATTCCCTCCTTGGAGAGTTGGGGGGGGGGTGGATAGTGAGGGACGCGGGCTTCCAATCAGGACGCGTCTGATCCTAAGACCAGACACTTGGAAATGTAACGGGTGTCAGGCTTGAGGCTGAAGGATAAGGCGCCTCGAGATCCACATGGTCATCACGATGGTTCGACAGAACCTCGGTCCAGCAGCATCCCGTGGGAACGCATCCTCGGGACTATGGTCGCTTCTCAGCCATAATGGCATACGCTTCCTCGATTGTGCCGACCTCGTGGACCGTGATATTTGGATCGACTCCCATTCCCACAAGTCTGATACTCGGCACTGACCTCTGACCGCGTGGGATCAGTACCATCCGATATCCCTGCCGCGCAGCAGCTCGAATCTTTGAGGCAAGACGACGGACCTGGCCGATCCGCCCCGTCGGTTCCAATGCTCCCACAATCACAATCTCTTCCGTGAGACGCTCTCCTCGCAGAACGGCCAGAAACCCTATCGCTAGTGCCGCGCCAGTGCTCACGCCATCATCGTTGAGCGGGGTCGAAACCGTCGTTGAAAGGGAGAGCGTGCCGGTAAGGTGCACGGTTGCCGACTGATACGCCATGGCATAGTCAAAGGCTTTCAGCAGCGGCTCGAGTGCAGCCCCACGTACGATCGCTCGGCTTGCCTGCCATTGCAAGCGAAGAGGGTCCGGCGTGCCACTTTGGTCCCAGTCCATGACGAAGGTCCCGATGTCACTTCCCCCAGACTCTTTGGGATCGACAAAAATCGGCACACTGACCATGTTGGCAGCATCGGCGCAGCCCTCACGGATCACCAGACACAGCAGGAACATGAGACTGCGGAGAACACAGATTCGGTATGCTGGCATCTCCCCTCCTAGACTTGCACTGCTGGAATAAAGTCTAGATGAGGGGTCTCATTTTGACAAATAAACCCCTATTTTAGTCGTGCACGAATTGTGACATCACCCTCTCCGGTTGCTTTCTCGAAAGAATCAATCCAATCTGTTCGCGATTCTCGTATAAACATCCGTGGGGAGTTCAGGACAACAAGCTCGGGGATGGGGCAGACACTGCGATCAGCTTCGTAGTGGAATTCTACTGCAACTACTGCTATTAATTATCTTCACATGAGGAAACGAAGATGAGCCCACCGCACCTCCGCTGGACGGGAACCGGCCTCAGCCATCAGGGTATGGTCCGTACCTCCAACCAGGATTCCTTTGCCGTCGACAATGACTGCGGCCTTTGGATCGTTGCTGATGGCATGGGAGGATATACCGGAGGCCAGGTGGCAAGTGCGCTGGCCACAACAGCTATTCTGGCTCATCTGCAGACGATTTCCATCACGACATCTCAAGAGGTGGATCAGCTATCGGAGGTCAGTGCGACGCTAAGCCAAGCCATAGCCACCGCAAAGACAGCCATTCAAGATCATATTGCCAAGGAGCCTGAACTCCGGAGCATGGGGACAACCATTGTGATGGCCTGGTTCCGCCCAAATCCAGTGCCTTCCATGGCCATTGCGCATGTGGGAGACAGTCGCGCCTATCGCATTCGTGACCGGCAGCTTGAACCCATCACCACCGATCATTCGCTTGTCCAACAATTAGTGGCTGAGGGGCATATTACCCCTGACCAAGCTCACGATCATCCCAAGAGAAATGTCATCACACGGGCACTAGGGCTTGCCTTCCCTTCTATCCCTGACATCACCATCCATCCACTCCAGCCGGAAGACATCCTTCTCCTCTGCACAGACGGCCTTACCAAGATGCTATCGGATCAGGACATTCTGACTGTGATTCTGGACTCCATCAAATCCCCGGAGGAGGCTTGTCGGCAACTAATTGACCAAACAAACTCCGCAGGAGGGCTCGACAATACCACGGCGCTCCTCATCACCCCCTCTCGCCCATCTATCTCATAGGTGCTCCCCTTCAAGAATTCCCCACATACTTTTGCCCACCATTCTGGCCATGTGTTAACCCAGTTACGAGGTAGTGTATCGGTTGCTCTCGTACCTCTCGCGATGACTTAGACCGCGCCACCGTGGAGTGAATCTATTTCGATACAGACTGAATCTTTTTGGATTCACTAACGTTTGGTAAGGCCGAGGGGGTGTTGCAGTATCATCAAAGCCACCTGCATTCACCCCGGCTTTGATGCCATTTTCCTCTTACAAAAACCATCACCGGCACTGTGGTTCGGATATTGCTAGTGCAAAGCTCACTAGATCCCATGGTGTCATCACGCTTGGATGACAAGACCTGACCACGCCCTTATGGATCAAGCCAAGTGATCGCACAACAGCATGACCCGTTGGAACTTTGCATGGAAGATTTCTCCTACTTCGGATACTATGCCCCAGCTCAAATCAAGAAGGAGATGCTCATGACAACGAGCATACATCGTCTCGTCGTTGCTGTTCTCATTAGCCCCGTCCTGCTGATCAATACCTCCTGCGAAACCGTGATGCAAAACAAGGAAGCCGCTATCGGTGCCGCACTGGGAACTGGGATCGGCGCCGGTGTTGGCGCAGCGTTTGGCAAGGAAAAGGGTGCGCTGATCGGCGCCGGTGTTGGGCTCGTCTCCGGTGCACTCATCGGCCATTACATCGCGAAGCAGGAGCGAACCAGAACCCAAACCACAGCTTCGGTTGGGTACCGTCCGGAGCAAGGCAATGTGCTCACGATCTCGGAGGCAACGGCAGCGCCCACAGTCGCGCAAAAGGGTGACCGAGTGAAGGTCAGCTTCAAATACACGATCCTCCGACCGGACGAGGATCAGGCGCAGGTCAAGGAAACTCACGAGATCCGTTATAACGGGTCCCCCGTGGAAACGCTGCCGAATAATCAGTCATTGGATCAAGGAGAGCAGCGTATCACCTGGGAATATCCAGTGAAGCCCGATGCTCGAGCCGGAACCTATCAGATCCTCACGACGGCACAGATCGAGGAGAAGCAGGCAGCTTCAATCGTGACGTTTACCGTCAGGTGACCTCATGTATGCTCCCGTAGGGAAGGACGCTCATCGGAAACCTGCTCGGCTCTATCCCCCCGGATGGCTCGCCCTCACAGCCTTCGGAGGAATCATAGCGCCCACCCTCTTGACGATCACAACGGGCTTCGCCCAACCGACACCGACCTCAACCCCATCACCACCGCTGTTGCGTATTGAAGCCGAACACCATACCGGAGCGGTGCTCAGACTCACCGTGGACAACCAAGACAGATATCTCGCGACGGTCGCGAAGGACAAAACCGTTCGGGTCTGGGAGCTCCCTAAGCTCGAACTGCGCAGCGTGTTACGGCCACCCATCGGCAACGGTATTAAGGGAACCCTCTACGCTGTGGCGATCTCCCCAGACGGAGCCATGATCTCCTGCGGCGGAGTTGAAGGCGAAATCTACATCTTTCAGCGCGATTCTGGAAAGATGATGCATCGACTCAAAGACTTTCCCAATATCATCACTCACCTCACCTACTCACGTGACGGCCGCTGGTTAGTCGCGACGCTGGGAGGACAACAGGGCATTCGTCTCTTCGATACACGAACGTATGTACAGGCTGATCAGGACACCTCATACGGCGGGGCCACCTACTATGCTGAGTTTTCAGGCGATGGACGATTGATCACGGTCTCGGATGACGGCTCTCTCCGTCTTTACGAGATGGTCTCCTCCGGTTCTGCTCCTTTGAAGCTGGTGACAAAGACCAAGCTGCCCGGGGACCGCCCTCGCTCGGCCAGCTTCTCACCGGACAGCGCCACTGTAGCGGTCGGCTTCATCGACCATCCCCGCGTTGATCTCCTCTCAGGAAAAGATTTATCGGCTGTTGCTACGCTTGATGTCTCCGGTACAGATCCGGATCAGCATTTTGTATCCGTTGCATGGGCGCATGATGGGAAAAGCGTCTATGCCGCCGGAAACTATCAAGCACGCGGGAAAACCTTACACAAGCGGGGCGCGACATTGATTCGCCGTTGGACCACCGACGCGGGGTACGCCTTCCAGGACTTTCCTGCAGCGGAAGGATCCATCGAGCACCTCGTGTCCTTGAAGGGCGGCGGGGTCGCATTCGGTTCCCATGATCCCGGGCTTGGTGTCATCGATACGTCCGGCACACGCACGCAGTTCTTAGACAGCCCGATCGCCGACTTCCGTGGGATGGGTGACGAGTTCCAGATCTCCGAAGACGCCACAATCGTCCGCTTCGCATATAACCGCGGCGAATCCTTCCTCAAGTTCTCGCTGGAAAATAGATCGCTCAGCGGCATGCTTGAATTGGGACCGATCGGACTCTCGAAAATTCTCAATATACTCTTGCATGGCCCATCCCGTGGCGACGCAGGCTTCTCATTATTCGGCCGCGACAAAGCACTTCAGGTTGAAGATTGGGAGGACCATCCAGCCCCAAAACTGAATGGCAAACCGATTCCGCTCAAGCCCGGGGAACTTTCTCGAAGCGTGGCCGTAACCCCAGATCGTCAACATGTGCTCTTCGGTACCGAGTCGAAGCTTCGGTATTTTGATAGAGGCGGCACAGCCCGCTGGCAGATCTCCATCCCCGGCATCGCCTGGAACGTCAACATCGCGAAAAATGGGCGTGTCGCTGTGGCTGCCCTGGGCGACGGCACGATTCGATGGTATCAACTAGAAGACGGCCAGGAACTCGCGGCTTTTTACCCCCATCCCAATCGCCAACAGTGGGTGGTGTGGACACCAAGAGGGTATTACGACGCTGAAGGAGGCGCTGAAGAATTGCTCGGGTGGCATGTGAACCACACTGGTGTTAAAGCAGCCGATTTCTACGATACCTCGCATTTCTTTGAACAGTTCTATAATTCCGATCTCGTCGCGCGCGTGTTCAAGACCTGGGAACCCGATACCGTTGCACTTCAACATTTAGGTCAGAAGGATCACATCAATCTGGCCGCTGGATTCAAGCCTCTTCCCACCGTGACGATGACGGCACCGTCTATCGTGGAAAGCAACCGGGACGAAATCAACGTCACGATCAAGATCGAGGACCAAGGGGGAGGAATCGGAGAAGTTCGCCTCTATCATAACGGAAAGTTGGTCGAAGCCACCACGCGAGGCATTGCTGTCGTCACGGACCCCACTGCCGGAAAAGCCGCAACAGTGACCTATCACGTGCGTCTCGTGGCAGGTGACAACTGGCTCCGCGCCGTGGCACTCAGCACGGACCGCTTCGAGGGCAAGCCAGCGAAATTGCACATTCAATATAACGGGGCGGAAAAACAGTCGATGTTACATCTAGTCGTTGTTGGCATTAATCAGTACCGAAACCCCGATCTCAACCTCAACTTCGCCGAGCCTGATGCCTCGGCAATCCTCAAGTTCTTTTCCCCCCTTTCATCCAAGCTGTTTCGCTCCGTCAAGGTTACGCAAGTCATGAACAGTAGCGCGACCAAAACTGCTGTGATCTCGAAACTTCAGAGTCTAAAAGATACGGCTCCTGAGGATGTCGCCATCATCTATCTTGCCGGGCATGGTGTCAGCACCGGATCCCACTGGTACTTTCTCCCTCACGACGTACTTTACCCCGAGCGGGAGGAAGAATTACGAGATAAGGGGATTTCCTCACAAGAACTTCTTGAACTCCTGAGGTTGATACACGCTCAAAAAGTGCTGCTCATTTTGGATGCCTGTAAATCAGGACTAGCCTTACAGACGCTGTCCATGCGGGGAGCCGAAGAGCGCAGCGCCCTCGCTCGACTGGCCCATGCCACCGGCATCCACCTGATGGCGGCCTCGAGTAAGGACCAGTTTGCCAGCGAGGTGAAAGAATTGGGACATGGCGTCTTCACATATACATTACTCCAAGGATTGAACGGTGCCGCCGATGGAGGTTCGAAGGATGGGTTTGTCACAGTCCTGGAACTTCAGGCCTTTCTTCAAGAGCAGTTACCTAAATTGAGTGAGAAATATAGGACTCAGCCGCAATATCCGGTCGCCAAATTGGATGGCATGGATTTTCCGTTAGCGGCAGTCAAATAGAAAGGAAACTCTACAAAGCCCCCTGATTCATATGCAGCAATACCGATTGGCTCTGACGGCACCATGGATGGTATCGCTTGTCCCGAAGAGGTTTAGGCAGTGATATCGACACCTCTCACGGTCGTTTTTTGACGGCCCCGACATCCAAAGCCGGACGCTGTACGTAATGATCAGTGGAGAAGAAAGATTCCCGTGTGGTATAGGTTGACCGTCTTTTTGACTAGCGCTGTTAGGAAGGGATACACGCATATGCCGCGAATGCTGCGACCCACCCGAATGTCAACGCCATCGACCGAGTGGTATTGGAACGTACTCTGCCTGTTGGCGATAGGGCTTTCACCATCCCTGTCATGTGCAGAGGATATGAAAGGGCCAGCTGTGGAACAGATTGGGCTAAACGGGTCCTACAATTGGACCACAGACACGGCGACCGCCACAGGAGTCGGGATCCCCCCACAAAACATCACCAACGCCTTTCAGGCCAGAGAAATGACCAGAACTGCGGCCTGGAGCGTAGCCCTGGCCAATCTGCTTGAAGTTGTGAATGGTATTCGTGTCGATGCCCAAACAACGATCAAGAACCATGTCACGACCGATGCAGAAGTTCAAACTCGCATCGAAGGAATGGTGAAGCGAGCGTCTGTCATCGAGGAAAAGGAACTGCCGACCGGAGAATATAAAATCACCGTACAGATGCATGTGCCCCCAGGCATCCTTCCTCCCACTCAGAATCCTGCCCCTCCAACCGTTATCGTCAGTGAACCAAAAATGATCCCCGGTGGGCTGCCTCCCAAGGAAGAACAAAAGACCAAAAAAGGGAACTCTTCACCTAAAAACAGACCTCCCCAAGACCCACCCGCAACCTATACAGGGGTGCTGATCGACGCGAGAGGTACAAAAATGAAGCCGTCACTCAAGCCACAGGTCGGGACCAAAGACCATGCCAACTCAGTGTACTGTCAATTTCACGTTGGGGAAACAAAGATCTCAGACCCGACAAGGAAAATTGCTTCGTATGAATTTGATGAAGCCAAAGCTCGATCTCACCCCAAGGTAGGGAAGAACCCCTTGATCATCAAGGCGGCACAAGCCACTGGTGCAAACAACTCTGATCTCATCATCGACGAGATCCTGGCACAGAAACTAGCACTCTCTCCGACAACTCAAGACCTACTCTATAATGCCAAGGTCGTCATTCTCACTGACCCAATGACAACACTGTGAGTATCACCATGCCTGAACACATTTTTTCCGGCAAATACGAAGTTCAACAGGAAATCGCGCAAGGCGCCATGGGCATTGTCTACAAAGCTCTGGACCAGAAGCTCAATCGTGGGGTCGCACTCAAGGTGGTTCATCCTCACCTGACCAACGATACCTCCTTCCTTCAACGATTTCTGCGAGAGGCGCGCGCCATGGCCCGCCTCCAACATGACAATATCGTCACCATCTATTCCGTCGAACAGGACCAAGGCACGCAGTTTATGGTGATGGAATACTTCCCAGGAACTAATCTGCATGGGCGGATGCAGCCCAACATCGGACTCCCGGTTGCTCAAGCTCTTTCCATTACCCACCAAATTGCGAAGGCCCTATCGTACGCTCATGCACACGGGATCATCCATCGAGACGTCAAACCAGCTAATGTACTCGTCGGGCCTAATGACCATGTGAAACTCACGGACTTTGGCATCGCTGCTGCACTCGATGAAGCACCGCTGACGACCGCCGGGCAACTGATCGGGACCCTCCTCTACATGTCTCCCGAACAGGCCAAGGATGCGGGGTTGGATGGACGATCAGACCTCTATTCCCTCGGGCTCATGCTGTATGAAATGCTGACGGGATCCCATCCTCGGCGGGGACTGTCCAACACGGCGGTGCTGGGGATGTTGGCCAATGAAGCCGCGTCGCCGACTCTGTCCTTTTCATCCGGGATACCATCCGGCGTGCAAACACTCGTCACGGACCTGCTCCGATACCGACCGACCGACCGGGTCAAAGATGCACAACAGCTCATTGATCGACTGGACACCATTCAGACTGGCGGACGTCCGAGGCCACGATTTACCTCACAGCCAACCGCCTTGGTTGATGATCGAACCATTTGTGACTTACCAGAGGCGACGCCGAGTTTTCGTCCAGACTCGTCTCTGCGAGGACAACCCCAACGATCGTCACATGAAAAGCAACCTGGCATATCAGGGGCTACCCTGGCTGCTCTTGCATTTGGAACAATCGCAGCAATTGCGGTGGGGATTATGGCATGGAATTCCTTCCCTACCACAACCGAATCCCAACCGGTTGTCGTTCCTACGGAAAGGTCTCCATTCAATAAGGTTGTCGCGGCCGCCCCTGCGCCTCCATTGGTGTCTCCCCCCCCGCAAGTTGTTCAACTTCTGAGACAGTTACAACAATCCATTGCGAATAAGGATTTTCGCACGCTCGACAGAATCTCCATCATGTCGGATGGCCGCCGGAGTTGGTTGGAAGACTTATTTCGAAACTTCAAGGTAATCGATGCATCGGTGGGACCAATAACTGACTCCATGACCGAGGTCACGACGTTTCTCAGCATTGACAAGCTCCTTCTTCCCGATGATAGCCCCTTCTCTCTTGACCCTTCTTTTCAAAGGATTCCGATTACGATTCCTCGCGAAGGGGATGGTTGGGGAAAGATTCGATGGTGACGCGTCGCCTATCAAAACGCATATGACGGATACACACACCGACAATGCTCCTACTGCATTAACTTGGACCATTCATGACGCTGGTCAGGGATCGTGCTCGGGGGATCGGAACAACCAACCGTGGGAAGCTGTTCACACCACATCGCACAGAAGCTACAACTCCCTCTGGGTACGGTGAAGACGAGCGTTCGGTTGGGAATGATGAAATTTCTGGACAGGCTCAAACCATACGAATGGAATTCGGCGATATGAGCGAGACGACTTTACCGAAGGAGTTGAAGCCCAATGATCCTTCATGCCACGAGATCTTGGATCCTGAGGATCGTCAAACGTTTCAGATATCACTCCGAGAAAGATCTACGCTTTTGAACCAAGGAGTGACGACCTATCATACGGTCACAGATACTCTAGCCTCAGGACTCATTCTTTGAGATAGAAGATGACGGTTGCAGCGAGACAGATCGCCGAAAAAAGGTGTGGGCACAGCGATCATACCGCATGGCAATCCGGCGCCACTCCTTGACCCAACCGAACATGATCTCGATTTTGTGGCGTTGTTTGTAGAGTTGTTTGCTGTAGCGGCGCTTCTTCTTGCGGTTGGTTCGCGGCGGAATGCACGCCTTGATACCGTTCTTCTTCAAGGCGGCGACCAACCAATCGGCGTCATACCCACGGTTGGCGATCAGATGTTGGGCTTGCGGGAGACTGGGGAGCAAGTGTCTCGCGCCGGTGTAATCACTCGGCTGCCTGGCGGTCAACAACAGATGCACCGGCTTCCCGGCACCGTCGCACACGGCGTGGAGCTTCGAGTTCAGGCCGCCTTTCGTGCGGCCAGTAGAGCGGGAAAGTGCCATTCTTAAAGTGGGAGCTGGAGTAGCTAAGGCCTGTTGATTTCAAAACGATACCGGGCTTTGAGCTGCTGTAACAGCATTTTATGGCCACCACCGTTGAAGCGCCACTCACATTCTTTCAGGAACCAATGAAAACTGTCTTTCGGGATGCCATTAAAACGCCACAGATGGCGCTTCGCCTGATTCCCAAAATTCTCGATGCCGTTAATGTGATATCCTTGGTTACTGACAAACACCTTGCGGTGATTCACTCACCGATGGTGAAATTCGGCTACATCCAACACGTCATAGACCCCCGAAAGCTGTCCATATACACCACACTGTCGGGCAATACTTTCTCCCGGATGATAGGAATCAACGTTGAGACCTTGGCGTCTAGCATGATGGCCGTATACACTTTGCCGCCTCGCTTTAACCCAGATTCGGCAGTTGATGTGAATTGAGGTAGAATCGGCAGCCAAATTCTCTGGTAGTCACAGGAAGTTTGGCATGCGCCCACGTCAGCGCTCTACCCGAAACTCCGCTTTGCGTTTACGGATCATCCGATCACCGTGTGGGCGGGTGCAATTCTGCTTCGGCTGTATGTCGAGCTCCTGGAGCTTCGCACCGCACTCGACAGTGTGCTCACGCCAGTGGCCAAGACGTCCCACCATCAGATTCCCGTCGTGGATGTTCTGTTGGCCTGGTGGTACGGACTCGCGCTGAGTGCCGAACGGTTTGACCATCTGACCCGCGATTGTGCTAGGCTCGAAAAAGTGGACGCCTTCAACCTACACTAAGAGGTCTGGAGGTGTGAGATGGAACAGGTCCCGCGACAGCAGTATACGAAGGAATTCCGAGAGCAGGCCGTGCGGCTGGTCCTGGAACAGCCGTTGACGATTCCGGAAGCCGCCCGACGCCTGAGCATGTCGGGCAGGACGCTCGAGCGCTGGGTGTGTCGCGCTCGGCAGGGCCAGCTCGCGACGCTGGGCGAGAGCCGACGGCCCGTGACGGAACTGGAGGCCGAGGTGTCTCGGCTCAAGCGCGATCTCGCTGAAGCGCGGATGGAGCGGGACATCCTAAAAAAAGCCACCGCGTACTTTGCGAAGGCGCAGCTGCCCGGTACGCGCTGATGAGGACGCTGCGTCTCCACTATCCGCTGAGTCTGTTGTGTCGAGTGCTGGCGCTCTCTCGAAGCGGCTACTATGCCTGGCAGCATCGGCGGCTGTCGCAACGCGCCCAGGAGAACGTGCGGCTCGAAGTGGCGATCCAAGCTGCCCACGTGCGCACCCGGCACACGTATGGCCCGGAGCGCCTCCAGGCGGAATTGCGCGCGGACGGCTTCCCCGCCGGGATTGGGCGCATCAAGCGGCTCCGCAAGAAACTGAACCTCCGTTGCACGCAGGTGCGCCGGTTCACGACCACGACGGATTCGACGCACGCGCTGCCGGTGGCGGAGAATGTCTTGGCCCAAACGTTTGTTGCCACGCGCCCGAACGAGACCTGGGTCACCGATATCACATATATCCCCACTGCAGAAGGGTGGTTATATGTGGCGGGGATCAAAGATCTGTATACCTGCGAGGTCGTCGGGCATGCGATGGAGGGCCACATGACAACGGATTTGGTAAGGCAGGCTCTGGTCATGGCACTGGCGGCGAAACGCCCGCGCCCGGGACTGATCCACCACTCCGATCGTGGCTCGCAGTATTGTGCCCAGGACTATCAGGATCAGTTGCGGGAGTTCGGCCTGATCCCGTCCATGAGTCGGAAGGGGAACTGCTATGACAACGCCCCAATGGAGAGTTTCTGGGGGACGCTGAAGAATGAATTGGTGCATCATCGTCGCTACGAGACCCGTGAGCAGGCTCGGCGCGAGATCACGGAGTATATCGAGCTGTTCTACAACCGGCAGCGGCGACATTCTCGACTCGGGAATTGCTCGCCCGCGGCATTTGCCCAGCAGTGGGCCCGTCAGCAGTCGGCGGCGTGAGGCTGCAACTCATGGCGTCCACCCTTGACAACCGGGGTCATTCAGACCGGCAGTCGACTCTTACGTGGATAGAGCATTCGCTAAACGAATCCCCTACGAGGGTCGCTTAGCTACTCCAGCCCCATCATTTTTATTGGCATATCATAACCCGTTTGGCGGCGGCACTTGTAGGAAACTCGCAGCCCCTCACCACGTCGCATGAATCTGAGGCGGTTGAAAGAACTCGTGCGCGCTGTACGGAAACTGCTTTGAGGATTATTTCTTGAGCGCCCGGATGTAAGCCAGGACCGCTCGACTCTCATTCTCAGACAAGCGGCCTTTCCATGATGGCATATTAGGTTTGCCTTCATGGATTGTCTCCAGCAATAGCGCATCAGACTTGTTCTTGGTGGCAGGTCTCGTCAGATTGGCCGGGTCAGGCCCCAGCAACAGGTATCCGTCGCCTTTTCCCTCTGACCCATGGCAGCCGGCGCAATATTTCGAAAAAATCTGTTTCCCTTTGATTTGATCGACATTCGGCTGGCTCGTCTCCTTCGGCGCTGCTATCGCGAGCTGGCTGCCTACGATGATGGCTCCTACACCGACAACCATTTGAATGGGTATCTTCCACATAACAAGACCGACCTTTTCTGAATCAGTTATCCATCACGTCGATGGGATCTCGCCAGGACGGCGCGTGAATCGTGGTTCACCGTTTCCGTGATCCTGGTGACCAGCTGCATGGGACAGCTCACCTCCCGATCCGGTCGGTGGCCCTCCCGCCTGCCTAGGATCCTGCACACGACCTTCCAGCCACCGATAGAGAACTGGCAACATAATCAGCGTCAGGAGGGTTGAACTCACAAGTCCGCCGATAACGACGATCGCCAATGGACGCTGCACCTCGGACCCAATTCCTCGGGCAAATGCGAGCGGGACAAGCCCCAACAGCGCAACCAACGCGGTCATTAAAACAGGGCGTAACCGCAAAAGAGCGCCTGATGTCACCGCTTCATCCAAGCTGTGGCCGTCGTCTCGCAGCTTGTTCATGTACGAGACAAGCACAATACCATTTAATACCGCCACGCCGAACAGGTTGATGAACCCGATCGAGGCCGGCACGCTAAGATATTCTTTCGTCAGCCAGAGTGCCACGATCCCACCGATCAAGGCAAAGGGCAGATTGAGAATGATCAGCGTTGCTTGACGAAGCGAGTTGAAGGAGGAATACAATAAAAAGAAAATCAGTCCGATCGTGATCGGGACAATGACCTGTAACTTCGCCATAGCCCGTTCCATATTTTCAAATGATCCGCCCCACGTCACCCTGTAACCAGCCGGAAGCGCCACACGCTCGTCAATTTTCTGCTGCGCTTCCTCAACCAGACTGCCGATGTCCCGTCCCAGCGTATTGAACCCGATGGATACATATCGTTGGAGTTGATCCCGGCTGATCCGACCTGGGCCCTCTTCCAACTGCACGGTGCCCAGATCCGCCAGAGGGATCAACGCGCCCGCCTGATCGCTCACTCTAATGTTGCTGATCGTTTCGATACTGTCTCTGTACAGTTTAGGAAACCGTACCACGAGCTCGAATCGCTGTTGCCCCTCATAAACACGCGTCGCGACTTCTCCTCCAATGGCGGTCGTAATAATCTCCCGGACATCGGCGACGTTGATTCCATGGCGGGCAATCTTGCTGCGATCGATATCTATCGTGAGGTATGGTTGTCCGAATAATTGCTCGACTTTGATATCACGAACTCCGCGGACGGCCTCAAGCACTTCGGCAATTTCCTGAGCCTTATTCCGCAACATCTCCAAATCGTCGCCAAATAGTTTTACAGTGGCTTCCGTCCGAACACCCGAAATCAATTCATCGACTCGCTGTTGGATCGGCTGACTGATGAGGAATGTCGCCCCTGAAACGCCACTCAACCGTTCCCTGAACTTCTGCATCAGTTCCGGCATGGTCCTGGCCGTCGTCCATTGATCCAGCGGCTTCAACCGAACAACCGGATCGCTCTCGTTGGGCTCTTGTGGATCATTGCCCAATTCCGTTCGCCCGATCTTCGAGACGATCATTTCCACTTCCGGAAACTCCATCAAAGCCTGCTGCATCCGCTTTTCGATTTCGATGGAAGCCTGAAGCGACACACTCGGCAGCCGAATCGTTTGTGGGGCCACAGACCCTTCATTCAGAATCGGAATAAACTCAGTCCCTAATGACGGAACCAAGGCTAATGCGCCTATCAGGGAGATTACCGCCATCGCCATGACCATGTTCCGGTGCCCAAGAGCCCATCGAAGAGTCGGCGCATAGAGCCGCTTGGTTTGCCTGAGTATCCAGGGATCTTCCTCGCTCCCCTGTCTCAGCACCACGGAACAGAGGACAGGCGACAACGTGAGTGACAACACAAGCGACACGAGCAGGGCAATCATGATGGTATAAGCAAGTGGCTTGAACATCTTGCCTTCCATGCCGGTAAGCGAGAGAAGGGGAAGAAAGACGATGATAATGATAAGAATGCCGAAGACGACCGGCTGCCCAACCTCTTTCACTGCGTGCGTCACGAGTTGTACTCTCGGAATAGCCGCTGCGGAGTGGTGCGATAAATGCCGGTAGACGTTCTCCACGACGACGACCGAACCATCCACGATCATTCCAATCGCAATCGCCAGACCTCCCAACGACATCAGATTGGCCGTCAGTCCAATTTGCCCCATCACGATAAAGGTGGCCAGCGGCGCCAGCACAAGCGTGCCCACGACAATCAGTGCGCTGCGAATATTTCCAAGAAAAAGGAACAACACGATGACGACAAGTGCCACGCCTTCCGCCAGCGACTTATACACCGTGCGTAACGCTTCCGTGATCAGCTCAATACGGTCGTAAAACGGCATAATGCGCAATCCGTCCGGCAGCAGATGCTTGGCATGAATGTCTTCAATACGGGCCTTGATGCCCTCCACGACATCACGTGCATTGCCTCCCCGCAACATCAGCACGATGCCGCTGACCACTTCGCGATCTCCGTTCAGAACCGTTGCGCCGTGCCGCACCGCATGGTTGATCACCACCTGAGCCACGTCGGAAACATAGACAGGCGTTCCACCGGTTTCCTTGACGACGATGCGCTCGATATCCTCTAGCGAGCGTATCAGCCCAACCCCCCGCACGATGTATTTCTCCGCATGCTTTTCCAGGATATTGCCGCCGGCATTGGCATTATTCCTGGCGACTGCGTCGAACACGTCCTGCAACGCCAGGTTGTATTTG
>WBZN01000295.1_pt1 | contig 51174 bp, 52 predicted proteins | sample 5204281 | NCBI WGS metagenome assembly WBZN01 (sample SAMN12344347, study PRJNA552823) | activated sludge metagenome | biome: Activated sludge suspended growth; feature: Nitrification reactor; material: Wastewater; isolation source: activated sludge from nitrification reactor of wastewater... | reverse complement strand
GCTGCTGTGGACGCTGATCGGCGCATCACTCGCGCTGTGGGTGTTCGCGCCGGCGCCGCTGCTGCTCGGTTGCGCCGCGCTGATCGCCCTCTGGATGGCGGCCACCCGGACGGGCCGCCAGGCGGCGGCCGTCGCCTGGGTCGCCATCCTCACGCTGCCGCAGCGCCTCGGCGCCTCCTCCGTCATTGTGATCGGCATCGCCGGCGTCGTCGGCGTGTTGACGGCGCTGCTGGCCCTCGGCGGCGGGCTCGCCGCCACCTTGCGCGGGACCGGCAACGAAGACACCGCGATCGTGCTGCGCGGTGGCGCCTCGGCGGAACTCGATTCGGGCGTCTCGCGCGAGGATGCCAGCCTCATCCTGCAGGCACCGGGCATCGGCCGCGATGCCGATGGCAGGGCGCTCGGCAGCGCCGAGGTCGTCGTCGTGACAAACGTCAGGAAGAAGGCGACGGGGACGGATGCCAATGTCGAGATCCGCGGCGTGGGGCCGCAGATGTGGGCGGTGCGGCCCAACGTGCAGATCATCGAGGGTCGCGCATTCAAGCCGGGCCTGCGGGAGCTGATCGTGGGACGCGGCGCGCGTGCGCAGTTCGCCGGGCTCGAGCCGGGCGCGACGATCGAACTGAACTCGCAGCAATGGCAGGTCGTCGGCGTGTTCCAGTCGGGCGATGCGCACGAATCGGAACTCGAGGGCGATGCCGAGACGGTCGCATCGACCTATCGGAGGAACGGCTTCCAGTCCGTGACCGTGCGGCTCGCGGCGCCGCGGTCCTTCGACACCTTCAAGGCGGCCCTCAAGAGCGACCCGCGGCTCAAGGTCGATGCGCGCACCACGCGCGACTACTACGGCGCCCAGTCCGAGCAGTTGAGCAAGGTGATCCGCATCGTCGGGCTCGTGATCGCGGCGATCATGGGCGTGGGCGCGGTCTTCGGGGCCCTGAACACCATGTATGCGGCCGTCACCGCGCGGGCTCGCGAAGTCGCCACGTTGCGGGCGATCGGCTTCGGCCCCGTGCCGGTGCTCGTCTCGGTGGTCCTGGAGGCAATGCTGCTCGCCCTCCTCGGCGGGGCGCTCGGCGCCGCGATCGCCTGGCTGCTGTTCCACGACTACGCGGTATCGACGCTCGGCGCGAATTTCAGCCAGGTGGTCTTTCGTTTCGATGTATCGCCGGCGCTGATCGGCACCGGCGTGCGCTGGGCGCTCGCGATTGGCCTCATCGGCGGGCTTGCACCGGCGCTGCGCGCCGCGCGCCTGCCCGTGACGGCCGCGCTGCGGGAATCCTGAGCGCCCGCCGGCACACGGGGCAGGGTGGGCCCGGATGGTAGACTGGGCCGATGGCTGCGCATCGGCTGACCGGATCCTCCCTGCACGTTTTTCGAGGCGAGCGCCACGTGCTGCGCGGCCTCTCGTTCGACGTCGAGGGCGGCCAGTACCTCGAGGTCACGGGCAGCAATGGCGCCGGCAAGACAAGCCTGCTGCGCACCATCGTCGGCCTCGTGTACGCGGAGTCCGGCCAGGTGACCTGGAACGGGCTGGGGATTCACGCCGATGCGCGCGCCTACCACGCGCAACTCGCCTGGCTCGGCCATGAGTCGCCGCTCAAGGCGGATCTCACGCCCGCGGAGAACCTGCGCTTCGCCCTCGGCATCCGCCGCCGGGTGGCGGCCGCGGAGATTGCCGGCGCACTCACGGAAGTGGGCGCCGACGGCTTCGCGGATCGTCCCGTGCGCACCCTCTCGGCAGGGCAACGGCGTCGCGTGGCTCTTGCCGGCGTGATGCTCGCCGCAGTGCCGCTGTGGGTGCTCGACGAACCCCAGACCCACCTCGATTCGGCCGGCCAGGGACTGGTGGGTCGCCTGATCGAGCGGCAGATCGCGGCGGGTGGCATCGTCGTGGCAGCCGTGCACGCGCCGCTGCCGGTGCCCGAAGCGGGAACGCGGCGCATCGGGCTATCGTCAAAATGAGCGGAACCTGGCAGGCCGCGAGACTGGTGGTCGAGCGAGACCTGCGTCTCGCTTTCAGGAACCGGGGGCAACTTCTGCATCCGCTGCTGTTCTTTGCCATCGTGGCTACGCTCTTTCCACTGGCACTCTCGCCCGAACCGTCGCGATTGCGCGACGTGGCGCCCGGCGTGCTGTGGATCGGCGCGCTGCTCGCCTCGCTCCTCGCGGTGGAATTCCTGTATCGCGAGGACGCGCAGGACGGTACGCTCGAACAGTTCGCGCTCTCGGGCCGTTCGCTGACCTGGTTGTTGTTCGCGAAGACGGCCACGCACTGGCTGCTGTCGGGCCTGCCGCTCGCGCTCATGAGCCCGATCGCAGCCTACGCGCTCGCGGTGCCGCCCGCGGCCCTGCCCGGCATCGTCGCGGCGGTGTCGATTGGCACGATCGCGCTGAGCCTGCTGGGCGCCGTGTCGGCCGCGTTGACGATCGGCATCCGGCGCGGCGGCGCACTGCTGTCGCTGCTGACGCTGCCGCTCGCCGTGCCACTGCTGATCTTCGGCGCGCAGGCGACCGCGCGCGCCATCGAGGGCAGCGACATGGCCGCGCCGCTGTATTTCCTTGCGGCGTTTGCCGTCCTCGGCGTCACGCTCGCACCGCTCGCCGCCGCGGCGGCGGTCCGCATCAGCCTGGAGTAGGGAATGGACTGGACCTGGTTTCATCGCTTCGGCTCGCCACCGCACCTGTATGGGCTCGCCGGCCGCCTCGTGCCGTGGTTCGCCTGGCCGGCCGCGCTCGCGATCGCCGCCGGCCTCTACGGCGGCCTCGTGCTGGCGCCGCCCGACTACCAGCAAGGCGATGGTTTTCGCATCATCTACGTGCACGCGCCGAGCGCGTGGCTGTCACTGATGGCCTACACCTGGATGGCGGTCGCCGCCGCGATCGGCCTCGTCTGGCGCATGAAGGTTGCGCACGCGATGGCGGCGAGCTGCGCGCCGATCGGTGCGTGGTTCACGGTCGCCGCACTGTGCACGGGCATGCTCTGGGGCAAGCCCATGTGGGGGACCTATTGGGTATGGGATCCGCGGCTGACGGCGGAACTCGTGCTGCTGTTCCTCTACCTCGGCTACCTCGGCCTGCGCTCGGCGATCGAGGATCCGCAGCGCGCCGACCGGGCGAGCGCAGTGCTCGCGGTGGTGGGCGTGGTGAACGTGCCGATCGTCCGCTATTCGGTCGAATGGTGGAACTCGATCCACCAGGCGCCGTCTGTCATGAAGTTCGGCAAGCCCACGATCAGCTGGCCGATGCTGACGCCGCTGCTCATCATGTTCGTCGGGTTTACACTATTATTCCTGGCGCTGGTGCTGGTGCGGGTGCGCGGTGAGATCCTGCGCCGCGAGCGCCAGGCGCGCTGGGTATCCGAGGTGATCGCGGCATGAGCGGTTTTCTGTCGATGGGTGGTTATGCGTCGTCGGTCTGGCCTGCGGTGGCGCTGACATTCGGCATCATCGCGTGGAATATCGTCGCCGCGCGCCGGTCCTTCGCCGCGGCGCGCGCCGAAGCGCGGCGCCGCATTGCGGCCGGAGACCCCTCATGACGCCGCGCCGCCGCCGCCTCGTGCTGGTGCTCGCCATCCTCGCGGGCGTCGCCATTGCCGGCACCCTCGCGCTGCAGGCGTTTCGCGAGAACGTGATGTTCTTCTTCGACCCGACCCAGGTGGCGAAGGGCGAGGCGCCGAAGGGCGAGCGGTTCCGTCTCGGCGGCATGGTCGAGAAGGGCAGCGTGGTGCGCGAGCCGGGCAAGCTCGAGGTGCAATTCGTGGTCACGGATTTCCAGCGTTCGGTGCCGGTGCACTATGCGGGCGTGTTGCCGGATCTCTTCAGGGAGGGGCAGGGCGTGGTCGCGCACGGGAAACTCGGGGCCGACGGCGTGTTCACCGCCGACGAGGTGCTCGCGAAGCACGATGAGAATTACATGCCGCCGGAGGTTACGCGTTCGCTGAAGTCGCCCGCGCAGCCCGCGGGATCCGCGCGGCCATCGACGCCCGCCGTGGCGCCGCAGGGCTGACCCGATGCTGCCCGAACTCGGTCATTTCGCGCTGATCCTCGCGCTGCTGCTCGCTGGACTGCAGGCATTCTTCGGCCTCGCCGCGCCCGCCCTCGGCCGCGATCGCTGGCTGGCGGCCGTCGTGCCCGCAACGGCGGGCCAGGCCGTCATGGTGGCGACCGCCTTCGCCTGCCTCGTCGCAAGCTTCGTGCGTTTCGATTTCTCGGTGGCGTACGTCGCGCAGAACTCGAACTCCGCGCTGCCGCTCGTCTACCGGATCGCCGCCGTGTGGGGCGCGCACGAGGGCTCGCTGCTGCTCTGGATCGTGCTGCTCGCGTGCTGGACCGTCGCGGTCGCCTTCGGAGTCGCGCGAATGCCGGTGCGCTTCGGCGCGCGCGTGCTCGGCGTGCTCGGGCTCGTCAGCTTCGGCTTCCTGCTGTTCACGCTCGCCACTTCCAATCCGTTCCTGCGCCTCGATCCGGCCGCGCCCGACGGGCGCGACCTCAACCCGCTGCTGCAGGATCCGGGCCTCGCGATGCACCCACCGCTGCTGTACACCGGCTATGTGGGGTTCTCGGTCGCGTTCGCCTTTGCGATTGCCGCGATGCTCGAAGGGCGACTCGACCAGGCCTGGGCGCGCTGGACCCGTCCGTGGACGCTCGCGGCCTGGGCCTTCCTTACGCTCGGCATCGCGCTCGGCAGCTGGTGGGCGTACTACGAACTCGGCTGGGGCGGCTACTGGTTCTGGGACCCGGTCGAGAACGCCTCGTTCATGCCGTGGCTCGTCGGCACCGCGCTCATCCATTCCCTGTCCGTCACCGACAAGCGCGGCCTTTTCAAGAGCTGGACGCTGCTGCTCGCGATCGTCGCATTCTCCCTCAGCCTGCTCGGCACCTTCCTCGTGCGCTCGGGCGTGCTGGTCTCCGTGCACTCCTTCGCCGCGGACCCGGCCCGCGGCGTGTTCATCCTCGCCTTCCTCGTGATCATGATCGGCGGGGCACTCACGCTTTACGCCTGGCGCGCCCCGCTGCTGAAGTCCGACGCCGGCTTCGAGTTCGCCTCGCGCGAGTCGTTCCTGTTGTTCAACAACATCCTGCTGGTGATCGCGGCCGCAACCGTGTTCGGCGGCACGCTGGCGCCGCTCATCTCGGATTCGCTCGGCCTCGGCACGCTGTCGGTCGGCCCGCAGTATTTCAACCCGACTTTCCTGCTGCCGATGCTGCCGCTCATCGCGCTCGTCGCGATCGGCGTGCATGCCAACTGGAAGCGCGGCCGCCTGCAGGCGCGCAAGCGGCCAGTGGTCGTGGCCGGCCTCGCGGGGCTCGCCGTGTCGGCGGCGCTCGTGTTCGGCTACTACGCCGGGCGTCCGGGGCTCGCGCTCGTGAGCTTCGCGCTCGGGGCGTGGCTGGTGCTGTCCTCGCTCGTCGATCCGGTCGACCGGTTGCGGCGCGGCCTGACCCTGCCGCGCGCGATCGTCGGCATGACCCTCGCGCACGTCGCGCTGGGCGTGTTCGTGATCGCCATCACCGCCGTGGAAACCTATACGGCCGAGCGCGACATCGCACTCGCGCGCGGCGAGACCGCGCACGTGGGTGGCTTCGACTTCCGCTTCGAGGGGATCGACGCGATCGAAGGGCCCAACTACGACGGCGTGCACGGTGTCGTGCAGGTCCTGCGCGACGGTCAGCCCGTCGTGACGTTGCATCCCGAGAAGCGCCGCTACCTCGTGCAGCAGTCGGTGATGACCGAAGCCGCGATTGCCTCGCAGGCCGGGCGCGACCTGTTCGTGGCACTCGGTGATGACCTCGGCGCGGGCCGCTGGAGCCTGCGCATCCAGATCCGCCCGCTCGTGAACTACGTGTGGATCGCCGCGGCGCTGATGGCGCTCGGCGGGCTCATCGCGGCGTCCGATCGCCGCTACCGCCCGTCGCGCGTGCCGGCCGCGGAGCCGGTCGCGACAGGGCAGGGCAGCGCGGCGTGACCCGTTACCTGCTGCCGCTTGCAGCTTTCGCGCTGCTCGCCGTCGTGCTCGGCGTCGGTGTGCGCCATTCGAAGGACAAGGGCGTCGTCGCCTCGCCGCTCATCGGCCGGCCCGCGCCGCAGTTCACCTTGCCCGACCTGCTCGTCGCCGGCGCGCCTTTCGATTCGCGCCGCATGCATGGGCGATGGCATGCCCTCAATGTATGGGGTACGTGGTGCGTGGAATGCCGCGCCGAGCACGAAGTGCTGGTGGCCGCGCGCCAGGCGGGCGGGCTGCCGATCGTCGGCCTCAACTGGCGCGACGACGAGGCCGAAGCGCGGCGCTGGCTCGCGCAACTCGGCAACCCATATGAAGCCGTGCCCGTCGACGCGGAAGGTCGCATCGCCATCGATTACGGTGTCTATGGCGCGCCGGAGACCTTCCTGATCGATCCGGCGGGGGTGATCGTGCACAAGCAGATCGGCCCGTTGACCGCCGAGATCTGGGAACGTGACTTCCTGCGGCGCGCGGCGCGCGGGAAGGACGGGTCATGAGGCGCCACGCCGTGTTGCTGGCGCTCGCCGGCATGTGCGCCGGGCCGGCGTTCGCGATCGACACGACGCAGCTGCCCAACCCCGCGCTGCAGGCGCGCTACGAGGCGCTGACGCACGAACTGCGCTGCATGCAATGCCAGAATCAGTCGATCGCCGACTCGCCCGTGAGCCTCGCCGCCGACCTGCGGCGCGAGGTGGCGGAACAACTGACGGCCGGGCGCAGCGACGACGACGTCCGGGAGTACATGGCTGCGCGCTATGGCGATTTCATCCTGTTCCGGCCGCGCATGTCGGCGCGCACGGCGTGGCTGTGGTCGCTCCCGGGACTGCTGTTGATCGGCGGCGCGATCGTCGCCTGGCGCATCGTGCGCCAGCGCGCGGCGCTCGCGGCCAACGATCCCGACTTCAACGGCGACGAACTGGACCGCTGATGCTGCTGTTTGCGACCCTCGCGGCCACCCTTGCCGTGCTCGCCATTGCGCTCGTCGCGGCGCCCCTGTTGCGTGGGGCAACGCGCGCGCCCTGGGCCGCGCTCGCCTGCACCGGCCTACTGCTGCTCGGCAGCTTCGGCCTGTACGCCACCTGGAGCAACTGGACCTGGCCGGGCGAGCCCAAGGCCGATACCCCGGTCTCCATGGTGGCGCAGCTCGCCCGCCGGCTCGAGCGCCAGCCGGACGATCTCGACGGCTGGCTGATGCTCGGGCGCTCCTATGCGGCGCTCGGCCAGGGACCGCTTGCGCAGCGCGCTTACGAGCGCGCCGACCGGCTCGCCGGCGGCCGCAGCGCCGAGGCGCTCGCCGGCATCGCCGAACAGTTGATCCTCCAGGATGACAACGCGCTCGCCGGCCGTGCCGGCGACCTGTTCGAGCGCGCGCTCGCGCTCGACCCGAAGGCTGGCAAGGCGCTGTTCTTCGGTGCGGTCGCCGCCATGCGCCGTGGCGAGTTGCCGGTCGCACGACAGCGCTTTGCGACCCTGCTCGATCTCGATCCGCCCGCGGAAGTTCGGCCGCTGATCGAGAAGCAGGTCGCCGCACTCGACCAGGCCATGGCGAAATCGGGCGCGACGCCGGCCGGCGCGGCCCAGGCCGATGTGGCGAAGGCTGGCGCGGCGGCGGTTCGCGTCACCGTGCGGCTCGCCGGGGCGATGGCGCAAGACGTCGGCCAGGGCGCACCGCTCTTCGTCTTCGTGCGCGACCCTGCCTCGCCGGGGCCGCCGCTGGCGGTGAAACGGCTGGCCGCAAAGTTCCCTGTCGAAGTCGAACTGACTGCTGCCGATGCCATGATGCCGAGCCGTGCCATCGCAGCCGGCCAGCAGGTGCTGGTGGTCGCGCGCATCGCGCGTTCAGGCCGGCCCGAGGCGGCGAGCGGCGATCCGTTCGGTGAGGTCCGCTATGATGTCGGGCGGGACGGCACACGGGAGATCGTGATCGATCGCGTGACGCCCTGACCGACCGCAACAGGGGCACAGGCGTGACACTCGACTTCGCGACATCGCCGGGCATCTGGCGCAGCTATGCGCGCATCGCCGTGTCGCGCAAGCCCGCAACGCTGCGCGCTGGCGCCTCGACGCCCCGGATCGAGGCGACACTCGCGCCGATCCGACCCGATCCGGCGCACCTTGCGCGCTATGCCTCGATTTGCGAGGGCCCGCGCACCGACGTGGTGCCGATCGCCTATCCGCACATGCTCGCCTGCGGCATGCACCTTGCGATGTTGTCCTCGGTGGCATTTCCGGTCCGGGTCCTCGGGCTCGTGCATGTGCAGAACCGCATCGTGAGGGAGCGCCTGCAACAGAGCGGGGAGCCGATGGCGTTGCGCAGCTGGATCGAGGGACACCGCGACACCGACCGCGGGCAGGAGTTCGATCTCGAGACCGAAGGCCGCGTCGCCGACCGCGTGATCTGGCGCGAGACCTGCACCTTCCTCGCGCGCCGGCGCGGGCGGCCCTCCCGCCAGGAAATCGACAGGGCGCGCGACGCGGCGCTCGCCGGCAACGGCGAAGCGGCGTCGACGGGATTCGCGGCGCCCGCGGACCTCGGCCGCCGCTACGCCAGCGTGTCGGGTGACTACAACCCGATCCACCTCGCCGATTTCACCGCGCGGCCCTTCGGATTCCGCAAGGCGATCGCGCACGGGATGTGGTCGCTGGCGCGTTGCGCGGCGGAACTGGGCGAGGCCGGCATGGCGGGGCCCACCACGCTGGACGTCATTTTCAGGATGCCGGTCTACCTGCCGGCGTGGGTCATCCTCGAGAGCCGCGGCGATGGCTCAGGCGCGACGTTCGCGCTCAAGGATTCCGCCGGCAGCAAGCCTTACCTCACCGGCGAATTGCGGACCGCTGGCGCATGACGGACGCGAGCGGGCGACCCGCATGCCGGCTCAGGCATGGCCGGCCGCACGTGGACTGGCGCGCGATCGCACGGTTCGCGGCGCCGCTCATGGCGACCAACGCCATCCAGGCGCTGCTGAACCTCACCGACACCTGGTTCATCGGGCGCCTGTCCACCGACGCGCTCGCCGCGATGGGCGCCATCTACTGGGTGATGACCTGCGCGATCCTGGTGCTCGGCGGCGTGGGCTTTGCGGTGCAGACATTCGTCGCCCAGGCCTTCGGCTCGCGGCGTCGCGCCCGGGCTTCGCAGGCCGCCTGGTGCGGGCTCTGGTCGGCGCTGGCGACCTGGCCGGTCTTCCTGCTGCTCGCCTGGGCCGGGCCATCCGTGCTCGCGCCGTTCCACCTCACGCCCGCGATCGAGCGGCTCGCGCTCGAGTACTGGGAGCCGCGCATGTGGGGTGCCCCCCTGGGCCTCGCCACCTGGGCGCTGACGGGCTTCTTCACGGGTGTCGGCGCGACGCGCACGACATTCGCCGTGGCCAGCGTGACGGTGATCGCGAACGTGCCCGCCAACGAGTACTTCATGTTCGGGCTCGACCTCGGCATGGCGGGGGCGGCGTGGGGAACGAACGCCGCGCAGCTCGCCGGCCTGCTGCTCGCCCTCGCGGTGCTGCTGTCGCCGGGCCACCGTCGCGAGTTCCGCGCGCACCTCACCTGGCGTCCCGACTTCGGGCAGATCCTGAGGCAACTCCGGATCGGCTTGCCCGTGGGAGTGATGTACGGTGCCGACGTGCTCGGCGTCGCGCTGTTCCAGTTGATGATTGCGCAGACAGGCAACAGCGCCGCCGCGGCCACCCAGGTCGTGATCATGCTGACTTCGCTCGCCTACCTGCCGGCCATCGGCATCGCCTCGGCCGGCACCACCTTCGTCGGGCAGTCGATCGGCGCGGGCGATCGCGAGTGGGCGCGCCACGTCGGCAATGCGGTGATCGCGATCTGCCTCGGTTTCATGGCCTGCATGGCCATGCTGATCCTGGCCGGCGGCCGTTGGCTGCTGCCCGTCTTCGTGCCGCCGATCGATGCCGCTGCGCGTGAGGCGGTCGCGGTCGGGCTGCTCGTGCTGTGGCCGGCCGCGGCTTACCAGGCCTTCGACGGGCTCTATTTCGGGTCGGCATCCGCGCTGCGCGGCGCGGGCGACACGCGAGTGCCCGCCATCACCGCGCTGCTGCTGTCGTGGTTCTTCTTCGTGCCGCTCGCGCACACGCTGGTGTTCGCGCGGGGGCAGGGCTGGATCGACGGCTTGCCGCAGGCCGGGCTCGGTGCACTCGGCGGCTGGCTCGCGCTGATGAGCTACGCGATGCTGCTCGGCCTCGTCATGCTCGCGCGCTGGCGGTCGGGGCGCTGGCGCGCCCTCACGCTCGCGCCCGGAAGCTGAGCAGGGCGATGAAGCCACCCAGCATCCCGCCGAGGTGCGCGAAGTGGGCGACCCCCGGCTGGGTGCCGGTCAGTCCCATGGTCAGCTCGAGCGCGCCGTAGAGCGTCACGAAGAGCCAGGCCGGCATCGGGATCGGCGGGAAGATCAGCATCAGCTTGCGGCGCGGGAACAGCACCGCGTATACGAGCAGCAGCCCGAAGACCCCGCCGGATGCGCCGACGGTCGGGTAGTCGCCGCCGCTCAGGCCCGCGACGAGCAATTGCGCGATGGCGGCGAACACGATGCTCGAGAAGTACAGGAACAGGAACCTGCGCGCCCCCCAGTAGCGCTCGAGCTCGCTGCCGAACATGTAGACGGCGAACATGTTGAAGAACAGGTGCGTCGGGCTGCCGTGCAGGAAGGCGTAGCTGAGCACCTGCCAGGGCTCGAAGTACGGCCCGAGCGGCCAGAGCGCAAAGGGCATCAGCGCCGGCTCCGCGACCGTCTGCAGCAGGTAGATCGCGGCGGTGGCAATCAGGATCGCACGGGTTACGGGCGCCATCCGAGCACTCCTACAAGCACGAAGAAACCGGTGACATAGGCGAGCGCGACGAACCATCCGTGTCGCAGCCAGGCGCCGACGGAGCGCGCCTGGGGGAAGCGGTTCGAGATCGCGACACCCGCCGATGAGCCGAACCAGATCATCGACCCGCCGAAGCCCACCGCGTACGCGAGCACGCCCCAATCGTAGCCGCCCTGTTCGAGCGCGAGCTTCGTGAGCGGGATGTTGTCGAACACGGACGACACGAAGCCGATGCCGAGGGCGCTCAGCCACGTGGGCGCCGGCAGTTCCTCCACCGGCATCAGCGATGCGCAGGCGACGAGCGCCAGCAGGAAGAGGCTGCCCTTCGCGGTCGCCGGCAGCACGTCCCAGGCGGGCCGCCGCCAGGCGGCGGTGGCGAGCAATGCGACCCAGACCGCCGCGCCGAGGAACGGAAAGCGCGCGGCGGGCCCGGCGTGCCACAGGTTCATGTACAGGTTGGCCGCGACCGCCGCGAGCAGGATCACGGCGACAATGGTCGCGTGCGCCCAGTCGATCGTGAGCGCGGCCGGCGGATCGCGCCGGATCGGCGCATGGCGCTGCTGCACGCGGGCCGCGGGAATGGCGAACACGAGGAAGGCGGCGCCGGCCGCGACATAGGCATGCAGCACCTGGATCGCGGGCACGCCCTCGATCCACATCATGGTGGTGGTCGTGTCGCCGATCACGCTGCCCGAGCCGCCCGCGTTCGACGCCGCGACGATCGCGGCGAGATAGCCGATATGCACGCGCTCGCGGTACACGCTCGCCGCCATCGAGCCGCCGATGATCGCGGCGGCAATGTTGTCGAGGAAGCTCGACAGAACGAACACGATGGCGAGCAGGGCGACGCCGCCCTTCCAGTCGTCGGGCAGCAGCGCGGGCAGCGCCTCAGGAATCCGGCTGTCCTCGAAGTGCCGCGCGAGGAGCGCGAAACCCATGAGCAACGCGAAGAGGTTCGACAGGACGACCCATTCGGCCGCAAAGTGCGCGCCCAGCCCCGCGAACCCGGCGCCTTCGTGGAAACCGCCCGTCGCGAGCTTGTAAATCACGATGGCGGCGAGCCCGGCAAGGGCCACTTCGAGGGTGCGGCGGTGGAAGAGCGCGACGCCGGCGAGCGTCAGCGCGAACAGGACGAACTCCATGCATAATGATCGCATGAGAGCACTGGTGAAGGCGAAGGCCGAGCCCGGGATCTGGATGCAGGACGTTCCCGAGCCCACGATCGGCCACAACGACGTGCTGATCCGCATGCGCAAGACCGCGATCTGCGGCACCGACATGCACATCTACAAGTGGGACGACTGGGCCCGCCGCACCATCAAGGTGCCGATGGCGGTCGGCCACGAGTACTGCGGCGAAATCGTCGAGATGGGCAGCGAAGTGCGCGGCTTCGAGATCGGCGACCGGGTTTCCGGCGAGGGCCACCTGACCTGCGGCCATTGCCGCAACTGCCGCGCCGGGCGGCGCCATCTCTGCCGCAACACCGTGGGTGTCGGCGTGAACCGGCCCGGCTGCTTCGCCGAATACATGTCGCTGCCCGCCGTCAACGTGTTCAAGCTGCCGCCGGCGATCGAGGACGACATCGCCTCGATCCTCGACCCCTTCGGCAACGCCACCCACACGGCACTGTCGTTCGGGCTCGTCGGCGAGGACGTGCTGATCACGGGCGCCGGGCCGATCGGCATCATGGCGGTGGCGATCGCGCGCTTCGCCGGCGCGCGCCATGTCGTCATCACCGACGTCAACGACTACCGCCTCGCGCTGGCGCAACGCCTCGGGGCCTCGCGGGTGGTCAATGTCGCGCGCGAATCGCTCGATGGGGCCATGCAGTCGCTCGGCATGGTGGAGGGCTTCGATGTCGGCATGGAGATGTCGGGCAACCCGGCCGCCTTCCGCGACATGCTGCGCACCATGCACCACGGCGGCAGCATCGCGATGCTCGGCATCATGCCGGATGGCACCGGCATCGACTGGGACCAGGTGATATTCAAGGGCCTCATGCTGAAGGGCGTGTACGGCCGCGAGATGTTTGAAACCTGGTACAAGATGGCGAGCATGCTGCAGAGCGGCCTCGACATCCGCCCGGTCGTGACCCATCGCCTGCCGGTCGCCGGGTTCCGCGACGGCTTCGAGATCATGGGCTCCGGCCAGTCGGGCAAGGTGATCCTCGACTGGTCGGTCTAGCCGGGCCCTGCCTCCCAGGGCTCGCCGTCACGGAACGCCTTGCGCAGGTGCTCGATGATCACCCGCACCTTGCGTGACGGGTGGCGTGAATGCGGATACAGCGCCCAGATGAACTGGCCGAGCGGTCGCAGGCCCGGCGCCGCATCCACGAGCGTGCCGGCGCGCAAGGCGTCGGCGACGACGAAGCCCGGCAGCACCGCGAGCCCGAGGCCGGCGATGGCCGCCTCGCGCATTGCCTCGCCGTTGTTGATCACGATTCGGCAGCGGGCATCCACCGTGCGCGGCTCGGCGCCCTTGCGCAGCGGCTCGAATTGCCAGACCCGATCGGCCGGCAGCAGCGAGTAGCCGATCGTCGAGTGGCGGGGCAGCTCATCGAGCGCTTCGAGCGGGCCATGTTCGGCGAGGTAGTCCGGGCTTGCGCAAACCAGCACGCGCGCGCGGGCAAGCCGCTTCGCGACGAGGCTCGCATCGACGACGCGCGCGGCGCGGATGCCGAGGTCGTAGCCGCCGGCCAGCAGGTCGATCCGGCGGTCGTCGAGGTCGAGCGTGACGGACAGTTGCGGATGTTCGCGCAGCAGCGGGAAGAGGGCGGGCCCGAGCCAGCGCGCGCCGAAGCTCATTGGCGCGGCGATGCGCAGCAGGCCGGCGAGGGCGCCTTCCTCCTCGGTCACGGATTCGGCGGCGGCATCGAGCTGTTCGAGCACGGCGCGCGAGCGCTGGTAGAAGTCGACCCCGCGGTCGGTGGGGACTACGCCCTGCGCGGAGCGATGCAGTAGCGTCGCGCCGAGCGCGCGCTCGAGCCGTTTCAGCCGCTCGCTGACCACCGACTTCGCGAGGTTGAGGCGCAACGCGCCGGCACTCACCCCACCGGCCTCGACCACGGCGAGGAAGGTCTCGATGTCCTCCAGCTTGTACTCCATCGTTCGATTCTACCGAACGGCACTTTCGGTGGCAGGTGGCTGGAGGCAGGCGTTGGGGGGCGTACATTGCTGCCCATGGAACACGTCAGTCAGGATCTTTCCGGGACGCGCGAGGCCCGCCAGCTCGTGCGCGGTCAACCCACCAGCGACGGCGACGGCGTGAAGCTCACGCGGGTCATCGGCGGGCGCTCGCTCGCCGACCTCGATCCCTTCCTGCTGCTCGACGAGTTCGGCTCCGAGTCCTCGGCCGACTACATCGGTGGCTTCCCGAGCCACCCCCATCGCGGCTTCGAGACCGTCACCTACATGCTTGAGGGGCGCATGCGCCACCGTGACAACCAGGGCAACGAGGGCCTGCTCGTGCCCGGCAGCGTGCAATGGATGACGGCGGGCCGGGGCATCGTGCACTCGGAGATGCCGGAACAGGAAGAAGGCCGCATGCGCGGCTTCCAGCTGTGGGTCAACCTGCCCGCGAAGGACAAGATGACGGCGCCGCGCTACCAGGACATTGCGCCGGAGCGCATCCCGCAGGTGCAGGGCGCAGACGGCTCGCAGGTGCGCGTCATTGCCGGCGACTATGCCGACGCATCGGGCCACGTGACCCGTGGGCCGGTGCAGGGCATCGCGATCGAACCCCTCTACCTCGATGTGACATTGCCAAGGGGAACACGGTTCGAGCAGGCGCTCGCGGCGAGCCATGCGGCCTTCATCTACGTTTTTGAAGGCCAGGCGCGGATCGGCGGCCGCGCCACCGACGCGGTGCGCGGCGACCTGGCCGTGCTCGGCGAGGGCGATCGCGTCGTCGTCGCGGCGGAGGTGGCGGATGCGCGCTTCATGCTCGTGGCCGGGCGGCCGCTCAATGAGCCGGTGGTGAAATACGGGCCGTTCGTCATGAACACTCGCGCGCAGATCGTGCAGGCGGTCGACGACTACAGCGCCGGCAGGTTCGCATGAAGCTGCTCGCCATCTCGGGCAGCCTGCGGGAGGGCTCGCTCAACACGATGCTCGCGCAGGCGGCCATGCACCTTGCGCCGGCCGGTGTCGAAGCCGCGATCGCGACGCTGCATGGCCTGCCCCTGTACAACGAGGACCTGCGCACCGCAGGCATCCCGGCCCCGGTCGCTCAACTGGAAGCCCGCGTGCGCGAGGCGGACGGCGTAGTGATCGTGACCCCCGAGTACAACTATTCGATACCCGGGGTGCTCAAGAATGCCCTCGACTGGCTGTCCCGGCTCCCGCCGCCGCCACTGGCCGGCAAACCCGTTGCCATCATGAGTGCCTCGCCCGGTATGCTGGGCGGCGTGCGTGCCCAGGATCACCTGCGACAGGTCCTCTTCGGGCTCGATGCGCGCACCCTGACGCGGCCGCAGGTGATCGTCGGCTCGGCCGCGACCCGGTTCGGCCCGGACGGGCGATTGTCCGACAGCACGACGGTCGGACTTGTCGAGGAATTAATGGTTGCGCTCGTGGGCGCTGGAGGAAAACTTGATGCACGTCATATCGACGAAGGCCGCAATCAGCGGCAGTTTGTTCGCGCTGTGGTTGGCGGCGGCTTCCGCTGAGCCGGTCACTTACCAGATCGACCCGACCCACACTCATCCGAGTTTCGAGGCCGACCACATGGGCGGCCTGTCGACATGGCGCGGCAAGTTCAATTCGGCCTCCGGCACGATCGTGATGGACCGGGTCGCCAAGACAGGCACAGTCAAGGTGAACATCGACGTCGGGTCGATAGATTTCGGCAACGACAAGCTCAACGAGCACGCGAAGTCCGCTGACATGTTCGACGTCGCGAAGTACCCGACCGCAGTCTACGAGGGTGAGCTGAAGGACTTCGAGGACGGCAAGCCCGGCAAGGTCGTCGGCACGCTGACCCTGCACGGGGTCACGAAGCCCCTGACTCTCGAGATCGACGAATTCCTCTGCAAGCCGCACCCAATGGCCAAGAAGGAAGTCTGCGGCGCGGACGCGTCCGCGGAGTTCAACCGCAGCGATTTCGGCGTGAGCTACGGCAAGGCCTTCGGCTTCAAGCAGGAAGTGGAACTGCAGATCCAGGTCGAGGCGCTGCGAGCCGACTGACGCATCCCGCAGGAGGCGAGGTATTGAAGCCCGGTGTCGTAGCGTTGTACGACACCGGGCGCCATGCCTCGCCCTATGTATTAATTAACATAATATACATTATGCGAAGTGGCATGGCGATGTTTCACTTCACGATCCCAACCTTCCGATGATTGTCGGAATCGACAGCAGCTGATCGTCCTGGGTACAGGCTTCATCAATGGCAAGCACCCACGGAACGAGTACCCCCATGGCGAAGAACACGATCTGTCTCTGGTTCGAAACGGACGCCGAAGCGGCGGCGCGCTTCTACGTGGAAACGTTCCCCGACAGCAAGCTGCATGCCGTGCATCGCGCACCCGGCGATTATCCCGGCGGCAAGCAGGACAACGTGATCACGGTCGATTTCACGGTCGCCGGCCTGCCCTGTATTGGCCTCAATGGCGGCCCGGCATTCAGGCACAGCGAAGCGTTCTCCTTCCAGATCAAGACGGAGGACCAGCAGGAAACCGATCGCTACTGGAATGCGATCGTGGGCAATGGCGGCATGGAGAGCCAGTGCGGCTGGTGCAAGGACAAGTGGGGCATATCCTGGCAGATCACGCCGCGCGCACTACTGGAGGCGATGGCGGCCGGAGGCGACGAGGCACGACGCGCCTTCGCCGCGATGATGTCGATGAAAAAGATCGATGTCGCGGCGATCGAGGCGGCGCGGCGGGGTTGAGCGGCCCCGCGCCCGGATGGCGCGCTTTGGTAGAATGCGCGCGCACATGCGATGGGTGACCCTCATGCCGCGCCTCCTGCTTTGCGCCGTCCTCGTCCTGAACGGGACGTCGGCGGTGGCAGCGTCGATCGCGATGCTTCAGCAGTTCGCTCAGGCCGACGCTGCGCCCGCATGCCACGCGCAGGGAGAGTCGTCATCGGACTCGCATGAGGCGGGCCTCGATTGCTGCAAGGGCGGCCACGGCAACTGCCAATGCACCTTCGTGATGGGAGTGGCGGCGACCCTCCAGTTGCCGATAGCCGCGCATCCCCACACGAGCGACATTCACTCCCTGTCAGCGGGTCATCTTCCTCCCCTGCTGCCCGATCCTGTTCGCCCTCCCATCGCCTGAAGTCTGTCCTCGCGCGCACCGGGCGACCGGGTCGCTGCCGCGGCAGCATCCGCCGAATTTCAGTCGTGGAGATCTGCATGTCGAATGTTTTCGCTGGCCATCGGGCTGGTGTCTCGCGCCGCCGCTTTGTTCAGGGCCTCGCCGCCGGCGGCGCCCTGGCGGGTTTCGGCCACAGGTTCGCTTTCACTGCGCCGTTGTCCGCCAGCATGCCCGTGCTCGCGGGCACCGAGTTCGCACTCTCGATCGGCGAGTCGCCGGTCAACTTCACCGGCCGCTCGCGTCCGGCGATCACGGTGAACGGCAGCCTGCCCGCCCCGACACTGCGCTGGCGCGAGGGCGACACGGTGACGCTGCGGGTATCGAACGCCCTGCGCGACGCCCGCACCTCGCTGCACTGGCACGGCCTGCTTCTGCCGGCCAACATGGACGGCGTTCCCGGGCTCAGTTTCGACGGCATCGCGCCCGGTGAAACGTACCTTTACCGATTCAAGGTCCGGCAGTCGGGCACTTACTGGTATCACAGTCACTCGATGTTCCAGGAACAGGCGGGGCTCTATGGAGCGATCGTGATCGAGCCTCGCGAGCCGGCGCCCTATCATTTCGACCGCGAGCACGTCGTACTGCTGTCGGACTGGACCGACCAAGACCCTGCCGCCCTCTTCCACCGCCTCAAGAAGAACGCGGGCTACGACAACTACTATAAGCGCACGGTGGGCGATTTCGCCGCCGACGTGCGCCGCGATGGCTGGCCGAAGACGCTCGCGGACCGCAAGGCATGGGGAAGGATGCGCATGACGCCGACCGACCTGTCGGACGTGAACGCGAACACCTATACCTACCTGGTGAACGGTGCGGCGCCCGCGGGCAACTGGACCGGGCTGTTCGCGCGCGGCGAGAAAGTGCTGCTGCGCTTCATCAACGGCTCGGCGATGACCTATTTCGACGTGCGCATTCCCGGCCTCAGGATGACGGTCGTGGCTGCGGACGGCCAGTACATCCATCCGGTCACCGTCGACGAATTTCGCATCGCCGTGGCGGAGACCTTCGATGTGCTCGTCGAGCCCGCCGGCCAGGACGCCTACACGATCTTCGCGCAGGACAACGCGCGCACCGGCTTCGCACGCGGCACCCTCGCGCTGCGCGCGGGCCTTGCGGACGCCGTGCCCGCGCTCGACCCCCGGCCGATCTTGACGATGGACGACATGGGGCACGGCGGCATGGACCATGGTGCGATGGACCACAGCGGCCACGACATGCCGGGCATGCCAATGCATGCCACGACGGAAGCGGGCAATCCGCTCATCGACATGCAGGCGATGATGCCGGCACCGAAGCTCGCCGATCCCGGCATCGGCCTGCGCGGCAACGGCCGCGCGGTGCTCACCTATGCGGCGATGAGGTCGATCTTTGAAGATCCGGACGGCCGCGAGCCGGGCCGCGAAATCGAACTGCACCTGACCGGTCACATGGAGAAGTTCGCCTGGTCGTTCAACGGGCTGAAGTTCATGGACGCCGAACCCTTGCGGCTGCGCTACGGCGAGCGCCTGCGCATTGTGCTCGTGAACGACACGATGATGTCCCACCCGATCCACCTGCACGGGCTGTGGAGCGACCTCGAGGATGAACACGGCGCCTTCCACCTGCGCAAGCACACCATCGATATGCCGCCCGGCACGCGTCGCAGCTATCGCGTTCGTGCCGACGCACTCGGCCGCTGGGCGTACCACTGCCACCTGCTCTACCACATGGAAGCGGGCATGATGCGTGAAGTGAGGGTCGCGGAATGATCGCGCGCAACCGCTCATTCGCCGCTGCAACCGCCTGCGCGCTCGGGCTGGGGCTTCTGCTGCCGGGCCATGTGGCTGCCCAGCAGCACGATCATGGCCAGATGGGCCACGGGGCCACGCCTTCCGCTGCTGGAGAGGCCGCGCCGGTGACCCCGGTGCCGCCGCTGGATGCTGCGGATCGCGCGGCCGCGTTTCCGTCCCTCGCTCGGCCAATGCAACACGCATCGGCCGTCAATGGTCTCGTCGTCGTGGATCGTCTCGAGGCCTGGAATGCCGATCCCGGCACCGGCCTCGAATGGGAAGCGCAGGGCTGGCTCGGCACCGACCTCGATCGCGTGTGGTTGCGTACCGAAGGCGAGCGCGAGGACGGGCACACCGAGGCGGCCTCGGGCGAACTGCTCTACGGGCGGAGCGTCTCTGCCTGGTGGGATGTCGTCGCGGGTGTGCGGCACGACTTCGAGCCGGGCGACTCGCGGACCTGGGCAGCCGTAGGCATCCAGGGCCTCGCACCCTACAAGTTCGAGGTGCAGGCAACAGCGCTGTTCGCCGAATCAGGCAATGTGGCCGCACGCTTCGAGGTCGAGTACGAACTGCTGTTGACCAACCGGCTCATCCTGCAACCGCTCATCGAGCTGAATGTCGGGACCGGCCTCGGGACCGCCGAGGCGGGCCTGCGGTTGCGCTATGAAGTCCGGCGCCGGTTCGCACCCTATCTCGGCATCGTCCATGAACGCGCTTTCGGCGATGCCGCGGACGCACGCCGGCTCGAAGGCGATTCCCTGCACGACACGCGCGCCGTCGCTGGCGTGCGCCTCTGGTTCTAGGAGAATAAGGATGAAAATCCCAGGCCTGCGCTTCCTGTCGACCCTGCTTGCCATCTCGCTGCTTGCGATTGCGGCCCTTGCGGTCTACGCATGGTCCGGCGCCTACGGCATTGGCGCGGACGAACCGCACTCGCGGCCGGTGTACGCGCTGCTCACGATGGCACGCGATCGGGCGGTCCGCGCCGCCGCGAAGCAGGTCGTTGTGCCGGCGGACCTCGCCAGCGAGGCCCGGATCAAGCAGGGCGCGGGCAACTACGACGCCATGTGCGCGACCTGCCATCTGTCCCCGGGACGCTCCGCCAGTGAAATGAGCCGCGGCCTCTACCCCGCCCCGCCGCCGTTCGCGCGCGTGAAAGTCGATCCCGCGCAGGCGTTCTGGGTCGTGAAGCACGGCATCAAGGCCTCCGGCATGCCCGCCTGGGGCAAGAGCATGGGCGACGAGTACATCTGGAACATGGTGGCCTTCCTCGGCGCCATGCCGGACCTCGATGCGCCCAGATACCAGGCACTGGTCGCGGCGAGCGGTGGCCACTCGCACGATGGCGCCGAAGCGGATGAGCACGGGGACGCGGGCCATGGCCATGGCGGCGACGGGAACCAGGCCGCGGCCGCACTGGACGGCATCCCCGAAGCCGCACAGGGCGCAGTCGCCGTGGTCGACGCCTTCGGCGCGGCGCTCGTGGCAGGCGACCTGGGCAAGGTGAAGGCGCTGCTCGATCCTGCCGTCATCGTGCTGGAATCGGGCGGCGCGGAGCGCAGCCGCGACGAATACATGGACCATCACGCCAGCGCGGACGCCAAGTTCCTGCGTGGCGCCCATGTACGCGTGACGCGGCGCCTGGCGCGCGCGTCCGGCGATACGGCGTGGGTCGCGACCGAAAGTTCGATCCACGCGCACGGCGAGAAGCCGGTGACACTGCTCAGCTCGGAGACCATGGTCCTTGCGCGCAAGGCGGGCGGTTGGCACATCACCCACATCCACTGGTCCTCCCGCGAAAAGTGATGCTTGCGTGCCGCGATGCGTCGGGCGCAATCTCGGACGCGGGAGGTGGGACCACATGAAAGCAGCCTTGCCTTGCGGCCTCGGAGTCGTGTTCTTGCTGGCGGCTTGCACCGGACAGCCGACCACCGTGCACGGCGTCGACTTGCAGGCGATCGAGCGCAACTGCCTGCAATCCACCGGCTCGCGCATCCGGCGCGACAGCAACGAATGCCTGCCCCTGGCAGGCCGAAGCTACGGTCGCTCCGAACTCGATCGTCGCGGCTCGCGCGGCGCGGCGGAGGCGCTGGCCGCGATGGATCCGTCAATCAGCCTCGGCCGCTGAGGTGCGCATAGCTGCCGCGCTGATCGCCGTGCTGGCGGCCACGGTCGCCAGCGGCACGGAGCCGGCCGATGTCCTGATCCGTCACGCGACCGTGGTCGATGTCGTTGCGGGCCGCCTCCTCCACGACCAGGACATCGCGATACGGGGCGGGCGCATCGCCGCCATTGCGGCCGCCCGCGAGCCCGCCGCGTGGCAGGCGCCCGAAGTCATCGACGCCCATGGCCGCCATGCGATTCCCGGGCTCTGGGACATGCATGTCCATTTTGGCGGCGGCGAAGCGCTGATCGAGGAGAATCGCGACCTCCTGCCGCTGTACGTCGCGCACGGCATCACGGCGGTGCGCGATGCGGCGGGCGACCTCAGCACGAGCGTGCTCGAGTGGCGCGCGGCCGTCGACGCCGGCGCGCTCCTCGGGCCGCGCATCTTCACCTCGGGACCGAAAATCGAGGGCCGGGACTCGATCTGGCCCGGCGATACCGAAATCGGTACGCGGGATGAACTGATGGCGGCGCTCGACCGGCTCGAGGCGCAGCGGGTCGATTTCGTCAAGCTGACGGACGACAAGCTCTCACCGGAACTCTTCCTGTTGGGCGTGCACGAGGCGACGAAGCGCGGCCTGATCACCTCCGCGCACATTCCCATGGGCGTCACGCTCGATGAGGCGAGCGCCGCGGGCCTGCGCTCCATCGAACATCTCGGCTACCTGCTCAGGGGTGGCTCGCCGCGTGAAAGCGAAATTGCCGCGCGGTTTCGCGCGGGCACGCTGACACCCGCGCAGGCTTCGCAGGCCATCGAGGACAGTTTCGATGCCGCGGTGGCCCGGGCGAGCTTCGCGCGCCTCGCCGCGCGCGGCATCGCGGTCACACCCACCTTGAACGGCAGCCGCGTTGTCGCCTACCTCGACCGGGACGATCACGCGAAGGACCCTTATCTCAAGTACATCGGGCCCGGCCTGCGCGCCACCTACGCCTGGCGTGTCGAGCGCGCCGCGCGCGACGACGCCGCGGCGATCCGCCGCCGCCATGCCCGCTATGAAGCAACCGCGGCCTTGCTGCCGCTGCTGTCGCAGGCCGGCGTGACCATCCTCGCGGGCACCGATGCAGGCTTCCTCAACTCCTTCGACTACCCCGGCATCGGCCTGCACGACGAGCTCGGGCTCTTCGTCGCAGCCGGGCTCTCGCCGCTCGAGGCACTGCGCGCCGCCACCGTGAACGGCGCCAGGTTCCTCGGTCATGTCGGCGAGAGCGGCAGCCTCGAGGCCGGCAAGCGTGCGGATATCGTGCTGCTGAACGCCAATCCCCTCGTCGACATCGGGGCAACGCGCCAGATCGACGCCGTGGTGCTTGCCGGCCGGCTGCTGCGGCGAGGCGATCTCGATGACCTGCTCGCGCAAGCGGCGCGGCGCGTGGCGCAGCTGTCGGCGCCGGCCCGCTGACCGGCGCGCCCCCGTGCAGCCCGAACGCCTGCTGGCACTCCTTGCCCTTCTCGTCCTGACGAGCGCTTGCGGCACACTGCCGGACGGGCATGGCTGGGGTGAGGACGCCACGGCGGCGCCCGGCTGGCAGCGCGTGCGCGAAAGCGCCTGGCAGGCAGCGCGCAATCCACGGGTATGGGCCCCCCTCGCGGCGGCCGCGCTGCTGCAGGTCGACGACTGGGACCGTGACATCGCCGACTGGGCGCGCGAGGAAACGCCGCTCTTCGGTTCGGTGCACGACGCGGCGCGCTGGAGTGATCGCCTGCGAACCGCGTCGGTGATCGCCTTTCATGCGAGCGCACTCGCGACCCCGAGCGGTGAAACCGCGGGCGAATGGTTTCCGAACAAGCTGCGAGGCTACGCCGTGGATGCATCGGCGATCGTTGCCACCACCGGTCTCACCCAGTTCCTGAAGCGCGCGGCCGGTCGCGAACGCCCGAACGGTGCCGATGACGAGAGCTTTCCCTCGGGACACACGGCCGTCGCCGCCGTGCACTCGCGCCTCGCGGCGCTCAACCTGCGCCACATCGACATGCGCCCGGGCGCGCGGCGCGCGCTCGGACTGGGGCTCGATGCGATGACGATCGGCACCTCATGGGCGCGCGTCGAGGCCGGTTGGCATTACCCGTCCGATACGCTCGTGAGTGCTTCGCTAGGGGCCTTCTTCGCGGAATTCAGCGACGCGGCCTTTCTCGGAGCGGGCCGTGAGCCCGTCGCCCGCGTTTCATTCGGGCTGCTGCCGGGAGGGGGCAGCTTGCAGTTGGCATGGCAGTTTTGATCTTTTCTATATCAATAAGTTAATACTTATATTTAATGTTATTTATTCAGCACGGCCCTCGGCCCTGACGGGCATTTCCCGCGAAAAATGCAGGCGCGCTACATTGCCTTTCAAATCCAGCGCGCTATATTTCGTTTCTAGCTCGTTGATATCTAATGCAACACGCCCGGGGGTCCAATGAGCACCGTGATGGAGCAAATGCAGCTTGCGGCCCTGACTTTGGCATGCGCGGGCCCGATCAAGGACCGGCTCGCATCTGCCTATCGCGATCACCTGGCTGCGATCGAAAGCGCGGACCTGCCGCGTGACCTCGCCGACGACCTGATCGCCGTGCGCCGCGCCATGGTGCGCGAGCGGCCGCTGTGCCGCTCGGAAGACGCCGTGCAGGCGACGGTGCGCAAGATGTCGAACGATGAAGCGGTCGAACTCGCCAGCCGGGTGGTGATGTTGTTCGGCGCCCTGTGTGGCCAGTGGCGGCACGAGCAGCAGGCGACCGCCACCGGCAGCGCGGCGGTGGTGCGCATCAATCGAGCTTGAATTCGATCACGTCCCAGCGCGCCGTGTTCTCGTGGCGTGCTTCCTTCCTGATGGCGTCGACGAGGCCGCGCTCGTCCCAGTCGATCACGACCGTTGCGAGATCGGTGAGATCCTTCGGCAACTGGACGTCCTTGCCGAAATACTTGAGCAGCACCACCGGCCGGTGACTCGCCTGCGCGAAAAGCGCCTGGAAAGTCACGAGGTCCTGGTGCTTCGCAAATAGCGTCGGCAGCAGGATCACGACCTCCGCTTCCTTGATCTGCCGGCGCAGGTCCTCGCGCAGCACTTCCTTGTCGCCGCCCGGCACGCGGTCGGGCGTGCTGGTGTTGCGATAGAAGAAGTTGCGGGCGCTTTCGAGGTATTCGAATACCCGCAGGTAGTCGTCGTCCGCCTCCCAGGCGTGGGAAACGAAGACCCGGATGGGATCGGCCTGCGACATGGGTTCAAGTGTACACGCCGCACCGATACACTGCGCGCACCACGGCACCCGGATCGCGCCTTGAGGCTGCTCGTCTACAACATCCGCTATGCGACCGGCACGGGCCCGGCATTCCACCTGCCGTTGCCCGGCGCCGGCTACCTGCGCAGCAGCCGGCGCGTCCTGGACGGCATTACCGATTTCGTGCAGGCGGAGAATGCCGACGTCGTCGGCCTCATCGAAGTCGATACGGGTTCGATCCGTTCGGGCATGGTCAACCAGGCCGATTACATCGCGCGCGAGCTCGGCCACTACACGACCTACCAGAGCAAGTACAGCATCAATTCGCTGAACCAGTTCCTGCCCGTGGTGCGCAAGCAGGCGAACGCCTTCCTCGCCGCGCCACGGGTCACGGGCGAGCGCTTCCACTACTTCGACACCGGCATCAAGCGGCTGATCATCGAGCTCGAGCTCGACGACGTCTGCGTGTTCCTCGTGCACCTGTCGCTCAAGTTCCGCCATCGCCAGTACCAGCTGCGCTCGCTCCACGACCTGATCGTGCGCTCGAAGAAGCCGGTGATCGTCGCCGGCGACTTCAATACCTTCTGGGGCAACCACGAGATCTACCTCTTCATGCGCGCCGCCGGGCTCGTCAGCGCAAATGGCCACGGACTGCCGTCCTTCCCGTCGCGCAAGCCGCGCGTCGAGCTCGACTTCATCCTCGTGAGCGAAGGCATCGAGGTCAGCAACTTCCGCGTGCCGGACGTGCGGTTCTCGGACCATCGTCCCATCGTCTGTGACTTCAAGGTTAGGAGCTGACATGCCCGCCGCCCCCTGCTGGACCCTCGAGCGCGACGCCGAAGGCCTCGCGACCCTGACGCTCGACAAGCCCGCCACCTCGGCCAATGTCCTGTCGAAGGCGGTGTTGCAGGAGCTCGACGGCCTGCTCGGCCAGCTCGAAACGGCAAGGCCGAGGGCGGTGGTCGTGCGTTCCGGCAAGCCGGGCGGCTTCGTCGCGGGCGCCGACATCAACGAGTTCGTGGCGCTCACGACGGAGGAGGATGCGTACGCACTGGTCCGCGCGGGCCAGCGAGTGCTCGACCGCCTTGCGGCCCTGCCCTGCCCCACAGTGGCCGCCATCCACGGCTTCGCGCTCGGCGGCGGGCTCGAGCTGGCGCTCGCTTGCCGCTACCGCGTCGCGGCCGACGACGACAAGGTCTCGCTTGGCCTGCCCGAAGTGCAGCTCGGCATCCACCCGGGCTTTGGCGGCACCGTGCGCGCGGTGCGCCTGATCGGAGCGCGCGCAGCGCTCGACATGATGCTCACGGGCAAGCCGTTGCGCGGCGGCAAGGCGTTGGGCCTCGGGCTCGTGGACCGGCTCGTGCCGCGCGCGGAGCTGGACGCCGCCGCGCGTGCGCTTGCCCTGCATCCGCCTGCGCCGAGGCGCCCCGCGCTCGTGGCGCGAGCGCTGTCCTCGCCAATCGTGCGCCCGTTCGTCAAGCCGGTGCTCGAGAAGCAGGTGGCCGCGCGTGTCCGCCGGGACCACTACCCCGCGCCCTACGCGATCATCGACCTCTGGGCGCGCCATGGCGCGCGGGGGGCCGCGGCCTTCGAGGCCGAGGCCCGCTCGATCGCGCGCCTCTTCCTGACCGAAACCTCGCGCAACCTCGTGCGGGTGTTCTTCCTGCAGGACCGGCTGAAGGCGCTCGGCGGGCGCCCGCCGAAGGACCTGCAACGCGTGCACGTCGTCGGCGCGGGCGTCATGGGCGGCGACATCGCCGCCTGGTGCGCGCTGCGCGGCCTCGACGTCACGCTGCAGGACCGGGAACTGAAATACATCGAGCCGGCGCTGGCGCGCGCGCGCGAGTATTTCGCGAAGCGGCTGAGGGACGATGCCAAGGTTGCCGCCACGCTGGCCCGCCTCAGGGCCGACGTGACTGGCGAGGGCGTTGCACGGGCCGACGTGGTCATCGAGGCCATCTACGAGAATGTCGACGCCAAGCGCGAGCTCTATGCGAAGCTCGAACCCGCCATGAAGGTCGGCGCGCTGCTCGCGACGAACACCTCGAGCATCAAGCTCGAGCTGCTGGCTCAAGGGCTCGCCGATCCGGCACGGCTCGTCGGCCTGCATTTCTTCAACCCCGTGGCGCAGATGCCGCTGATCGAGGTCGTGCGCGGCGCGCAGACCCGCGCCGACGTCGTCGCGGCCGCGCTCGGTTTTGCGCGCCGGATCGACAAGCTGCCGCTCCCCTGCCGCAGTGCGCCGGGCTTCGTCGTCAATCGCGTTCTCACGCCCTACCTGCAGGAGGCCATGCTCGCGCTCGAGGAAGGCGTTCCCGGCGCGCTCATCGATCGGGTCGCCGTGGACTTCGGCATGCCGATGGGGCCGATCGAGCTCGCCGACGTCGTCGGCCTCGACGTCAGCGAGCATGTGGGTGCAATTGTCGCGCGGGAACTCGGGCGCACGCCGCCCGCCCTGCCTGGCCTCGCGGGGCATCTCGCCGCGAAGGAGCTCGGCCGCAAGAGCGGCCGGGGCTTCTACGAGTGGCGGGAGGGCAAGGCCGTGAAGCCCGACCCCGGCGCGGTGCAGGCACCTGCGGATCTCGCGGACCGCCTCGTGCTCGCGCTCGTGAACGAGTGCGTCGCCGTGCTGCGCGAGGCCACGGTGGAGGACGCCGACCTGCTCGATGCGGGCGTGATTTTCGGCTCGGGCTTTGCGCCCTTCCGGGGCGGCCCCCTGGCCCATGCGAAGCACCGCGGGTACGCGGAAATCGTGAGCCGCCTCACGGAACTGGGCGCGCGCCATGGTTCGCGCTTCACACCGGATGCCGGCTGGCAGGACCTCACGGCGGGCAAGGCGTGAACTGCGTACCGGAGCCGAAAAACCCCTGTGCTACGATCCGGCCGATGGCGACGCACCATAAGGTGCCGCGGACCGCAGGTTGATGTCACAGGAACAGGATCGCCCGGCCACAGTACAACTGCTCAAGACCTTCGCGCCCCTCGAGGGCATGAAGGCGGAGAACCTGCACGCGCTCGCCAAGAAGATCACGGTGCGCACGATGGATTCGGGGCGCCTGCTGTTCAAGGAAGGCGAGACGGACAAACGCACCTTCTGGCTCGTCAAGGGCATGATCGAACTGCGGGCGGGCGACCGGACCGCGGCGATGATCAAGGCCGGCACGCCCGAGGCGCGCAATCCGGTCACCCCTGGCCAGCCGCGCAAGTATTCGGCGCGCGCGGTCGACCAGATCGAGTACCTGTCGATCGACAGCGACCTGCTCGACGTGATGATCACCTGGGACCAGACGGGCAGCTACGAGGTGTCGGAACTGCAGGCCGACCTCGAAGGCAACGGCAACGCCGACGACTGGATGACGACGCTGCTGTCGACCAAGGCGTTCCACCGCATCCCGCCGGCCAACATCCAGGCCATCTTCATCCGCATGCAGCGCCAGGCCTACCGCGCGGGCGAGGTGGTCATCAAGCAGGGCGATGAGGGCGATTTCTTCTACGCCATCGTCAAGGGCCGCTGCCAGGTCACGCGCGAGACGCCGCTCAACAAGGAAGGCATCAAGCTCGCCGAGCTCGGCGTCGGCGACACGTTCGGCGAGGAAGCGCTGATCGCCGAGGCCAAGCGCAACGCCACCGTGTCGATGCTCTCGGACGGCGTGCTGATGCGGCTCAACAAGCAGGACTTCCGCGAGCTGATGAACGAGCCGCTGCTGCAGTGGGTCACCGACGAGCAGGCGCGCGAACTGGTCGCCAAGGGCGGCAAGTGGCTCGACGTGCGCCTGCCCTCCGAATACCAGAACCTCAGGATCGAGGACTCGATCAACATCCCGCTCTACTTCATCCGCATGAAGCTCTCCACGCTCGATCGCGGCACGAAGTATGTGGTCTGTTGCGATACCGGCCGGCGCAGTTCGGCCGCGGCGTTCATCCTGATCGAGCGCGGCTTCGACGCCTACGTGCTCAAGGGCGGGTTGACCAGCACCGACCTCGGCCTGCGCCGCGCCGGCTGATCACATCGTGTGCGTGGCCTTGTCGCCGGAGAGTGCGCCGGCGAGATAGGTCTCGATCTTCTTCTGTGTCTGGCCGCGGTCCTGGTCGCTGAACTGCACGCCGATGCCTGCGGTGCGCTTTCCCTGGGCGCCCTTGGGCGTCACCCAGATGACGCGACCCGCGACCGGCAGCTTCTCGTCCTCGCCCATCAGGTTCAGCAGCATGAAGACTTCGTCGCCGAGCCGGTAGTTGCTGTTCGTCGGAATGAACAGCCCGCCGTTCTTGACGAAGGGCATGTACGCAAGGTACAGCGCACTCTTGTCCTTGATCGTCAGGGTCAGGAGCCCGGGCTTGTTGCCCGTGCGCGATGTGGGGTCCTTCATCCGTGCCTCAGCCGCCTCTCTGCGCGGGCGCTTCGCCCGCCCGTTTGTCGTCGGCGCCGGCAAGGCGCCACAGCCAGCGTTCGAGCGCCACCGACTTGTTGAGCGGAGCGTCGATTTCGCGTCGCAACTCGCGCAGCGCGTCGAGCAGCCCGAACTGCGCGGCTATATTCCCGGTTGGCGCCGTGGCTGACAAGCGAATTCGCGCGGTGAGCCAGGCCTCGATGCAGGCGAGCCGCAGCCCGTAGTCGTCGCGCGACCAGCGTTCGGCGAGCTGCGCGGGGTCGGTCCGGCCGCGTTCAACTTCGCCGAGGGCAAGTTCCGATTCCGTGCGCACGCGGGCAATGCCAGCGATATCGGCCTCGAGCAGCGCAAGCGGCGCATCGCCCAGCACGTCGGCCGCGGCGGCGAGGTCGCCCTCCTTGCCCCGCCCCGCGAGCCATTCGAGGCTTGCCGCGCGGCCCGGCGCGCTGACGCGCAGGCGCATGCAGCGGCTGCGGATCGTGGCGGGCAGGCGCGACGGGCTCGCGCTCACCAGCACGATCAGCGTGCGCGGCGGCGGCTCTTCCAGTGTCTTGAGCAGCGCGTTGGCCGCCATGACATTGAGCGCATCGGCCGGCGAGACGATCCCGACGCGATGGCCACCACCGTGGCTCGTCAGGGCAAGTTCCGCGGAGAACGCGCGGACATCCTCCACGCGGATCTGCCTCGAATCGCCCGTCGGCGCCACGGCAAACACGTCCGGATGCTGGCCGGTGGCGCAGTATCGGCAGTCGGCGCACTCGCCGCACGGCGGACGGTCGCGCCGGCAAAGGTGCAACTGGGCCACCCAGTTCGCGAGCACTTCACCGCCGCAACCCGGATCGGCGTGGATCAGGAGCGCATGCCCCGAACGGCCGGCCCGATGCGCCGTGCGCAGCGCATCGAGCGCCGGTGCGAGCCAGAAGCAGTCGGCCGCAGTCATGCCTGCAGCACTCGCCCGAGTGCCGCCACCGCATCGGCCGTCACCGTCGCGAGCGGCCGCGAAGCATCGATGACGGCGAAGCGCGCCTGCGCGCGGCCCAGTTCGAGGTAGCGGGCCCGCACACGCTCGAAGAATGCGACGTCCTCTGACTCGAAGCGGTCCGGCACACCCCGGCGCCCCGCAGCCCGCGAGAGGCCCAGTGCGACCGGCAGGTCGAGCAGCAATGTCAGGTCGGGATTGACGTCGGGATGGACGGCACCCGCCAGCGTCTCGATGAAGTCGGCGGGCATGCCACGGCCGCCGCCCTGGTAGGCGCGCGTCGCGTCCGTGAACCGGTCACAGAGCACCCATTGGCCGCGCTCGAGGGCGGGCCGGATCAGGTTGTCGACGTGGATCCGCCGCGCGGCAAACATGAGGAGCAGCTCGGCCTGCGGGGCGAGCGGCTCCTCGCCGTGCCCAAGCACCAGGGCGCGCACGCGCTCGGCGAGCGGCGTGCCTCCCGGTTCGCGTGTCAGGCACACTTCGATGCCGCGCGACTCGAGCGCCTCGCGCAGCGCGACCGCCACCGTCGACTTGCCCGCACCCTCGATGCCCTCGAGCGTAATGAGGCGTCCTCTGCTCGCCCTGCGGCCTTCCAGCATGCCGCTCACGCCGCTCATTTTGCCTGTGCCGTCGGGCGGTCGCGCAGGCGCGCGAGATAGCGCGCCACCGCCGCGTTGTGCTCCGCCAGCGTCTTCGAGAACACGTGCGAGCCATCGCCCCGGCCCGTGGCGACGAAGTACAGCGCCCCACTCTCGTCGGGCTGCACCGCGGCGCGCAGCGCCTCGCGCCCCGGCAGTGCGATCGGCGTCGGTGGCAGGCCCGTCCTTGTGTAGGTGTTGTAAGGCGTGTCGGTCGTGAGGTCGCGGCGGCGGATGTCGCCGTCGTAGCGGTCGCCGAGCCCGTAGATGACGGTCGGGTCGGTCTGCAGGCGCATCCCCTTGCGCAGCCGGGCGATGAAAACTCCCGCGATCAGCGGGCGCTCGCTGGCGAGCGCCGTTTCCTTCTCGACGATCGAAGCGAGCACGAGCGCCTCATCCGCGTTCGCGAGCGGCAGGCCCGCGCGCCGCTCCTGCCAGGCGGCCGCCAGTTCGCGGGCCATCGTGTCGTACGCGAGGCGGTAAATCTCGCGATCCGTCGTGCCGTCGGCAAACCGGTAGGTGTCGGGGAAGAAGCGCCCCTCGGGATGCGCGCCCGCATGGCCGATCGCGCGCATGATGGCCGCGGCATCCTGGCCCTTCAACGTGTCCTTCACCCGCGGATGCGCATCGACGGCCCGGCGCATGTCCGCGAAAGTCCAGCCCTCGACCACCGTGAGCTGCTCGAGCACGACGCGCCCCGCGCCGAGCTGCGCGAGGATCTCGCGCGCCGTGGCCCGCGTGGGCAGGTCGTAGTTGCCGGCCTTCGGTGCGATGCGCTGGCCGTGCAGGCGCAGGTACCACTCTACGGCGCGCGCATCCCGCAACGCACCCTGTGCCTCGATCTCCTGAAGGGTGGCCCGCAGGCTGCGGCCGGGATAGACGTGCACGCGCACGACCCCGGCGTGCGGGCCCGGAGCGTCCATCAGTTGATCCATCCACGCAAGCCCGCCGATCGCGAGCGCAGCGAGCAGCACGGCGAGCGCCACGAAGGGCCAGGCAAGCACGCGCCGCCTAGGCATCGGCCGTCTCCATGGCCGTCTCGAGGACCGCCCGCTGGAGCCGCTGCGTGCATTCATGCGCCGGGTAGTCGCGGCCGGCGAACCGGGTAACGGGCCAGACCCCCACCCGCACGTTCGTGAGCCAGAGCGCATCGGCTGCGAGCAGCTCATCCGGCGCGAGCCGCCGTTCGGCCGTCGCCATGCCGAGCTGCGAAGCGGCTGCCAGGAGCTGGCCCCGCAGCACGCCCGCGACGGCGCAATGCGCGACGGGTGGCGTCACGAGGCAGCCCTGCGCGAGCGCAAATACATTCGTCATGCTCCCGCCGGTGACATGGCCTTCATCGGCCGCCAGTATGACTTCGTCGAGGCCGCGCTGCCGCGCTTCCTGCCGCGCGAGCACCTGTTCCAGCCGGTTGAGGTGCTTGACGCCGGCGAGCAGCGGGCGGCCGCAGCGCAAGACCGCGAGCGCCGTGCGCGCGGGCGCTGGCGCCGCGCCCTGCTCCCCGGGCCACGCATAGCCCATGACAATTCGGGTGGCCGCCTCCCCGCCTGTGTAGCCATAGCCGCGTTCGAGCGCCAAGCCGCGCGTGACGATCAGCTTGATGAGGACCTGCGGCGCCAGCTGCGCCGCACGCGCGATCTCGAAACGCAGCGTGTCGCGGTCGGGCATGGCGATCGACAGGGCCGCGCAACCCTTCGTGAGGCGCGCCAGGTGAGCGCCGAGGAAGCGGGCGCGGCCCTCGTTCGCGGCTATCGTTTCGAACAGGCCGTCGCCGTAGTGCAAGCCGCGATCGGCGAGGCCGAGCGAGTTCGCCGGCAGTCCGTCGACCCAGGCCGCGAGCATCAGGTCCTCGCGCCGGGCCCGGCGAGCGCGGCGAGCATGCCGCGCGCCTTGGCGCGTGTCTCGGCCAGTTCCCGCAGCGGGTTCGAGTCCGCCACGATGCCCGCGCCGGCACGCGCCTCGAGCTGCCCGCCCGCCAGGGTGAGCGTGCGGATCAGGATGTTGAGGTCGGCATTGCCGGAAGGCGAGAGCCAGCCGAGCGAACCCGTATAGGCGTCGCGCCCCCCGTCCTCGAGCTCCGCGATGATCTGCATGCAGCGCACTTTGGGCACGCCCGTGATCGTGCCTCCCGGGAATAGCGCGCGCAATGCGGCGACCGGCGTGACCTCGGCACGCAGCAGCCCGCTCACGTTCGACACGATGTGATGCACGTGCGCGTAGCTCTCGATGCCCATGAGCTCATCGACCCGCACGCTGCCGGCCTCGCACACCCGGCCGAGGTCGTTGCGTTCGAGGTCGATCAGCATCACGTGTTCGGCGCGCTCCTTGGGGTGCGCAGCGAGTCCCGCCACCTCGCGCTTGTCCTCGCCCGGCCGGCCGCTGCGCGGTCGGGTGCCGGCGATGGGCCGCGTACTCGCGACACGCCCCTCGATGGTGAGCAGCCGCTCGGGCGATGAACTGAGGATATCCACGTCCGGCAGGCGCGCGTAGGCCGCGAAGGGCGCGGGATTGGCCGCACGCAGGCGCTCGTACAGCGCCGCGGACCCACCCGTCCAGCGCGTGCGCCACCAGCGCGACAGGTTGGCCTGGTAAATGTCGCCGGCGCGGATATGGAACTGCGCGCCCGCGACGCGCGCGAGGAAACGTTCCTGCGGTTCCTCCTCGATTGCCAAAGGGATGGCATGATCCGCCTTCACGGCCTCGGGTTCGGCCAGCACAGCCCTCACCTGCGCCTCGACTTCATCCAGCAGCGCCGCGTCGGACGCCGGACATTCGATCTCGACGCAGTCCGACTGCAATTCGTGCACGAGCGCGGCCCGCACCCGCAGGGCGAGCGCTCGCCACGGCAGGCGTCCCGGCGGCAGGTGCAGGCTGGGCTCGATTTCCGCCGCCATTTCATAGCCGAGGTAAACGATCCAGCCGCCGGCGAGCCCCGTGGTCGACGGGTCGCGCGCATGCGCATCCCGCCACCAGGCATCGAGGGCATCGAGGAAGCCACCCTGCTGGCCCGCAAGTCCAGCGACCGGCGCCGGCAGCTTGCCGCTTGCCACGAGCCTCCCGTCCCGATCAAGCGCGAGCAGCGCCTCCGGCGCCGCGGCCAGCAGGGTACGCGCACCGCGCGCACCCTGCGCCGGCAGTGCGGCGCTATCGAGCAGCGTCGGGAAATAGCCGGGCCGCGCACCGACGAGGCGGCGCAGGGCGCACGGCGGGATCGCGAGTCGGCGGCGCGCCACCTCCGCGGCCACGGAGGGGTTCAGCCGGTGTAGCGGCGGAAGACGACGGTGCCGTTCGTGCCGCCGAAGCCGAAGGAGTTCGACATCGAGACATCGATCGGCATGCGGCGGGCCGCATTCGGCACGTAGTCGAGGTCGCAGGCCGGATCAGGATTGTCGAGGTTGATCGTCGGCGGTGCGACGCCGTCGCGGATCGCGAGCACCGAGAAGATGCCCTCGACGACGCCCGCGGCCCCGAGCAGGTGACCGGTCATCGACTTCGTTGAACTGACCGCGAGGCGTGCCGCGTGTTCACCGAAGGCGCGCTTGATCGCGATGGTTTCCGCGACGTCACCGAGCGGTGTCGAGGTCGCGTGCGCGTTGAGGTACTGCACGGCCGAAGGGGCGACCTGGGCGTCGCGCATCGCATTCACCATGGCGATGCGGGCCCCGTTGCCGTCGTCCGGGGGTGCGGTGATGTGGTAGGCGTCGCCGCTCATGCCGAAGCCGATGAGTTCCGCGTGGATGCGCGCCCCGCGGGCCCTGGCGTGCTCCAGGTCTTCGATGAGCATCGCGCCGCCGCCGTCGCCCATGACGAAACCGTCGCGGTCGCGGTCCCAGGGTCGGCTGGCCGCGTGCGGGGCGTCATTGCGTTCCGAGAGGGCCTTGGCCTGGCTGAAGCCCGCGAGCGCCGTCGGCGTGCTCGCGTGTTCCGCGCCGCCCGCGATCATGATGTCGGCGTCGCCGTGCTGGATCAGGCGCATGGCCAGCCCGATCGCATGGGTGGAACTCGTGCAGGCCGAGACCACGGCGAGATTCGGCCCGTTGATCCCGTAGCGGATCGACAGGTGGCCCGCGATCATGTTGATGATCGTGCTCGGGATGTAGAACGGGGAAATCTTGCGTGGATTCTGCGTGGTCGCCCAGGTGCCGATCTCGCGCTCCATTCCCTCGAGGCCGCCTATCCCCGAGCCCATGATCACGCCGCTGCGCGTGGGATCTTCCTTCGCGAAGTCTATCCCGGCGTCGGTGACCGCCTGCACGCCGGCGGCGACGCCGTAATGCATGAACGGATCCATGCGGCGCGCCTCTTTCGGCGCGAGATAGGCGGCCACGTCGAAGCCGCGCGCCGCGCCCGCAAAGCGGGTGGCAAAGGCCGCAGCGTCGAAGCGCGTGATCGGGCCGATGCCGCTCTCGCCGGCGAGGATGGCGGCCCAGGCGCTTTCGAGGGTGCTCCCGACCGGTGAAACGATGCCGAGACCCGTGACGACGACGCGGCGATTACCCACGCAGACCTTTCGCACCTCGTGCGGCGGAGGGGAGCTGAAGGCGCCGGTCGCCCGGCGCCACGAAACCCGCTTACTTGCGGCGTTCGTTGATGTAGTTGATGGCCTGCTGAACCGTGGTGATCTTCTCGGCGTCCTCGTCCGGGATCTCGATCTCGAATTCTTCCTCGAGCGCCATGACCAGTTCGACCGTGTCCAGCGAGTCGGCGCCGAGGTCGTCGACGAACGAGGCGCCGCTCGTGACCTGTTCCGCCTTGACGCCCAGCTGCTCGGCGACGATGGCTTTCACTTGCTGTTCAACAGTACTCATCTCAGTGGTGTCCTCGTGACTTATCTTTGGTATGGGCCGCAGTCAGGCCGGCCGAATGGGCGCGGTATTGTAGGGGAACACCCCTGCCCCCGCCACCTGCATCGCCCGCGAGTGCCTGTTTTTGCACACAAAAGCCATTTTTCCCGCCGAACCGCGCGTGGCGCTGGCGCGTCAGGGCATGTACATGCCGCCATTCACGTGCAGGGTTTCGCCGGTGATATAGGCCGCGGCGGGCGAACAGAGGAAGGCGACGGCCGCCGCGATGTCATCAGCCGCGCCGAGTCGGGCCATCGGGATCTGGGCGAGGAGCCCGCTGCGCTGCTCGTCGTTGAGCGCACGGGTCATGTCGGTATCGATGAAGCCTGGGGCCACGGCATTCACCGTGATGCCGCGGCTCGCAACCTCCTTGGCGAGCGACTTGGTGAAGCCGAGCAGGCCCGCCTTCGCCGCCGCATAGTTCACCTGGCCGGGATTGCCGGTGAGCGCCACGATCGAAGTGAGGTTCACGATACGGCCGCGGCGCTCCTTCATCATGCGCTTGAGGCTGGCTTTCGCAAGGCGGAACACCGACGTGAGGTTGGTGGCGATCACCCGGTCCCAATCGTCCTGCTTCATGCGCAGCATCAGGCCGTCACGCGTGACAGCCGCATTGTTGACAAGGATGGTTGGCAACTCGCCCCGGTCGTCGAGATCGGCAATCAGCGCATCGATCGACGCGCCCTCGCCCACGTCGAGCACGGCCCCTCGGCCACGCGCCCCGGCGGCGGCGAGTTCGGCGCCGAAGCGTTCCGCGCCTTCCGCGGATGTCGAAGTGCCGATGACGGTGGCGCCCGCCGCGCCGAGCCTCGCCGCGATGGCGCGACCGATGCCGCGCGAGGCGCCCGTCACGAGGGCGATGTCGTTCTCGAACATGTTCAGGCTCCCTGGGTCGCGGCGAGGGCCGCATCGATCGAAGCCGGGTCCTCGACCGCGAGGCAGGCGACACCGGGCCGCTTGTCGATCCGCTTGTTGAGGCTCGTGAGCACCTTGCCGGGACCGCATTCCACCACGGTCAGCAACGAAGCGTCGAGCAGTGCGCGCACCGTCGCGGTCCAGCGCACCGGGTGGGCGAGCTGCGTCACGAGCGTGGCGCGGATGTCGTCCGGGTTCGCGTGGGCCCGCGCGTCGACCGCGCTGAAGTAGGGAATGCGCGGCGGGGCGACCGCCACATCGCACAGGCGTTCCTTCAGGCGTTCGGCCGCGCCGCGCATCAGGCTGCTGTGCGACGGCACGCTCACGGGCAGCGGCACGGCGCGCTTGGCGCCCGCCGCTTTCGCCATCTCGATGGCGCGCCCCACGGCGCCGACGTTGCCTGCGATGACCACCTGGCCCGGTGAGTTGTAGTTCACGGGCTCGACCACCTCGCCTTGCGCGGCCTCGCGGCAGGCCGCTTCGACCGCGGCATCCTCGAGGCCCAGGACGGCGGCCATGGCGCCCGTGCCGAGCGGCACGGCCTCCTGCATCGCCCGGCCACGGAATTGCACGAGGGCGATCGCCGCCGCGAAATCGAGCGAACCCGCGGCGACGAGCGCGGTGAACTCGCCGAGGCTGTGACCGGATACGGCATCCGGCCGGCGTCCGCCGCGCGCCTGCCAGGCGCGCCACGTCGCATAGCCCGCCGCGAGCATCGCCGGCTGGGTGCACTCGGTCTCGTTCAGGCGCTCCGAGGGTCCCTCCTGCACGAGCTGCCAGAGATCGTAGCCGAGCACGGCGGACGCGGTGTCGAAGGTTTCCCGCACCAGCGGTTCGGCGGCCGCCAGCGTCGCCAGCATGCCGATCGACTGCGAACCCTGTCCGGGAAAGACGAAAGCGAGGCCCATGCGTGTTCCTGTCGTGTGGGGGCGCGGATTATAGCGGCTCGCGCCGAGAAGGCAGGCACAGCGCCACGGCGAGTCCGCCCATCGCACCATAGAGGTGCGCCTGCACCACTACGGGCATGTCGCCCGCGAGCGGCAACGCGCCCCGCTGCTCGACCGCAAGCTTCACGGTGAGCAGCACCGCGAGCAGGTAGCCGTCCGCTTCCCTGCGCCGCAGGTGCGCGAGCGCACCCGCCGCCAGCACGCCGTGCAGCCAGCCCGAGGCCCCGACGTACCACTCGATCGCGGGATCGAGAAACCACAGGCCTGCGTCGATTGCGGCGATGGACGCCGCGATGATGGCCACCCAATGCCGCGGACGATAGTCCCGCGAAAAGAGCGCCCACAGGAGCAGCAGCCCGAGCGCATTGAGCGCCGCATGGCGCAGGTCGAAGTGCACGAGATGCGCCGTGAGCAGGCGCCAGTACTCGCCGGCCGCGATTGCGCCGCGTTCGTAGCCGAGCAGCGCGCGCGGCGCGTCGCCCACCGCCGCCGCCAGCAACAAGCCGGCGAGGAAGGCGCAGAGGGCGACGCCCTTCCAACCGTCGCCATTCACCGACGCAAGCCAGCTGGCGATGCGTTTTCGTGAGCGGGGCGTCATGACGGCGGGAGCCATTTGGTATCATTATCGACCATATGAGCCATCCTTCCCGCTCCGCCGGTTTCACGCTCATCGAGATCATGGTGGTGGTCGTGATCATCGGCCTCCTCGCCGCGTTCATTGCGCCGCAGATCCTCGGGCGCGTCGACGACGCGAAGATCGTCAAGGCAAAGCAGGACATCCAGGCGCTCGAGACGGCGCTCACGATGTACAAGCTCGATACCTTCCAGTACCCGAGCACCGATTTCGGCCTGAATGCGCTCGTGCAGAAGCCCGCCGACCCGCAGGTACGCAACTGGCGCGCGGGCGGTTACCTGAAGCGCGTCAACAAGGACCCTTGGGGCAACGACTACCAGTACGTATTCCCCGGCACGCGCGGCGGCGAATACGACCTGTACTCCCTCGGCGCCGACGGCGAACCCGGCGGCGAGGGCATCAACGCCGACATCGGCAACTGGAACCTGGATCGCTAGGATCCAGCCCATTCCCGGGCGTCCCTGCGGCCGCTCCCCATGAAGCACGCGCGCGGCTTCACCCTCGTCGAAATCCTCGTGGTCGTGGTGATCATCGGCCTGCTCGCGGTCGGGGCCGTGCTCGCGATCGGCACCAGCAAGCGCGACGACGCGCTCGAGACCGAGGCGCAGCGCCTCGAAGCCTTGATCGACTACGTGCGCGAGCACGCGGAGCTCACGACGCGCGAGTTCGGCCTGCGCTGCGAGGGCGACCGCTACGCCTTCCTCGCCTTCGACCCGCGCCGCGGCCTGTGGCACGAGGCGGAGGAAGATGACGCCCTGCGCCCGCGGACCCTGCCGCCCGGCATGCGCATCCGCCTGCGCATCGAGGGGCGGGAAGTGCTGCTGCGCCCACCGAAGGACAAGGAGCCACTGCAGCCGCAGTTGATGCTGTTCTCGAACGGCGATGTCACGCCCTTCGAGCTGACCCTGGGGCGCGAGGGCAGCCCCCTGCAGGCCGTGCTCGCGAGTGACGAAGCGGGTACCGTGACCCTCAGCCTGCCCGGGGCGGAGGCGAAGCGATGACGCGCGCGCGCGGCTTCACGCTGGTCGAGGTGCTGGTGGCGCTCGTCATCGTGGCCATCGGCATGGCCGCGCTGCTCGGCACCCTGTCCTCCGCGGCGGATACTTCGATCTACCTGCGCGACAAGACCTTCGCGGAGTGGATCGCACTCAATCGCATCAGTGAACTGCGCCTCGCCGCCAAGCGGCCCACCGAGGGCAAGAGCGCCGGCGAGTTCGACTATGCGGGCCGCAAGTGGCGCTACCAGCAGGAGATCGCGAAGACCGACATTCCAGGCATCCTGCGCATCGATGTAAGCGTCGCGGAGGCGACCGCGCCGGCCGGCAAGGACAGCAAGGCGGGCAAGGACTGGACGGTGGTCGCCAGCGGCGTGACGGGCGATGCGCTGGGGCCGCCGAACGGCGTCGATCCGGACTGGAACGGCGCCGCCTTCCCTGGCGCACCCGGCGCAGCCGGCACGCAGGGCGGTGGTCCCGGGGAAACACCCAGCACCGGGGCCGCGCCCTCGACCTCCCCTGCGCCTTCACCCGGCGGGCCGCTGCCCACGTCCTGAATGCGCCAGCGCGGCTTCACCTTGATCGAGTTGCTGGTGGCGCTGTTCATCTCGGCCGTCATATTCGCGATCGGCTACGGCGCCCTGCAGCAGTCGCTCACGAGCCGTGGCGCGGTGCAGGCGAACCAGGAGAGGCTGGCTGCGCTCGTCAACACGATGCGCATCCTCTCGCAGGATTTTGGCCAGCTCGCGCCGCGCGCCACCCGCAGCCTCGTGGGCGACGGCGCCGATCCTGCGCTGCTTGCCGACGGACGCACGGATGCGCTCGTGACCTTCACCCGCATGGGCTGGGCCAATCCGGCCGGCATCCAGCGCCCCGCCCTGCAGCGCGTGCGCTACGCTTTCGACGGGGGCTCGTTGTACCGCGAGCACTGGCGCGTGCTCGACCCGGTGCTCGGTGCGCAACCCGTGCGCCGCCTGCTGATCGACCGCGTGAAAGCCGTGCGCTTTCGCTACATGGAAAACGGCCGCAGCTGGAGCGAACAGTGGCCCGGCATCATCACGGGCGGCGACCCGCGCCAACCGCAACTGCGGCGCCGTCCGATTGCCGTGGAAGTGACTCTCGAGCTCGAGGACTTCGGCACCGTCACCCGCATCATCGAGGTGGCGGGATGAAGCGCGAGCGCGGCGTTGCGTTGCTCACCGCCATCATCCTCGTGGCGCTCGCGACCATCGTCGCGGCGGGCATCGCCTTCAAGAACGGCATGACCGCGCGGCGCACGTCATCCGCTTTCATGTTCGACCAAGCCATCCAGTATGCCGCGGCGACCGAAGCCATGGCCGCCTATGTGCTGCGTGAAGATCGCAAGAACAAGGGCAGCACCGACGACTTCACCGAGGACTGGGCGCGGCCCTATGGGCCGGTCGAGTTGACCCCCGGCTCCGGCATCTGGCTCGAGGCGCAGCTCGACGATGCGCAGGGACGGTTCAACGTCAACAACCTCGTCGATGCCGAAGGCAAGGCCCGCCCCGAGGCCATCAAGCAACTCGAGCGCCTGCTCGCGACCCTCGGCCTCGAAGCGAACTGGGCCACGCTGCTCGCCGACTGGATCGACGCGGACGACCAGCCGATCGGCTTCGCGGGCGGCGAGGACACCCTCTATCTGGCGCAGAGCCCGGCCTATCGCGCGCCGAACGCGCCGATCGTGAGCGTGAGCGAGCTGCTCGCCTTGCCCGGCTTCGGCATCGAGCGCTACACGAAGCTCGCTCCCTACCTCAGCGCGCTGCCGCCCGGCACGCCGCTCAACGTGTGTACGGCGGCCGGCATCGTGATCGACGCGATGACCGAGGAGCAGGAGTACGGCGTCGATGCCGAACGGCTGGCGAAGATGCGCGAATCGGGCTGCTTCCCGACCCGCGCCGACCTGCAGTCCAAGGTGCGACCGGACCTCTGGGTGACCCTGCAGTACGAGGTCAGCGAGAAGTCGGAGTACTACCGGCTGCGCAGTTTCGTCGGTATTGGCACTACGGAGTTCGCCTTGTACAGTCTGCTCAAACGCGAAGCGACGGGCGCGCGCCCGATCCTGCGCACCTACGGTACGGACTGACCCATGGCTGACTGGTTCATCGTGCGATTGGCGAGGCAGGCGGGCGACCCCGTCGCCTGGATGGCGGTCGATGCCGAGGGGCACCAGTTGTCGGCGCCGGATGGCGGTGCGCTGTCACAGGCGTCGTTGCAGGCCGCAGGCCGGCGCATTGCCGTGCTGGTGCCGGCCGGGGACGTGTTGCTGACCGAAGCGGCCCTGCCCGCGAAGACCGGCGCGAAGCTCGCGCAAGTAGTGCCCTACGCACTCGAAGAGCAGGTCGCGGACGACATCGAAGCGCTGCACTTCGCCGTGGGCAAGCGCAATCCGGACACCGGCCGCACCGCCATTGCGGTGCTCGACAAGGCGGCCATGCAGGCCACCCTGACGATGCTGCGCGAAGCCGGGCTCTCCCCTGCGGCGCTGTACAGCGAGGCGAGCCTCATTGCCGGCAACCCGGGGCAGGCAGTGGCCTGGCTGGAAGGCGATACGCTCATCCTGTGCGCGCCCTCGCGGCCGCCGATCGTCACGCCCGTCACGACCCTCGCGGAAGCGTTCGCCTTCCTCGACGCGAGTGGCAGCTATGGCGAGGGCGTCGCGGCCTCCTCCGTATCGCTGCTGCTGCATGCCAGCGCCGCAGACTGGCAACGCCATGCCGGCGAACTTGGCTTCCTGCAGGGACATTTCGCCGCGGCCAAGGTGCAGATCCTGCCGCAGGGCTCGCTGCCGTGGCTCGCAAGCCAGCTCGCGCTCGCCGCGCCGCTCAACCTTTTGCAGGGCGACTATGCGCCACGTGCGGACGGCGGCAACGAACTGCGCCGCTGGCGCCTGCCCGCTGCGCTTGCAGCGGCGCTCTTCCTCGTGTTCGTCGGCACCAAGCTGTTCGAGATCCGTCGTCTCGACGGCGCCGAGCGCAAGCTGGACGTCGAGATCGAACAGACCTTCCGTGCCGCGATGCCCGGTGCGCTCGATTCGAAGGACGCCCGCCGCCGCATGGAGCAGCGCTACCAGGCGCTGCAGGAAAGCGGCGGCCAGGCCGGCCTGCTGCCCGCGCTCAGCGCCTTTGCGGCGGCACGTGCGGGAGTGCCGGAGGCGAGCCTGCAGGGCCTTTCCCTGCGCGAAGGCGCGCTCGACCTGCGGGTGCGCGCCCCGGATGCGCAGAGCCTCGACCGGATCAACCAGCAGTTGCGCGCAAGCGGGCTCGCGACGGAAATGTCGAGCGGCACCGCCGCGGATTCCGGCTATGAAGGCCGCATCCAGGTCCGGCTGGCGGGGGCGTGATGGACGCCGTCAGGCAATGGTACCGGGGCCTCGCCGAACGCGAGCGCCGTTTCGTCACGATCGGCGGCATCGCCGCCGCCGCCATCATCTTGTTGATGGGCGTACTGCCGCTCGCGCGCAGCGCCGCGGCGCTTGAGCAGCGCGTCGCCACGAAACGCGCGGACCTCGCCTGGATGCAGGGTGTCGCACCGGCGATTGCGGCAGCGGGTCCCGCCCCCGATTCGCAGGCGACGCCCGAATCGCTCGTGGTCACTGTCGATCGCACTGCGCGCGAGGCGAACCTCGGTGAGTCGCTCGCGCGCTCGGAGCCGGCCGGCAACGGTGGGCAGCGCGTGCAGCTCGAGAAGGCCCCTTTCGACGTGCTGGTGGCCTGGCTCGCGCGGCTGCGCCAGCAACACGGCATCAGGGTCGTGGCTGCCACGGTCGAGCGCTCGGCGGACCCGGGACTCGTATCGGCGACCCTGGAGCTCAGCGCGCGCTGACGTCACGATGGCCCCGTCGCGCTCCTCCTGGCGTTTCGCCACGCTCCTCATCGTCGCGGTCATCGTGACGCTCGCGGCCCGCTGGCCGCTCGCCTGGGCCACCAAATGGCTGCCCGCCGGCATGCAGTGCGCCGAGCCCGCAGGCAGTGTGTGGCATGGGCGCTGCGAATCGCTCGCGGTCGGCGGCCTCGCCCTCGGCGACACCTCCTGGCAGGTCCACGCCCTGCCCCTCCTGCGCGGCGTGCTGGCGGCCACGGTCCATGTGCGGCAGGGCGCGGACCGCATTGCGGGCGAGTTCGAGCTGCGGCCCGACGGGCGGCGCATGGCGCACGACGTCGAGGCCGAGCTCGGCCTCGGTACGGGCATCCTGTCCCAGGGCGCAATGGGCTTGACGGGGCGCCTCCATGCAAAGCTCGATCGCGCCGTGCTGCGCGACCGCCGCGTACACGACCTCGTCGGCACGGTGACCGTGCAGCGCCTCGCACAGGGGGGCACGCCGCTCGGCGATTTCGAGTTGCGCTTTCCGGTCGCACCGATCGCGGGCGCGACGGGGGACGTAACGGGCGAGCTGCGCGATCTGGGCGGGCCGGTCGGTGTGACGGGGACGCTCACGCTCACTGGCGAGCCGGGCTACGTGATCGACGGGCTCGTCACGGTCCGGGCCGACACCGCCCCCGCGCTCGCCGCACAGATCGCGATCCTCGGGACACCCGACAGCGAAGGGCGGCGGCCCTTCTCGATCGCCGGCACCTACTGACGCCGGCACGCAGCGACCCGCTTCAGTCCGGTTGGTACGCGCGGAAGGCGCCGAGGAGCGGAAAGTAGAGCGCGGCACGAACCGGCTCTGGCCCGAGCTCCCGCGCAAGCTGCGCGTAGCGCGCCAGCTGCGGGCGATAGCGTGACAGTTCCGCTGCGAGGAATTCCTCGAGCGAGCCGCCTTCGTGGCGGCTCGTCTTGTAGTCGATCACCCAGCGCACGCCCTCGGCGTCGATGAAACTGCGGTCGATCCGCGCATTGACCAGCCGCCCCTCGATCAGTCCCGTGAGGGCGAGTTCCGTCGCGGGCTCGCGATGCGCCTGCTCAAAGAGCCAGCGCCCGCGCGGATCCGCGAGGGTCTGCCGCAAGGCGCGCGTCACGCTGGCGGCCGCGGCATCGAGGTCGGCGGCCGGCACGCCGAGGCGCGCCAGCTGCACGCGATACCGCTCGACGCCGGCGTCGATGGCCGCCGGCGATGCAGGCAACGCGCGGCCCCAACGCTCGAGGGCACCGTGCACCACCGTGCCGATGTGGCGGGCGGTCTCGCGCACCCAGCTGAATTCGGGCGCTTCCCGCGCCTCGCGCGCGACGTGCAATCCGGCCGCATCGACGGCGTCCGGCGGCGCCTCGAGCGCCCAGTCCACCGGCAGCCGCGACAGGCGCGGTGTCGTCGCCACCTTCCCCTGCGCCTGTGCTGGCGCGGGCGCACCAGCGATAGCGAAGGAATCCGCGAGCATCGGCCAGGCTGCCGCGAGCAGGGTGCCGCCCACCGGACCAGGTTCCTTCCCTTCCGTGACGGCGAAGCTCGCGATCCAGTGCAGACTCTGCTTCGCGCGCGTGGCGGCGACATAGAGCAACCGGATTTGCTCGTGGGCACGCCGCTGCGCGTCGAGTTTCTTGAGGTAGGAGCCGAGGCGATGCTCGTCCCGCTCGCCGGCGGCCACGATCGGCGACATCAGCAGGTCCGATGCACCCGCCGCGCGCGGCAGGTCGAGCCAGCGCAGGATGGGCTCTTCGCCGCGGCCCGATCGCCGCCCGAAGCCCGGCAGGATCACATGCTCGAACTCGAGACCCTTGGCCCGATGGATGGTCATGATCTCGACGGCCGCGTCGTCCGTGGCCGAGCGGGCGTGCAGGTCCGCCAGCAGGCCTTCGAGCGAGGTGACGCCGCGCCACTCGCCGCGCATCGCAGCATCCGCCAGGGTGCGCAGGAACTCACGCACGGCATCGAGATCGCCGGGTGGGTAGCAATCGGCCCCGCCCATCTCGAGCCAGGCGCATTCGAGAACCTCCGCCACGGCATCGCGCCCGTAGCGCGCGAGCGCCCTTTCGAGCGGCCCGCGCAGCCTCGCGAGGCGCGCGGCTTCATCGCGGGGAAGCAACGCCAGGCGGTCCGGCGCCACGAGGGCTTCCGGCACGAGGAGCGGATCGCGTCCGCCCGATAGGACGCCGAGGCTTCCGAGCGACAGCCCGCACCAGGGCGCGCGCAGCACGCTGAGCCAGGCCGACCGATCGCCCGGGTGTGCGAGTGCGCGCAGCAGCGCCACGAGGTCGCGAACCGCCGGCACCTCGGCGAGCGGCACGAGGTCGACGCCACGCACGGAAAAACCAGCGGCGTTGAGCCCCGCGGTGATCGGCACGGCGTGCGGCCGCGCGGGCACGAGCACCGCGATGCGGCCGCCGTCGCCATTCGCGCGCAGCGCGCGCACGCGTTCGACGACGGCGCGCGCCTCGTCGTCGCCGTCGCCGTTGGCGATGGCGAGCAGGCTCACGTACGGAACCGTACCGCCCGCCGGGCGCGCGGCCAGGCTCGGCGTGTGCCGGACGGCGGCCGCGCGCATGTCGTCCTGCGCGGGAAAGATGCCCGCGAATAGCCTGTTGCCGAAGTCGACGAGGGCCGGGCGCGAGCGGAAATTGCGCGTGAGGCGCAGGGCCTCGAGCCGCACCGGGCCGACGCCGGCATCGCGCGCGCGCAGGAAGAGGCCGACCTCCGCCTCGCGGAACTGGTAGATCGACTGCATCGGGTCGCCGACCACGAACAACGTGCGCCCATCGCCGGCCGACCAGTCCTGCACCAGCATCTCGAGCAGGGCGAACTGCGTGATCGAGGTGTCCTGGAATTCGTCGACGAGGATGTGCCGCAAGCCCAGGCCCGTGCGGATCGCGAGCTCGCTAGCCACCCCCTCTTCCGTGAGCGCCGCGCGCGCGGCACCGGCCACATGGACATGATCGACCCGGCCCGCCTCGGCGAACACGAGGTGCAGGTGGCGCGCCGCCCAGGTGAGCACGCGCGACAGCGCATCGATGGCAGCGCCGTCTTCCGCTGTCAGCAGGGGTGTCGGCAGCTCGCGCGTGTCGCACAGGAGCTGCCGCGCATCCGGCAGCGCGGCGAGCGCTTCGATGATTTGGCCGGCCCGCGCCTTGTGGACCGCATCCTTGTAGCCTGGGTGGACGCGCGCGTCGAAACGCTTGCGCCAACTACCGCCTCCCGTCAGGCAGGCGTGCGCGAAGGCGCACCAGGCCTCGAAGCTCGCGGCGCCCGCATCGAGGTGGCCAACCCCGGGCAACAGCGCCGCCGCGGCCACCACCGGCGCAGGCAGCGCCGCGACATTGCGCGCGAGCTGCCCCGTCACGATGCGGCCGAGCGAGGCGCCGATGCGCGCGCGCAGGTCGCCGGCCGATTCCTCGAGGACATGGGGCAGCCAGTGCGCGCGCCTTGCAAGCATGTCCGCGAGCAACGCCTCGACGCGCTGCCACTGGTTGTCGAGGCGAACGAAAAGCAGGTCGAAATCGCCGCGCAGCGTGGAATCGGATTCCGCATCGATCAGCGCGCGGCGCGCGGCGCGCAGGTAGAGATCCCGCGGCCGGTCGGCGATCGCGAGGCCGGGCCCCGTCCCGGCCGCGAGCGGCCGCCGCGCGGCGAGCGAGTAGTTGAATGCATCGATGGTCAGGATGCGCAGTCGTGAGGAATGGGTTGCGAGCTGCCAGCCCCGCTGCGCCGAGCGTGCGTGCACGCGCGCCGCGAGCGCCGCCATCTGCGCGGCCTGCGGGTGGCCCGCCTCGATCTCGCCTGCGAGGGCGGCGAGCACCCGCACCCGCATTTCCGCGGCCGCCTTGCGCGTGAAAGTGATCGCGAGCACCTGCTCGGGCTCTTCCACGTCGGCAAGGAGGGCGAGCAGGCGCTGCGTGAGCACCGTCGTCTTGCCCGAGCCGGCGGGTGCTTCGAGGAGGATCGAGCGGCTGATCTCGATCGCACGCTCGCGCGCCATGGCATCGTGGTCGATGTCAGGCATCGGCGCCCTCTTCTGTCCCGATGGCCATCCGCTCGCCGATGCGGCACAGGGCCGCGAGGTGGCAATGACGGCAGGCGCCGGCCGCCGGCGTCACCGTCGCGTGTCCGCGCAGGAACTCCTGTGCGAAGCCCTGCGTCTGCGCGCGCCAGATGCCCAGCTGATGCGTCCAGGCCGCTTGCGCACCGTCGCCGCCCGCGGTTGCGCCGTCCGCCGTGGCGATGGCGGCTACGCGCGGCAGCACGCCGTCCGCCGCCGCCACGCCCTGGAAACGTGGCGCGGGTGACGCCACGCGCGCATAGGCGAGCGCGCGCACCTCGTCGCCGAATGCCGAGAGATAGACGAGCAACTGCGCGGCGGTCGGCCGCTCGCCGAACCAGTCGAGCGACGAGGGCTTGCCGCTCTTGTAGTCGATGATCGCGCGCCCGCCTTCGCCGAGCCGGTCGACGCGATCGATCCGCACGGACAGGCGGGCCTCGCCCAGCTCGATCTGCCGCGCATCTTCGAGCGACTCGACCCTGAACGGCGGGCGTGCCTGCTCGAGTTGCGCGAATGTGGCGATGAGGTTCGCGAGGCGACGGGCCTCGCGGCTGCGCGTCGCCCCGGTGGGGGCGCGCGGCGGATCGAGCGCCTCCTCCCGCGCCGCGTCCACCGCATGGCCGGCCAGCTCCTGGAGTGCCGTGGCCGAGAATTCGCAAAGCCTCACCGAATCGCGAATGTCGCGCCAGAAAATCTCGAAGGCGCGATGCAGCCAGCGGCCGCGCTCGGCCGGGCTGACGCCTGGCGCCGGCTCATCGAGCACCGTCGCGCCGAGCTGCATTTCGGCGTAGGCGCGAAACGGACAGGCGGCCTGCAGCTCGATGCTGCGCGTACCGCCCGGCAGCGGGAAGTGCCTGGGCCACGGGCGGCCCGCCTCATCGTCACACGGTTCGAGACGGGTCGCACCGCGCACGCGCAGCGGCAGCCAGGTCGCGCGCGCCCGTGTCGCACCGCGCTGGCCCGTCGCCAGCAACGGGCTCGGCGCCACCTGCATGTCACCGGAGGACGTCGGCGAGCTCAGCACCAGCGCCTGGGTGGCGGCGCGCCAGGCTTCGAGGCTCGCGTGCGCCGCGGCGAGCTGGCCCGCCGGATCGGCCGCCGCGACGCCCGCCTCCCGCAGTGCGGGCAGCGGAATGAAAGGATCCGCCAGCGGCGGCGCCGGCCAGGCATCGGCCGCGAGACCGGCCACCCAGATCCCGTCGTAGCGCGCAACGGGATCCTCATGCGTCGCCGCGATGCTCACGATGGCGTCGCCCGTGGTGGCCTGCCAGGCGGTGCGTGCCGCCAGCTCGCGCAGCACGCGCAGCGCCTGCCGGGCATCGAGGCTGCCGATCACGCGCGACAGGCCGCCGTACTCGTCGAAAAGCGCCACGAGTCGCAACCAGGCCTGTTGTTCCAGGCTCGAGCGATCCGGCGCGTCGTCCGCACGCAGCGCATCGAGCGCGCCGAGGAAGCGCTCGGACCAGGTGCGGGTCCGGGCGGGCATCGCGTCGAGGGCGGCAAGGGCCGAGCGCACTTTTGTCGCCAGCGCGGCCGCCGGCTCGAGCCCGCCGGCCGCCGCCTGCGCAAGCCTCGCCAGGCTCGCGCGCGCATCGGCCTCGAGCGGTGCGTGCCGCCGCCACCAGAGATCGAGTCGCGCGCCCGCCGCACGCGGCAGGGGGCCGTAGGGAGAGAGCAGCCAGTCGGAAAACTCCTCGAACTCGAGGCCTTCGACCAGCCAGCCGAGGCTCGCGAGCGCATGACGCACGAGCGCCTGGCGCTCGAGGGGCGCCCCGCCCTCGATGGCGACGAGGTCGGCATCCACGGTGCCTGCGAGCTTCGATCGTGGCGCGAGCGCCGCTCGGACGCGCGCCGCGATGCCCTCCCGCCACTCGCCTGCGCCCGCGGCGATCACCAGCAGGCGTGCATCTGGCGCGCGTTCTAGCGAATCGAGGCACCACTGCGCGAGAGCCGCTGTCTCGTCGTCCTCGTCAGCCGCCAACTCGACGATCGGGGAAGTGGCCCGGGCGCCGATCGGGAGCCACTCCCCCGGCAACCCGGCCACGCGGCGCGCAGCAAAGAGACGGTGCGCACGCTGCGAGGCCGGGCCCTGGAATCCCGCGAAATGCACCGCGCCGGCGGCGCCGATGGCTGGGGCAAGCCGCGCGCGACGCAAGGCCGTGTCGGCGCCGAGTTCGAGGCAGGCGCGCCGCATGAAGTGCTGCGCCTCGTGCAGCAAGCGGGTTTCAGGCCCACCTGCCGCGAGCCAACGGCCGACGTCGATACCGTAGTCCGTCGCGAGGCGATCGGCGCGGCGCAGGGAATCCGTGAGCGTCGGGGCGCCGATCAGTCCCGCATCCTGCGTGGCCTGCGACGTCGCCTCGCGCCACAGCCACCACTCCTCGGCGGTCGACAGGACGCGCGGCCCGTCGTCGTCGATCGCGGACTCACCGACGGAATGCTCGATCCATGCATCGAGTGGCAGTACCGCCGGACTGTGCCAGGCCCGGCGTTGCCGCGCGACCGAGTAATGCGCGTGGGCGATGCGCACCGCGTGCGCCCGCTGGCGGCTCGGGACGACCAGGGTGTCGCCCCGTTCGATCGCCGCCAAAATGTCAGAACTAAGTGTAATCAAATCAGGTGATTACACACTAAATAGACAAATTACTTGAACCGCGCAGTCGCGTCGACGACCCGCGGCGGCAACTCCTGTGCGCCAGCCGCGTACGCAGCGAGCAGTTCGTGCATGCGCTGGAACACGGTGCGCAGCGTCGCGGCGTCGGGCAGGTTCGTCACGCGAAAGTGGTTGCGGTAGGACACGTTGAAGCTCGTGCCGGGGGCCACGAGCACATGCTTCTGTTCGAGAAGGTCGAGCGCAAATGCTTGATCGTCGATCGGGATCACATCCGTGTCGATACCGACGAAGGCGTACAACGCGCCGCGCGGGACCTGCAGGCGCAGGTAGGGGCTCACTGCCGCGGCATCGATGATGGCCGCCCGCGACTCGTAAAGCCGCCCGCCCGGTGCCGTGAGTTCGTGGATGCTCTGGTAGCCGCCGAGCGCCGTCTGCACGGCCCACTGCGCCGGCACGTTGCTGCATAGTCGCAGCGAAGACAGCAGCTCGAGGGCAGCCAGGTAGTCGGCCGCGGCGCGTACCCGGCCCGAGAACGCGGCCCAGCCGACACGGTAGCCGCAGGCGCGATACACCTTCGACAGGCCCGACATGGTCGCGCAGAGCGTGTCGTGCACCAGCGTGGCCATCGGCACGAACTCGGCGCGGTCATAAAGGATCTGGTCGTAGATCTCGTCGGCGAAAACGACCAGCCCGTGCTTCTCGGCGATGCGCGCGAGCCGCTCGAGCACGGCGCGAGGATAGACGGCGCCGGTCGGATTGTTCGGATTGATGATCACGATGGCACGTGTCCGGCGCGTGATCTGCGCTTCGACCGCATCCGGGTCCGGCACGAAGCCGTCCCGGGGCAGGCAGGGGTAGTACACGGCCTTGCCGCCGTTCAGGGTGACCGCCGCCGACCACAGCGGGTAGTCAGGGCTCGGCACGAGCACTTCGTCGCCGTCGTTGAGCAAGGCCCGCAGCACGAGGTCGATCAGCTCGGAGACGCCGTTGCCGATGAATACATCGTCGGCGCTCACGCCTTGCACGCCGCGCGCCTGCTGCTGCATCACGACGGCTTCGCGCGCGGGGAATATGCCCTTCTGGTGGCAGTAGGCCTCGCTCTCGCGCAGGTTCTCGATCATCGCGAGCCGCATGGTCTCGGGCGTGCGAAAGCCGAACAGGCCCGGATTGCCGATGTTGAGCGAGATGATCTCGTGTCCCATGCGCTCCATTTCATGGGCGCGACGGGCGAGCCGGCCGCGGATCTCGTAACGGACGTTCCTGAGGCCTTCGCTTGGACGGATGGGCTCGCTCATTGCAGCGAGCATAGCACTCAGCGGATGACGCCGGCTTCCCGCAGTCGGCCGCGCTCGGCGGAACCGAGACCCAGTTCCGCTTCGAGCACTTCGTCGGTGTGCTGGCCGAGGAGCGGCGGCGCAGCGCGATACTCGATGGCGGTGCGCGAGTAGTTGATGGGATTCTTCACGCCCGGTACGCGCCCTGCCGTCGGATGCGGCAGTTCGATCCGCATGCCGCGGTGGACGACCTGCGGTTCGGAGAACACCTGGCCGATGTCGTTGATCGGGCCGCAGGGCACGTTGGCGGCGTTGAGCGACTCGAGCCAGTCGCGTGTACCGCGCGTCAACAGGGCCCCTGCGACGATCGGCACGAGCACGGCCCGGTGAGCGACGCGTGCCGCATTGCTGGCGAAGCGCGCATCGGCCGCCAGCTCGGGTCGCCCCGCCACCGCGCACCAGCTCGCGAACTGGCGATCGTTGCCGATCGCGAGCATGAGGAAACCGTCGGCTGTCGCGAATGCCTGGTAAGGCACGATGTTCGGGTGCGCAGTCCCCTGGCGGCGCGGCGCGCGCCCGCTCACGAGGAAGTTCATGTTCTGGTTCGCGAGCCAGCCGAGCTGCGTGTCGAGGAGCGCGAGATCGATGTACTGGCCCTGCCCCGAGGCGCGGCGCTCGAACAGGGCCGCGCAGATCGCGGTGGCCGCATACATGCCGGTCATCAGGTCGACCACCGCCACGCCG